>Ga0210401_10006563_pt1 | contig 11786 bp, 9 predicted proteins | sample IncBWH32MmetaG_FD_150866 | JGI IMG/M metagenome (GOLD analysis project Ga0210401, IMG submission 150866) | Forest soil microbial communities from Barre Woods Harvard Forest LTER site, Petersham, Massachusetts, United States - Inc-BW-H-32-M | ecosystem: Environmental > Terrestrial > Soil >... | reverse complement strand
ATCGAAAAGAGCACCGTGCCGGTGCGCACCTGCGAAGGACTGCGAAAGACGCTGCTGTTAAATGGCGCTCAGGCCGGCTCATTCTCGGTAGTGTCGAATCCCGAATTCTTGCGAGAAGGTACGGCGGTCAGCGACTTCCTGTATCCCGACCGCATCGTCGTAGGAGTTGACGATGAAGCCAGCGCCGCTGTCATGCAAGAGATCTATCGGCCTTTGACCAGCGGCTCCTACTACGAGGGGACGCGAGTAGTCCCCCCATCCGGCTGCGGCTTGACCAAGGCTCGCATCATTGTGACGAACGCCAAGAGCGCTGAACTGATCAAACACGCTTCGAACGCCTTCCTCGCCATGAAAGTTTCGTTCATCAATGCCGTGGCGAATATTTCAGAGTCTGTAGGCGCCGACATCACCCAGGTCTGCACAGGGATCGGCTCGGATTCGCGAATAGGTCCCAAATTCCTAAACGCCGGGATCGGCTACGGAGGCTCATGCTTCCCGAAAGACGTCCAAGCGTTTCAAGCGGTGGCCGAGCAGTGCGGCTACGATTTTGGTCTCCTCACCGAAGTTATGCGGATTAACATCGGCCAACGGCGGCGCTTCGTAAAGAAAGTGAGAAGCGCGCTTTGGACTCTGCGCGGCAAGCGACTGGCAGTTCTGGGATTGGCGTTCAAGGGCGATACGGATGATATCCGCGAGTCGCCGGCCATCGAAATCATCGAAACGCTCCTGCGCGAAGGGTCCACCGTGCGCGTTTACGACCCCGCAGCCGCGGAAAAAGCGCTACGAGTGTTGCCGACCACTGGCGTGGTGTTCGCCGCCGATCCCTACGAAGCTGCCGCCGACTCAGATGCCCTCCTCATCTTGACGGAGTGGCCGGAGTTCGCAAACCTCGAGCTAACGAGAATCCGTGCACTCCTGAAATATCCGATCGTCATCGACGGGCGAAACCTCTATGAGCCGCAACAAATGACCGACGCGGGGCTCATTTACCACAGCATCGGTCGTGGCGTGGGCATTCCGCAAGACATGTCCTCGGTAGTTCACGGGTCGGATCGCGAAGCCATGCTTCATGACAGCTTCGCCATCAGCCAAGCCGCAGTCGGCGGCCGATAGGCGCGAACCCAGCTACTCCGCGTTTCATCCCGAAACCATCGCAACCTGCAGCTGTTCAAATGAAACTCGTCATCGTTCACAACAGCTATCAGCAGCCGGGCGGCGAGGACGTCGCCTTCGCCGGCGAATGCCGCCTGCTCGAACAACATGGGCATACTGTCGTTCCGTATCGTCGCAGCAACGACGAGATCGAAAGTATGTCGATGGTCCAGCGGCTAGTCATGCCCACGCAGATGATTTCTTCCGATCGCAGCAAGCGTGAGATCCGGGACCTCCTCCGCAAAGAGAAGCCTGACCTGGTCCACGTACATAACACCTTCATGATGGTATCGCCGTCGATTTACCAGACGTGCCAGGAGATGGGCGTTCCTGTTTTGCAAACGCTGCACAATTTTCGTCTGCTTTGCCCGGCGTGGACCCTGTCTCGCGAAGGTCGTGTCTGTGAAGAGTGCGTAGACCACGGGCTGTGGCGGAGCGTGTGGCACGGCTGTTACCGCGATTCGCGCCTGATGACGGCGGGAGTGGCGCTGATGCTGCAAGTCCATCGCGGTCGAGGAACCTGGACGGAATCGGTCGACGGCTACGTGGCGCTCAGTGAGTTCGCCCGACAGAAATTTGTCGACAATGGTCTCCCAGCGTCGAAATTTCACGTCAAGCCCAATTTCGTACAACAGGATCCGGGTGAACGCGACGCGCCCGGCCACTACGCGCTCTTTGCCGGTCGGCTTTCTCCGGAAAAAGGAGTAAGCACGCTTCTCGAGGCCTGGGAAAAATTAAAACATTCCATTCCGCTGGTAATTGTGGGAGATGGACCTCTGCGGCAGTCGCTGGAATCCGAAGCCGCTGCGCGCGGTCTGTCTTCCGTCAAATTTCGCGGATGGCTCACGGGCGAGGACACCCGGACCGCCATGAAGCGAGCCGCGTTCCTCGTCATCCCCAGCCTCTGGTACGAAGGTTTTCCCATGATCATCGCGGAGGCATTTGCCTGTGGCACGCCGGTGGTTTGTTCCCGGTTGGGCGCCCTGCAAGAAATTGTTGAGGACCAACACACCGGAATTCATTTCTCCCACGGTGACGCCGACGATTTGGCAAGCAAAGTCGAATGGGCTTGCGCCAATCGTTCACAGGTCTGCGCCATGGGCAAGGCCGCCCGTCAGGAGTACGAAAATCGATACACCGCGGAAAAAAATTACACTTTGCTCATGCAAATCTACGAACGCACGATGAGCGCTCACGCGCGAAATTAGAAGCTTCCGTTTTCATCGCGGTATTGACCCTTCCATTCCCGACAAACAACGCTGAATGGAAACTCCCAAGGAGGATGCACATAGATGAGCGTGGCTATCATTACCGGGTCAGCAGGGCTTGTTGGCTCCGAGGCCGTATCCTACTTCGCTTCGCTGGGCATGGAGATCGCCGGGATCGATAACGGAATGCGCGCTAAATTTTTCGGCCAGGACGCTTCCACAAAATGGGTTCGCGACAATCTCTGCCGGTCAATTCCGTCTTATCGTCATCACGATCTGGACATTCGAGACGCCGAAGGCATTTCCAAGGTCTTCGCGCACTACGGAAATGAAACCGCGCTGATCATTCACGCGGCAGCGCAACCCTCCCACGATTGGGCCGCGAATGATCCAACGACGGATTTCACCGTCAACGCCAACGGCACTTCCGTCTTGCTGGAAGCCACGCGTCGCTTTGCTTCGCAGGCTGTTTTCATCTTCATGTCCACCAACAAGGTTTACGGCGATACGCCAAACTCTCTGCCGCTCGTCGAACTTGAGACTCGATGGGAACTCGATCGGAACCACGCCTACGCCGAGCGAGGAATCCCAGAAACAATGTCCATCGATGGCACGATGCACAGCTTGTTTGGAGCATCGAAGGTTGCGGCCGACGTTCTAGTTCAAGAATACGGACGCTATTTCGGCATTCGCACCGCCTGTTTCCGTGGCGGCTGCTTGACCGGGCCCAACCATTCCGGAACGCAATTACATGGTTTCCTCGCATACCTCATGAAGTGCGCGGCCACCGGCACGCCGTACAAAATCTTCGGGTACAAGGGCAAACAAGTTCGCGACAACATTCACAGCTCTGATCTCATCCGCGCTTTCCACGAATTCTTCAAAAATCCGCGCGCCGGCGAAGTCTACAACATGGGCGGCGGCAGGCACAGCAACTGTTCCATGCGCGAAGCCATGGATCTCTGCGAGGGGATTGCCTCAAGGCCGTTTCAATCTCAATACATAAACGAGAACCGCCGCGGCGACCACATCTGGTGGATCAGCGATTGCACTCGCTTCCGCCGTCACTATCCAGACTGGAAACTGGAATACGACGTGCCGCGCATCCTGCAAGAAATCTTCGAACAAAACAAGGAACGCTGGAGGGGAGAATGCTCAACGCTGGCAAAAGAAATGTCCTCGGCATCCTGATCGACGCAACAGACTACGAGGCCGCCTGCGACGCCATCTTCCGGGCCGCCAAAACCAAGCAACATCTTACGGTGACCGCTCTGGCGGTGCATGGGTTGATGACCGGCGCCCTTGATCGTGAACACCAGTTCCGCCTCAACCATTTCGATCTGCTGCTTCCAGACGGGCAACCCATTCGGTGGGTACTCAATTTACTGCATCATGTTGGCCTGTCCGACCGCGTATACGGCCCGAATCTGACGATGAGGATTTGTGCGGGCGCAGTCGAGAAGGGAATTCCACTGTACTTCTACGGGACCAACCCGGAAACGCTCACGTCCTTGCGGCAAGCCCTCGAGAAGAAATTCCCGGGAATCATCATCGCCGGCATGGAGCCATCGCGGTTCCGACGCCTGACGCCTAAAGAGAAAGCAGAAGTCGCCGAACGCATTCAGTCATCTGGAGCAGGCCTCGTGTTTGTAGGACTCGGTTGTCCGCGTCAAGAAACGTTCGCGTATGAATTTCGCGAAATGCTATCGATGCCGATCCTGGCAGTCGGCGCCGCCTTCCCATTTTTAGCCGGCCTGCTGCCCCAGGCTCCCAAGTGGATGCAAGACGCTGGACTGGAATGGTTGTTCCGCCTCGTGGTCGAGCCGCGACGTTTGTGGCGCCGCTACTTGTTCCTGAATCCAGCCTACTTGTGTCTCGTGGCCTTGCAAGCTTTGCGACTCTTCCGATTCCCGACCGATGGCCGAGCTCCTACTGTGGAACTCCTCTATGGATAGGAAGCATAAGAGAGTGTGGAGCGCTTCGCCGTTGCGGACGCACGGTTCCCGATAGCCATGTCTGCTGCCATGCCTAAAAACGCTCTCGCCCGCAACACTGCGTGGATGATTCTCGGCCGTGGTCTGGGTCTGATCATTCAGGCGGCCTATTTCATCGAGATCGCGCGCTCACTCGGTGTCAGCAACTACGGCGCGTTCGTTGGAGTGGTCGCACTGGTGGGCATCGTGTGGCCGTTCGCGTCAGTGGGCGGCAGCAATCTGCTGATCAAAAATGTATCCCGCGACAAGAGCCTTTTCCCAACGTACTGGGGAAGGGCACTTGCAACCACTGCCGCGTTCGGCTCCTTGTTGATCCTGGCTGTGCTGATGATTTCGCGGTTCGTGCTTCCGCCGGAGATTCCGCTTCTACTAGTGTTGCTGGTGGCGGCTTCCGACATTCTCGCACTGAATATCTTGACCATCGCGAGCCAAGCCTTTCAGGCTTTCGAGCGTCTGGATTGGACTGCCGGACTTGGCGTACTGATGCTTTCCAGTCGTCTGGCGGGTGCAATCACCCTGATTGCGATAGTTCCCCATCCCACCGCCTTGCAGTGGGGTTATTCTTACTTTTGCAGCAGCGCATTCGTCGCTTGCATGTCGTCCCTGATCGCCGGAAAGAAGTTGGGATGGCCCCAACTGAACTGGCGGCGTTCGCCCGAGGAAATGCGCGAAGGATTTTGGTTCTCCACCGCTCAAAGCGCTCAAACGATCTACAACGATATCGACAAAACCATGCTCGCTCGGCTGGGGACGCTGGACGCCACGGGAATTTACGGCGCTGCCTACCGCCTAATTGACGTTAGCTTCGTGCCGGTCTCCGCGCTGCTCTACTCCGCATACCCCAATTTTTTTCGCGCCGGCGCGAGCGGCATCTCATCCAGCCTGCAATATGCGAAGCCGTTGATTTTGCGCGCGATCGGGTATTCGACAATCGTTTGCGCCGGAATTCTGCTGTGCGCCGGCTGGGTGCCCTATGTTCTGGGTCCTGACTACACACGAATTGTCGAGGCTTTGCGCTGGCTGGCGGTCCTTCCGGTCCTGAAGGCGATGCATTACTTCCTCGCAGACACGCTAACAGGGGCCGGTTATCAGGCTGTGCGCACGTGCATCCAGGCTGGAGTCGGCGCGTTCAACATTCTCATTAATCTCTGGCTGATCCCCGCGTACTCGTGGCGCGGAGCCGCCTGGGCCAGTATTGCATCTGATGCGTTGCTTCTCGCGGGTGTGGCGGGCGCAGTCCTCTTGCTCTCGCGTTCTCGCGGCAAAGTTTTCGTAACCGCCACTGCAAATGGCGACTAACTCGCGGCAGACGAATCCGATTTTCTAGCGAATACGAACAAGCTCATGTTCTCCCGACGATCACTGGAAAATGCCGCTATGTGCGTAGTCGCGCTGACCCTGTCTGGAGCGCTCATGCGCTTCCTGTCATCCGGCGGCGACACCTTGGACGGCGATCCCCGCGCCGAAATCTTCCTGGTGTTGTGCTACCTATCGGTGATTGCGATAGCCGTAATTCATTTGCGATGGACGTTGACCGCGCTGCGTCGAAATCTCGCCGTGGTTGCACTGATTGTTCTGTCCTTCTTGTCGACGCTCTGGGCACAATCTCCGGATCTGGTCTTTCGTCGCGCCGTTGCCGTTGCTGGTACGACGTTGTTTGCCGTCGTTATCTCGATCCGCTTGACGTCTGAAGAACAACTCAAGCTTTTCCGCTGGGCCACTCGCATAGCCGCCGGGCTCAGCATTTGTCTCCTGATCCTCGCCCCACATGCCGCGATCGCCTCGGGAGCCGACGGTGACACGGTTCGCGGCATTTTCAATCACAAGAACCACCTGGGCGCCGCCATGGCGCTGGGCTTTCTGATGGAATGGTATTGCCCGGAGACAAAGCGGAAGGCGAAGCTACTTCGAAACGTATCTCTCGTCGCTTATCTCGTCCTGCTTGTGTCATCGAATTCCATGACGTCCGTCGTTGCGTTGGGCGCAACTCTTCTGGTTACGTACTGCTTCAACTTCTTGCATGTTCGGTGCAAACTGCCGGTGCCTTTGCTATTCACGCTGGTTCTGGTTTTCGCCGGCGTCGCTATGGGCGTTCAAGACTATGCAACGCAGATGTTGGGCCGTTCTTCGGACCTCACGGGACGCACTGAATTATGGTCGTTCACTTTGAACATGATCGCCAAGCGTCCGTTTTTGGGCTACGGCTTGTCGGGTTTCTGGATGGGCGCCTCGGATGAAACCATCGCAATTGAAAAGCAACTACACTGGACTCCAATCTACGCTCACAATGGGTATTTGGAAATTCTAGTGAGCCTCGGTTTGGTCGGACTCATCCTGTTTCTCGTTGTCTTTGGGACAGGCATCAAGCGTATTTTGAGTACTACCCAGCTAAATTCACTCTCGAAGGGTACGTGGCCAATCGCCTTTTTCACATTCTTCCTGGTGCACAACATGGGTGAGTGCACCATCCTTCTACAGAATTCTCTTGAATGGTCGCTCTGTGTTGCCACCGTGATTAGTTCCGATCCCTTGCTTCTTAACTCTTTGGCGGCCGCGGCGGAACGCCGCGAGGCGTCCCGTATCACCGTGGCTGAGTACGCTTGAACAATCGAGGTTCGGACACGTGCAAGTAGCCATCTGCATAGCAACTTTCAAGCGCCATGAACTCCTCCGCAAGTTATTAGCGGGAGTCTCCAATCTAGTATTTCGAAAGGTGCCGGCGCCAGAAATCAAAGTCATCGTGGTCGATAATGATGCAACCAGGTCCGGCGAGTACGCATGTGCTGACACTCCGCTCCCCTGGCCGAAGAAGTACGTGGTGGAACCCCGGCGCGGTATTGCGGTAGTCCGAAACCGTGCGGTGGTTGAGGCAGGGAACGCCGATTTCATTGCGTTTCTCGATGACGACGAAGTTCCCACGCCCTTCTGGCTCGACGAATTGCTATGGACCTACGCAAAGTTTGAGGCGGACGTGGTTGCCGGCCCGGTCTTTGCCGATTTCGCCACGGATGTTCCCGAATGGGTTCTCAAAGGCAAATTCTTTGTAAGGCCAGCCTTTAAAACCGGCCATTCGATGGACAAATGCTCGACCAACAATGTCCTCATACGGCGAGAAGTGTTTGATCAAGTTCCTTCCTTCAATGAGGAGTTCGAATTGACCGGCGCGGACGATACCGAATTCTTTATGCGGGTTCGTCGAGCGGGTTTCAAGATTGTTTGGGCCAATGATGCGATCGTTCATGAAGCCATTTCAAGAACACGCGCGAATTTCGGATGGCTTCTGCGTCGCGCCTACCGGCTGGGCAATTCCTGGTCCCTCTGCGAATGGTCTTTGGATCCCCGGTTGCGCACGGGGTTGATTCGTTTCCTCAAGGGAGTTGTCCTGATCGCGAAAGGGATAGGAATGGGTTTCATCACGCCCTTTCGCGGGAAAGCCGCTGTCGTCCGAGCGCTGCAACTGATTTGTTACGGAGCTGGTCAACTTTCGGGAATTGCCGGCCACAAATATCAGGAGTATCAGTCCGCCGGAATGCACCCCCCGGAGAAAATTCCGGAGCTAGGCCAGCAAGCCTGAGGCTAGGCTCGCAGGCCCCGGCCTGTTTTCGTTATAAATGCACTCAATGCTGCACTGATTCGAAAATAAATCCGATTACGACGCCCTCCTCGTAATATCACTCTTATCCGTCACAACTCCCATGTCCGTCTCTCTACTCTCAAACATTCCTCACTACCACCGCCTTGCCGAAGCTTTTGACAAGGCCGGAACGCTGGATCAATACGTGACCGTTTGCAGCCAGATGCAGGAGAAAAGTTTCCTGCTGGTTCCGGCAAAAATCAGAAGGAAGATGCTCAGCCGCCGCCTGAACGTGTCGAGCGGCAAGGTCAAGCAGCTCTTCTTGCCCGAAGGACTGCAAAAAATACCGCCCCAACTGGGATTCTATTCACCAGAGGCGGGCGCGTACCTCAATAACTACCTCTTCGATTACTTTGCCAGCCGCTCGATTCCAGAGAGCCGTGTCGTCCATTTTGTAAATAGCATCGGCCTGCTCACGGCCCGCCGTGCGAAGGAGTGGGGCGCCACAATCATCTGCGACAGCCGCCAGGACCATCCCTTGTTCCAGGCGGACGTGTTGGGTGACGAGGCGAAACGTTGCGGACTTCCCGCCCCCTGCATACCCAATCTCTCCTATCGAGATAAAATGTTGCGCGAGCTCGACCTTGCAGACCACATCGTCGTCCCGTCATTTCACACCAAACGCACCTTTACGCAGCGCGGATTTCAGGACCACAAGGTCCACGTACTCAACTACGGCGTCGAAACTCATCTTTTCCAACCGGCGCGGAAGACCGACGACATCTTTCGCGTCCTGTACACCGGTCAGATTGCGTATCGCAAAGGTATTCAATATCTACTCGAGGCTTTCACCAAACTCAAACTTCCCAATGCTGAATTGCTTCTGGTTGGCGGCATCGACCCGGCGTTTCAGTCGGTTCTGGCGCGCTACGAAGGGCATTTCACTCATATCCCCAAACTCCCCCGCCATGACTTGCTTAGCCAGTACGGCCGCAGCTCGGTTTACGTACTACCATCCCTAGCGGACGCATACCCGATATCCGTCCTCGAAGCCCTGGCTTCCGGCCTTCCGGTCATAATCTCAGAGAACACAGGTAGCAAAGACATCGTTCGTGACGGCGAGCATGGTTTCATCGTGCCCATTTGCGATGTAGAAGCGATCGAGAAGGCCCTCTTGGCCTGCTACGAATCACCTCAATTGCTCGCCAAGCTCAGCGAAAACGCCGCGGTTCTAGGCCAGGCTCAAACCTGGGAGCAATATGGTAGCGACGCGATTGCGCTGTACCAAAAGCTCGGGCTACTCTGAACGCAGTTCTGTACTCTGGTAGGCGTCAGGTTCGCGACACACAAATGGTAATAGAGAGTTATCGAGGGCGAGGCAAGTCCAATGTCGGATCACTGCTCCGGTGTTTCGGTCAGCTAAGCCTGCTATCGGCTGCCATCGTATTGCTGCTAGCCGGTTCCGCGCGAGGCCAGTCCAGCGCGCCGGACGCAACCATTCCTCCCACCTACTTCGGCATGCACATTCACCACCCAGCTCCGGCAACCTGGCCCTCCGTTCCGATCGGCGCATGGCGTTTTTGGGATGCTCACGCAGCGTGGCCCGACATGGAGTCGAAACGTGGGCAATGGGACTTCTCCTACATCGACAAGTATTTATCCCTGGCGGAAGAGCACCATGCCGAGGTCCTCTTCGCGTTAGGTCTCACTCCTCGATGGGCATCTGCCCGCCCTGACGAGAAATCCGCGTACCAGCCAGGATGGGCAGCAGGTCCCGCCGACCTGCAAGACTGGCGCGCCTACGTCAGCACTGTCGTAGCGCATTGCGGGGGCCGCGTTCACGTCTACGAAATCTGGAATGAGCCCAACTACAGGCCGTTTTGGACCGGCACCACCGATGAGATGGTGACCCTCACCATGGAAGCCTCCAAAATCATTCGCAGCATCGATCCGCACGCAACCATCGTCTCGCCCGCCGCCACAAACAACGCCACAGGGCCGAAGTGGCTCGCCGAATTTCTGGCCAAGGGCGGAGGACAGTACGTAGACGTAATCGGCTACCACTTCTACGTGAATACCCAGCCTCCCGAAAGCATGCTACCCAGCATTCAACAGGTCCGCCAAGTCATGGCGGAAAATCGTCAGTCGAAGCCTCTGTGGAATACCGAGACCGGCTGGCTGCCGCCTTCGAAATTCGAATCCGACGAACTCGCCGCCGCTTACGTGGCCCGCTCCTACATTCTCGCGTGGTCCGGCGGAGTTCAGCGATTTTACTGGTACGCATGGGACCAGAGCGCACCGCTGCCGTTGATCGACAAAGACACCCACGCCCTGAAGCCCGCCGGGAAAGCATTCGGAGTTATTCAATCCTGGCTAGTCGGCGCACGCATGGGCGAGTGCACGCCGGGCACCGACCACATTTGGACCTGCGAACTCGTCCGCAATCGCGCGAATCAGTACATTGTCTGGAATCCTGACGGACCGAAAAAGTTTTCACCTCCCAGCCAATGGCACGCCAGAACGATCACACCCTTGCTAGGCGAACCGTACGCTGTGAAGGACAACACTATTGACATCGGACCGTCTCCCGTCCTGCTTGACTCGACTGCACCCAACTAGCTCAAATCCTTGCAATACTCGCCCTCATCAAATATGTATACTGAAAGCAAAGATGAACCACAGCAAGAACAAAACGGTCGTAGTGACAGGCGCGGGGGGTTTTATCGGCGGCGCACTCGTCGCCGCTCTGCGCAAACAAGGCCACGCCGCGATTCGAGCGGTGGACATCAAGCCCTGCGACCGCTGGTATCAGCGATTTGACGACGTCGAAAATCTCTCCCTCGACCTGAACCTCAAGGAAAACTGTGAAACCGCCGCAACAGGCGCCCACGAAATCTACAACCTGGCCGCCAACATGGGCGGGATGGGTTTCATCGAGCACAACAAAGCGTTGTGCATGCTCTCGGTTCTGATCAATACGCACATGCTCCAGGCGGCCGTAAAGCACGGCGTAAAAAGGTTCTTCTATTCCTCCTCGGCCTGCGTTTACAACGGCGACAAGCAAACCAGTTTCGAAGCGCCATCACTCAAAGAAGAAGACGCCTACCCCGCCCTCGCCGAAGACGGCTACGGCTGGGAAAAACTCTTCTCCGAACGAATGTGCCGGCACTTCCGCGAAGACTTCGGCTTGGAAACCCGTGTAGCCCGCTTCCACAACGTCTACGGTCCCTGGGGCACGTGGTATGGCGGCAGGGAAAAGGCCCCAGCGGCCATCTGCCGAAAAGTAGTGGAAGCAAAGCTCACCGGAAAGCATGAAATCGAAATTTGGGGCAGCGGCGATCAAACCCGCAGCTTCATGTACATCGACGACTGCCTCAAAGGAATCAATCTGATCTTCCGGTCCAACATTCTGGAGCCGATCAACCTTGGCTCCAGCGAGGCGGTCACCATCAATCGTCTCGTAGACATCGTCGAAGACATCGCAGGCATCAAGTTGACGCGCAAGTACGACCTGAACGCTCCCAAGGGCGTCAATGGCCGCAATAGCGACAACACGCTGATCCAGCGCTATCTCCATTGGGAGCCCGACACAACGCTCCGCGCAGGTCTCGAGAAGACCTACACCTGGATTCACGATCAATATCTCGCCCGCGAGCGCGGCGAAGCCGGAGTCGTACGCGAAGTCGAAGTCCTGCAGTAGTTCGAGTTCACCAGTCCCAATATTCGCACTGTCCTGTTCGACCAATCATTCGCACTCTTACGCGCGATAGCACCCCCATAGCAATGTCCCCCTCTCGCCCAAAAGTGGCCGTTCTCGTCAACATGCTCGCTCCCTCCCGCATTCCGGTGTATGCCGGT
>Ga0210401_10006560_pt1 | contig 11790 bp, 14 predicted proteins | sample IncBWH32MmetaG_FD_150866 | JGI IMG/M metagenome (GOLD analysis project Ga0210401, IMG submission 150866) | Forest soil microbial communities from Barre Woods Harvard Forest LTER site, Petersham, Massachusetts, United States - Inc-BW-H-32-M | ecosystem: Environmental > Terrestrial > Soil >... | reverse complement strand
ACCCGGGGCCATGGCATGGGTCGATCCTGCGAAAGAGAAAAGTCACGCTGCCGCAACGACGCGAAGATGCCCTTGGCGGCGTGATCGCGGCTGGCATTACTGGGTGGCGCAGGGCTATTGCTTCTGAGCCACACCGTCCCGCCTCGTACTACGAACCCTGGCGGAAAACACACAACACGCAGGTGAGAGTGATGGTCCGGTATCAACAACTGAGAATGGAACCCCCGAAAGCCCGAAAGGACAGGACCAAATGGCCAAACCGTTTACCGAGGAAGAGTTGTACAAGGTGCTCGCAAATCCCTTCTATTGCCTGCGGAGTGTGCATCCCATCTTCGCACAGGACCATGACACGCTGGTGAGCGAAGAGCAGTGGGTTAAGGCATCCGCGAATCTGATTCGAGAGATAGGCGCGGAGAAATTTCTCAGGCTGCTCCTGGAGAACCTGAAGGGGAACTACTGTCAGTGACCATCGCAGTGCCGTCACGCAGGGTCGACAACGTGGGATAAACCGTTGAAAACACGTAATGGCTTACTCTCGTTTTCATCAAGTTTCGCGGGCCGCAGGCCCTAGATGACACTCTTGCCGAAAACTCACAGTTCACCGGAGATGACCGGCGATACACAAATCTAATGACCGCGGACCTCCAGGCGGTCCAAGAGCGCGTCTCATTGCTGTCAAGGAGTTAATGCCAGAGGGATGAACGTTGTAAGTGTGAGGAACGGGTGGGGCGTTCATCCCTCGGGTTCTTGCTTCGGCTTCCTTCCATCACGAGGGTAGGACTTTGTTCGCTGGACGAACAATCGGGTGGAAACTGTAGGGGAGGGTCCTTTCCGTTCCCATTCCCAGCGGTTTTAGGCAGGGCTGTAGAACTCTGCGGAATATTAACAGCCCATGGTTTGGAAAAGGTGATATAACGTCCCCGCTACCGTTAGACTCTTGGCATATCATCGGTGAAGGTTCCACTTTGAGCTATTTGCGGAAAGCCGGTGGACATCGAAACTGCAGAGATGAGCGCGGAAGGGCCGTTCACGAAAAGTGTCACGTGGACCTACTAAAGTCATCTCGGTAGTGCATTCTCGGTTTTCGCACAGGCTTCACATAGGTCAATCGTGTGGCTAGTCGGGGCCGGGCCCGAGGGCATGTCCAGGGCGTAAGAATCGTGCGGGGACAGCATCGTTAGGGCACGGCTGCCCAGGTGCGTGGTGTTCGCAATGCTTGCCTTGGTACCGGCAACTTGGACTGAAATCAACGGCCATTAGTGTTCGCTGACGGCCAAAACATGAAGCGGGATGACGCTAGTGAGAGGATACGCAGAGCGGCCATCCCTCGGGGGGCGATGCTTCGACTTCCAAGTTCACGGCAGGACGTTTTTGGTTAGAAGCGCAATCGGGCGAATACTGTACGATTGCGGTCCACGAGGGTTAGTCTGCTCTCTAGGGGTGATAGCTGATGCCACTGGACGCAACGCTTGTTGAGTTAGGACCACACCGCTTAAGCAGCCCACGATCTTTTGCGCTCATTGTCATCTGGAAGCCTCCCGGCGGACGAATTTGGTATTGCTCTCTTTAAAATTAGGTGTCCATGCCCCCAAATGGGCGGCCCGTTAACTCTCGGCACTCGGCAGAACGAACAGCAGGCCGCCTTAGAGATTGACCAATTCATTGAGGGCAAAACGCGTTAAGCGCCTGCTGATTTACAGTCCTGCTTCAGTGGCAGAAGTTCGAGCCCTTCACATACTGTATTCACGGTAGGCGAAAATTTCCTGGCATGGCCGCACAAATTGCACCGGCACTCAAGTCCCTGAGTGAATAATCCACTATTACCCGGCATTTTCCCTTGGCCCAATACGTGCTCTCTGCATTCAAGGGTCGGGAGAAATGAAGGTCCGGGTTACGAAACGCTGGATGACGACTGGAGCATCGGTCGCGCTGTTCTGCTGCGTCGTAGCTGCACAGGGGACCGCCCCCTCAAGGACGCTGCAACTCAACTCGATTATCGAGGTCCTCGAAAAGACGCAAGCGGCACAGTTTTCTTACCAGGTGATTCGCGAGTATCGTCTATTCGGCCCGAACAATTCGAAAGCAAATTCTGATGTGGTAGCAGAAGTAAATTTCAAATCACCCGCCAGCACGAACTATAGGATCCAGAGGGCGTCGGGCAGCAACCGAGGCCAGCAGATTGTGCGGGATGTCCTGGACCACGAGGTAGAAGCAACGTCTAGCGGGAATCGGGCTCGAATCGCTCTTAGCAGAAATAACTACGATTTCACCTACATCGGCGAAACGGTTCTCGATGGCCAACCCTGTTATCTGTTAGGACTGAAGCCGAAGCGAAAAGAGAACGAGCTGATTTTGGGAGAAGCCTGGATAGACAAGCATTCGTTTTTCGTCCGCCAGATTGAGGGGGAGGTCGCCAAAACCCCGTCCTGGTGGCTAACAAGGGTTCGCGTGAAGCTCGTATTTGCCGAACTCGAGGGAACTTGGCTGCAGACCAGTATGGAAGCCGTGGCTGATGTGCGTATTGTGGGCCCTCACACCTTGACATCACGCATTCTGGATTACCGCGGAGAAGGCGAAGTCGCGTCGACTACTCCCGTGCATTCCCCGGACCGCAAACAGTAGCCAGCCTCGGACCCGGAACCTTGGTAAAGTTCAGTAAAGAACATGTGCAGAGCGATTCCTTAGCAAAGAAGCAAAGAGACATAAAGAATGCTTACCAAGCCTCGGAAGGATCTTTAAGCCATGACGATACGCTGCAGACAGTGCGGGTCCAATAACAATTCGGGGAATACTCTTTGCCTGACATGCGGATGTGATCTTCTGGAACCCCGCGAACCCTTAGCCGCGCTGGCAATGCCGTCGGAACAGCCTACGATACCACCATCTGGCGAGTCTTCCATTGTGAGTCCGACCGCTGAGCCAACTGACGGAGTGACTTATGTTTTGCAAGATGAGACCTCTCATGCGCGCCGTTATCTCGTTATAGCCCTAGTCGGTTTGACACTTGCAGTTGTGGGGTGGCAGTTGCGGGACCTGCGTACATTGGCGAGTAGGTTTTTGAAGAATTCCGCTGCTAGTCAGTCCAGAGTGGGGAATTCTACCCAGGCAGATGTCTCCTTTCCATCTGAGTTGCAGGCGACGCAGAGTGGGCAGGCTGAACCTTCGGAATTGACTTCAAAGAGCGGTCAAAGTGCTCCCGGAGAAACTTCCGATGGGAGTCCATCGCAGGGAAGTTCAGTGATCGCGCCCAGGTCGTCAAAGGTGCAGATTCAGTCGGTTCCGGCGGGCACAAGAGACCGCGACACTTCGGAGGCCGAAGGCGAAAAGTATCTTTATGGGGATGGTGTACCGGCTGATTGTGATCGCGCTCAGCAAAATCTTCTTGCTGCTGCTGAGCATTCCAGCGGGAAGGCGGAAAGCACTTTGGGAACTATGTACGCAACCGGTCATTGCACCTTCCGTGATTTGCCTCTCGCGTATCGCTGGTTCGGGCGGGCCCAGCGCCAAAACCCCCGCAACCGAATTATTGAGGAAGACATGAGAGTTCTTTGGGACCAAATGAGCCCGGAAGAGAAACAGCTGGCCAAGCGGTAGACGATGAGCATGCGTTCGCTGCGTGAGCCGATGCAGAGGCTAATGGGAAAATCTAAGCAGTTGGGCCGCAGCACCGTCGGCCGGTTGCAGATCCTTCGTACCCCGCAAGCGGGGGTTTGGACCAGTCTCCCGTAGCGGTGCATTTGCTCCGCGATGCAAGTCGAAATTACACGCAGGCTCTCGCCAGCAGCCGCAATTCCAGGTACTTAGCGTTTTGGCAAATGACATGCTGCTCGTACCGGACAGGAAACTCATTCGTGGAGGCACAAAATGGCCGGACACAAGCAAAGGGATTGGCGCGAACTGTGTGCTGCGGTAACGAACGAGGTCGACTCCGAGAAGCTTGATTCTCTCGTTCAGGAATTGATTAAGGCATTGGATGAGGGCGAGCGTGAATGGCGTCACGCCATTTGCTCGCCTAACGCAATCGCGACGAATGGGGAGGCCACTGAGGAGGTTCTCTGTGGATGACGCTCTACGAATCACGGTCGAAGAACTAAAAAAGCGAATGGACGCCGGAGAAGATTTCACGGTGATTGACGTGCGCAACCCCGAGGCTTGGGCGGAAACGGACACGGTGATACCGGAAGCGATTCGGGTGCCCTTGGACAAACGGGAAGCGAACCTGTCGAGAATTCCCAAGAGCAGACCCGTCGTTTCGACAGGGTTCCTAAAAGCAGCTTCCTCCCGGCTCTAATTGTTGATGATCGTTTCGGATCGCGACGCGTGGTCCACCCTTATTCGCAGGTGTCCGATACCTTCTTGATATTTGAAACAGTCAGCGTGGGGGGTAAGGTTGCAAGCACCCTGGACGGCGACCAAGATGGCTTGCGATAAGCCACGGTACCGTTGATACGCACAGATTGGCCGGCTTAGTGATGGAGCGAAGCGTTGCTACCGATCACTTGGTACAGGTCGCCGGTATAAGTCCCTAGAAAGTAGCCTTCCCTCGAATCGCCGCTCAGGTAGCCCTCCATAGTTTGTGGCCCAACGGCTTTGGAAGGCGTGCTCCCGTTCGATTTCCCCTGGTTGGGAGTTTGTTGAGCAGCAGAAGTTCCCAGCAACAGCAAAACAAGTAGCAGCAAGAGTCGATCTCGCATATACACCTCAGCCGGGGGTGCTCATCAGGAAGACATCATCCCGTCAGGTAGGAAATCTAACCCCTCCCGACGCTCGTCCTGAAACCAAGGCTACACTCATGCTACGCGAACTTTTCCCGCAGGTACATCTCAGCGTCCACCGGCTTGTTTATCAGGTCTCGCGGAGTGAAGAACTTCAAATGACAAGTGTCGCACATCGCTAAGCATGGGGTTTTGCCGCCGTACTTTTAGAATGACTAGGCGGCGTTCGGCCATACGTACCAGCTATGAAGGTCGGGAAGCGCCGCCCCCACGTTCGCCAAAAACAAACCGGCAAGGGTGGGAACTTGTGAAAGGATGGTACTGAGAGAAGGCTATCTGCTCTGAGAGCACCAGACAACGCTGAATTTATAACGCAGATCGTAAGCGTCCCCAAACTGGCAGTTTTACTAGAATCAATCGCAAAAATGACGGCCGTAGGCGACGGGTCATGACTGTGGTTTGCCGTGCCGCTGCCTTTTAATTTGCACATCGGTGCCCACCACCCCGTTGCCGCCGACAATTTTTTCCAGCGTTTCCTAAAACTTCTACTAGTTGCTGACACATGCTATGCGAACTAGACTCAGCCTCGATTAGGTTTTGAGGTCAAAAGGAAATTTTGGGTAAGGTACTCCAAGGTATTTCATCCATGAGACATTTTTCCTTAGCACTGTTAGTCGCTGGGTTGGGTTGTTCCTCTTTCCTAGCCGCTCAAAATACGGTTCTTATCGCTTCCACGGCGCCCGCGGATAATCCGCCGTTGACCTCCTTGAGCAACCACCCGCTCTCGTTGGCAGCGGCGGCGATACCCAGTACCCCACTGACGGCACCTGCGGTGTTACCCAGCATGTCGTCCGAACTGGCTCTCCGAGCTTACTGGCAGGGGGTTGAGGAGCAGGACAGGAATCTCGCATCCTATTCGGCGACGACCATCATTCACGCCGAACTACTAGCTACCTCGCAATACGGAGAGTACGCACTTCGCCGTGACTACTCGGCTCCCCGCTCCCTCGGGTTCCAGGTGATCCGTTCCGTTGGCGACACTTTCGTCAAAAGCAAAGTCATCGCACGTCTGCTTCAGTCCGAAGTCGACCACGTGAAGAAGGACGATCCTGCGCTGACTTTGCTTACTCCCGCCAATTACAAGTTCTCGCACAAGTCCACCACTATCTTGGACGGTCGCCCGGTGCACGTTTTTCAGGTGAACCCCCGCGCCAAGCGCCTCGGTCTGTTCAAAGGACGCATTTACCTTGACGCCCGCACCGGCAGTATGGTGCGCTCTGAAGGCAGCATCGTGAAGTCTCCTTCCCTGTTCATCAAGAGCATCCACTTTGTGCAGGATTACGTCGACATCGCGGGTTTCACGTTCCCTTCCCACATCCACTCCGAGGCCAAGACCCGAATCGTGGGAAGCGCTGTGGTGGACATCTACGATCAGGATTACCAGCCGGTTTCCCTTGGCGGCGCGAGTATTCAGGTTCCCGCTCTGTAAAACGGTGTTGCCCGCTGAGGCTTTCTCCGGCAAGAGTACACGCGAAACAAGTATGGCGTTCACTAACCAGGGCACCTGAAGGAATACAAATCGCCTTTATCACGAGAGCCGTCTATGGAGAACTGCTGACTGCTGAAGCAGATTGCCCAACCTCCACAGTTTGTGCAGGAACCACATCTGGGCCACTATTATATCGGCATTCCCAATACAAAATAGAGCAGTAAGCAAAATCGATGGTCGCCATTACGATTACTTTTTTATTGCTTTCCTGTGGATGTTACTAGTTTCGCCTTCCGCAACGGTGGACTAACGTGAGCACGGAATTTGGCGCAGATTTGCTTGCGTTGAAGGCCAATGTTTCGCGACACGGAGGATCAATATGATGAAAAGCTTGTACAAGGCAGCTCTGATGACCGGATTGACGTTTCTTTCAATCGGGACGCCTGCCGTAGCGCAGATTGCCAACGGCGGCGATTTCACAACGACATTTCCGTTTTACGCAGGTAACGCCAAGATGCCAGCCGGCGCTTACACGATCACCCAACCCCCGGACGAAGAGAACACCGTGTTGCTGATCCAAGGTAAAGATGGATCGCACTCTGCGTTCCTCGACATCGCGCCGACCCAGGCAGCGAACCCTCATCCGAACTCAGACGTAACGTTTAATAAGTACGGCACAACTGACTACCTCAGCCAAGTTTGGGTTACGGGGCAGAACTATGGGATGCAGGTCCTTCCCACCAAAGTTGAACAGAAGGCGGACTCGAAAGCGGCGGCTGCACAGCATTCGATATCTGCCAAGCCACGGTAGAACGTTCCGTGACACTCTCGCGCGTCATGAATGGTGTGGGCGCGAGAAAGGGAGGCTTGCCCCTTCACGCCAGCGCCGCGAAAGGGGTTACTTACCAGAGCGGCTTATTCATGGGTACGGTCTGAGACTTGGAGAAGAAGATGGCAAATGTCGATAGCAAGGAAAACTCGGTTGTCGCAGTCTACCCGCAGCATTCTGATGCGGAGAATGCAATCAATCTGCTCAAGAAGAGTGATTTCAACATCAAGAAGCTCGCAATTGTGGGTCAGGGATACCACACAGAAGATCAAGTTGTCGGTTATTACACCGCCGGCGACCGGATGAAACATTGGGGAAAGAGGGGCGCATTCTGGGGTGGACTCTGGGGCCTGCTCGTGGGATCCGCTTTCTTCATCATTCCCGGTGTCGGCCCGGTTATGGTGGCCGGTTCGGCGGTGGCGTGGATTGTGGGTGCTCTGGAGAGTGCTGTTGTCGTCGGTGGTTTATCTGCACTGGGGGCAGGCCTTTACAGCATTGGAATCCCCAAGGACAGCGCTCTGAAGTACGAGAGCTCGATCAAAGCTGGCAAGTTCCTGCTCATTGCGCATGGAACGGCTGAAGAAGCCGAGGCGGCACGGCGCATCCTTGCCAACACAGGTGCAGAAGAGCTGAACGTTCACCAGCCGGATCAGCCTGCCGTAGCTGCGTAGGCGGGTTTGGAAGTCTCGGGGCTTCGGCCGGTGCAGCCACTCCCGCAGTCCCGTTTGCTGAAGCCTCGGGGTCCAAGCACTTTGCTGCGCCCTAACGAAGGTTGCAACGACCGCCAGTGAACGACATCAACTGGAGCAAGTCAAATGATCTCTCAAGACGCCAGGAAAATTCTATCGGTGGCCCTTAGCTTGGTTCTCGTCACCACTTCATCACAGATCCTGTATGGATATCAGACTGCGGCTGCGCCTCCCCCTGCTGACAGTGGGAATCCCACGGACCCGGCGCCGCAGAGCGCGGCCGAGTTGCAGTCATTAGTGGCGCCGATCGCCCTGTATCCGGATGCATTAGTGGCCCAGATTCTCACGGCATCGACGTTCCCAGACCAAATCGCGATTGCTAATTACTGGATGCAGCAAAACAAGAGTCTGACCGGGAGCGCTTTGATGCAGGCTGTGAACAAACAATCGTGGGATGCCAGCGTGAAGGCGCTCACGGAATTTCCGTCAGTGCTCAATAACCTATCGAACAATCTCACCTGGACGTCCTCGCTGGGAGAGGCGTATCACGATCAGCAGGCTGAGGTAATGACCGCGATCCAGACCTTGCGCGCGCAAGCCAAGGCAGCTGGCAATCTCAAGTCCAGCTCTCAGATCACCGTGGTGCAGCAGTCGCCAGAGACGATCGTCATTCAACCGGCCAACCCGCAAGTCGTTTACGTTCCCGAGTACAACCCCTCAGTAATCTACGGCACGCCTTATGTAACGCCCGGGTACAGCGCGGGAGATGTGGCCGCAGCCGGCATCATTGGCTTCGGCGCGGGGATCGCGGTCGGCGCATTGATGAGCGGCGGATGTTGCGGCTGGGGGTACAGCAGTTGGAACTGCGGCTGGCACGGAACTGCGGTTGTATATCACGGCGGGGCGTACTACGGCAATTCTGCCTGGCACGGCGGGTACTACAACGGTGGCTATCACGGCGGCTATGGCTACAACAACGCCTACAATCACTCGAACAACTACAACAATTCCTATAATCATTCAAACGCCTACAACAACTATAACCACTCGAACAACGCCAACAGCTTCAAAGGCGGTGGCAATACCTATAACAACGTGAACGTCAATAAACAGGGGGCTCAGAACTTCGACGCCAATCATTCCTCAGCCTCGAACTCCTGGGCGCAGCACGACAGTAGCACTGGAAAATCGAATGCCTTCAGTGGCATGAGTGGGCACTCTGGCGGATTCGGCGGCTCCGGCGGGTGGTCCTCGCGGGCAGAGAGCAGCCGCGGCTGGGGAAGCATGAGATCCAGCGGATTCAGCGGTGGCCGCTTCGGTGGGGGCGGCGGTTTTGGCGGTGGCGGCTTCCGGGGAGGAGGCGGTGGTGGGTTCCGTCGCTAGATAGAACCTTTAGAGCACCGTGAAAATGCAGATTGGGAGGACCGGTATGTCGGGAATAATCGGAAAGCAAGAACATTTCGTCTCACGTCTCTGGATGTTGTTGATGCTACTTGCGTCTGTCGGATCCCTGCTCTCTTGTAGCAAGCAGGAGAACGCCACTGCGGAAAAGCCTGCAACGGAGAAGACTTTCGCGTCTCCGGCAGACGCCGGCGCCGCTTTCTTCGAAGCCGCCAAGTCCGGCGACCAGACTGCATTGCTGGCGATCTTCGGTCCAGACGCCAAGGATGTGCTGTTCTCAGGAGACCCGGTAAAAGATAAGGATGCGCTGCAGGACTTCGTTGCTGCATATGGCCAATTGAATCGCTGGCGCCCGATCAAGGCGGGCGGTGAGATTCTTTACCTGGGTGCAGATAATTTTCCTTTCCCGATTCCTCTGGACAAGAATCCCCAAGGCCAGTGGATCTTCGACACTGCTGCAGGTAAGGACGAGATTCTTGCGCGCCGTATCGGCAAGGGAGAATTGACTGCAATTGCGGCGTGCGGTGCTATCGCTGATGCGCAGCAGCAATACTTCAACCAGACTCATGATGGCGTCAAGGTGAAGCAATACGCTCAGAAGTTCGTCAGCGACGAAGGCAAGCAAAACGGACTGTACTGGAATGCTCCAGAAGGTAAGACTCCGAGCCCGCTGGGCCAGCTTGGTGACTTCGCGAAAGCCGCAGGTTACACCAGCGCAGGAGACAAACCGCAGCCTTTCAATGGCTACTACTTTCAGATCCTGACCAAACAGGGAGACAAGGCACAAGGAGGCGCGAAGGATTACATCGTCGATGGAAAGATGACGGATGGATTTGGAATTCTCGCCTATCCCGCAGAATACAGGAATTCGGGAATCATGACGTTCATCGTCGACAAAGACGGTACCGTCTACCAAAAAGACTTGGGCGAAAAGACCACCGATGTCGACGTAGCTATGGCGGAATACAACCCGGGCGACGGCTGGGAGGCCGTAGTCGGTATGGAAGCAACCAAATAGCAAGAAAGCGATCACATTATGGCGATTCTGAATTCCAATTGCGGGTACCAGTTACGGTAGCGGTGCAAACCAGTACCACGAAGGGAAACTGCGTGAGGCGCGCCCGGGACTATAACGCCTGCGGGTGGATGAGCGCGATATTGCTCGCGGTTCTGATGCCTTATTGCAGCGCTGACGACACCGACAATGCTAGCAAGAGCCAAACGCCAGAAGTAGGGAACCAACTCAATGTGAATTGGCTGTACGGAGCCTACATTCCTAAGGATGTTCCTTTACGGTCTCTCACCCCCGAACAACGCTGGAAGCTGTATGTTCGGATGACCTATACCACGCCCGGCATCTATATCAAGACGATTGCGTTTGCAATCCGCGACTAGGTTACAGATATTCCGCACTAGTGGGGAGATGGAGGCGAGGGATTCGCGAAACGTTTGGGCTCACGCGAAGCTCAATTCGTTTTGCAAAACTCGTTCACGGCCTTGGGAGACGGACTTGGCGGATATGAAGTGCGTTACGATCGCTGTCGGTGTTCAGGGTTTTGGCATCGTACCGGCCACGCGTTTGTGAGAAACTTCGTGACCGAACTGAAAACCCAGTTACGCCCTCAGATTCCGCTTTATGCTGCTTCCTCCGCAGGCGCAGTGATCGCCGCAACCTGGCAGCCCGGAAATCCCAACTTGGGGGTGAAATCCTACCAGGGTGCGATCACCCAGGCCTGGTTGGTTTCGGGATAAACTGGCTTGGCGAGTTTGCACCTGACATAAAACGTATTCTGCACCGGAAATAACGTCGAAGGAATCAGCAGGGAACCTCGTGCTCCGTCCTGAATAAATCGTCTCAACCGGTGGTGGGGAGGCCAACGCTTTCAACGCTTACAAAAAAATGACAGTCCGTTAACAATTCATTGACAACTTCCGCCGTGAAAGAGCATGTGATCAGAGTTTCCAGATGGATACCCGAGACCCATTCCGAATTGGTTGCCCGCGTTGCGGCGCTCTCCCGGGTTGCTTTTGCAAATCCCCCAGAGGCATTATATTCACGCTCCACGAAGAGCGCCGGCCGGTCAGAAAAAGAGCACGAGGCCGCGAATCCATAGTCCAGAAGGGTAAATTAGGGTCTGATCGATCACGGCGCTTTCACTTGCTTTAGACATGTTCAGTGTGTGACGTGAACAGCGAACGATTCAAGAACCATGCGCGTTTTCGCATCTTGGCTGGTGCTGATCGAGAGTTCTTTCGTATTTACAAGCCGCACTAAATCCGCATAGGACGGCTGCCCGCTATTAGGGCCGACGTTCGTCGAGAGGTCGAGAATGCTGCCCGCGGTCCATTCCCACAACTCCAGGGTGAGTCTCAAAGGGGGCTGTGACACGGTGTCCCAATCGGTGGATTTGATGCTGGCAATTCTCCTTACTCGGGTCCAATCAATCGAGCCCCCAGCTCTTTCAATAGTTTCTTTTGCCCGTCGCTTAGCAGGCTGAAAATGTCGGGCCCTGCGTTGGGCACCTGCAAACCCGAATACTCGCTCGAAATCGAATGGGCTGGGGTCGTTTGTCCCCCAATCAAATCCATTTCGCACTTAAAGTCCTCGCGCCCGCTGGAAGCGTCGGCCACTTTTTGCTCGCTGGTGGTCGCACCTTGATGGTGAGG
>Ga0210401_10006558_pt1 | contig 11791 bp, 7 predicted proteins | sample IncBWH32MmetaG_FD_150866 | JGI IMG/M metagenome (GOLD analysis project Ga0210401, IMG submission 150866) | Forest soil microbial communities from Barre Woods Harvard Forest LTER site, Petersham, Massachusetts, United States - Inc-BW-H-32-M | ecosystem: Environmental > Terrestrial > Soil >... | reverse complement strand
GTTCGCCAGCGGCGGCGATGTAGGGAACCAGAGTCACGTGGACGAACAGAGTGTTCTCGCTGCCAAGTTCGAGGCGCATCTGCCGAATGGCTTCGAGGAAGGGAAGCGATTCGATATCGCCGACGGTGCCGCCGATTTCGACGATGACGACGTCGACGCCTTCAGAAACTTTTTTTATGGTGGCTTTAATTTCGTCGGTGACGTGGGGAATTACCTGCACGGTCTTGCCGAGGTAATCGCCGCGGCGCTCTTTGCCGAGGATGGTTTCGTAGATGCGGCCGGTCGTCCAGTTATTGTCGCGGCTGAGTTTGGCGTGGGTGAAGCGCTCGTAGTGGCCGAGGTCGAGATCGGTCTCCGCACCGTCCTCGGTGACGAAGACTTCACCGTGTTGAAACGGGCTCATGGTCCCAGGATCAACGTTGAGGTACGGATCGCATTTTTGCAGGGTGACTTTGAAACCGCGACTTTCGAGGAGACAACCGATAGAGGAGGCAGCTACGCCTTTTCCAAGTGAGGAAACAACACCGCCGGTTACAAAAATATATTTTGGCGCCATCCTTAGCAGCCGTTGGCTCGCTGGACGATTCAGCTTGCCGGGCCTATTTGCCCTCCACAGGAGTGACGTACAAACAATTATGGTCGGAACTCGCGGAACTGTCAATGCAACTCCACGGGTGCCTCGAATCAAAGATTTTATGCATGCGATCTCTGGCGCGGGGGCGCACCGAAACCTTTTTCCACAATTGGTGTTCAGAACAGTGGATGAAATTTGTTCAATTCCGCCGCGCGGTTGCAAATAGTTTGTCTTTAAGCAACTACGGTGACGCAGAGGAAACCACGGCGGGCACTAACTTCATCCTATGAGGGAATAGAAAGTAGCGCGGGATGCGGTTTTGGGGAGCCGGCTCGGTCCGCGTATTCCAATGGCTCGACTAGCGAGCTCTCGATCTGGGGAAGACAAAAAATGAAAATGATTCGAATGAGCATCGGCGCAGTATGGCTCGCCGGTGCCTTTCTGTTATCGGCATCTGCGCCCTGGTTATCAGCAAATGCGCAGCAGGCGCCTTCGCTCCGCTCCGGCTACAGTCTAGCCCGTGAAGTGAACCTCGTTGGAACAGTCTCCAGCATCGTCGAAGACTCGCAGACAGGTCCGCTAGGAACAAACGTGATGGTGCAGACAGGCTCTGGTCTGGTCGACGTTCACGTGGGCAGTGCAAGCTATCTGAAGTTGAATCACCTCGAACTGGCTTCCGGGGACAGCGTGCGCATCATTGGTGAGAACTTCACGTCGGGGACCAACACCGTGTTCCTGGCGCGCATCGTGCAAAAGGGAACTACCGCCGTTGCGGTGAGGTCGCCGAAGGGCATGCCGCTCTGGCGCAACGGGACACGACTGCAGGGGACCGCAAAGACGCAATCGCAGGGAGGCGCCCTGTGAGCCGCTCTTTCATGACGTATGCCGGGCTATTCGCGGCCGTCGCAGTGGCTGCGTTCACGGGCGCATGCGGTGGAGGCGGAGGGACGATTAGCTCGAATCCGGCGCCACCGCCCACGGCCGGGCCCTACTCGGCGTCGAGCCTGAATGGCACGTATGCTTTCGAGATGAGCGGGCAAGACCAGGGAGGCTTTTTTGCGCGCATCGGCAGCTTCGCGGCGAACGGCGTGGGCGGGATCACCGGCGGCGCGCTGGATCTTAGCAGCGGCATTGTTCCCGGCGCTGTCACGCTAACGATCACCAGCGGCAGCTACATGGTCGGGACGAACGGTAAAGGAACCTTAAGCTTGGTCGACTCGGCGGGCGAAACGGTCGGGCTCAGCATTGTCATGACTTCGACCACCGCTGGGCTCATCACGGAAACCGACGGCAGCGCCACGGCCAGCGGCAATTTCACCGTGCAGGACACCACCACCTTCTCGACCTTTCCAGCCAACTTCAGCGGTCCCTATGTCTTCGACGTCTCTGGTGTGGACCCGAACGGAGCCGGCGAATCGATTGTCGGCCAGTTCGCCGCAAATGGAGCGGGCGGCTTTACCAGCGGAGTGGCTGACGTCAATGACGACTTCACAGCCTCTGGCCCGTTGCCAATTAGCGGAACCTTTGCAAGAGATGCCACTTACGGTGCGACGTTTGGGCGCGGAACGGCCACTCTGATCCTCAACGGGACCACCGTCAATTTCGCTTTCTACACGGTTGGCGCAGGTCGTATCCGGATGCTAAGGACCAATTTCCCTGCCACCAGCGTCGGTGATGCGGTCGCGCAGACCGGTACGATTCCCACCGCCACCAGCGGCTTGACGGGCAGCTTTGCGTTTATCCTGTCGGGATCCAGCCTTTCAGGTTCGGACGTTCGTGCCGGCCGTGTGAGCTTGAGCGGCGGTACCGTAAGCAACGTGGAGCTGGACGACGACGATTCCAGTGCCAGCGGCTCCGGCAACAGCAACCACACTGCAATTCCAGCCGGAACGATCAGCGCTGCCACCTACACGATTGATCCCAGCGGTGACGGCCGAGGGACGCTGACCTTTGACGATTCCAGCGCCGGAACCTTCTCGTTTATCTTTTATCTCAGTTCGCCCACCCAGGCCTTCATTCAGGACGTCAGCATCGGCAAAGGCACCGTTCCGATTATCACTGCGGATGGGTCGATGCAGATGCAAACCGGCAACCCGTTCTCGACCGCCGGGGAGGCCGGTAACTGGGGCTTCAACTGGAGCGGGCAGAGTATCAACGGGACCACGGGAATTCTGGCCGAAGAGGACTTCGTGGGGCAGTACGCCCAGACCAGTTCAGGGAGCATTTCTGGCGGAGTGGACTTCACGGAATTATCGGCAAACAGTGTGGTCACCGGAGGGGCCCTCAGCGGCACCATGACCGTCAATGGAGACGGGACGTTGCGCAACACGTACTCCATTACGCTGGCTACGTCCCCGTCGAGCACCCTCAACTTCGCCGCTTACGTGGTGGACGCTAACACAATATTCGTTGTGGGCGTCGATACCCATCGAACCATCACCGGATCTATTCTGCGTAACTTCTAAACTTACGACTCTTTCTGTGAGTGGGACCGCCTGGCCTGAATTGGCTAGGCGCTCTCATTTTTGGAGCAATTTTTCGACGCGCGGGACGTCTTCGGGCACGTCCACGCTTATGGCGTCGTGCTCGACCTCCGCCACGCGAATTTTCGAGCCATTTTCGAGCCAGCGGAGTTGCTCGAGTTGTTCAATCCGCTCCAGCTCGCCTTGGGGCAGGGTCGGGTACTCCAGCAGGGCCTCTCGCTGGAACACATAGAGACCCAAATGCTTTAAGTGCCGGACCTGAATCGCGCTTCCGGTGTCGCGAACCCAAGGGATGGGCGCGCGCGAGAAATAGAGCGCGTTGTCGTCGAAATCCAAAACGACCTTCACGACGTTGGGGTCCATGATATCTCCAGGGACCTTGATCGGCGTTGCCACAGTCGCCACGGCCGCTTGCGGCTCCTCCAGCAGCGCCGATACCGCGGTGTCGACGGCCGCCGGATCGAGCAGAGGCTCGTCACCCTGCACATTTACGAACACTTCGCCTTCGACGTGGGCTGCTACTTCCGCGACCCGCTCGGTGCCGGTGCGATGGTCGGGGCGGGTCATGCGCGCCTCGCCGCCGAAGGAAGTCACAGCCTTTACGATGCGATCATCGTCGGTGGCTACGATCACCCGATCGACGCTGCGTGCCGATTTGGCACGTTCGTACACTCTTTGAATCATCGGCTGCCCATTCAGGGACAGCAACGGCTTGCCGGGCAAACGCGTGGAACCGTAGCGCGCTGGTATTACCACTACGACTTTACCGGAACTCATGGTCAGGGCCTTTCCTCAGATCGTTAGGCGGCGGCACGGCTTCCTCATAGGCGGACCTGATTTCCTACAGCATCTCCCGGATGCTATCACAGAGGGTTTCGTCATCTCATACGGTGGCTACGCAGTTGCACTGACATTGCGCGAGTCGGTGTATCGCGTTGCCGTTTGGTGACAAACGTTTGACAAGAGACCGGCATGGAAAGCACGCAATTGCACTTGTCTTCTTCTGCTGCAGTGGTAGAATCCGTTTCAGTCCTGAACCGCGCGGCCGTTCCCGGCAGGCCAGGGATCTTTGGGAGAGAGCCGTGAAGCGCGAGGTATACCGCTTTCGGGTTTTGCCTTGTTGGCTGGTTATCGTTTCGCTCGTTGTGGTCGTACTACTGGTTTGTTCCACGCCTGCGGCCGCCCAGACCACTGATTCGTCCTCTCCACAACCCAGTGTCAAACCCAAAGAGGATGCAAAGCCTGCGGACGCGCAGCCTGCCAAAGACCCTGCCAAAGACGATGTTAAGAAGAATACTCCCGGGGCCAAGCTGAAGCCCTTGCAAGGCTTACATCTCGACGTCGACCTCGCGCTGGTAAACGTCACGGTCACCGATCCTTACAATCGCTTGGTCACTGGACTGGATCCCGACAATTTCCGCGTGTACGAAGACAACATCGAGCAGGAAGTCGTGACGTTTTCCTCGGAAGACGTGCCCATTTCGATTGGCGTGATTTTCGATTTCAGCGGCAGCATGGCCAACAAAATCGGCAAGGCCCGCGACGCTGCCGTGGAATTCTTCAAGACCGCGAATCCTCAGGACGAATTTTTCTTGGTAAGTTTTAATGAGCGCGCCGAACTCACGAGCGCCTTCACCAACAGCGTCGAAGACCTCCAGAGCCGCATGATGCTCACCGCTCCCAAAGGGCGCACGGCATTGCTGGACGCGATTTATCTGGGCCTCAGCCAGATGAGGGGTGCTAAGAACGGCAAGCGCGCCTTGCTGATTCTCTCCGACGGGGGCGATAATCATAGTAGGTATAATGAGAGCGATATCAAGCGGCTGGTAAAGGAAGCGGACACGCAACTCTACGCCATTGGTATTTTTGATCCGCTCGGCTATCGCAACCGTACACCCGAGGAGCTCAACGGCCCGTCGCTATTGAGTGAAGTAACGGAAATGACCGGCGGCCGTGTTTTCGCCGTCGAAAACCTTAACGATTTGCCCGATATTGCGTCAAAGATCGGCATGGAGTTGCGAAATCAATATGTCCTTGGATATCGGCCAAGCAACAAAGCACATGATGCGCGGTGGAGGAAGATCAAGATCAAACTCCGCGCGCCCAAGGGGCTTCCCCCCCTCAACGTGTACTCCAAAACGGGCTACTACGCCCCCAGTCACTAGATCGGCCTCCCGCCGCCTTTCTCTCCTTTCTTTGTCTACCTTCGTTCTGTGCGTGCTGGCGCTCAGCGTTTTGCCGTTGGCTGCTCAGATCCCGGTTCCTAATGCGCAGCCCCTTCCGCCGGGGCAAAGCCCTAATTCGGGATCGCAAGACCCGAAAATTCGGGTCGACGTAAACTTGGTGGTGCTGCATACCACCGTCCTAGACGACCGTGGACGCTTCGCAGATGGGCTTAAGGAAGAAAATTTCCGCGTTCTGGAAGACAAGGCTGAGCAAAAACTGGCGGTCTTCAAGCGCGAAGACATTCCCGTGAGCATGGGCCTGGTGATCGACAATAGCGGCAGCATGCGCGATAAGCGTCCGCGAGTGAACGCCGCGGCCTTAACGTTGGTGGAAGCCAGCAATCCCCAGGACGAAGCCTTCGTCGTCAATTTCAATGATGATTTCTATCTCGACCTGGACAAGGATTTCAGCAACAGCATCCCGGAACTCAAAGAAGCATTGGAACGCATCGACTCTCGCGGCAGTACCGCTCTCTACGACGCCATTATCGGCTCTCTAGATCACGTAAAAAAGGGCGCGAAGGATAAGAAAGTTTTGCTGGTGGTGACCGACGGTGAAGACAACACCAGTCACAATTCGCTAGAGAAGACCATCCGCGAGATTCAGAAGACGGATACGGTCATCTACACGATTGGCCTGCTAAGCGAAGAGAGCAAGAAAAACGCGAAACGCGCGAAGAGGGCACTGGAAGAAATCGCAAAGGCCTCCGGCGGCCTGGCTTTTTTCCCTGAAAACGTAGCCGACGTGAAGGACATTTGCGAAAACGTCGCGCACGACATCCGCAATCAGTACACACTCGCGTACTATCCCACGAACACGAAACGCGACGGCACCTTTCGCACCGTGCAGGTTGATGTCATCCCACCCCGCGGTCGCGGCAAGCTCACAGCTCGCACCCGCAACGGCTACTACGCCCCGGGCGGCCCCGCGGGTGCCACGTCCGGCAACTGACCGGCGCTCACTCGCAACGTATCGCGACGTCGCCCTGTAGCCGCGGTCGCCGAGACCGCGGGATTTAGACGTAAGTGTCACCCATACCTGAGCCAGGTGCACCACATTGGGCCCAAAGCACGGACTAAAATTGCGCTTCACCCAATGTGCACGGGCGCTGTTTCGTCTAAACCCCGCCCTCTCCGCGAGGGCGGCTACAGGACGGTGAAGGCATCATCGCGCCGGTTGCGCGGACCTTTGAGTGACTTCTCCCAAGAAACTCGCACCGTGGGGAATTGCGCTGCCAAAATTCTCCGACACCGTCTGTCCCATGTCCGCCAGCGTATTGCGTATACCCAGATTAACTCCCGCGCCACGCCCCGGCGAGTAGGCCAAAATGGGCACATACTCCCGTGAATGATCCGTAGTCTCCCAACGCAAATCCGGATCGCAACCATGGTCCGCGGTGATCATGAGCAGATCCGAGCCAGACAGCAGCGGCAAAAACCCACCGAGCAAGCCGTCAAACTCTTCCAACGACTTCGCAAATCCCTCCACGTCCTTGCGATGTCCATACAACATGTCGAAATCCACGAGATTGCAGAAAATAAGCCCGCGCTTGCGTTCGTGAACCGCGGCCGTTAGTTTCTCCATACCGTCGCTGTTGCTTTTCGTCATGACGTATTCCTCAACTCCACGCCCGTTGTAAATGTCGTGAATCTTGCCGATGCCAAAAACGGGCACCGACCGTTCGCGCAGTACGTCCATCAGCATGGGCTTCGGCGGATCGACCGCATAGTCATGCCTCCGCGGTGTGCGCGCAAAATGCCCAATCGCCCCGGTGAAAGGGCGCGCGATCACACGCCCCACGCGATTCGGTCGATCGAGCAGCTTTCGCGCGATTTCACACATGCGATACAACTCTGCGATCGGAATCACTTCTTCATGCGTGGCGATCTGGAAAACGCTGTCTCCCGATGTATACACAATCGGCTTGCCCGTGCGCACGTGTTCTTCGCCGAGTTCCTTGATAATCTCGGTGCCCGACGCCGGTTTGTTACCGATCGTTCCGCGCCCGATCTGCTTCTCAAACGCGTCGATGACTTCGCGCGGAAATCCATGCGGATACGTTGGGAATGCCTGATCGAGCCAAACGCCTGCCATCTCCCAGTGTCCCGTGGTTGTGTCTTTTCCCGGAGATCGTGTGACGCCTTTTCCAAACGCCCCAATCGGCGCGGCTGCGGGCGGAAGATGTTTCAGCGGTGCAATGTTCGCCAATCCTAGTCGCACCAGATTCGGTATCTTCAATGGATGCGATTCGGCGATATGTCCAAGCGTGTTGCGCCCCACGTCGCCGTAGTCGGCCGCATCCGGCAACGCTCCGATGCCGACACTATCCAGCACAATCCAAACAACTCTCTCGAACGCTCCCATGCATCACCTCTGCCGCTGTCCAACGGAAACTCTAGCATAGCCATACTTGTGAACACGTTGTCCGAGAGCGGCTCGACGTTGCTGCCGTGACGATGCAAGAGGTATGCTGCCCCAGCTGGTCCCCGCGGTGCCCGGGAAACTTTTACCTCAAAGGGTGCGTACTAACAGACGACGAGGTCCGCGATGCCCCCAGACACCCAAACCCGAAGGCCGCCGCTCGCCGTTCCCATCATCCTCATCGCCGTCGGCGCGATCTTTCTCTACGCCAATTATCGGCCGGGCTTCGATCCCTGGCTTATTCTTAAAACATACTGGCCGTTGATCCTCATTTTCATTGGCTTGGGAAAAATACTCGATTCGATGCGTGCGCGGCAGAATCCCGGCGCGCCCGCAGGCTCGTCGATCGGCGCGACGGTCGCAGTGGTCGCATTTATTAGCGTTCTGGCAGTGCTGCTCTGGCACGGCCGCGCCTTCTCAAAAGGCCGCCATGATTCCTCTCTGATGCATCACCAAAGCCGCACCGTGGATCGCGAGGACGCCCGGTCGGTCCGTGCGTCTGTGGAAGCCGCTGCAGGCCAGTTGAGTATCAGCGGCGGTTCGAATCATTTGCTGGACGCGGATTTCGCCTTCAGTGATTCGTACGCCATTCCTCAGGTCAACTATCACGTCGATTCTGGTGTCGGCCAGCTAACGATTTCCCAGGACGACCACGACACTCGCTTTGGCATTTCACACAACGATTGGAATCTGCATTTCAGCAACGACGTTCCGTTGGAACTGAAAGTGGACATGGGCGCCGGGCACGGAAACTTTCGCCTGCGCGATTTACTCCTGACTCGACTCACCGTGAACATGGGCGCCGGTCAAGTAGACGTTGACCTAAGCGGCGATCGCCAGAAGGACCTCGACGCCGATATCGAAGGCGGCGTCGGCCAGGCGACCATCCGCCTTCCTTCGAAAGTCGGCGTGGTCGTGCATGCTTCAGGCGGCCTAGGGTCGATCAATGCTCACGGCTTGAAACACGATGGCGACGAATACACGAACGATGTCTATGGCAAGAGTCCCGCAACAATCCGCCTGAAAGTCGAAGGTGGTGTCGGCGAAATCAACCTGATCCCAGAGCCGTAAGCATAAAGTCTGCTTCTACCCGATTGTCCGGATTGCCGCGTTTGCCCCAAAGACACGCACGCCGTATAATTTAAAGTTTAGGCAGTCGCCAGCGAACCCATCTGTCAGAGCGCACTGTCTAGGCTTCCCTTTGGCAACCAACGACCTCATCCCGGGCAACACCGCGACAACCCAGGACGTCATCTCCATTCGCGGAGCCCGCGTCCACAACCTCAAGAACGTCAGCGTCGAAATCCCGCACAACGCGATTACGGTTGTAACCGGCGTCAGCGGTTCCGGAAAATCCTCGCTCGCCTTCGATACCGTTTACGCCGAGGGCCAGCGCCGCTACGTCGAATCTCTTTCCGCGTACGCTCGGCAATTCCTGGAGCGCATGGAAAAGCCCGACGTTGACGAAATCTCCGGCATCGCGCCGGCCGTTGCCATCCGGCAGAAGAACTCCACGCGCAATCCGCGTTCGACAGTCGCCACCTCCACAGAAATCTACGATTACCTTCGCTTGCTCTTCGCTCGCTGCGGCCAGACCTTTTGCGTCAAGTGCGGTGCGTTGGTCCGCCGCGACAACCCCGACGAAATCGCCACAAAAGTCCTATCGCTCGTTCCCGGGCGCCGCTTTTACGTTGTCTATCAACTCAAGATTCCGGCCTCAACGACCCCCGCATCAGGCCGCCGCCTGGCGAAGAAAAAGAACGCCCCTCCCAATCAAGACGCCCTGCGCCAGGCCCTCAGCGATATCCAGAAGCGCGGATTCAACCGCCTCTATCAAGACGGCCGACTGCACGAATTTTCCTCGCCCGAAACACTTCTTGAGATCGATTTTGCGAAGCCGGCGTGGGTTGTTGTCGATCGGCTTGCCGTCAATGCCGAGTCGCGTTCACGCCTGATTGATTCCATCGAGATCTGCTACCGCGAAGGTAACGGCGAAGCCATCCTTGAATTTGTCCCCGACGCCGAGGGCAATCCCGCCCAGCGTCTGGTCTTCAACGACCGCTTCGAGTGCAAGAACGACGGCATCGTCTATCAAGAGCCAGAGCCGCGCCTGTTCTCCTTCAATAACCCTTACGGCGCTTGCCCCCGCTGCCAGGGCTTCGGGAACACGATTGACTTCGACCTCAATCTCGTCGTCCCCGATTCCAGCAAGTCTCTCGACGACGGCGCCATCGAGCCCTGGACCAAGCCGCGCTACCGCGTCCTGCTCCAGGAAGCCAAGAAATTCGCGCGCGCTCAAGGCATACCCACCAACATCGCCTGGCGCCATCTCACTCCCGACCAGCGTCGCCTGCTCCTCGAAGGTGATCCCGCCAGCGATTTCGGGGGTGTAAAAGGCTTCTTCAATTATCTCGAGCGCAAAAAATACAAGCTCCACGTCCGCGTTTTCCTGAGCCGTTATCGGGGTTACGCGTTGTGCCCGGACTGCGGCGGCACCCGCCTGCGTCCGGAAGCCCGCGCCGTCCGCGTCGCCGGCAAATCCATCACCGAAATCTGCAAGCTCACCGTAAAGGAGGCCCGCGCGTTCTTCGCCACGCTGGAGCTAACTGCCGCCCAGTCGAAAATCGCCGACAAGATTCTCGATGAAGTCCGCTCCCGCCTCCAATTTCTCGATGAAGTTGGCCTCGACTACCTTACGCTCGACCGCCTCACCTCCACGCTTTCGGGCGGCGAATCCCAGCGGATTCAGCTGGCTACCTCGCTTGGCTCTCATCTTGTAGGCGCGCTTTACGTTCTCGACGAACCCTCCATTGGCCTGCATCCGCGCGACACGCAGCGCCTGATCGACATCCTCAAGTCCCTCCGCGATCTCGGCAACACCGTTCTCGTCGTCGAACACGATCCCGACACCATCGAAGCCGCGGACTCCGTAATCGATCTTGGCCCGGGCGCGGGCGAACTCGGCGGCAAACTACTTTTCTCTGGCACATACGAAGCGATGCTTCGAGAGCCGAAATCCATTACCGGCCGCTACCTCAGCGGCGAACTCCGCATCCCCGTCCCTAATAGCCGTCATAAGCCCAACGGCAAATTCCTGCGCATCTTTGGCGCGCACGTCCACAATTTGCAGAATGTCGACCTGATGGTCCCGCTCGGCACCTTCACCGTCGTCACCGGCGTCAGCGGCTCCGGCAAATCCACGATCGTTCACGACGTGCTCTACAAAGCCCTCGCCGCCAAGCGCAATGGCGGGAGCGTCAAGGAATTCTGCGATCGCATCGAAGGCGATTCCGAAATCCGCGAAGTCGTCATCGTCGACCAGTCTCCTATCGGCCGCACCCCGCGCTCCAACCCCGCCACCTACCTGAAAGCCTTCGACGCCATCCGCGAAGTCTTCGCCGAAACCCCCGACGCCAAGCGCCGCGGCTACACCGCAGGCCACTTTTCCTTCAACGTCCCCGGCGGCCGCTGCGAGACCTGCCAGGGCGACGGCACCGTCACTGTCGAGATGCAGTTCCTGGCCGACGTCGAACTTATCTGCGAAGAATGCCGAGGCACTCGCTTCAAGAGTTCGGTTCTCGAGGTCCGCTATCACGGAAAAAACGTTCACGAAGTCCTGCAGCTCACCGTCCGCGAAGCGCTCACGTTTTTCATAAACGTCCCCAAGGTAATTTCCAAGCTTCGCGTCCTCAACGAAATCGGCCTCGGCTATCTCCGCCTGGGCCAATCGGCCACAACCCTTTCCGGAGGCGAAGCCCAGCGCCTCAAACTCGCCTCTCATCTGACTCGCAGCGAAAACAAAGAGATCCTCTACATCCTCGACGAGCCCACCACCGGCCTCCACTTCGACGACATCGCCAAACTCCTGGCCGCCTTCCGCAAGCTTCTCGAATCCGGCGCATCGTTAGTCGTGATCGAGCACAACCTCGAAGTCATCAAATCCGCCGACTGGCTTATCGACCTCGGCCCGGAAGGCGGCGACCAGGGCGGCAAAATTATCGCCACGGGCACACCCGAGCAGGTCGCTCGCAACGCGCAGTCCTACACCGGTCGCTTCCTGGCTCGCGCTCTCAACGCCAACGGTCAG
>Ga0210401_10006555_pt1 | contig 11793 bp, 7 predicted proteins | sample IncBWH32MmetaG_FD_150866 | JGI IMG/M metagenome (GOLD analysis project Ga0210401, IMG submission 150866) | Forest soil microbial communities from Barre Woods Harvard Forest LTER site, Petersham, Massachusetts, United States - Inc-BW-H-32-M | ecosystem: Environmental > Terrestrial > Soil >... | reverse complement strand
GCCGGGCCGGCGCCGCGCCCTTGAACGACGGGGCAAAGCTGGCGTCTACGGGTGCGGATTAAAAGTCGCGAACCGGATCGATTACTTGCCGGCGGAGAACTCTGCAGGCGGCTCATCGCCGGGGAAATCGTAAGGAGCTCCGCCGCGCGTCGTACCGGGACGGCGCCGCGTTTCAATCCCCAGCCTCTTGATTTTCTGGTTCAACGTCGAGAGCGGCACCTGAAAGCGCTCAGCCGCTTCGGTTTGATTCCAATTCGTGCGCTCGAGCATGTCGGTGATCAGCCGGCGCTCGACTTCCTCGAGTATCTCGAATAGCGACGGTGCCGGAGCCGAATTCCGGCCGCGTCCCTCGCCTGGCAGCGGCGGCAGGAACTCGGAAAGCTGCAGGCGCACTCCCTTCACGATTTCGCGGCTGCGAATGTTTTCAGGCAACAGGTCTGCGTCCATCGTTTCCTGGGTCGAGAGCACCACGGCGCGTTCGACCGCGTTCTCCAGTTCGCGAACGTTTCCCGGCCACTCGTAATCCATCATCAGTTTCATCGCCGTGGTTGTGAACAGGCGCGGGGGCTTTCCGTTCTCCTGGCGGAATCGCACAAGAAAGCGTTCAACCAGCAGGGGCACGTCTTCCTTGCGCTCCCGCAGCGGCGGCAACTGCAGCGAAATCACGTTCAGGCGGTGGAACAAATCCTCGCGAAAGCGGCCATCGCGCACAAGCTGCTGCAGGTCCTCGTTGGAAGCGGCAAGTATGCGCACATCAACTTTGATGGTCTCGGTCCCGCCCAGGCGCATGAACTCGCGTTCCTGAATCACGCGCAGAAGCTTGGCCTGGGTCTCCGGACTTACGGTGGAAATCTCGTCGAAGAAAATCGTGCCCTGATCGGCAACTTCGAAAAGGCCTTTTTTCGAAGCCACGGCGCTCGTGAAGGCGCCCTTGACGTGGCCGAAAAGCTGCGATTCGAGCAGATCGATGGGAATCGATCCGGTATTCACCGGAATGAAGGCTTTTTCGGCGCGAGTGGAAGCCGCATGAATGGCCTTGGCAATCACTTCCTTGCCGGTTCCGCTTTCGCCTGAAATCAGCACGGTCGAGCGCGAAGGCGCAATCTGAGCAACAAGATCAAGCAGCGAAAGCATCTTCTCGCTCTTGCCGACGATATTGGGAAAATTGTAGCGCTGCTTCAGCGCGCGCTTCAGGTGTACGTTCTCTTCGCGCAGCCGACGCCCTTCGATGGCCAGGGAAACCTGCGCCACCAGCTCATCGTTGGACCACGGCTTGGTGATGTAATCCTGCGCGCCGCTCTTGAATGCCGCGCGCGCCATTTCGATCGAGCCGTAGGCAGTGATGAGAATGATCGGCAGATGGGGATCGCGGCCCCGAATTTCGCGCAGCAGTTCGATGCCGTTGCGGTCCGGCAGGCTTACGTCGAGCAGCAGGAGGTCAAACGGATTCTGCGCCAGGCGGTCAAGTCCAGCCTGGCCCGTTTCGGCCAGTGTGACGCGAAAATCCTCCGAGCTCAGCAGCGCATCGAGCCCTTCCCGGATTTCCACTTCGTCATCGACGACGAGAATCGTGCCTCTAGGCATGAACCGCTTTCCTGGCCGCGGGGAACTCCAGCCGGAAGGAAGTGCCCTTTCCGGGCGTGGATTTCACGTCAACTTTGCCTGCATGCTCTTTGATGATTCCATAGCTCACCGAGAGGCCCAGGCCGGTTCCTCTTCCGGTAGGTTTTGTGGTGAAGAAAGGATCGAAAATCTTATGGAGATGCTCGGGCGCGATTCCCGCTCCGTTGTCGGTCAGCTCGACTTCGACCGAGCCGTTATGAGCGGTCGTCCGCACTTCCAGCATCCCTCCGCCAGGCATCGCATCGCGCGCGTTCATCAGCAAATTGAGGAACACCTGCTGGAGCCGTGTCGTCGAGCCGAGCACGGTCGGCAACTCGTCCTTGTAGTTCCGGATCACGGTTACCTGGCCTGTCTTAAATGGATGCTGCACGAGCGTCAAAGTTTCCTCGAGAATCGAATTCAGATCGACCTCGGCGAGCTCTGCTCCGCCGGTGCGCGAGAAATTCAGCAGGTTGTTGACGATTTCGCTCGCGCGGAATGTCTGTTTCACGATGCGCTCGATCGTCTTCTGTCGCGGATCGTCCGGAGGGATCTGCTTGGCAAGCATCTGGATGTAATTCGAGATCACCGCCAGGGGCGTATTCACTTCGTGCGCCACGCCCGCGGCGAGCAAGCCGAGTGAGGTAAGCTTCTCATTCTGCACGAGCTGTTCCTCAAGGGTCACGCGTTGGGTAATGTCGTCAAGCAGCACCAGCCGGCCCAGCCGCGCACCCGTTTTGCCCAGAAGAGGCGCGATCGAAGCGTTCACCACCACGTGCTGGCCCTTTTGTGTGTTCAGATGGAATTTGTAGATACCGGAAACGTGCTCGCTCTCGGATTGCGCGGCAATTTCCTCAGCCAGCCCGCGGGGCAGGATGTCTCCGAGCTTGCGGCCCACGGCATCGGCTCGAGCGACGCCCAGCAGTTCCTCAAGTTGGGGGTTCCACGATTCGATGCGGTCTTCAAGATCCGCCGTCAGAACACCGATACGCAGCGATTCGACGATGTTTTCGCTGAAGTCCTTCAGCCGTTCGATCTGGATGGCCTTTTGCTCGAGCGATTGATAGAGCCGCGCGTTCTCGATGGCGATCGCCACGTAGCCGGCGATCGTCGAAAGAAGCTCCAGGTCTTCGGACGAGAGATAGTCGCCGTCGACCGTCTTGCCCAGGCCAAGCACGGCCACCGTGTGGTCCCGCAGACGGCAAGCGATGAAATAATTCAGGTCCAGTTGTTCGATGGACCTGCGCACCGAATCGCTCTCGCCAATTTCGGTGCGCGCCGATTCGAAAAACAGCGTATTGCGCTCGTGAATCGGATCAAGGAAGCTTAAATCCAATTCACCCTCCGGCCGCACGCCCATCGAGCGGGACAGCCAGAAGCGGCCCGGGGTTGCGTGATCTTCGAGGAAAATCGCCACGCGATCGACCAGCAGGGTTTGAGAAATTCGGTCCATCGCCGAGCCGAGCAAGGTTTCCTGGTGCACTTGGCTGGTCAGCGCCCGGCCGAACTCGATCAGCGTGCGCCGGTAGTCGAGCCGGTCGCGATAAAAGAAATGATCGAGGCGCGCCTGGAGCCAATCGCGGAGCGGTTGAAACAGGAAAGCGGCCACGACGATTGCGATCACGGCGCCAGCCGGACCTGAAGTCAGCGCCGCATGAGAAAGTTCGCCGATCAGGGCGAGCGCCGCAAAATAAACGGCTCCGACGCCGGCCATCGCAAACGTATAGGCCAGGCCCCGCTTGAAGATGATGTCGACGTCCATCAGGCGGTAGCGGACGATGGCATATCCGAACGAGAGCGGAATCAGGGCGAGGGAAAGCGCGGAGGCTTTCATCCACGGCTCGACGATGGCGCTCCCGAGCCGGGGCACGATGTAGAGCGCAAAGAACGGCAGGATCCCGGCGAGCGTTCCGGCCGTAACCCACTTGAGCTGCTGGCGCAGAATTCCGCTCGGCGCACGGAAATAGCTCGCAAGGAAAATTCCCGCGGCTGCCAGGAAGTAAACGCCCATGTAGAGCAGCCGGATTGTCTCAAGAACTTCGCTGTCCCCGACCGTTCGCAGGAAACCGAGGCTCGGCGCCTCAACCACCAAAACGTGCATCGCAAGCAACACCGTCATGAGCGCGTAGACAACCGCGAGTTTCGGCCAAAGCCTTCCGCGCCGCTCCGGGAAGACCAGCGCGAAATGCACCAGAAGCGCGGGCTGGATGAAGCCTGCGGCGACGTTGGCCCAATAGATCGTCCAGTCAAAGGAATTGAACTTGCCGCTGAAATGGAAGCTGTAAAAGACGAAAGAAATCAGGCAAAAGACGTAAAAGTGCACCGCGCGCGGAGCGTTCCAGCGGCGCGCAAAAATGAAAAGCCCGATGAAAAGGTAGAGCAGCGCGGTGATCCGAAGGTAGTTCTCAATCGACGAGGGGTCTTCGGTCGGCGCGGTGATAACCGGGGTCGAAATTGCTTCGCCATTCCGCGTGACCACGTAACGGACTTCCGACCATGTGCCGGCATGCCAGAGAACGCGTGTGACATCGGTCGAACGGCGAACCAGAACGCCTTGGATCGACTGGACGTGGTCACCCTTTTTGATCCCGGCTTTCTGCGCGGGTGATCCGGCGATGACTTGCCCGGCAACGACGCCTTGCGTCGTGTCAACCCAGGTGACGCCGTCTTCGGGCGTGATGTATCGCGAGCGCTGCTGGAAGTTCAGAAGGGCAAAAACGACCGCCGCCAGCGTCGCTAGCGCCAGTAGTGCCGCCCCCAGCCGGATGCGGAGGTTGTGATTCATCGCGTGGTCCCGCTACCCACCCACTAAGATTTACCCAGATACTAGCACGTGTGGTTCCAGTAAGCCATAGATCGGATTATATCCTAACCATCCAAATATCAGTCTCTTGCGAAGGGGATGGTCCCGACCTACCTGGCGCGTATTCCGATTATGGTAGGGGGATTCCTAATCCTGTATTGCAGGAAATCGTCAGAACTGGAAGCTCAGACCGCCGCGGAAATACCGGTAAGCGGGTACAAGGACCACGTTGCGTCCTGACACCGACGCGTTCGTCGTGCCCTGCGAGAGAAGGTTACCCATATCGGCCTGAACGACCATGTGGCCAGGGAAAATGTTCGGCAGCGGCTGGCGGACCCCCATGCTAAGGTACGGATCGACACCGTACATGGCCTCGCCGTAAGAATCCTGCTGCGAAACGACCGGTCCACTCAGCCATTTGTAGGCTACGACCAGCTTTGTGTTGACGCCGGGCACTTTGGCCGCGATCCGGGTCGCCACGCTTTGCCGATACCGGGTATCGAGTTCATCGCGCAGCTTTGGGCCGCCAACTATGTCGTCCGCCACCAGGGCACCGGAATAATCGTAGACCACGGTGGACGTCAGGTTCGGAGTGATCCGTTGCCGGTAGGCCAAGCGGCCGCCGGTCGAACTGCTTTCGCCGCCATCGTAGGCGAACGCGTCGCCGAAGAAACCCTGCACGAACTCGGAATTCGGAACCGTTCCAAGTCCCATCACGGCCGTATGCGTCGAGTGATCGTGGAAGACGGCCGCGGTAACTTCAGCACTGTCTCCGATCGCGTGTTTCACCGCAACTTCGGTGTGCATTCCGTTCTCAAACACGGGCTTTCCGTGGCGCATCATCAGTGTCGGGAACGCGTCAAAGGTGTTGACCGCCGACTGTAGCGCGTCGGGCGTATCACCGAGTGCGTCTTCCCACGGGTGCGTCGCCATAATCAGCGAAAGCTGCCAAGCCGGTGAAAGCTCCATCGCCATTTGGGCGCGCGGCCGGAGAGCCGAGGTGCCCCTTCCAAATCCGGCATAGACGAACTCGCCGCCATAACGGACGCTGATTCGATCGCCGAGCGCGAGTACGTCGTCATGGGAAAGCCGCGCCCCGCGGAATACCAGGCCGCCGGGTCCAAACTGGGTTTGCCGCACCACGAGCGTCGTCACAGGTCCGGTGCGTTCATTGCCTGTCGGGAGCCATTCGGTTGCCAAGCCCGTCGCCGAAGCCTGCCCCATCGAACTGTATTGTCCGGCCATCAATAGCCGGGCCGCCGGTCCCATGGCGACGTCGTAGGCGAAAGCCGTTCCCGGCGCCGCAAGACTGCTCGAAACCGAAGTCGGCCGGTCGCCGCCAGAGGAAAGCTCAACCAATCCGCGACCGCCTTGGGCGACTCCCGCTTCTTCTATCTCCGCTGCACGCAACGCGCCGCTTGAAGAATCGTCCCACTGCAGGACCGAGCGACCGCCGGCTGTCGAGCGCATCACCCAAACCCAATCGTCGGATGCGCCTTGCGTCTCGGGCTGCTGCTTCAATTGTCCAAGCGAACTGAACATCGAACCCATCACGACTTGCAGCAGTGTCGTGTGCGTTTCGCTCACTTCGATGTGCTGTTCGAGTGTCGGCAAAAATCCGGCGAGTGTCACTTGCACCGAATACGTGCCGGCGGGAAGCGTCGCCGTCGAGAATCCGCCGCGATCATTGGTCTGCAATTTCAAGGGGTTCGAAAACAGGACTTTTTCCGCCGAAACCAGCACAGTCGCGCCCATTTGCGGCGTTCCGCTTGCGTCGACCACGACTCCTGAAATTTTTCCGGAATTGGGCGCAGATTCGGCCGGGACTGCCAGGAGGCACACGACGCACCCGAAAAGAAATAGACGAACCGCTCGGAGATTCACAAGCTTACCTCCCCTGAGTCGTATCCGCGGGAACCGCCTTCACCGTGAATTGCTGCGTCGGCGTGATCGTTTGTTTCGGGTTTGCCAGATTGTCGGTAATTTCTACTTCCAACTTGTACTGTCCCGGCGCAAGAGAGCCCAGCGTGAGCGCATCCTGCAGCGTCAGCTCTTCGCCGTGCAACGGGAGCTTATCCGGGCCAAGGTCAAATTTCAACACCGGATTTGAATCCTTATCTTTCACCACCCTGTATTCCACCGAGACGTCGGGCTTGTGAGTCTTCTCGTCGACCTTGAGGTTGTAAACCTGCAGATAGACTCCCATCTGCTGATTCTGGAAGAACGAGCGGTCCATCTTCGGCCGCACCTTTACGTCGCCGATGACCATCTGCCCGAGTCCGATGTCCTTTGAAGAAACCGGCGAAATCTGATCGGCCAGAATCATCGAGCTCGCGTTGAGCTGATCTTCCTGGAATCGCGGCACGGCAAGGCGTGTGTCAACCACACCGACTTGCCCGCTGTTGATGTCCTTCACAACCAGGTCAAGCGCATAAAGCCCGGGCGACAGAGGCACCTGCTTCTGATAAATCTCTTCGGTTCCTTTGGATTGCTGGATGATCGCCGCGGGAACATCGACGCGGATCGGGTCTTCAAACGTCTGCACCGTGCGGCCCGAAGGCGTTGTGATTCGCCCAAACACCGTCATCGACGCCGAATCGACGCCGTTCTTTTCCATAAACGTCATCTGCGTGCGCGGCATTTGGATGGTGATGGGCACCATCACCGTGTCCGAGGTGATCCTCAGAAAGTCTTCCATGTAGTCGAACTTAAGCTGGTTCCGAATCAGGCTGTGCGTAACCAGCTCTTCGGGCAGCTTCACCGGCGGCGGCTGGAATGCAGCGGCATAGTTCTCAAGCCGGGTAAATTCGTTCAACTCCGATCCCTGTGCAACGCCCTCGCCTTGTCCGGCGAGGTGCGTTCCGTCCGGATTGCTAAAGCGCATGGACTTGTCGGCGCGGCCTTCCATCTCCGCTTCCGTCAGACCTGCGCCAGGAACATAGAGCAGGGCGTCCTTTTCGCTGGGATCCATCGTCAGATGGAATTCGCTGGTACCTGTCGGATCGACGAACTCGAAGATCACGTTGGTCTGGGTGTCGCCGCCGTATCCAGCCAGATACCGATAGCGCCACTCTTCATAAGCGTAGGTCGTCGTTGTCCCGCCGCCTTGATCCATCGGACGATCCCACTGCTCGCCGGCGGTGTGCTCGTCGCGCTCGTCCGGGTTACCCCACATGATATAGATACGCCCGCGATCGGTGCGCCAGCCGGGGACGCCAGAGGCGAAGTGTTCGTTCGCATAGGCAATCCGGCGGTAGTGTTCGTCCTTGAAACTGTTGTCAGGCGAGTCGGGATCAGGATTGCGCCGCTGCCAGAAGGCTTCAATAAAAGTCTCGCGCTCTTCGTTGGTCTGCAGGTGCAGGAACGTGTCGCGTTCTTCCTGGGTGATGATGTAGGCCACGTCCTCATCGAGCCACTTCTTATATGGCGTGTCCAATTCGTTGTAGAGGCTTTTGTTACTCTTAGACTTCTGCTTTTGCGCCTTCTTGGCGTCGTCGACAGAGTTTTGGGAAGCGGAGTTTTGCCCGGCAACTGTCAGGGTCGATACACCCGTCACGACCCCTGCCGCGACCGCGGCAAATAAGAACGTACTAAGACACCGGCTTCGAATCATGTTTTTCACCAGCTTGGGAGCAAATGTTACCCTGTCCTTCCGTACAGGTCAATCTCCCACAGCTACCCCTTTCCCCTATGCAAGGGTTGGACTATGGCTTCTGGGAATGGGTTGCCCAGGCAGAGGCATTCAAAATCGGTTGCCCGCGGCCGAAGGGCACGCTAGAATAATTTTCCCCTCAAAACACACAGCCGGGAAACATTTGTCTGGTCCCCGGCGTAGTAAAGGTGGAGCGCACGTGTGGGCGTTCCAGACTGTACGAAGGTCCAAGGATCAACCTGATGAAGACATGGCAAAAGGCCACAATTGGCGTGAGCGTCCTCATCGCCTTGGGTGTGATGGCCTGGGTTAGCGTCTACGAGGTCAATAAGGATGTCGTAACCGTCCAGACCGGGACGGTTGTCAAAGAAGATCTGCGCACGCAGGTCACGGGTTCTGGAGAAGTCCGTCCCAACAACTACACCAACGTCGTTGGCCAGGGCGTTGGCATCATCACCGGTATCGACGTCCACGAAGGCGACACGGTCAAGAAAGGCGACACGCTGCTTCAGGTCGACAACATCCAGCCCGGGGCCGACGTGAAAGCCCAGCAAGCCGGCGTCGACTCGACCAGAGCCGGCGTCGAGGCTGCCGAAGCGAACTACGAATCGGCTGCGGCCACCCTTAGCCAGCGCCAGTCCGATCTGGACAAAGCGAAACTCGATTGGGCGCGCGAGCAGGAAATGTATAAGGACCAGCTCGTCGCCAAGTCCGACTACGACGCTTCGAAGGCCACCTATGACAGCGCCATCGGCGCCGTGGCAGCAGCGAAAGCGCAAGTCAGCCAGGTGGCCGCTGCAAGGGACCAGGCAAAGTCGAATCTCGAGCAGGCTCAGGCGAGCCTGATTCACACCACCGACATTCTGCACAAGACGACCTACGTCGCGCCGATCAGCGGCATGGTCAGCTACATTGCTGTCCGTGTCGGCGAAAACGTCGTTCCCGGCATCCAAAATTCGCAGGGCAGCTTTTTGCTCACGATTTCCGACATGAGCGTCGTCACCGCCGAAGTGAAAGTCGACGAGACCGACATCACGAACGTAAAGAATGGCCAGCCGGCCGAAGTGACGATCGACGCGATCCCCAACAAGATTTTCCCGGGCCAAGTCACGGCCGTCGGAGATCTGGCCATCCTGCGCAGTTCCGGTTCCGCTTCGATGACAGAAATCACGGCCAACACGCAGGAAGCGCGCGACTTCAAGGTGGTCATCACGCTCGACAATCCTCCGCCAGGTCTGCGGCCCGGTCTTTCGGTGACCGCCAAGGTCCAGACGGCTCAGAAAAAGGACGTACTGAGCATTCCGATTCAGGCGCTCGCCATGCGCTCGCAAAAGGATCTTGCCAACGCCAAGAGCGACTCGGGCGGCTCGGTCACGCTCGCCGCTTCGAACTCGGACGCAGCCGCCCCATCGAAGGCTGAAACACAGGGTGTATTCGTCGTTCGCGGCAACAAAGTTCAGTTCGTTCCGGTCGGAACCGGCATCAGCGGCGTCACCGACATCGAGGTCAGCAACGGCCTTGCGCTCGGCGACCAGATCGTGATCGGAAGTTACAAAGCGTTGCGCTCGCTGCATTCCGGCTCGACGATCAAGATCGACAACACCACCGCAAACGCTGAAACCGGAAACTGACCTGCACTTGCAAAGCGCGCTTGATCCCGGGCTTTTACCGGTGTCGGAGCTTTGGCGCGGCGAGAAGGCGCATCGAAGCATCGGGCTTTGGCCCCTGAGGTACTGACTTTGTCGACGACCGAAATCGAAACTCAAAGCTTCCGTCAGGACCTGGTCGACTCGGGGATCGTCATCCAGACCGAAGAGCTCTGGAAGACGTATGAAATGGGCACCGAGCAACTGCACGCCCTGCGCGGCGTGAGCATGCAGATCCGCAAGGGTGAATACGTCGCCATCATGGGACCCTCGGGCTCAGGCAAATCGACGCTGATGAATCTGATTGGCTGCCTTGATTCGCCGACCAAAGGCAGTTACTGGCTCGCCGGCCGGCTCGTCAGCCAGCTCAATGACGACGACCTGGCCTACATCCGCAACAAGGAAATCGGCTTCGTCTTTCAGACGTTCAACTTGCTTGCGCGCGCCACGGCGCTGCACAACGTCGAGCTGCCGATGATTTACAACGGCACGCCGGCCGCTGAACGCATCGAGCGTGCAAAGAAAGCGCTCGCGCAAGTCGATCTGGCAGACCGCATGATGCACAAGCCCAACGAACTTTCCGGCGGACAGCGTCAGCGCGTGGCCGTCGCTCGCGCGCTCGTGAATAATCCGGCGATCCTTCTTGCCGACGAACCGACCGGAAACCTCGACTCGGCGACCGGCGAAGAAATCATGGCGCTCTTCGCGCGCCTCCACTCCGGCGGAAACACGATCATTCTGGTTACGCACGAACAGGATATTGCGGCCCACGCCAACCGCATCATCCGCGTCCGCGACGGCAAAATCGAACGCGACGAGGCAACGCCGAAAGCTTCGTCGTAGCGGGTCGCGGCGCTCCCGGGCGGACCGGACTCTCACGCCTCCAGTTTGAATTTTGTCGACGCCAGGTTATACAGGCGGCGCCACACCAGCCGGTTCACCACCAAAACGATCGAGGCCATCAGCATCGTGGCAACCAGCAGCACCGGATAGTTGCCCTTGTCGGCCGCTTCGCTCACCACGGCGCCCAAACCGGTGGTCGAATAAACCTGCCCGTTCAAATGAAAGTATTCGGCCAAAATGCTGGCGTTCCACGCGCCGCCCGACGCTGTCACGATTCCCGTAATCAGATAAGGAAAGATCCCCGGCAGAAACAGCTCGCGCCACTTTTCCCACCGCCCGAATCCGAACACGCCGCAAACTTCCTTCAAATCCGTCGGCAAGGCCATGGCCCCGGCGATCACATTGAACAGGATGTACCACTGCGTGCCCAGCAGCATCAGGACGATCGAGCCGACGGCCAAACCGCCGCCGCCGCGCGTCAGCAGCAGGATAATGATGGGGAAAAGAGCCGTTGCGGGAACCGACGCCACCACCTGCACCACCGGCTGAAGCACGGTCGCAAGCTTCGCGTTCAGGCCGATCGTTACTCCCGCCGGGACCGTCCAGAGCGCCGCAATCAGCAGTGTGAACTCGACCCGCACAAGCGTCACGCCTCCCCCCACGAAGATGTGCCGCAATTCCGAACCTGTCACCGAAAACACGAGGCCGCTCATTTTCACCACGCCGTAAGCGACGGCCAGTAGCGAGACCGCGGTCATGAAATAGGAAACCCAGCGTCCCGCTTTGCCGCTGCCTCGGTCCGGTGAACGCCGATCCCACGACGCGGCCAGATGCAGATTCAGCCGTTCCCTCGCCGGATCAACGAATTTCCGCGCCATCAGAGGCAGCAATCGCGAACTTCGCAGCAGATCGAGCACCGGTGAGTGCATCGCGTGCGCGCTTTCGACCTGTTCAAACTTGAACTTGTCTGCCCAGGCGATCACCGGTCGCCAGATCAGCTGATCCATCGCCACAATCACGCCGATCATGGTCGCAAGCCCCCAGAGGATGGCTCGCGTGTCTGCTGCGTTTGCGGCGGTCTGCAAATACGATCCAAGCCCGGGCAGGCGAAAATCGTGCTGCCCGAGTGTGAACATTTCACAGGCGATCAGATAAAACCAGGCGGCCGCCACCGAGACCATCGAGTTCCAGATCAGTCCGATCGCGGCAAACGGGAGCTCCATCTCGACCAGCTTCTGCCACGGACT
>Ga0210401_10006554_pt1 | contig 11793 bp, 7 predicted proteins | sample IncBWH32MmetaG_FD_150866 | JGI IMG/M metagenome (GOLD analysis project Ga0210401, IMG submission 150866) | Forest soil microbial communities from Barre Woods Harvard Forest LTER site, Petersham, Massachusetts, United States - Inc-BW-H-32-M | ecosystem: Environmental > Terrestrial > Soil >... | reverse complement strand
CGCCCGTGAAATCACCCAGCGCGCGAAAATTCTCATCTTCCACTATTGCTATCACGGCACGGTGGATGAATCGTTCGCCACGCTCGAGAACGGCGCCGTCGGCCCGCGGCGTGGCAACATCGGGCCGCCGGTGAACCCCGCGGAGACGACACGCGTCGTCGAATTCAACGATTTGAACGCGCTCGAAGACGCGCTCAAGCACAACGACATCGCCTGCATCCTGGCCGAGCCGGCGATGACCAACGTCGGCATCATTCTGCCCGACGAAGGCTACTGGAAGCAGGCGCAGCAGCTCGCCAAGCGCTATGGCTCGCTCTTCATCGCCGATGAGACGCACACCATCTGTGCGGGCCCGGGTGGCTGCACAGCGGAGTGGAAGCTGGAGCCGGACCTGCTCGTCTTCGGCAAAGCGATCGGCAGCGGCATCCCCGGCGGCACCTACGGCTGCTCCGAGGAAGTCGCGCAGCGCATCTCCGCGCGCATGCACCTGGAGGATTGCGACGTCGGCGGCATCGGCGGCACGCTCGCGGGCAACGCGCTCTCGCTCGCGGCAATGCGCGCCACGCTCGCAAATATCCTCACCGCGAAGAATTTCGAGAAGATGATGCCGCTCGCCGTGCGTTTCAACGACGGCGTCGCCGCCGAGATCAAAAAGCATGGCCTCCCCTGGAACGTCCAGCGCCTCGGCTGCCGCGCCGAGTACACCTTCTCCCAGCGCCCCCCGCGCAACGGCGGCGAATCCGCCGTAGCGGCCGACTTCGAGCTGGAGCGCTTCCTCCATTTGTACGCTCTGAACTGCGGAGTCCTCCTCACTCCTTTCCACAACATGGCCCTCATGTGCCCGGAGACCACGCCGCCGACATCGACCAGCACACCCGCATCTTCGCCGAAGCTGTTTCCGAATTGGTGTAGGCAAATTTGTTCGAATTGCGCAATGCTGCTGGAAAAACCTGCTGCAAAACGAGCGGAATAGAACGTAACCGAGGTTAGAGAATTCAAATTTAGGATTTGAACCAGAGAAAAATCTGGCCCTACACGTAGAAGCGTCGGGGTGGAGCACTGTCTCAGGAAACCGCGCACCTGCTTTGCGAAAATCTTTTCAGTTACACCCTACTCACTTTGTTGTCATGTCCGCGTAACAAACTCCACGTCTACTCCACTTAAGTGATTGTTGGGGGAGTTCTCGAGAATCAATATGCCGCTACCCCCATTTGTGTGTGGCGACCCGTGCTATCAGTTTGCCACTCAGCGCTAGCTTAAATTCAATTCTGCTCTGAAGGAGCAAGTATGCAAAGGTTTTGCAGTTTCCTATTGGTCTTAGTCTTTTCGCTCTGGCTGGGTCTGCCCGTTCACGCTCAGTCTGGGAAAGGGGCCGTCACTGGAACCGTAACAGATTCAGGCGGTTCCGTTTTGTCGGGCGCGCTGGTCGAACTTCTGCCGCCAGGAATAAAGGCCGTTTCCGACGACCAGGGGAAATTCAGAATTGCGGATGTGCCCGTGGGCGAATATACCCTCAGCGTTTCGTATGTTGGTTTGGCAGTTTCCAACCTGCCGGTAGTGGTTTCACCCGGGCAGGAAGTCACCGCAAATGCCGTTTTGCAGGTTGCCTCGCAGAACGATCAGGTCATTGTCACAGCCGAGCGCATGCAGGGTGAAGCCGAAGCCATCAACATCGAGCGCACCAACGACAACATCGTCCAAGTTTTGCCCGAACGAGTCATCAACAGCTTGCCGAATACCAATATTGCCGACGCCGTGGGCCGCCTGCCCAGCGTCTCGCTCGAACGCGACGAAGGCGAAGGCAAATACGTGCAGATCCGCGGCACCGAGCCCCGACTCACCAACGTCACTGTCAACGGCGTGAACCTGCCTTCTCCGGAGGGCGCGGTCCGCAATATCAAGCTGGACGCCATTCCGGCCGACCTCGTCGAGCGTATCGAAGTGTTCAAGACTCTCTCCGCCGACCAAGACGCCGATGGCATCGCCGGCACAGTCAATCTGGTCACTCGGACCCCCAGCGACAGGCCGATCTATGCCTTTGGGGCAACCGGGGGATACAATCCCATTCAAAACGGGTTCTGGCGCGACGGCTTTAACGGAATCTTTGGCAAGCGCTTCGGCGTCAGCAAGAAATTCGGCTTCCTGCTGAACGGCACCTTCGATAATACCAACCGCGGTATCGACGACCTCGAACCGGGCCAGACCACCGGAACGGATCCCGTCTCGGGTCGCAATGTGGCGTTCACCAACACCGAGGATCAGCGCTCCTACAGCTACTACCGCAAACGCTATGGCTTTTCCACCGGCATCGATTACAACATCAAGCCCGGATTCAGCGTTTACGCCAAGGGCCTCTATTCCGATTTTCACGACTACGGCGACACCTGGGTCTATACCCCCAGCTCCGGAAACACCATCAAGTCCGTCTCTCCCGACGGCAAGACGATCACGTTTGACAATCAGGCGGACTGCAACGCTATCAACGCGGCGAATCCCAGCGCGAATTGTTCGCCGGGCAATTACGCCTACCGTCACTATGTCCGCCGGCCTGACCAGCAAGTCTATAGCTTCCTGACCGGCGCAAGGCGCGATCTTTCTTCCACTCTAATCGTAGTTGAGTTCGCTGCCTCCCGTTCGCACAATATCGGCGGCCAGGATTTTGCGACCACCAACTTTAACGGCAATCAATCGGCGGACCTCGCCGTGAGTCTGGCGAATCCCTTCCGCCCCAAATTCAACGCGCTTGATAACACGAATCTCTTCGATGCCACGCAGTATGTTCTGGCGAACACCTCGTTTACGCATTACATCGCCCAGCAGCTCAATTTCCAGGGCGCAGCCTCCGTCTCGCGCCGCTATGGCTGGCACTCGCATCTTGGAACCTTCTCCCTGGGACTCAAGATTCGCAACTCCCATTCCACCCAAAGCGAAAACGACCGGATTTACGATAATTACCAGGGCAACAGCATTACCCTCCCAAGCGTCTTGGGCAACTATACCAATCCCACTTACTACGACAACTTCTTCCGCATCGGTAACCAGTCCTACGGCCCGACCTCCAACTACAATTCCATCGTTAACGCGGTCCTGCCTATCCTCAATGATCCGACCCAGATTACATATGACGCGGCGAAGAGCATTCGTCGCGGCGCGGGTGCCTTCTTTGACGCGAATGAACGCATCTACGCCGGCTACTTGATGAACGTCATTTCCATCGGCAAATGGCGCCTCGAAACCGGCGTTCGCTTCGATGCCGCCAACACCGGCTTCACGGCGAATAAAATCGTCACGAGCGATCCGAACAATCCATTGATCACCCCAAGCAACCCGAGCATCAACCCGGTATTCCAAAGCTCGAGTTACTTCAACGCCTTGCCCAGCATTCAGGCACAATACCAGCTACCGAAGAACACCAACCTGCGCCTGAACTATAGCCAGGGCCTCGCCCGGCCCAACATCGGCGACCTGGTGCCCACCACCATCGTCGATCCCAACGCCAGCCCGAAGACCGTCACCCAGGGCAACCCCAACCTGAAACCCACCAAGGCCAACAATTACGACATCTTGATCGAGCACTATTTCCAACCGCTCGGCATTATCCAAGGCGGATACTTCTACAAGCAATTGTCCAATCCGATCTATGCGACCTCCAGCCTACTCGGTCCCACTGACCCCAACGCTGGATTCAGGCTCCTGCAATCGATCAACGGTCCCAACGCTCACATCCAGGGCATCGAAGTCTCCTTGGATCAGCATTTTTCGTTTCTTCCGGGATTGCTCAGGGGACTCGGCCTCTCCGCGAACTACAGTTACACCCAGTCCTCCGTCACCTTTCCGGCCTTCTTCTCCCCGGCAAATGCGGGAGGCGAGGGACGCATCGATCACCCGTCTTTGCCGCGGCAGGCTCCCAACACCTGGAACATCAGCCCGACCTATGATCGAGGACGCCTCTCGGTTCGCTTCGCCATCAGCCACAATGACGCCAACATTCAGTTCTACAACTACTCTCACACTGATGCGGCCACGGACAAGGATCCGATCTTGGGGATCAAGGGGCCAACCGGCGACGTCTATTTCTACGCCCACACCCAGTACGATATTCAGGGCAGCTATCGTGTCGCCAAGGGGCTTAGCTTTATAGCTTCCGGGTTGAACCTCAGCAACGAGCCTTTCGGCTTCTACCAGGGCAGCACCATCTATCCCATCCAGCGCGAATACTACAAGCCGACAGTTTCGTTCGGCATCCGCTGGACCTCCTCGCCGGAATAGCCATCTCCGTCGCGCACTCTTTTCCACGTAGGGGCGGCTTTATGCCGCCCTTTTTCCTTTTCCGCATGCCTAAATGTAACGCTCCTTCCGTAGACGTGTGGTCTGACCGGAAGACCGGTATATCCCCCCTCCCCGGGGTCTTGTATGTGCGGGAATGATTGGGGTTAGGGGAAGTGGCGAGTGACTAGTGGCGAGCGGAATAAAGGAAACCGCAGGAAGAGATTTCACCACTGAGGACACAGAGAGCACTGAGGTCGAAGCGGAGAAGAGAAGACCCACCCCTTCAAAGTCCGAAAGGGTAGGCCACCCCGGAGAAGAAAGAAGAGGCATGGGGATCAGGAGGAGCGGTGGTTAGGCGGCTGGCCTGAGGAGCTCTGGGGAGGTCGCGCGGGTGAGTTGGGGGTGGAGGCTGGGACGGCGGCGCGGTCTTGGGCTGCTTGTTCCTGGGCGAAGCGGGAGGCGGCATCTTTGAAGGCGGGATTTAGCTTGCCGAATTTGGGGTTGTAGGCGAGGTCGAGGGTTTTGAGGAGGGCGTGGGAGAGGTTATTGGAGTCCTGGCGGGCTTGCTTGCTGCCTTTGGAGGTGAGGAGGAGCTGGGCGAGGTAGCCGAAGGTGGCGGCGCGGCGGGTGGAAATACGGTTGGCGGCGAGGGCACGGAAGACGCGGGACATGGCGCGGTGAACGTCGTCTTCGGAGGGAGGATCCTCCTCGAAGAGGCCGATTTCCAGCAGGAGGTCTTCGTTGTGCTCGGCGGGAGGACGGCTTTTGAGGACGGTGCCGTGGGAGCGGCAGTAGCCGTTGAGGGAGGGGATGGCGGGCATGCAGCAGCCGCGTCCGTCGGCGAAAACGAAGTTGCAAAGGTCGAAGGGTGAGCCGGATCGTTTCGTTGTCATGGGCGAAGTATATTAATCAGGTAACTAGATGTCTAGTTACAGAGAGTTACATGCGCGTTCGAACGGTGTGGAAAACGTTTCGAATGGCGGGAGTGTCCGTTCGAATTGGTAGCGGTTGGGATGGGAAGAGGCAGAGGTTGAAAAGTTCAAAGTTTAGAGTCGGAAGGGAGGAGAAACCCAATACCCACCTTTCGAAACCAAAGGTGGGGCACACGGCCGCTTGGGTCTACGGGCAGGCCGGCAAGGACAGCATACTCTCTGGTTGTTCCTTGTCGTGGACAGTTTTTAGGTATTTGTGGCCGGACGCATCGGTCGCAATCGCCAGTTCCACTTTTTGTGCTGCAGTATCCTCAATGTAAAAGATGTATTTCCCACTCTCAACTTGAACAATTGCGTCCGCGAGCTTAATTTTCCAGCGTTTGCCATCGGAATTCATGCCGCCTATAGCTTCGATCCGCTCGTGTGGTGCCGGCCCACTGCTCTTTTCCACGCACCTTATTTTTACGAGCGTCCGAACTCCCTGTTTCAAATTGCCCGCTGCCTCGGCGACTTTATTCTTCAAATCTTGTACCAATGCTTTGTTTCTGGCACTTAGCGGATTGCCGACTAGGGCAGTTTTCGCCATTTGAAATGCCTCCTTGATGTCGCCGTCACGATAGAGTAGTCGCGAGAGCAGATAGTATGCGTAAGAATTATTTCGGTCGGCAGCGATCGCTCGGTTATAGTACTCGTAAGCCTCACTGAATTGTTTTTGTTTTTCTCGCAAGCGTCCAAGTTCGACTAGTGTGGCCGAATGATTCGGATTAATTTTCTCTGCTTCGAGAAGTAAAGCCTCCCCCTCTGCCCATTTCCCAGCGCGTAGTTTCGCCTTCGCAAAGCCTTGTAGAATCCAAGGAGCTTTTGGCTTAAGAGAAATAGCTTTGCCGAAATGGAGTTCGGCGTCGGACCAACGAGCCATTCCCGCAAATATAAGCGAGAGATGGAAATGTGCGTCCACGTCATTCTTATCAAGTTCAAGCAGTACTTCGTAGTCCTTCAACGCGACTTTGTGTTCGCCGTTTCGAAAATGCTCTAGTGCAACTGGTCTCAGTTCTTGACCGTAAAATGCGAAATCCTGAACTTTTTGCCTCTCGCCGGCTGCCAGAAAATGGTGGACCGCCTCGCCTAAGTACTCCGGCACGATCTGATTACTGCTGGTCTTTAGCCGCTCGAATTCTTGTAGGTAGAATTTTGCCGCAACTTTGTGCCAAGCTTTCACTTGTTCGAGGGGGAGGCCGTTTCCGAAATAGCTGCGAACTAGTGGGTGGAGTTGGTAACCTCTGTCCGACGATTCGATCAAATAGTTTCCGGCGACAGAACTCAGTAGAACGCTGGCGTCCTCTTTTCGCCAGTTCAAGAATACTTCACGGGGCGCCGGCACACGAAAGATGGAAGCAAATGAAAGCAATTCTCGTTCTGCCGCGGAGACGGTGAGTTTTTCAAGAAGAAACACTACGATCGTGTCTCGAAGCTCCTTGAAGATTGAGAATTCCTCAACTATGTTCGCTGTAGGATGATTTGCCCATAGGCGGGCAGCGAGCTTTATTGCAAGCGGATGACCGCCTAAAATCGAGATCAGTTTTTCCGAGGCGCTTCCAAGTTGACCGGCGAGGTCATCCCGTTCGAACTGAACCCACTTATCTAGTAGCCGGCGTGTATCGGCAGCGTCAAGCCCGTGAAGGGTAAAGCTGATAATGCAGTTCTCAAAGCTAGGACTTAGCCGAGGGAACACATGCGAAATGAAGAAGTATTTCGTTTTGCCTCGTTGTCCAGCTTCCGCGAGCTCGAGAAGTAAGGCACGAATGGCCGGATCTTCGACTTCTGCCGACGAATTGAGCAAGAGCTGAAACTCATCCAGTACCACCACCGCTCCTGGCCCTTGTCCCAGGTACGCTAGAACGCGTTTCTTTACCTCAGTTTGGGTTGCAGGGTTGGACAGATTTAGGTTTTCAGGGAGCTGTAGGTTGCATTCGTAGGCTAGCTCCGCTAGCAGTCGGAGATATGATGTTCCTTCTGTTAACTGTAGCCAGATTCGTTTTCGCGGGGGGATTGCTTGGCGAAATGCTTCGTGGGTAAGGGCGCTCTTGCCGATGCCTCTCATCCCGCCCAGAATCAAGACGGAACTTTGTTGCTGATTGAAAAACTGCCGAATCTTGTCAAAGGCCTGATCTCTGTCGATGAATGGAGATTTTGAAGAAGCCTCCTGGGCGGCCGGCTTCACCTGAGGGCTTCTCGAGGCGTCATCGGTTCTCAATGGGATCGTCCCGGCCAGTTCGTTTCGACTGGACAGCAAGTGGGTATAGACCTCCATCAGCTCTTTCGTTTTGTGAACATACTTCCCAGAGACTAGGAGGCTATTTACTGCCTCCATTGATTGATTGCAAAGCTCCCAACGCAGCACATTGGTGGAATGAATGTCTGGAACCACGATCGGCGCAATCCACTCGATTGCTTCCTTTATGGAGATAGTGCCAGCTGGAGCGAGGTGGCCTACGAAATGGGAGAGTTTTTCCTGGAGTAGCTTTGGGAATACCCTCGCGTTAAGCGTAATGAAGGGGGCGACTTGACTGCTAAGTTCTGCGAGGGTTGGGTTTGTTGCCAAAGCAAGATCTCGAATTTCGGTAAATTGTCGAGATTCGAGAGAGTCCGCAGCATAAAGAATTGGGAAAATTCGAACGTCAGTGACGGCGGTCTGCTCTGTCATCAATTGCCTGACCTCGAACTGTTTTTCGAGGTCCGCCTCGATAACAAGAAGAGCTTCGGAGCCTTTTGGAATGGCTTTGCTTCCATCTTTCTCCGTAAACCACAAGCTCGTGGTATCCGCCCTAGCGAAAACCCTTGAGCCGCCGAACTCTGCCACATTTGCAAATAAAGTACATTTTCCTTTGAGTAAGTTCCGTCTACCTTCGTCGTGGAAATGATCTGCCTTTGGTGTAAATGCGGTGATGGCCACCAGGCGCGGTAGCGAGTGCTTTTCTTTCGATTGCCTGCTCGCAAGTGCCTCGATGCAAATCAGGACTTGTACCTCGATCCGGCCTCTCTTCGTGTTCATCTCAAACGCGTGAAATGTTTTAGATCCCTTGCTTAGATAAGCTTCCCATTTGGAACGCAAATATTTCACAAATCCAACCGGTTTTTGCTTTGGTACAAACACAATGCAAGCAGCCTCTCGAATTCGCTCTTCCGTTGGTTTATTGCCCTCCTCAAACACCAATCCCAAATCGCGATAAGTCTGCTGCGCAGATTCGCTGAGGGTTATAACGTGACTTCCAGCTATCAGCGCTATTCCCAGTTCCTCAGATAGTGCGTGGCAAAGTGGTAGGGTCTCGGGCGGTATTGAGTACTCCGGAAAGACGAGCAGTTCGACGCCGTGACCCGAAGCGAATCGAACGATAGATTCGACCTTGCGATTGAGGTTGGCTACGTATTTTTCGCCGAGATTCTGCTGGAGGTGCCCTATCTCGTCGAGGCCGGATATTGAAAATAGACCGGTCTTTTCGTTTTCCGCTGGGAAAGTGGGCTCCTGAATGCAAGACATTAGCTCGTCAGCGTAGGCCGGATTGAAGGAAATCTGCGCTAGCCCCAATCGACACAAGAATGGCCTCGCCATGTTCACCCTCCGGTCACGAAGCTCTTGGCTAGAATTCCCACTTTTCTTAAGAGATCGTATCGACCGATGAGATTATCCCGTTGATGTCTTGCTAGTCAAATTACCACTCTGGCTGCTCTCCGAACTTGCTTTAGTCCGAAGGAAGGTTGTCTCCGCTGTTTACAGCGATGACCAAATGAAGTTGAATTCTCAGAGCGAAAGGTTTGCTGGCAAATTTGAGGCTGACGCAGTATCGGTTCTTTCGAGTGGCCTATCGGATTTAGGGAACTATGCTTTTCGCAGCAATGACTTCTTTCGGAAGCGGCCAACCAGGCCCACGACTCCGGTGAGCGTCAGGAGTAGGGTTGAAGGCTCCGGAACTTGCGAAACGGAGGAAGTGAGCGGCTGAATGTTGGCGGAGGGAAAGCCGCCCTCGGTGGAAACATATTCGTACAGGTAGCATGGGTAGCTGCAAGCTTGCATTGTTGACTGGCCACCGTAATTGATCACCAACTCATCAAAGGTCGATCCCCAGGCGGGGTTATAAGCTCCAAACGTGCCCGCGGTCACCACTCCGTTTACTTCGGTGAAGGAGTTCTCCAATTGAGTGAAAAATTGTGTCGCGTCAATCGGGCCGGGACCAACGATCGAGGCAAAGGCCGCCGGATAGCTTTCGATGAGCACTTGCGTAGCGGGACCGGTGGTATTGTCTGTGAGTCCCAGGATTTCTCCGGTAACGGTGCCGGAAACGTTTCCATCCGTGTTGGTGATCGTGAAAGAGAAATCATCCGCCTTGGCGGAGGTGCCTGAGAGGACAATTCCGGAAAGAGCCAAAGCGAAAACCAACCTTATGCAGTTTAGTCGCAAAGTGAATTCTCCCTGTTCGTTCGACGGTTCTACCCCTTCTCTTGCAGGTGTCTGGCCAATGTCAACATGCTGAAACGAAAAGACTTGCCACGCCGCAAGCAGCGAATGGCCTTTGCGGTGGAGGAGGGCTTTGGCCATTCAGGGAATAATGTGGGGCGCGGAGCGGAAGCAGCCAGCCGTGGACAGGAAGCGGCGTAGAATGCGGACATCTGGGGGCGGCGATGGAACTCTACATTTTTGGCAAGTTTTTGGTGCGGGATGGGCAGGAGAACACCTTCGAGGACGCGTTGCGCGAAGTGGTGACGGCGACGCGCGCGGAGGCGGGGTGCGCGGAAGTGCATGGATACCGGTCGGTGCGGAATGCGCGGCTCTACTATCTTCATTCGCGATGGAAGGATGTGCAAGTGTTTGAGGCGCACGCGAAGCTGCCGCATACGGAGAAGTTTTTGGAGCAGGTGGAGAAGTTGCTGGCGGAGCCGCGCGATGTGAAGCGGTGCGAGCGGATAGTTTGAAGGCAGCCTTCAGCCGACAGTTTACAGTCTACAGTTCGGAGTGCGGACGGGGAATTTCACCACAGAGGACACAGGGAGCACAGAGGCCGGAAGAGAGAAGAGGGGAATTCAACGCAGAGTTCGCTGAGATCGGATCGAAGAAGAGGGGACCTACCGTTCGCAGAAATCGCGAAGGGTAGGCCACCCACTTAAGAGCACAGGGAAGAGTACCTGTGCACCGGGACGTTACTTGGATGCGGGAGTGCTGGTGGCTTGGCTGGCTGCAGCTTGCCCGAGTTCGAGCGAGAAGCGCTTGCCGTTCGGGTAGATCGCGGTCAGCGTGCGGGTGCCGTCGGTTTCCGAGGCGGAGCCGTAAGCGTCTTCGGTGTTGCGCGTGGCCTGCTCGGTTACGTGAGCGGGGAACGTCGCAACAGTTTGCTTACCCTGCAGAATGGTGACCTGGACGTTCGGTCCAGCGCCGTCCCACGTGATGGTGTACCTGCCGGGGTTCAGCGCCTTACCCTCCACGCTGACCTTCTCGTACAACTGGAGCGAGCCCTTGTTGGCATCGCCGGCGAGAACGGCCGAAGAGAGAAGAAGTGCCGAGCCAAAAAATGCGAGCGAGAGTTTCGAGAGTTTCATGAGATTTCCTTTCAAATTACCGCGGGCACGCTAGGAAGAAAATCAGGCGTACTGTGCGCGGGCGAGTTTCAAATTCGCTGGTCAGTACATTTGACGCTGGCGGGAAGCCGCAGTTACGGAAATATGCATCCAAAAAGCTGAAAAGAATGAATCGCTTGGAGCAAATATTTTGATGTTTCCAAAGGGGAGATTACTGCATCGGCTATCACAGCGGATTGTTAATCGGAGATGAATGCTTTATCTCCGGATGCCCGCCAGCCGCACAACCAGAACAAGCGCATCGTCCGTGGCGGTGTGGAACTTTTGAAGAATTCGGTCGGCGGCTCGCTGGGGATTTTCGCGCGCGGAAACCGTTTCGACGTAATGGCCCTTCACGCCATCGGTGGAGAGGAAGAGCGTGTCTCCTTCGCTGACGGGAAGAACCGCGGCCTGAAGAGCCGGCAACTGCGACCCGACCACACCACCGCGGAGAAGAAGCATTTCCGGAAAATTCGAGCCGCGCGGGACGACTCGCGCGAGCGCGCCCACCACATTGCCGACGCCCAGCCACGTCATCATTCCGTGAGTGAGATCAATCGAAGCAACACTGAGAACGACGCCGCGCGTGGAACGCAGCGCGCGGTGGCATTCCTCGACAAGCGAGATGATCGGCTCGTCGACGCCGTTGGTGAGAATGGATACGGCGGTTTTTGCGGCGTCGGCGGCTTCTTCGCCGTGGCCAATGCCGTCAATGGCGGCGACGAGAAGGCCGCCCGGCCTGCCGCAGAGAACATGACAGTCGCCCGAAGTGCCTTCACCGGGAAGCACGAAATTGGCAACGCCGAATTCGACGAGGGGAGGATTTAGAGTTTCCATTTTGTCACCGTCACAATCGTGCCGCGGCCTGGTTGCGAATCAATGTTGAACTCGTCCATCAGGCGGCGCACGCCAGGTAAACCGATGCCCAAACTTCCGGAAGTGGAGAAACCGTCGCGAAGTGCCAGCGTGAGATCGGAAATCCCGG
>Ga0210401_10006552_pt1 | contig 11794 bp, 9 predicted proteins | sample IncBWH32MmetaG_FD_150866 | JGI IMG/M metagenome (GOLD analysis project Ga0210401, IMG submission 150866) | Forest soil microbial communities from Barre Woods Harvard Forest LTER site, Petersham, Massachusetts, United States - Inc-BW-H-32-M | ecosystem: Environmental > Terrestrial > Soil >... | reverse complement strand
CGAACTGTGGACCTGCAATCCGCCGTTGTAATGGATGAAACCCAACTTCCTGAAGCGGTTCATGAAAAAGCTCACTCGCGAGCGGGTAGTGCCGATCATCTCGGCCAGGGTTTCCTGACTGATCTTTGGAACCACGGTTTCTGGCACGCCCTCCTTGCCAAAATGAGCGAGCAACAGAAGGACGCGGGCCAGTCTTTTTTCGCTGGAGTTAAAAAGGTGATCGACCAGATCCTCTTCGTAGCGGATATTTCGCGCAAGTAAATACGCCACAAACATATCGGAAAATGTGTGTTCGCGGTGCAGGGCTTCCATCATGGCGTGCTTGTCCACTCGCAGCAGTTCGCACTCCGTCATCGCCACCGCGGATCCCATACGAACAATCTGGCCTGCGAGCGCGCCTTCACCAAAGAAACTCCCTTCCGTCAATACGCCGATCGTCGCTTCCTTGCCCGTTTTGGACACGACGGTGAGCCTCACCTTGCCGGTCTGAATATAAAAGACGGCGTCCGCTCGATCGCCTTGGGTGAAGATCATTTGCTTTTGCGGGGCCGCCAAGAGCCTTCTACCTTGGCCAATCGTCGCCAGGAAAGTGATGGGGTCGAATTTGCGCGCTTGGTTAGGTCGTGTGGTTAGAGTCATGTTTGGTGTCACATCAACATAGCTTGCCTCGACTGATACGGGGGAACTCTTAGCAAGTCTTACTGCAACGCAGGCCACGCATCGTAATGACGGTACTTAACTTAGCGTCAGATACGAAGAAGGAGTGGGGCTCTAAATTGGAGATCGCATAGATTTTTAGTTGCATCATAGGATTTTTCGCGGTACGATTTCCCGCATACGGATACGATCCCTATAGAAAGGAACTTCGTCGAATGGGGCGCAACGGCAATGGCAACGGGAACGGTTACAAGTCCCACTATGCGTCAGTGGATCGGTCCGATGTTCCGCAGGGTCGCAAAGGAAAACATCGGAGAGCGGTAACGGACATTCTGGCCGACCTTTCAAAACTGGACGCTCAGCAAGCAGTCAAGATTCCGCTCAGCAGCCTGAACGGCGAGAAGATGCAGAATCTACGCTCTGCTTTAAATCGCGTAACGCGAGAAAGAAATATCCCGGTGGAGACGTCGAGCGACGACAAGTACCTGTACGTTTGGCGCGCCGATCTACCGAAGGGTTTGGGAGCGGCTGAATAGCGGGCTGCTGCAGGTAAGAGTGGGAATGCCGGGCTGCTGGATCTGGTTGGGTGATCAGGTTCGGGCGATCAATCGTGGAGAACGACGTTGAGCAGCGAGCTATGGACCTGCAACCCGCCTTCTACGCCTCCGGCGTATTGAATGAAACCCAGTTTCCTGAACCTGTTCATGAAAAAACTCACGCGTGAACGCGTGGTTCCGACCATATCGGCCAGCATTTCCTGACTTATCTTGGGAACGACGGTCTCGGGCACCCCTTCCTTGCCAAAATGAGCCAGCAATAGAAGAACGCGGGCCAGCCGCTTTTCGCTGGAGTTAAAAAGCTGGTCAACTAAATCCTCTTCATAACGGATATTCCGCGACAGCAAATACGCCACGAACATATCCGAAAACGCATGTTCGCGATGGAGGGCTTCCATCATCGCCTTCTTGTCGATCTTCAGAAGCTCGCAATCCGTCATTGCAGACGCCGATCCCATGCGCACCGCCTGGCCTGCCAGCGCTCCTTCTCCAAAGAAGTTTTTCTCACTTAACATGCCGATGGTTGCTTCCCGTCCGGTCTGGGACACCACGGTGAGCTTCACTTTGCCGGATTGGATATAGAAGACCGCGTCTGCCCCGTCCCCTTGGGCGAAAATGGTCTGCTTCTTGCCGACGGATACATTCTTTCTGCCATCGCCGATGGTAGCGAGGAACGTGTTGGGATCGAACTCGCGCTTCTTTTTGCCAACTATTGCTGAACTCATTAACAGTAAGTTTACTCCAGTAGGGTCATGGGTTGGCACAATTCGTGACTTATCTCGCCGAAGTGAGTTTATTCTGGGACTTGGTTGGTTTGGACAGTCATGGTTACCGCCCAGTTACTTTTCTGCACCCGCCAATCGCCGGTCCCGATGCGGCTCTGTACGCGGCTGGCCAGTGCCAAGCTCACACTTTTCCTTCGGTTTAGCCCCACAAGTGGGGCAGCGTACCGCCAGCGCGCGTTTGTCTTTGGCTGTCATGACTGCATATTGCATCATTGCCGTACCGCAATCTGGTCAATTGTGACCAGTGCATCCACGTCGGAAGCCAAAATTCCTGGTTTATTTATGAATGCGCGTTTCTCGTCGATATCCGCGAGCAAGAACGAGAATCGTGCCATCCACGGCCTCGGCTCGCATTGGATGTTCGATGGTGCCAGAGGGCGACTGCACCTCCTCGAACTGAGCGTTATTGATCAGACTTTAAAGTTCCGGGGTGAGAAGGTTACTTACGGAACTATTTGCGAGCGAGACCAAGTCGTCTCGGTTTCGTCCGGAAATCGCGCCTTTCCATCCGCGCAACCCGCAGCAGCAGAGCACCATCGGGCAAGCCCAGGATGATCAGGCATAAGGAAACACAATGCGTATCATCCCGTCCATTCGTTCGTTGCTGTTCGCGCTCATAGTGCTGGCCATCTCGGCGGCCTCATTCGCGCAAATCGGTATCTCCATTAATATCGCCCCACCTGCGCTGCCCGTATACGAGCAACCGCCCCTGCCCGCCCAGGGCTATATGTGGACGCCTGGATATTGGGCCTACAGTGACGGCGATTACTATTGGGTGCCAGGAACGTGGGTGATGGCGCCGCAAGTCGGGTTCCTCTGGACTCCGGGCTATTGGGGTTGGGGCAACGGCGGATATGCTTTCAATGAAGGTTATTGGGGTCCGCATGTAGGTTTCTACGGCGGGATCAATTATGGCTACGGATACACCGGCGAGGGATACCAGGGCGGACGCTGGGATAATGGACAGTTTGCCTACAATCGTTCGGTGAACAACGTGAACGTCACCAACATTCACAATACCTACAACACTACGGTGATCAACAATACGACCGTGAATCGCGTGAGCTACAACGGCGGCAGCGGCGGGATCACCACGCGTCCAAGCGCTCAAGAGCAGACCGCGGCCCGGGAGAAACATATCGCGCCTGTCGCGGCTCAAACCCAACATGCGCAGGCTGCCCGCGCCAACCCGCAGCAACGGGTTTCCGTGAATCAGGGCAAGCCGGCAGTCGCAGCCACCCCGAAGCCAGGAGCATTTAACGATCGCGCCGCTGTACCGGCCAAAGAAGCAGGAGCACCTTATAAACCTGCAGTTAACCGCGCGGCGGCGCAACCGCCGTCCAATACGCCGGTTCCGCGTCCGGGGAACAGCGTTCCTAAGCCCGGTACTGCAGAACCCGCATCGCACAATGATGCGCCTCGTCCCCCAAGCGCTCCGGAGAAGGCAAGTGCGCCTCGTCCGGAGAACACGCCGCACACAGCACAGAATGCACCTCGTCCTGAAAGCACACCAGAGAACGCTCCTCATCAGGAGGCTGCGCCTCGCCCAGAGACGGCTTCGCATCCGCAGAACGCGCCGCATCCAGAAACAGCGGCCCGACCCGAGACTGAGCCCCACGCTCAAAGCCAACCTCATCCAGAGGCTGCTCCCCGAGCTGAAGCCCATCCAGAGAGTGCGCCTAAACCAGAGAAAGAGGCCGCTCCGGAAGAACGGCGACCGCAGTAACAGAACCGGCGGCTTCCACGAGACGGCTCGTAGCACAGGCTACGGGCCGCTCGTTTGTGGTCTTGCTCGATGTTCCCGTCATGCTGTGACCACCTTCGCCGGCCAACTCTTTACGAATGCTCCGAAACGGTCGAGTGCCCTGGCGAAATTGTCTCCAGTGGCGGCAAAGCCCAGGCGAAAATGCGAGGGCGCATCGAAGCAATCACCGGGGGCCAGCAAGATTCCACGCTCGGTGGCGGCCTGACAGAAGGGGCGAGCATTTTCTATGTTCAGCTGGTCTCCGCTCACTAACCAAGGGAACGCGGTCATGCCGCCTTGCGGCGGAATCCAGCCTAGTACGTCACAATGGTCCGCCATGAAGTGCTCAAGCAGCTTGAGGTTCCGCGTGGCGACTTCCCGGGTCTTGCCGAGCACGGCGTCACGTTCGCGGATGGCGATTTCCGAAAGAATCTCTCCCGTCGTGCTGTTGCAGATCGAGAAGTAGGCGCGCGCGGTCCAGTATTGCTGGCGGCGCCGGGCGTCGTGTTCGATCATCCATCCCGTACGCACGCCGGCAATAGAAAATGCCTTCGACAGGTCGCCGATCACGGTGGCGTGCGGCAAGCGCGCCGCCGATTTAGTTGGCCTTCCGTGATAGATGGGATGGTAGACCTCGTCACTCACCAACTGGATTCCGCGCTCGGCGCTGAAGTCGTGCAGGGCTTCCATTTCGCCGTCGCCGATGGTCGCGCCCGTGGGGTGGTGCGGACTGTTGACCAAGATGAGCTTGGTCTTCGAGTCGGCGAGCCGCTTGATCTCCTCGAGGTCGATGCGGAAGCCGTTCTCGCGGTGCACGCGATAGAAGCGGGTTTCCAGGCCGAGGGATTCCGGAAGAGCCGAGAAAGTAGCGAAACCCGGCAGCGGGAGGATTACGTTCGCGCCGGGCTCGGCGGCCAGCCACATCACGGCCACCAGCGCCTCGGAGGCGCCGGTCACGATTTGTACGGTCTCTACCGGAACACCCTGCATTTCAGCGATTGCCTCACGCAGACTGTCGGCGCCGGCGGGGCGGCTGTAGACCAGCTTGTGGTGCAGGAAGCGGTGGCGCGTTTCGTCGTCGGCGAGGGCGAGGATGTCATTTACGGTCCAGGTCGGTCCGGTGCTCGCGGCGAGGTCGAATTCTATGTCGTGTTCGTACTGGTCCAACCAGGCATCGAGCAGAAATGCCTTGAGTTGCATGCGAGCACCTCGAAGGAAGAGCTGACTGTCGTTATTGATTCTGTGAGTTGGCCCACGGATGATTTTTTTAGCTTACGAGCGATGAGAATCCCGCTCCCCCACTGGCCATTGCGGCGAAATATTGGAAGCTTGCACGCATCTCTGCATCTGTGAGCACAGATAGAACATCATAAAAAACATCCCGATGCGTGTCTCGTCTGCAATTTTGTCACTTGCTCAGTCCCTGTCGCCGACTGCTACACTTTGGCGGATAAGAGTGCTTGGCGGGGGCGGGATTTTGGCACGGCGGGCGAGTCTAAGGGCGCTGAGTTATGGGCACAATCTGTCGCGGCCCGTGATCCGGCTGTGGAATGACGATTACCACGTGGCGGCGTGACCAGCCAAAGTGATTTTGTTGAGGCCGACGTTCAACCGCATTTCAGACAACTTGGATAATCAAGGATACCCGAATGAGTACGAAAACTGTGGTGCTTCCGAATTCCGCGAACGTCGTTCCGATGACGGCGAAGACAGGCAATGTTTCCGAACTTCTCCAACGGTACAGCTCCAGCGCCATTCGGTTTGCTGGAACCGATGACTCGCTTTACGAAAGGCACCTGGTATTTGACCGGGCGATCGACCCAAAGGCATCGAGCGCACGGGAAAAATTCGAGGCGTTCTCCCGGTCTGTGCGCGACGTCCTGGCGCAACGCTGGGTGCTGACGAAGAACACCTATGAGCAGCAGAACGCCAAGCGGATCTATTACCTTTCCATGGAGTTCCTCCTTGGGCGATCGCTGGCCAACAACATCACGAACCTATTGGTTGATCCTGTGATCCAGCAGGTGGTCAAAGAGAAGAGCATCGATTGGCTGGAATTGATCGAGCAGGAACCGGACGCGGGCCTGGGGAACGGAGGCTTGGGCAGGCTCGCCGCCTGCTTCCTTGATTCGATGGCTACCATGCAACTCCCCGCCACCGGTTATGGACTGCGCTACGAGTACGGCATGTTTCGGCAGTCATTTGTGAATGGCTGGCAGCGGGAAGATCCCGACAACTGGCTGCGCGACGGAGATCCATGGGAGATCACCCGCGAGCACGAGAAAGTAGAAGTCAAGCTCAATTGCAGCTTCAAACTGCGGGACGGACATGTTGAGGTCATTCCGAACCGGCCATCCAGCTTGTTTGGCATACCTTATGATCGACCAGTGGTGGGTTACGGCGGAAAGACCATCAACACTCTGCGACTGTGGGCCGCGGCTGCCCCAGATTATTTCGATTTTCAGGAATTCGGCACTGGCGACTTCGTAGGCGCACTGGGCGGAACGCTTCAAGCAGAATCTCTGACTCGGGTGTTGTATCCCGACGATTCCACGACTGCCGGACAAGAGCTGAGATTTCTGCAAGAGTATTTCCTCGTCGCCTGCTCCCTGGCCGATCTGGTGCGCCGCTTTTTACGCCACAATACGGATTGGGAAAAGTTGCCCGAGAAGGCATCTATCCAACTCAACGACACGCATCCTTCGATGTCGGTTGCTGAATTGATGCGCATCCTTTTGGATGATGCGCACCTGGGATGGGACTTGGCGTGGGACCTGACGAAGAAGACGCTTGCCTACACCAACCACACTCTGTTGCCTGAAGCCTTGGAGAAATGGCCGGTACGGTGGTTTGAGACTCTGCTTCCCCGGCAGTTGGAGATCATTTACGAGGTCAACCGCCGGCTGCTCGATGAGGTTCGCGTCCGCTTTCCGAACGATGAGGGACGCGTCGAACGCATCAGCCTAGTGGAAGAGGGAAGTTCGCGCAAGATTCGCATGGCGAACCTCGCCATCGTCGGCTCGCACAGTACCAACGGTGTCGCCGCTGTCCATTCCAAGCTGCTGCGGACGACAACGGTTAAGGATCTCGCCGAAATGTTTCCCGAGCGTTTCAATAACAAGACCAACGGAGTTACGCCGCGCCGCTGGCTGCTGGAATCGAATCCCGAACTGGCGCGCACAATCACGGAAGCGATCGGCGACAAGTGGATCACAGACCTCGGCCAACTCAAGCAGCTCAAGCCGATGGCCGGAGATGCCAACTTCCAGAAAGCATTCCGCGCAGCCAAACGCGACGCCAAAACACGGTTTGCCCAATGGCTCAAGACAACCTCCGGGCAGGTTGTCGATCCTGACACAATCTTCGACTGCCACATCAAACGCATTCACGAATATAAACGGCAACTGCTGAACGCGCTGCGCATCATCGTTTGCTATAACCGGCTGCGGGAAAATCCGAAGATGGAGATGGTGCCGCGCACATTCTTCTTCGCCGGTAAAGCGGCGCCAGCGTATCACCTTGCCAAGCTCATTATAAAATTCATCAACAACCTTGCCGGCACTATTGATGGCGACCCCATCGTGCGTGGTCGCATGAAGGTTCTCTTTCTCCCTGAGTACAATGTTTCATTAGCAGAGCGGCTGATTCCGGCGAGCGACGTCTCCAACCAGATTTCAACTGCCGGCTATGAAGCCAGCGGCACGAGCAACATGAAATTCATGATGAACGGAGCCTTAACGGTCGGCACGCTCGATGGCGCGACCATCGAAATGGCTGAGGAAGCCGGGAAAGAGAACCTCTTCCTGTTCGGCCTGACCGTCGAGCAAGTGCAAAACAGCCAAGCCTGGTACAACCCGCACTGGCACTACGAACATGAGCCGGAGACGAAGGCCGCTCTGGACCTCATTTTCTCCGATTACTTCAGCCGCAACGAACCGGGAACATTTTCTCCGCTGCGCGATACGCTCTTGACGACGGATCACTACATGCATCTGGCGGATCTGACCTCCTACTGTCAGGCCCAGGATCGGCTGGGTGAACTGTACGCCAGCCCGCATGAATGGGCGCGTAAAGCCATTCTGAACGTCGCGAGTTCGGGGAAGTTCTCGAGCGATCGTACAATTCACGAATATACGACCGAGATTTGGAAGGCGGACCCATGCCCAATACCTTAGAAAAAAACTCCGTGGCAAAAGGCCCAGAGATCTCGCCGCTCGCCGGCAAACCTGCTCCAAAAGAAATGCTGATTGACGTGGCGCATTTGGTGAAAGAGTACTACGAGCGCAAGCTCGACCTGAGCGACCGTAATCAGTTGGTCGCGTTTGGCACCAGCGGGCACCGCGGCTCTGCGCTTCACGGCGCTTTCAACGAACCCCACATTTTGGCCATCACCCAGGCGATCTGCGAGTATCGCCGAGGACGGGGGATCGACGGCCCGCTCTACATGGGGAAAGATACCCACGCAATATCCGGTCCTGCGCAGCGCACGGCTCTGGAAGTCTTGGCGGCTAACGGTGTTGAGACCATCATTCAGGAGAACGATGGTGTAACTCCGACTCCGGTGATCTCGCGCGCGATTCTGGTTTATAACCGTGGCCGCAAAGACCACTTCGCCGATGGCATCGTCATTACACCCTCACACAATCCGCCTGAGGATGGAGGCTTCAAATACAACCCTCCCAACGGAGGACCTGCCGATACCGACGTGACCGGCTGGGTGCAGGACCGCGCGAACGAATTGTTGCGGACGGGAAACGCAGGGGGCAAGCGTGTTCCATTTGAGAAAGCCATCCGAGCCGCCAGCACGCACCAGGAAGACTTCGTCCTGCCCTACGTTCGAGATCTGAAAAACGTCGTGGACATCGATGCTATTCGCGGCGCCCACCTCAAGCTTGGCGTGGATCCCCTCGGGGGCGCTTCCCAGCCCTATTGGGGGCCGATCAACTCGATTTATGGATTGGACATTGTTGTGGTTAATCCAATCATCGACCCGACCTTCTCCTTCATGACAGTGGATCACGACGGGAAGATCCGCATGGATTGTTCGAGTCCGTATGCCATGGCGCGGCTCGTGGGGCTGAAGGATCAATACCAGGTGGCTTTCGCCAACGATACCGACGCCGACCGGCACGGGATTGTCACTCCCGTTGCCGGGTTGATGAATCCGAATCATTACCTTGCAGTCGCGATTCAATATCTGCTCACACACCGGCCGCAGTGGCGTCAAGATGTCGCCGTGGGAAAAACGCTGGTGAGCAGCAGCATGATTGACAGGGTCGTAGAAAAACTCGGCCGTCAGTTGCGTGAAGTCCCGGTTGGTTTCAAATGGTTCGTACCGGGACTTGTCGACGGCTCGTATTGTTTCGGAGGAGAAGAGAGCGCCGGAGCAAGTTTTCTCCGCCGCGACGGGACGGTATGGACGACCGATAAGGATGGGCCAATCATGGATTTGCTTGCCGCTGAGATCACAGCGCGCACAGGAAAGGATCCGGGAGAGCATTACCGGGAACTGACCGCGGAATTCGGCACTCCTTATTACACCCGCATCGACGCGCCGGCCACACCCGAACAGAAAGCAAGATTGCAAGAGCTTACACCCGAAGCTGTCAAGGCATCGGATTTGGCGGGCGAGCCGATCACTTCCAAACTCACCCGAGCCCCGGGCAATCAGGCTCCGATTGGCGGGCTGAAAGTCATAGCAAAAAGTGGGTGGTTTGCTGCCCGGCCCTCAGGCACGGAGAACATCTACAAGATCTACGCGGAGAGCTTCAAGAGCCAGTCTCATCTGGGCGCAATCCTGAGCGAAGCGGAGGAGATGGTGAACAACGCGCTCAATTCTGGAGCGCAACAGTGAGGCCGGATATCCAGGTCTCATTTTCCGGACGTGCAAGCCCTGCGTGAGCAATCTCAACTGCGGGGAACCCGGTTCCGCAGTTCGCGTTCGACGGCAGTCCAGACGATCCTTACGTCGAATCATGCTGGCAGCGACTCTGACACTTTGCCTTATCATTCGATACTTGTCAGCAAAGCTCCTGGTGGGAAGAACTTCGGCGCAAAGGACGTGTGCGGATCTGATGGAGTGCATCCCGGCCCGTGCAGAAATGTTGAGAAACCTTTCGTTCGGATGCGCGGTCTTATGAACGGGCCAGTGACACGACATGCACTTTTTAGGATTTCGTGTGTGGGAAGAAGTAAAAGAGCTACGATTGATGACTCCTTCCCTCACTGATTTGACTCTAAATGTGCAAAGGGCGGGAAAGGGTAACGAATATGGCAGCAAGAGCAGAAGCAATAACCGGGCGTCCGGCGGCCAAACGCCAGGCATGGAAAAATCTCACTTCTCACTATAAACAGTTTCGCGATATACACCTGCGGCAGCTCTTTGCCGAGGACCTGATGCGAGGAGAGCGCATGGCGCTCGAGGCTGTGGGCCTCTATCTCGACTATTCGAAGAACCGGGTGACCGACGAAACCCTCAGGCTGCTTTTTCAACTCGCCGAGGAATCGCGCCTGAGAGAACGAATTGACGCCATGTTCAACGGGAAGAAAATCAACATCACAGAAAACCGGGCAGTCTTGCACACCGCTCTGCGCGCTCCGAAAGGCGCCACAATTCTGGTGGATGGAAAGAACGTGGTGCCAGAGGTGCATGCGGTGCTCGACAAGATGGCGGATTTCTCAAATCGAGTACGGAGCGGCGAATGGAAGGGGCACACCGGCAAGCGTATTCGTAATGTGATTAACGTCGGGATCGGAGGCTCCGATCTCGGGCCAGTCATGGCTTATGAAGCGCTCAAGTATTACAGTGAGCGCGCCATGACCTTCCGCTTTGTGTCCAACGTGGATGGCACCGACTTCGCGGAAGCCGTACGGGATCTCGACCCGTCGGAAACCATGTTTATTATCTCCTCCAAAACCTTTACCACGCTTGAGACCATGACCAATGCCAACACCGCTCGCGCCTGGTCGGTTGCCGGATTCGGAGGTGATGAGAGCTCGGTAGCAAAGCATTTTGTTGCTGTTTCCACCAACGCCGTCGAAGTGGCGAAGTTCGGAATCGACACCGCCAACATGTTCGAGTTCTGGGACTGGGTGGGGGGGCGCTATTCGATGGACTCAGCCATCGGGCTTTCTACGATGGTGGCCATCGGCCCGGATAACTTCCGAGCGATGCTCGACGGCTTTCATCAGATGGACGAACACTTCCGAACCGCCCCGTTCGGGGCCAATATGCCCGTGCTCATGGGCCTGCTCGCTCTCTGGTACAACGACTTCTTCGGCGCGCAGACCGTGGCGGTGTTGCCCTATGAACAATACCTGAAGCGATTCCCCGCCTATCTGCAGCAACTCACGATGGAGAGCAACGGCAAGCACGTCACGCTCAAAGGAAAAAAAGTGGCTCACGATACTGGCCCCATTTACTGGGGCGAACCGGGAACAAACGGGCAACACTCGTTTTATCAACTGATCCATCAGGGAACCCGGCTGATTCCTTGCGACTTCATCGCTTTTGACAAGCCGCTGAACCGTGTCGGCCGCCATCACGACATGTTGCTTGCCAATGTGTTCGCCCAGACGGAAGCGCTGGCGTTTGGCAAAACGGCTGAGCAAGTGAAGGCGGAAGGCACGCCCGATTGGCTCGTCCCACACCGCGTCTTTGAAGGGAACCGTCCTTCGAACACGATCCTGGCGGATCAGTTGACGCCGGAAGTTCTTGGCAAACTGGTGGCGTTGTACGAACATTCGGTCTTCACTCAGGGCGTAATGTGGAACATCGATTCATTCGATCAGTGGGGAGTTGAACTCGGCAAGGTGCTGGCACAACGCATCATTCCTGAACTCGAGAACGAGACGGATCCTGTGCTCAACCACGATAGCTCAACCAATACTTTGATTCTTCGTTACCGCAAAGGTAAGGAGCAAGCTTGACCACTGTGGAGGACGGGCGTCCTCCATGGGGGTTTTGTTTAAGAGTTTTTTTCAACAAGGAGATACAGATGCAACTTGGAATGATCGGTCTTGGAAGGATGGGCGCCAACATGGTACGGCGC
>Ga0210401_10006551_pt1 | contig 11794 bp, 8 predicted proteins | sample IncBWH32MmetaG_FD_150866 | JGI IMG/M metagenome (GOLD analysis project Ga0210401, IMG submission 150866) | Forest soil microbial communities from Barre Woods Harvard Forest LTER site, Petersham, Massachusetts, United States - Inc-BW-H-32-M | ecosystem: Environmental > Terrestrial > Soil >... | reverse complement strand
GTTCAGCGGCCAGACCTCGCCGGTGCGGCCCTCGAACTCCTCGCGGAGCTGCAGCCCGTACTTGGGTCCCTCGCTCAGCAGCGCGAGCATCGCGTGCCGGACGCTCATGAGCGGCGTTTACTCGGTATCATACCAAGTAGTATACTGAGTATTATCCCTGGCGGCAACGATGGTGGAGAAACGGTCCCAGCCGGTAAGCCACGACAGGCCGGCAGGTACTTGGGGCCGGCAGCTACTTGGGCCGGCAGCTGCTAGGGCCCGGCAGCTACTTGGGGTCGGCGTCTGGGGCGGCTGCGCTGGCCAGGCCTGCGGCGACCGCCTGGTCGACCGTCCAGGCCTGTCCCTCGGCTACGCCGCGGTCGATTGCCGCCGGGTCGCCGGCGGCACGGGCGGCGGCCAGCTTGGCGGGCAGGTCATACGGCACGATGACGTGCAGCAAGGGGTGGGTCGCCGGGAGCAGCGCCTGGCCCGCGCCGAGCAGCTGCCCGGCGCGGTGCGGCTGCCCGCGGCCGACCGCGACCTCACCCAGCCCGGCGAGCGCGAACGCTACACCAGCGGTACCGTGAAGCTGCTGCCAGGCACGCAGCGCATCGGCGAGCAGCGCCCCGGCCGCTGGCGACGCGGCCTGCGCTTCTTCGAGGCCGGCGTTCAGCAGCAGCAGGGCCAGATCCCACTGGTCCTCGCCCCCGCGCAGCAGCGGCAGGCTCTCGGCGAACCTGGCCCGTGCCTGGGCGTGCTCGTCGCGCTGCGCGGCGAGCAGGCCGAGGCTGGCGAGCACCACGCCGCGAGCCATGTCGTCCCCCGCGGCCTCGAGCTCGTGGAGGCTGGATTCCAGGTGCACGCGGGCCGTGTCTGCGTCGCCCTGGACGAGTGCGGTACTGCCCAGGTAGTAGCGCAGGTAGGCGTCGAAGGGCTGGCCGTAGGTCGTCTCGAGCTGGCTCCACGCCACGCGTGCCTCTTCGAGCAGCGCCCGCGCCTCATCCAGCCGCTCCTGGCCCGTGCGCAACCGCGCTAGCAAGGCGAGGCTATAGCTCAGCCAGCGGCCCTCGCCGGCCGAGCGGAACATCCCCACGGCCGGTTCCTCCAGCGCCGCTGCCTGGGCGAGGTCGCCAAGCCCCCACAGCTGTAGCGCTGAGCCGTGGAGCACCTTGGCCCACGCTAGGCTGTCGTCGGCTTGCTCCCGCCGCGCCAGGAGCTCGGTGTACCAGGACTCGGCCTCCTGGAGCCGACCCGACATGAGCCAGAACCAGCCGAGCGCGCCCGCCAGGGCAACGCCCACCGCGAGCACGCCATCAGCGCTCACGCTCCAGGCCAGGGCGGCGCGCATGTCGACGTGAGCGTGCTCGAGCTTCGCCATCCAGGTACGTCGCTCGGCGGTCAGCAGCATCGGCTCGGCGCGCTCGGCTAGGTCGCGGAACAACTCGGCATGGCGGCGGCGCGTCTGGCCTGCCTCGGTGCTCGCTTCGAGCCGCTCAAGCCCGAACTCACGAATCGTCTCCAGCATGCGGTAACGCGGAGTGGTCTCCTCTAGCGACTGGACGAACACGAGACTTTGGCCGATCAGCGAGCTGATCGCCTCGAGCGGATCAATGTCGTCCCGATCACCCTCGGTGAGGGCTTCCACCGCCTCGAGCGTGAATCCGCCGGCGAACACCGCGAGCTGACGGAACATGCGCTGCTCGACCGCGCCCAGCAGGTCGTAGCTCCAGGCGATCGCCGCCCGCAGAGTCTGCTGCCGTTCGGGCAGGTCCCGGGGGCCGTGCGTCAGCAAAGGCAAGCGGCGCTCCAGCCGCGCGAGCAGGGCCGCGGGCGACAGCACCGTCAGGCGGGCGGCGGCGAGCTGGAGTGCCAGCGGCAGGCCGTCCAGGCGGCGGCAGATCTCGGCCACGGCAGCTGCGTTGGCTTCGGTCAGCTCGAAGCCGGGCCGGGCGTCGCGCGCGCTGGCAACGAACAAGGCGACCGCCGGAACGGTGGCCAGGGTGCCCAGGTCACCGGGGGCGCCCGCCTCAGGCAGCGCCAGCGGTGCGACGGCCACCACTTTCTCGGCCCGGATGCGCAGCGGCTCACGGCTGGTCGCGAGCACTTTCAGCCCGGGCGCCCGCGCCAGGATCTGCTCGAGGAGGGGGGCCCCCGCGACCAGCTGCTCGACGTTGTCGACCAGCACAAGCATCTGACGGGGAACGAAGAACTCGAGCAGGCCCTGGTCAAGCGTCTGACCTGGCGAGATCGGGATACGAAGCTGCCGGGCCACCGTGTCGCGGATCAGGGCAGAATCGGTCAGCGTCTCGAGCGAGACGAACGCGGCGCCGTCGGCGAACCGGCCCGCGGCAGCGTGCGCGGCCGCCAGGCCGAGGGAGGTCTTGCCGACGCCACCGGGCCCGGTCAAGGTCACCAGGCCGACGTCAGCCTGCCGCAACAGCCCGGTGACCATCTGCAGCTCTTCCACCCGGTCGACCAGCGGCCAGCGCGGCGCGGGCAGTGACGCGGCAGGCACCGCGGCAGGCACCGCGGCAGGCACCGCCGCAGGCGGGCTGACGAAACGCTCGGTCAGCAGGAGCGCCAGGTCGTCGGCGACCAGCGCACCCAGCTCACCGGCATCGTTGAACTCGCGATAGGAGACCACGCCCTCGGCCCGGATCGCCTCGAGAAGGCTCGTCAGCCGCGGCTCACGCTGCGATGTTTTCTTCGTGTAAACCAGCCGCGGCTTGTCCGCCGAAAGCCGGTACTCGTCCTCCAGGCCGGAGACCTCCATGCCGGGACCGACCCACCCATAGGACTCGGCATAGATGCCGATGAAAATGTCGCTTTGCTTCAGGTAAGCGCGGTACAAATCTCGGGGCGGGTAGGGCCTGGCGCCGAGCTCGAACAGCACGGGCGTCAACCGGAGCTGCCTGATAGCGGCACTCACCGCTTCGCGCTCGGCGGCCAGCTCACCGAGCGTCGAGCTGACGAAGACGCGGACCCGCTGGTCAGGGGTTCGGATCATTCAGGGGTTCGGATCATGATGCACGTGCCGGCCACACTGGCTTCCATCGGTGGAACCCATTTCTGCTGGAGCGCTCCCGGGCGGCACCGTGAGTCCGGTTCCGCCCAGGGTTCCTATGCCTTATTTTGCCTTGTCCAGCCTGTGGCCGGCGCCGTGCGTCTTACCGGGAGACGGGCACCTCGTGCCACAGGCCGCCGTTGAGGTTGAGGTTGTTGCCCTTGGCCTGGCCAGGGGCGGCGTCGCCGATGTAGGTGTAGAGCGGGTGCCCGTTGTAGGTGAGCTGGTGGGCGCCACCGGTGCGGGTGATCGTACCGACCGTGCCGGGCAGGCCCGAGCTGGCCGGGGCGGTGCCGGTTACCGGGGGCCAGTAGGCGGCGCAGCTGCCGTAGCATTTCGAGACGGTCGGCGTATCGGGGGCGAACGAGTAGAGCGTGAAGCCCTTGGCGTTGGTCAGTACCGTCGTCCCGCCGATCACCGTGGTCTTCAGGCCAGCGGTGGTGCTGGTGGCGGCTGGTGCGGGAGAACTGGCCCCGGCTTCTGCGACCGCGAGCAGCACCAGCCCCGCGACGGCCAGGGCCGCCGCGATCGTTGCTGCCGCCCGGGCGGCTGCCGGGGGGATCCGGGCCGGGAATCTGGACGGAGTCGCTGCCGCACCGTCGGCCGGGGCCTTGGCCGCGCCGTCGGCCGGGGCCTGGCCCGCAGCGTCGGCCTGGGCAGGAGCTAGCGCGAGCGCGGCCAGAACCGCGAACGCGGCCACCTCGATCACGCCGGCGACGATGCCCGCGGTGGTGCGGACCTCTCGGAATCCGAACAGCCCGATCCAGACCGACAGCAGGTAGCCGCCGAGGGTGGCCAGCGCGAAGCCGGCTCCGGCCGCGGCCACCAGCCGGCCGGCTATGACGAACCGGCCGCCGGTAACCAGTACGGCCAGTCCGAGGGCGAACGCGGCGATCACCTGCAACAGGAACAGCCAGCCGATCGTCGGGATCGTCCGGTAGCCGGTCAGGTACAGGTCCAGATGGATCGCCCCAGTGGCGATCAGCAGGCCGGCACCCGCTACCCGCAGCATGAGTACCGGCCAGCCGGGTCCCCGCAGTCCGGTGTGTTCCTTTCCGGCTCGCGCGGCCGTCATCGGTGCCTGCCTGGTCGTCGTTTCTCGCCGTGCCATCGTCTCAGTCCGTTCTGTCGTGGTGGTGTGCCCCGCTCGGGGGTGCCGTCTGGCTTAGTACCCGGAGCCTCCGCCGGAGCTGGACGAGGAACTGCCTGCGGCTGCCGCGGTGCCGGAGGTGGTGACTTCGTGCCACAGGCCGCCGGCCGCGTTCAGGCCGTTGCCCTTGTTCTGGCCGGGGGCGGTGTCGCCGACGAAGGTGTACAGCGGGTGCCCGTCGAAGGTGGCCTGGGTCGAGCCGTCAGCGCGCTTGATCGTGCTGAACGTGCCCGTGACGCCGGCTGCGGTCACCGGTCCCTGCTCCGGCGGCCAGCTCTGCGCGCACGTCCCGTTGCACTTCGACGCGGTGGAGGTGTCGGGGGCGAACGAGTAGAGCGTGAAACCCTTGCTGTTGGTCAGCACCGTCACGCCGGCGATCGTCGCGGTCTTCACCGTGTTCGCGGCCGCCGCAGCCGGACTGCTGCTGCTACTGCTACTGCTGCTGCTACTGCTGCTACTGCTGCTACTGCTGCTGGGGGACGTGGGGGAGGCTCCGGCCGAGCTGCACGCGACCAGAGCCGCCGCGGCCGCGGCCGCCGCCGGGAGCGCCAGGAGTATCCGGAGGCGGCCTCGGCCGCCGCTGGTCCGCCGCGCGCTACCGCTGCCGCCTCGGCCGGGAATCTTTCGTGTGGTCATGACTTCCTGTCCTTCGTGTCTGGTGTGTCAGTGCCTGCTGACAGGTGGGGTGGGTGGAGATCATTGCCCGGTCGGGGCGGCCGGCAGCGCCAGCAGCATCCGGCGGCAGCGCAACGCTTTCAGCCTGGAAATTGACATGCTTATACGTTCTTTCTTCGCTTGGTTTCTCCTGGGCAATTGGCACCAAAGACGAATACCCAAGCGTTGCTGATACCCAGGAACACGGCCGCGGATTATCGTCCGTTCAATGTCTAGCGCGGCGACATATGGATATTTGAGGTATGACATCCACGCTAGGTTCGCGCGCGCCTGCGCGCATCCGCGAGGGTCGATAGTCGTGACCCGATGGTGGATAGCGTCTTGATAGCCGGCCACGCCGGGACTGGCGCCGTGGTACGCGGCTCGGCCCGGGATCAGCCCTGCGGCGTGACCGCCGGCGCTGCGCCCGGTCGCGGCGGAAGCGCGCGGGCAAGCTGGCTGCGCGAGCTGACGCCGAGCTTGGTGAAGACCTTCCGCAGGTGATAGGCGACGGTGGCGGGGCTGATGAACAGCTGCGCGGCGATCTCCGGGTTCGAGGCGCCCTCGCCGGCCAGGCGGGCGATCAGCGCTTCTTGCGCGGTAAGGGTATCGGGCGTCTCGACGGCGCGTTCGGCGGCCTGGCCGCCGCTGGCCCGCAGCTCAATACGCGCCCGGTCGGCAAACGCCGCGGCGCCGATCGAGTCGAAGATCTCGTACGCGGTACCGAGCTGATCGCGGGCGTCACGCCTGCGCCGCTGGCGGCGCAGCCACTCCCCGTAGACCAGATGGGCGCGGGCCAGGTCAACCCGCAGGCGCGCGCGGGCGAAGCGGTCGATCGCCTCGCGGTACAGGGTCTCCGCGGCTGCGCCGTCGCTGACCAGCGCCCGCGAGCGGGCCTCGGCCCCCAGCGCCCAGTCGGTCCCGCAGAAGCGGGTCATGCCGGAGAGCCGCTGCAGGGCGTCGGCCGCGCGCTCGGGTACCCCGCTGCGCACCGCCGCCTCCACCAGCTCGACGAGCGCCCAGCTGGCGAACTGCACTGCCGGGGAGTCCTCGCTCGCCCGCTGGGCCGCGGCCAGCGCCTCCTCGTAGCGGCCCAGGCTGTTGTACAGCACCGCGGTCGCCCACCCGATGTAGCTGAGCGCCCGGCCCTCACCCCGGCGCTCCGCGTCGTCGGTGGCGGTCTGGATCAGCTGAGCAGCCTGTGCTTCCCGGCCGCGGAAGGCAGCAAGGCCTACGGCGCCGTACGGCGCGATGCTGCTCCCGGTCGCCTCGGTTACCGACTCGGCCTGCGTCACTATCGAGGCGGCCGGGGCGAACTCCCCGGCGTACAGGTGCGCTGTCGAGCGCATGTTAAAAGCGATCGGAAGCGTGATGAGCGCACCAGCGTCACGGGCGAGCGTGACCTGGCGGTCGGACAGCACGTCAAAGCTGTCGTAGTCCCACATAATCAGCGCGGCGCGGCAGGCCAGCCAGAGCCAGCGCAGCTCCTCTTCCCTGGAGACATCCGTCCCGCGGAAGGCGCTCACCGCCCGGCGGAGCACCGGCCCCCCGGCTGGGTAGCCCTCGCAGATCACCAGGGACAGGCCATCCAGAAGCAGATCAGGCCCGCGCGTCGGGCCCGGCGGCGGCGGCGCCATCCGCGCCGCCTCGGCGACCTCCCGCATCCCGCCGCCCAGAGCCAGACGGCCGGCGAAGGTCGCGGCCGCCAGCGCGTCCAGGTACGTCTCGCGAGCCAGCCGCGAGTCGAGCGGCTCGAACTGGCGGGCCGCCTTCAGCAGCAGCGGCGGTGCGTCGCTGCCGCGGCTGGACGAGAACGCGATCTGGCCGCGCAGCCGGTCCGCCCGGGCCCGCCGGAGCGGATCCGGAGGCCCGGCCTCCGCGGTGCCCAGCAGCCCCAGGGCCGCATCGAACGCGCCGGCCTGGTACGTGGCCTCCGCCGCGGCCAGCGCCCGCTCCGCCCGGCGCCCCGGGTCCAGGGTCAGCGCGGCCGCGCGCTCCAAGAACGCGGCCGCAGCGGCCAGCCCGCCGCGCGCCTGGGCCCGGCTCGCCGAGCGCTCCAGCTCCGTAGCAGCTTCCTCGTCGGGCCCCGGTGCCGCCTGCGCGCGGTGCCAGGCCCGGCGATCGGGGTCGGCCTGCGGATCGGTCGCATCGGCCAGCGCCTGGTGCACGGCCCGCCGCTCCGGCGGCGACGCGGCCCGGTACACCGCCGACCGCACCAGCGGATGCCGGAACACCACCCGCTCCCCGATCGTCAGCAACCCGGCGTCCGCCGCGGGCACGATATCCCCGGCCCCAATCCCGAGGCGCTCCGCCGCCCGCCACACCAGCGCCGGCTCGCCGACCGGCTCCGCCGCGGCGACCAGCATCAGCAGCTGGGCCGCGGCCGGCAGGACCTCCACCCGCCGCCGGAAACTATCCTCGATCCGCCCCGACGACCCCGCCGCATCAGCCACACCGGTCACACCGGGCACACCGGGCACGCCCCGCGGCAGCTCGAGCAACGCCAGCGGATTGCCCCGCGTCTCGGCCACGATACGGTCCCGCACTCGCTCATCCAGCGGCCCCCTGACCACCGAGCCGAGCAGCTCCCGCGCGTCACCCTCACCCAAACCCCCGACCGCCAGCTCCGGCAGTCCCCGCAACTCCTCGCCCGGCTCACGCGCGGCGAACAGCAGCGCAACCGGCTCGGCCAGCAGCCGGCGCGCCACGAACGCCAGCGCCTGCGCCGAGGCCCGGTCCAGCCACTGCGCATCGTCGACCACGCACAACAGCGGCTGCCGCTCGGCCACCTCCGACAGCAGGCTCAGCACCGCCAGCCCGACCAGGAACCGGTCCGGCACCGCCCCCGTGTCCAGGCCGAACGCGACACCCAGCGCGGCACGCTGCGGATCGGGCAGGCCCGCGAGCTGGTCCAGCATCGGCGCGCACAACTGCTGCAGGGCCGCGAACGCCAGCTCCATCTCCGACTCGACCCCGGCTACCCGCACCACCCGCAGCCCCGCCGCCGACTCGATCGCCCAGTCCAGCAGCGCGGTCTTGCCGACCCCCGGTTCCCCGTGCATGACCAGTACACCGCTGCGCCCCGCCCGCGCCGCGTCGAGCAGCTGGCTGAGCGCCGCGCGCTCCGGCAGACGATCTAGCAGCATCACCAGGCCTAACGTGGAACCACCGGCACGGAAAAGCCACGCTACAGGCCGCCTGCGCGCGGCGCTAGCACCGGCCGCCGGACCTGGCGACGGGAGATGTCAAAGCTTTCTGCCGAACGGCCGGGGGGTTCCTGGGCCGGGAGCCGGATCTACGATCGAATTTTTCGCCAACGATCCAGGTCTACGTGTCTTTCGGGCGATACTGAAGCCGCTGCCGCGCCATTTCGCAGACGCCGCTGCGTTCGTTTTCCGCTGCGGTCTGCCTGGCATCATCGAGATCGGCTGGCGTCAGCAGGCCGTTGGCCAGCAGGAAGTCGGCGAGATCACGAGCGTGACCTCGTTCTTTCCAGATGAAGCCTTGAAGCAGCTTCTTATAGTCGGATACTGCGCCCTCTCCGCTCAGGTCCAGGGCGATGACCACATTCATCATCGGCACCGTCTGCGGGGCGGCCAGCCCGAGGATGAACTCCTGGTAGTAGTAAGCCATGGCCAGGCGCGCGGTCGCGTTGCGCTCGAAGTAACCGCGTACCCGGGCGACCGCGTTCTCCCCGGGCTCGCTGATGCGCCGTACGATCGTCCCGGCTTGGGTGGTCGGGCTCTTATCACTGTCCGGGACGGCCGGATCGGCGCGCGTCTGCGCTGAGGTGTCGAGCCGCAGTCGTAGCACCCAGGCGCCGATGCTGACCAGCCACGAGCCCTCCGCGAGGGTTACCGGCAGTGCCTCGTAGCGCGCCGGGGCGACCGGCAGGACGTGGCGTGCCGTCCGCCGCACGGCTTCGGCGCGTACCGGGATCCCGGGTGACTGCGGCGCTAGGTAAACCCGGTAGGTCATGTCTCGGCTGAACAGTTCCCAGTGGCGGTGGACGTAGCGGAGACCCGCGCAACGCGGGGCACGGTGCAAGGTGAGATCCTCGTCGCCGCTGAGCAGACGCCGGTCCAGCCAGGTGATCTCATCAGGCCGACAGCTCACCCACTCGCCGAGCGCCGCTGACCACAGGAAAAGCCGACCCGTCGCCACTGCGCCGCCACTCCCGAACGACGGCCCGCCGCTGGCGCGGCCGTCCAGTCTTGCGATGTCTGGGATGACAATTGTCGCATCCCCGGGGTCAGCCGATCTTGACGCGCGACAGCAGCGCGTCTGGGCTCGCCCCCCATCGGATCGTATCGCCGTCGCTGAGTGGTTGCTCCCCCGCGACCGGGGCCCCGTTGAGAGTGAGCCCGTTCCGGCCCTGGTTCGTAACCCACCAACGACCGTCGGAGAATGTGAACGTCGCATGCTCCCTTGACACCGTGAGCACGTCAGGGAGCACCAGCTCAACGGGCCCGCGCCCCGCGCGAGCGCCGGAAGCCCGGGTTTCCGCCACCGAGGAGCCGGTGACCAACTGCAGGACCGGGATGAGCGCGGGGCTCGGTTCCATGATCGTGACCACGTCCCCGCCGACCGTCAGGTCGGGGTCAGGTTTCCCCCATGCGTAGCCGCCAGACTCGGCGTAGCCGTGCTGCGGGGCGGAGTAGGCCCACTCCGGCCCGGCGTTCGCGTAACGGTCAGGCTGGGCGTCGATGCTCACGGGATCGCCCTGCCGCAGGCGGTAGCGGCCCGGCGCGACGGATCCGGCCGCGATGACGTATACCTCGGCCCGGCCCGGCCCGGCGAGGCGGGCCCCGTACGCGGTTACCTGCTCCTCGTAGACCTCGGTCATGCTCGCGCTGATCACGGCGGGCTCCATCCGCTCGCACAGGAAGTCGAGATCATCGGGGTTCAGTTGCAGCTCAACGAGGTTCGGCGCGATCAGGGCCCCGCTGGGCGTGACCACGAACACGTCAGCCAGATGCCGCATGACGACCTTCAGCACATCCTGTCCGTCGCGCCAGGGCCGGGAGGCAATCCGCCGTATCCACGGATGATCCCTGGTGATGCCCAGAGCCCGCAGACCGCCCACGCCCACGACGGTGAGGGCCGCGATCAGCATTAGCACCACGGTGGCGGAGACGGCGGAACCCGTCACGACCTCCAGGACCAGCCAGCACGCCGCGACGCCGCCCGCGACCATCCAGCGCTGCCGGCTCCGCCGCCGCAGCGGAGCGCGCGTCGGCGGGCGCGCCGCTTGCCTGCCTCCCGTCATCAATCACCATCCCTTGTTCTTACGTGGTCTGATCGCCTGATCAGGCAGGCCTCGAGACCGAGGATGCGGGCCTGGGCAGCCGGCAGTCAACACATCGCCGGGAGCTTCCAGATATCTGGAAGCTGCCCCGAGGGATCGGCGATGGCGCCTGGCGGGCTCCAGCGTCGGGCCTACGGCCGTGTCCCGTCCGGATGTCCGGCGCCTGAGCGTCATGGTGTTCCGACTTCCGCATCGCGGGCCCGTGGCGGCGAGCGCGCGAGCCCCCTCAGCGAGGCTGATCGGGCATTTTGGTTCTTTTTCGGCATGGACGCGTAGGGCTGCGGGACTCGTATGAATGCCGGCGGCTCCGCTTCCAGATTTCTGGAAAAATGCACGGTATTCACGCACGCTGGACCTGGTATCGCCACGTACGGGTATGCTTCCCCCGAGATTCCAGGAAAGATAAGGCCGACATCGCGATTGGCTATCTGTTCATATTTACGCAGATTATGCTGAGGAGGTCCAGATGCACCTCGGATCGGCGATCCTCGTCATCTGGCTGGTCATCGGCGGCTTCGCCGCCGGGCAGCGTGGCGATTACAAAGGATCCGTCAACTGCAGCAGGGCAGCTACGGCTGCGATGACGATCCTGGCCGGCCCTCTCAATTACGCGGGAGTGAACCCGCACATCAACTGCACCGTGCAGCATCCCAGCAATTAGGTATACGGAAGAAGCCCGCTGCGCCGAGGCCGGGCGCCCACGGTACTTGCGCGGCCTGGGAAAGCCACGGTCCGTTCGGAAAAAAGGGTCTTTGAATTTTCGTCCTGACTAGAGGAATTTGAGGTCGAGCAGCCGCTCGCTCAAGGTCCACAACTGCTCGGCGCCCTTCGGGTCCACGGCGTAGGGCATGACGCCGCGCAGGTGGGCCCCGTCGGCCATGGACGTCTCGCCGATCCGCTCGGTTATGAGCGGCGCGATGTCGCAGTTCTCGCAGTAGACGCCGCCCTGGCCGGCGAGCTGCGGGCTCGTAGCGCACCACACGATCGTGGCCGCGCCTTGCGGCTGCTCGACATCCTCATGGACGGGCTGCGTGCGGGCGCTCCGACCGCCCAGCCAGCTTCTGAGGCGCTTCCGGGTCGGGATCGTCGGCGAGGAAGATCGTGCGCATGAAGGCCTCCAGGCTGACCTCGCACAGTTGCTGCTTGGACATGGCCCCGGGGAGCTCGGTCCAGGCGAGGAAGTGAAGCCGCTCGGCTTGCCAGGTGAGCGCCTCCGCAACCCGGCGCGCGTCGTAGCCGGGGGGCGCCACGCCTAGCTCACGCTCCCTCAGGATCGCCTGCTCGAGCTGGGCCGTGGCGGTCCCGAATGCGGTGAGCCACGCGTCCCGTACCTCTGGCGCCGCGCTCCACAGGTCACTGGCCTCCCGCAGCACGAAGCGGTGCGGCCACCAGCTGTTCACGGCGACCTCGATCGTCTGGCGGAGTGCGTCGCGCGGGCGAACGTGCGGCGGCCGGCCGACGAACCAGCTGCCGGGGTGTTCATACGCGCTGGCGAGGATGCCGCCCATCCGCCGCAGCAACGCGGCCAGCGCGTCGTTTTTGGACGTGAAGTACGCGTAGAACCTGGTGCGCGTGATGCCCGCCTCGGCCGCGATGGCCTCGACATCCAGCTCACGCATGGGGACCTCGGCCAGCAGGC
>Ga0210401_10006550_pt1 | contig 11795 bp, 13 predicted proteins | sample IncBWH32MmetaG_FD_150866 | JGI IMG/M metagenome (GOLD analysis project Ga0210401, IMG submission 150866) | Forest soil microbial communities from Barre Woods Harvard Forest LTER site, Petersham, Massachusetts, United States - Inc-BW-H-32-M | ecosystem: Environmental > Terrestrial > Soil >... | reverse complement strand
CATTCTCAAACCGAGCCTGACCAAAGAAGAGGCCGACAAGCTGGTCGACAAGTACGCCGAGGTCGTCAAGACCGAGGGCGGCGAGGTCGGCAAGATCGACCGCATGGGCAAGCGCAAGATCGCCTACGAGATGAAGAAGCAGCAGGAAGGCACCTACGCCCTGATCGTCTTCAACGCCCAAGGCCCCTGCGTCGCCGAACTCGAGCGCCAGTTGCGTCTTTCCGACGAAGTGCTCAAGTTCCAGACCCTGCGCCAGGAACCCGAGTACCGGCCGCTGCCCAAAAAGCCGCGCCCCGAAACCGCCGCGTCCGCGGCTTAACGCGTCTAAGGGAACGATATGGCCAGCCTGAACAAGGTCTTCCTGATCGGCAACCTGACCAAGGACCCGGAACTCCGCTTCGTCCCCTCCGGACAAGCCGTGGCCAACCTGCGTCTTGCGACCAACCGCAAGTACAAGGCCGGCAACGGTGAACTGAAGGAAGAAGTGACCTACCTGGGTGTGGAAGTCTGGGGCAAGAGCGCGGAAGCCTGCGGCGAGTACCTCAAGAAGGGGTCCCCGTTGCTGGTGGAAGGGCGCTTGAAGCTGAAGGAATGGACCGCCCAGGACGGCCAGAAGCGCTCCCTGCTGGAAGTGGTCGCGGAACGCGTGCAATTCCTCGGCGGCGGACCCCGCCGCGGAGAAGGTGGAGGCGGTGGCGAGGGCTTCGAGGGCCCGCCCCCTTCCGACGCGCCGCCGGCCTCATCCGACGACGACATCCCTTTCTAAACCAGCTGAGGATCATCCATCATGGCTTTCATGAAGAAGAAGAAGGTCAAGCGCGCCCGCCGCGGCGGCGACGACGACCGGCGATTCAAGCGCAAGAGCTGCCGTTTCTGCGCCGACAAGGTGTTCGTGTTCGACTACAAGGACGCCAACCGCCTGCGCAATTTCATCAGCGACCGCGGCAAGATCGTGCCGCGCCGCATCACGGGCAATTGCACCTGGTGCCAGCACCAGCTGGCCAAGGCCATCAAGCGCTCGCGTTCCATGGGCCTGCTGCCCTTCGTGGCCGGCTGATCCAGTGGACGTGCTAGGGGCCCTGCTGTCCCTGGGCTTCCTCTTCGCGCTGTCCGGCCTGGTGATGCGGACGGCGCTGAAGCGGCAGCGCGGGGGCGGGCTCTTCGGCGCCCTGGCCTGGGGGCTGCTCCCAAGCCTGGTGCTGGCCGGCGTGCAGTTCCACGACAGCCAGTGGCCGGACGCGGACTCGCGCCAGGCCGTGGCCCAGGTGGAGCAGCGGCTGGACCAGCGCCTCACGGCGGAATTCCCCAAACCGGAGCAGGACGCCGAACGGAAAGTATGGCAGGACGCCAGCCGCCTGGTCATGGGCCTGGCGCCCGGGCTCACCCTGAGCTTTCAGCTGGCGCTGCTGGCGCCATTGGCGGCCTGGCTGAGGCGGCGGCGCTACCGCCAGGGCCTGGACGTGAAGCCGGAGCCGTTGCTGGCCTGGAGCGCGCCCTGGTGGCTGGCCTGGCTGGTGCTGGCGCCCTTGTTCTGGGTGCTGGCCCTGCACCAAGGCGTGGCCAGCGGTCCGGAATGGTCGGAGAACCTGGCCTGGAACGTGCTCGTGGTCGGCCTGGCCATCCAGCTTTTCCACGGCTCCGTGGTCCTGCTGGGCAAGCTGGCCGTGTGGTCGCGGTCGCCGCGCACCCGGCCGCTGACGCCGCTGGCCCTGGCCTTGGCCTTTGGCGCCACGCTGATCCTGGGCTCCCTGAAATTCCCGCTCATGTTCGTGGCCCTGACCGGCCTGTTTGAACCTTGGATGGACCTGCGCCGCCTGCGCCAGCCCCCCCGGAGGGAGGGCTTGGACCAGGGCGGCGGGGCCTGAAACGCATCAAAAACGCACTTTGACGAGGGAAGCATGAAAGTGATCCTGCTGGAAGACATCAAGTCGCTGGGCCGCACCGGCGCCCAGGTGGAAGTGGCGGACGGCTACGCCCGCAATTTCCTCATCCCGCGCAACAAGGCCCTGGGCGCGACCCCGGCCAACCAGCGCGTGTTCGACAACGAGAAGAAGGCCCTGCTGAAGAAGCACAACAAGGAAAAGGCCGAAGCCGAGGCCCTGGCCGCCACCCTGGGCGCCATCAGCCTGACCATCAGCCGCCTGGCCGGCGAGGACGACAAGCTCTTCGGCTCGGTCACCAACGGCGACGTGGCCGAGGCCCTGGCCGCCGAAGGCCACAAGGTGGACAAGCGGACCATCCTGCTGGAAGAGCCCCTCAAGGCCCTAGGCATCCACGAAGTGACGATCCAGGTCCACGCGGAAGTGAACGCCAAGATCAAGGTCTGGGTGGTCAAGCAAGAGGTCGCGGAATAGAATAAAGGCCCTTCGGACCGCGAACCCTAAGGAGCGCCGGGCCCGACCCGGCGCTCCCTTTTTTTGGACCCCATGCCCCCGACCCTGGAAAGCATCGACCGCCAGCCGCCCCACAGCCCCGAGGCCGAAGCCGCGGTGCTGGGCGCCTGCCTGCTGGACCCCAACGCCCTGGACCAGGCCCTGGACCTGGTGCGCAAGGACGACTTCTTCCGCCTCTCGCACCAGAGGGTCTACGAGGCCGTGGCGGACCTGCACGCCCGTAGCCAGCCCGTGGACCTGGTCACGGTGCAGGAGTGGCTGGCCGGGCGCGGGCAGCTGGAGGCCGCCGGGGGCCCGGTGGGCCTGGCCACCCTGACCGAGAAGGTGGCCTCGGCCTCCAACGTGGAGGCCTACGCCCGGCTGGTGCGCGAGAAAGCCAAGCTGCGCCGCCTGATCGCCACCTGCGCCCAGATTTCCCAGGAGTGCTACACCAACAACGACAACGCCGCCCAGGTGGTGGACACGGCCGAGAACCTGGTCCTGGACATCGGCCGCGACGAAGGCACCCAGCAGGTGCAAAAAGTGGAAGACATGATGATGAGCGTGATCGAGACCGTGGAGCGCTACCGCAAGCGCCAGGGCGCCATCACCGGGCTGGCCACGGGCTTCACCGAGCTGGATTCGCTCACCGCCGGCCTGCACCCGGGCCAGCTGGTGGTGGCCGCCGGCCGCCCCGGTTCGGGCAAGACGGCCTTCGCCTTGAACATCGCCAGCCATGTGGCCATCGAGCTGGCCAAGCCCGTGCTGGTCTACTCCCTGGAAATGACCAACCAGGAACTCCTGTTCCGCCTGATCTGCGCCAAAGGCAGCGTGGACAGCAGCCGGCTCCGCCGCGGCCAGCTGGACCAGGGCGAGATGGGCCGCATCGTCAACGCGGCCACCCACCTGCAAAAGGCCCCGCTTTACATCAACGACAACAGCCGCCTGGACATCCAAAGCCTGCGGTCGAGCGTGAGGCGCATGGTCAAGGAAAAGGGCATCGAGCTGGTGGTGGTGGACTACCTGCAGCTGCTCACGGTGGAAGGCTTCAAGGACGACCGCGTGCGCGAGGTGACCATGATCTCCGGCGCGCTGAAGGCCATCGCCAAAGAGATGAAGATCCCGGTGCTGGTGGCCAGCCAGCTGAACCGCGGCGTGGAGCAGCGCCAGGGCGCCAAGGGCGACAGCAAGCCCCGCCTGAGCGACCTGCGCGAAAGCGGCAGCATCGAGCAGGACGCCGACGTGGTGATGCTGCTGCACCGCCGCATCCTGCACCAGACCGACGCCAGCACCGAGAGCGGCGAGCCGGACAACAGCGCGGACCTCATCATCGCCAAGCAGCGCAGCGGCCCGACCGGCGACCTGAAGCTGACCTTCCTGGGCCAGTACACCCGCTTCGAGAACGCGGCGCCCGGGGGCTACCAGCCTTGATGACACCCTCCCCCACCCGGCCCGCCTGGGCAGCCTGCTCGCGCGCCCGCCTGGGCCACAACCTGGGCCTGCTTTCGCGCGCCGTGGGCGGGGTGGACAAGGTGATGGCGGTGCTCAAGGCCGGGGCCTATGGGCACGGCACGGTGGAGACGGCCCGGACCCTCTACGCCAAGGGGGTGCGGCGTTTCGGACTGGCCACGCTGGACGAGGCCGTGGAGCTGCGCCACGCCAAGGTCGGCGGCATGTTCCTCATCCTGGGCGCCTTGGAGCCCAAGCACGTGCGCGAAGCAGCCCGCTGGAAGGTGGGCCTGACCGCCTGGAGCCGGCCCTACCTGGACGAGCTGCAGAAGCGGGCGCCGGCCGGCGGCCTGGACCTGCACCTGAAGGTGGACACCGGCATGAGCCGGCTGGGCTTTTTCCCGGCCGAGGTCCCTGGGGTGCTGGGCGACTTTGCGGCCAAGCGCTGGAGCCGCCTCAGGCTGGCCAGCGCCTACACCCACCTGGCCTGCGCCGACGAGGCCAAGGACCGGGCCAGCGCGTCCCAGCTGGACGCCTTTGAGGCCCTGCCCTGGCCCAAGGGGCTGCCTCTGCACACCGCCAACTCCGCGGCGGCCCTGCGCTACCGCCGGGCCCGCCACGACTGGGTCCGCAGCGGCATCTTCCTTTACGGGGCCCTGGATCCGGCTTTGGCGACCGCGGCCGAGCGGCAGCAGCCGGTGCTCAAGGCCTACGCCACGGTGCTGAGGGTGGCGTCCCTGGCCAAGGGCCAGGGCGTCAGCTACGGCCACACCTACCATGCCCCCCGGCCGGTGCGCGTGGCCACGGTCTGCGCGGGCTACGCGGACGGCATGCCGCGCGCCCTGGGCAACCGCGGCTTTGTGCGCGTCCTCGGCAAGCTCTGCCCCATCGTGGGCAGGGTCTGCATGGACCTTTTCATGGCCGACGTGAGCAAGGTGCCAGCCGTGAAGCCGGGCGACACGGTGGGCCTGCTGGAGGACCTGGACGGCCCCTGTTCGGCCCGCGGCTGGGCCTCCCTGGCCAACACCATCTCCTATGAGATCCTGTGCGGCCTGAGCGGCCGCCTGCCGCGCCGCTGGGAGGCCTGAGATGTGGCTGAAGCGGCTTAGGGGCGCGGTGACGGGCATTTTGGAGGAGACGGGCCGCCTCTTCCGTTTCACCAGGACCCTTTTCGCCGAGACCCTCAGCTTCCTGCGCACGCCGCGGCGCTCGCTCAGGCTGGACGGTTCGCCCCTGCTGGCCCAGTTCGACCAGATCGGCAGCCTCAGCGTGCCGGTGGTGATGACCACGGCCCTCTTCACCGGCATGGTGCTGGCCCTGCAGGCCGGCCTGACCCTGGAGATCAAGCTCAAGGGCGTGACCCAGTTCATCGGCCGGACGGTCGCGCTGCCCTTCATCCGGGAGCTTGGCCCGGTGCTCACCGGCCTCATCGTCACGGGCCGCATCGGCAGCGCCATCGCCGCCGAGATCGGCACCATGGCTGTGACCGAGCAGATCGACGCCTTGAAGACCCTGGCGACCCCGCCCCTGCGCTACCTGGGCGTGCCGCGGCTGCTGGCCTGCCTGGTCATGCTGCCGGCCCTGACGGCCCTGGCCAACATCGTGGGCCTTTTCGGCGGCTTTGTGGTGGCCAAGCTCATGCTGGGCATCCCGGCCAACGTGTTCTGGGGCGACATCCCCCAGATGGTGACGGCCAAGGACCTGGTCAACGGCCTGGCCAAGACCGTCTTTTTCGGATGCATCATCGCGGTGGTGAGCTGCTACCAGGGCTTCCAGGCCCAGGGCGGGGCCGAAGGCGTGGGGCGTGCCACCACCCGGGCGGTGGTCTGGAGCAGCATCATCATCCTGATCAGCGACTACTTCCTCACCGCCTTCTTCTCGCTGTTCCTGTGATCACGGTCCGCGGCATCTACAAGCGCTTCGGCGCCCTGGAGGTCCTCAAGGGCGTGGACCTGGACGTCCACGCCGGGGAGACCCTGGTGGTGCTGGGCCAGAGCGGCGGCGGCAAGAGCGTGCTGCTCAAGGCCATCGCCGGGCTGCTGGAGCCGGACGCCGGCAGCGTGCTCATCGACGGCCAGGTCCGCGGGGAGCTGCGCGGCGAGGCCGCGGAAAAGGCGGCCCTGCAGTTCGCCTACCTCTTCCAGGGGGCGGCGCTTTTCGACAGCCTGACCGTCGGCGAGAACGTCACCTTCGCCCTGCGCCGCTTCACGGCCAAGAGCCGGGAGGAGCTGCGCGCCATCGCCGAGGAGCGCCTGCTTTGGGTGGGCTTGCGGGGCATCCAGGACAAGAAGCCGGCCGAGCTGAGCGGCGGCATGCGCAAACGCGTGGGCCTGGCCCGGGCCATCGCCATGGACCCTGCCTACGTCCTTTACGACGAACCCACCACGGGCCTGGACCCCATCAGCTCCGACGCCATCGCCGACCTGATACTGAGCCTGCAGGCCCGGCTCAAATGCACCAGCATCGTGGTCACCCACGACATGGCCCTGGCCTTCAAGGTGGGCGACCGCCTGAGCCTGCTGAACCAGGGCCGCATGCACGTGGTGGCCGAAAAAGAAGCCTTCCGCGGCATGCAGGACCCCGCGGTCCAGCAATTCATCCATGGCCGGGCCGAAGGCCCGATCCAGTTCTTGTGAGGCAGGCATGTCCTTGAGCCAAGAAGCGCGCGTGGGCGCCACCGCCCTGGCAGGGCTGGCCGCGGCCTGCGGCCTGGTGGTCTTCCTGGGGCAGATCCACCTGACCAGCCCGGGATACCCCGTGACCATCCATTTCAACTACGTGGATTCGCTGAAGACCTCGGCCCCGGTGCTCTACGGCGGCGGCGTCAAGATCGGCGAAGTGGACGCCATCAGCCTGGACCAGGGCAAGGTGGCGGTCCGCATCCACGTCAACAAGGGCGTGCCCATCCCCCAGGCCTCGGTCATCTCCATCCACACCAGCGGCATCCTGGGCGAGAAGTACGTGCAGGTCGGGGCCGCCCCCCTCGACGCCGGCATCCTGCCCGAGGGGGCCGTGGTGGAGGGCGAGGACCCCGGCAGCCTGGACCGCACTCTGCAGAAGGTCGAGGCGCTGACCGATTTCCTGCAGCCCCTGCTGGCGGATCCCAAGTTCCGCGGCGGCGTGGAGAACCTGCTGAAGGGCATGAGCAAGCTCACCGACGACCTGGGCGCCATGATCGCCGAGAACCGCACGGACGTGCGCCAGAGCGTGACCAACCTGAAGTCCCTGACCACGGACCTGCGGGCCCGCAGCGACGAGCTCAAGCCCATGCTGCGCAACGCCGGCAGCATCCTCAGCGACGCCAACACCCAGAAGGCCCAGCGCGGGCTGGACAACCTGGACGACTCGCTCACCAAGCTGGACAAGATCCTGTCAGAGATCGACAGCAAGAAGGGCACCGTGGGCATGCTGGTCTACGACGAGGAAACCGGGGAGAACCTGAGGGAGCTGCTCAGCGACCTGAAGCGGCACCCTTGGAAACTGTTGTGGAAGAAATAGGTTAGCCCTCGAGGCTCTGCCCCTCGAGGCCCGCTGTCGCGGGCGCCTCGGGGCAGGCTTTCGTAGCGTTGCGGGGTCATGGCTAAACTCTCCATCCGATTCGTCTGTTCCGAGTGCGGAGCCATCCAGTCCAAGTGGATGGGGCGCTGCCCGGATTGCGGCCGTTGGCAGACCCTGGTGGAGGAGACCGTTTCCGCCGGCCAGGGCGGGGTGGCCAAGGCGGCCCGGAGCGCGCCGAAGCTCTTCGCCCTCAAGGACATCGACTTGGCGGCCCAGCCCCGGCGGGGCACGGGCATCGCCGAGCTGGACCGGGTGCTGGGCGGCGGCCTGGTGCCGGGAGCCCTGGTGCTGCTGGGCGGGGATCCGGGCATCGGCAAGAGCACCCTGCTGCTGCAGGCCTGCGCCAGCCTCAGCGCGGCCGGCGCCAAGGTGCTCTACGCCAGCGGCGAGGAGTCGCTGCAGCAGGTGGCCCTGCGGGCCCAGCGCCTGGGCGGGGTGGAGGGCGTCTTCCAGCTGCTGGCCGACACCAGCCTGGAGTCCCTGGCCGCGGCCGTGGAGGCCGCCAAGCCGGACGTGCTGGTGGTCGACAGTGTGCAGACCTTCGCCAGCGAGGACCTGCCCTCGGCGGCCGGTTCGGTGAGCCAAGTGCGGGAGGTGGCGGCCCGGCTCATGGCCCTGGCCAAACCGCGCGGGTTGGCGGTTTTTCTGGTGGGCCACGTGACCAAGGACGGGGCCCTGGCCGGCCCCCGTGTGCTGGAGCACCTGGTGGACGTGGTGCTGCACTTCGAAGGCGAGCGGCACCAGGCCTTCCGCATGCTCCGCGGCGTGAAGAACCGCTACGGCGGCACCCAGGAGCTGGGCCTTTTTGAGATGGCCGAAAAGGGCCTGCTGCCCGTGGACAACGCCTCCGAATACCTGCTCAGCCGGCGCGGCGGCGCGGCCGAAGGCTGCGCCGTGCTGGTGGCCATGGAGGGCATGCGCCCGCTGCTGGCGGAGGTGCAGGCCTTGGTGACCCCGGCCCATTTCGGCACGCCCCAGCGCGCCAGCACGGGCATGGATCCCTACCGCATGCGGGTCCTGGACGCGGTGCTGGAGAAGCGCATCGGCCTGGCCCTCTACAGCCACGACGTGTTCCTGGCCGTCAGCGGGGGCCTGCGCCTGGAGGAGACCGCCAGCGACCTGGCCGTGGCCGCGGCCGTGGCCTCCTCGCTCAAGGGCAAGGCCGTGCCGGACGGATGGGTCCTGGCCGGCGAGATCGGCCTGGGCGGGGAGCTGCGGCCCGTGCGCTCGGCCGAGGCCCGCATCCGCGAGGCCGCCCGCCTGGGCTTCAAGCACGCCCTGCTGGCCCGCGAAGAGCCCAAGGCCATGGCGGCCCTGCAGAAACTGGGGCTCACCGTGCATTTCGTGCGCGATTTGGAAGAGGCCTTCCGCGAGCTCTGGCCGGCCGCGTGAGCCGGGCCAGGACCGAAAGCCTGCCCTACGCCGCGGCCATCGTGCTGGCCGCGGGCGCGGGCAAGCGCCTCGGCACCGGCGCCCGCAAGGGCCTGCTCAGCCTGGGGGGCAAGCCGCTCTACGCCTGGAGCGTGGGCGCCTTCCTGGGGTCGCCCCTGGTGAACCAGGTGGTGGTGGTGGTCCACCGCGAGGACGTGCGCTCCGTGGCCGGCGCCTGCGCCAAACGCTTCAAGGACCCCCGGCTCAAGGTGGTGGCGGGCGGGGCCGAGCGGCAGGACAGCGTGTCCCTCGGCCTCCAGGCCGTGGACGCCCACGCCGAGGTGGTGCTGGTGCACGACTCGGCCCGGCCCTTCCTTAAGCAGAGCCTCATCAGGGCCTGCGCCCAGACCGCCCGCCTGGCCGGGGGCGCCGTGGCCTGCGTGCAGGTCAAGGACACGATCAAGCTGGCCGAAGAGGGGCAGCTGCAGGGCCTTCCGCGGGAGAAGCTCATGGCCGCGCAGACCCCCCAGGCCTACCAGGCCCCGCTGCTGCGCGAGGCCCACTTCGAGGCCGCCAAGAAGCGGGCCTACTACACGGACGAGGCCGGCCTTTGCGAAGCCGCCGGCATCCCCTCCGTGGCCGTCCTGGCCTACTACGAGAACTTCAAGATCACCACGCCCGACGACCTTCCGCTGGCCAAGCGGCTGATCGCGGGCTTCGACTTCAAGGGCTGACAGCATGAAAGTCGCCACCGGCCTCGGCCAGGACAGCCATCGCTTCGAAAGCGCGCCCAGCGGCAAGCCGCTGAAGATTGGGGGCGTGCTGTTCGAGGGCGCACCGGCGCTGGAGGGCAACAGCGACGCGGACGTGCTCATGCACGCCCTGGTCAACGCCATCAGCGGCGTCCACGGCGTGGTGGTCCTGGGCCCGGTGACAGATGCACTGTGCCAGGCCGGGGTCACGGACAGCGCGGAATACGTGAAGGAAGCCCTGAAGCACCTGGCTCCCGCCCGCCTCAGCCACGTTTCGTGCAGCCTGGAGTGCAGCCGGCCCAAGGTTGGGCCGCAGATCGAGGCCATGCGCCGGAATCTGGCCGCATTGCTGGGCCTGGCCGAGCGCCATGTGGCGGTCACCGCCCACAGCGGCGAGGGCCTCAGCGCCTATGGCCGCGGGGAAGGCATCCTGGCCACGGTCATCGCCACCGCTGAAATACCCTGATCCCCGCCTTCAAAGCCAGAGCCCCATGCCTTCCCAGCTTCGTGTCCGATTCGCGCCCTCCCCCTCCGGCGACCTCCACGTCGGCGGCGCCCGCACGGCGCTGTTCAACTGGCTGTACGCGCGCAAGGAGGGCGGCCGCTACGTCTTCCGCATCGAGGACAGCGACGCCGACCGGTCGGACGAAGCCAGCATCCTGTCCATCCTGGACAGCCTGCGCTGGCTGGGCCTGACCCCGGACGAGGGCGAAGGCCTGGGCGGGCCCAACCCGCCTTACCGGCAGAGCCAGGCCCTGGGGCTCTACCAGGCCTCTGCCAAGCACCTGATCGATTCGGGCCGGGCCTACTGGTGCTACGACACCGCGGCCGAGTCCGAGGCCGAACGCCAGCACCTGCAGCACCACCCCGAGGAGCGCAAGAGGCGCCACCCCCACCGCGGCCTGGACCAGGCCGCCCAGGACGCGCTCAAGGCCCAGGGCCGCGTGCCCAGCCTCCGCTTCGCCACGGATGACCTGCACGGGGTGGCGGCCTGGGACGACGGCGTGCGCGGGCACGTGGAGGTGGACCTGGCCGAGATCCGCGACTTCAACCTGCTGAAGAGCGACGGCACGCCCATGTACAACTTTGCCTGCGTGGTCGACGACCACCGCATGGGCATCACCCAGGTGATGCGCGGCGAGGACGGCATCAGCAACACCCCCCGCCAGATCCTGCTCTACCAGGCCTTTGGCTGGGCCGCACCCGCCTTCAGCCACGTCAGCTTCATCCTGGGCCCGGACGGCCAGAAGCTGAGCAAGCGCCACGGCGACACGGGCATCGCCCGCTTCCGCGACAAGGGCTACCTGCCCGAGGCCCTGCTCAACTACCTAGGGCTGCTGGGCCTAGGCGGGGAAGGCGAGGGCTCCGAGGTCTTCAGCCTGGCCGAGCTGACCGCGCGCTTCAGCCCGGACAAGCTGGTGAAGAAGGCCTCGGTCTTCGACTATGGCAAGCTGGACTTCCTGAACGCGCACTGGCTGCGGACCAAGAGCGGAGCCGAATTGAGGGCCTTGGCGGCCAGGTTCCTGGAAGGATTGGCCGCGCCGTCCGACGCCTGGCTGGACTTGGCGCTGGAGACCTTCAAGGGCAACGCCGAACGGTTGACGGACCTGCGTGCGCCCGTTGAAGCCTTGTTGGCGCCGCTGGCCCACGGGATGGAATGCCTCGCGAGCGCCAGGGCCTTTGTCCAGCCGGGGGCGCCGGCCAAGGCGTTCTTGGAGGCCCTGGCGGCCGGGGCCTGGCCCGGGGACGAGGCGGGCTTCAAGGCCTTGATGAAGCTGGCTTCGGGGGCCGCGGGCGTGAAGGGCAAGGACTTCTTCATGCCGCTCAGGCTGGCGCTGACGGCCAGCGAGCATGGGCCGGAGCTGCCCAAGTTGCTGGCCCTGCTGGGGGCGGACAGAACGAGAGAAAGACTGGCTGGGTTCTTAGCGGCACTTTAGGCACGGCGGCGGAGCAGGGGCGACTCCTCCGGAACGGACATCCCCACGGGTGAACCCTGTCCGCTTCCTCCGGAGTCACCCCTACTCCGCCACCTACTGCGACGTCTTTGCGACACTTTCTTTGGGATCCACGACTATGGCTCGATACGTCTTCGGTAAAAACGCGGTCCGCGGCAGCCTCGCCAACGAGGGCAAGGAGGCGGTGCGCCTCAATGTGCTGCGCGGCAACAAGGAGGCTGAGGCTGTGGCCAAGGAAGCCAGGGCCCTGCACATCAGCATCGAGCCCAAGGACAAGATCTGGTTCGACAAGCTGGCCAAGAACAGCCCCCACCAGGGCCTGGCCTTGGAGCTGCCGG
>Ga0210401_10006549_pt1 | contig 11795 bp, 6 predicted proteins | sample IncBWH32MmetaG_FD_150866 | JGI IMG/M metagenome (GOLD analysis project Ga0210401, IMG submission 150866) | Forest soil microbial communities from Barre Woods Harvard Forest LTER site, Petersham, Massachusetts, United States - Inc-BW-H-32-M | ecosystem: Environmental > Terrestrial > Soil >... | reverse complement strand
GTGTTTATTTAATGATTCAGTTACCCGAAATTAAGCCAATGCTTATCATAAAAATTACCATGGTGTTTTTAGCTATCCCCTTGGCAATTGTCGGGTTTAAAAAGGGTAACAAAGGCCTAGCTAGTTTATCTTTTCTATTAATATTAGGGGCTTTTGGGATAGGTGAAATGATGAAAAACAAAAAGGCTGTGGTAACAGAAAATGCAGTTAACGCTGATGGAAGCATTAATGCGCAAGAACTTTATACAGCTAATTGCGCCAGTTGCCACGGGGCAGATGGTAAATTAAAAATGGCAGGCGCCTTTGATTTATCTATAACCCAATTGAGTAACGATAGCATATCAGGCATTATACTTAACGGACGAAACACCATGAGCAAAATAAATGGTTTGACCCCAGAGCAAGCTCAGGCAATTGCCGCTTATGTTAGCACAAATATTAAGGGCAAGTAATTTTAATGAGCAAAAAAACCGAATCTACAGCACCTAAACAGCGCAAAGCCATATTAGTAGGCTTAATTACTAAACATCAGGATGTAGAAAAAGCACAGGAGTATCTTGATGAACTTGCTTTTTTGGTTGAAACTGATGGTTTATTGCCTACCAAACAATTTTTACAACGTTTAGAAAAACCCGATAAATCAACCTTTGTAGGTAAAGGTAAGATAAGTGAAATAAAAACCTTCATAAAAGAAAACGATATTGATGTGGTGGTGTTTGACGACGAGTTAAGTCCATCGCAACAACGTAACTTAGAGAAAGAACTTGAGCGTAAAATATTAGACAGAACCTATTTAATTCTAGAAATATTTGCATCAAGAGCACGTACCGCCCATGCTAGCACACAGGTTAAATTAGCGCAGTACCAATATTTGTTACCTCGTTTAACGGGTATGTGGACTCACTTAGAGCGTCAGCGTGGTGGTACAGGAACGCGAGGTGGAGCAGGAGAGAAAGAGATTGAAACCGACAGACGTAATATACGCGATAGAATTTCGGCACTTAAAAAAGAGCTTACAGATATAGACCAACAAATGGCTACCCAGCGTAAAAACCGTGGTGAGATGATTCGTGTGGCTTTGGTGGGTTACACCAACGTAGGTAAATCTACCTTAATGAACTTGCTGAGCAAAAGTACTGTTTTTGCCGAAAACAAACTATTTGCCACCTTAGATACTACAGTAAGAAAAGTGGTTATAGATAACCTGTTTTTTTTATTGAGCGATACCGTAGGTTTTATACGCAAACTGCCTACACAGCTGGTAGAATCCTTTAAATCTACCTTAGATGAGGTGCGCGAGGCTGATGTGCTGTTACATGTGGTAGATATTTCGCACCCTGCTTTTGCAGATCAAATGGAAACCGTAACCAACACCCTTACCGAAATTGGCGCAGGCGATAAATTAGTAATTACTGTTTTTAATAAAACAGATGCTTATCATTTTACAAAAAAAGACGACGATGATTTAACACCCGATACCAAAGATAATGTAACCTTAGAGCAGCTTAAACAAACCTGGATGAGCAAAGGCAATGGGTTGAATGTGTTTATATCTGCTACCGAAAAAAATAATATAGATGAGCTACGCACTTTAGTTTACAATGAGGTTAAAAAACTACACATAAAACGATATCCTTATCATAATTTGCTCTACTAAAATAAATCTTTAATTTTAGGATAAATGATTACAAACGATATAAAGGAAAAAGTAAAAAAAATACTGACTGATCATTTAGAAATAAAGCAGCTGCGCAAAACTGCCGAACGTTTTGCCATATTAGATGAGGTGTACAGCATACAAGGGCATTTTGATATTGAAACGCTTTTTGTACACATGAAAAACAAAAAGTATCAAGTTAGCCGTGCTACTTTATATAACACGGTTGAGGTTTTATTAGAATGTAATTTAATTATTAAGCATCAGTTTGGTAAAAACCAGGCTATGTACGAAAAAGCTTATATGTATCGTCAGCACGACCATCTTATTTGTCAGGATTGCGAGCATGTATTTGAGTTTTGCGACCCCCGCTTACAGCAAATTCAACAAATGGCCGGCGAAATTTTAAAATTTGATATAGATAGACACTCACTTACTTTATACGGTAAATGTCAGGGCATTATTAAAAACGGAAAATGTGCACATGGTTTTAAACCTTTGAAGTGATTTTATATCAATAACTTACGTTTCTCAAAAACAAAAAAATTGTAACTTGGCATGGTATATGATTTAAAAATTACAAAGCATTTAAATATGAAAAAAATAATATTTGCAGCACTTATACTTTTTTCAAGTAAAATTTTTAGTCAGGCTACCTATACAGACCAAGCAGGTAAATGGCGTTTAGGTTTAAATGCCGGAGCCATGTGGCAAACCAGCGATGTTACACCACATGCCGGCATTGCAGGTGGTTTTACCATCGAAAGAATTTTAAATAAAAAAGCCGACGCACTTATTGGGTTTGCTTTGGGTTTACGTTATTTAAGTGGTAATTGTACAGGTTTAGATACAAAACCATCCTATGGAGTAGCCCACAACACAGCACTTAATGGTACGTTTGATAGCACCATTAATTATGCTAAAAATGGAGGTGTTTTTTATAACAACTATAAAACTTACATACACGAAGGTGCTTTAGAATTGAAAATAAATTTTCCGCGATTTGAGCAGAAGACAAATATAATTTTCCATGTGTTTGGAGGCATAGGCATTTGTAATTACAAAACCTGGATTAACGCGTTAGATGTTAATGGAAACATGTATGATTTTTCGACTTTGCAAAATGCACAAAACGTAACGGCAGCTGATGTTAAAAAGGTTTTAAACGGAAGTTATGGTACACTGGCACAAGGTTCTTCTTCAACTGGTACAACTACCTGGCTTCCATCTGTGGGTGTTGGTTTGGGTTATAAATTAAGCCGACACTTTTCTTTAGTTTTTGAATACAGAGTTTCTTTTCCGAGAACAAATTTGTTGGATGGAGTTACTTATGATTTGAATAACGAACCTATTAGAAATAATGATTTTTATAATTACGCATCGGCTAATTTACTTTTCACCATTTTTGGCAGACAGCATACAAGCTCATATAACACTACTCCGGTATATTCTAATGCTAACACATATACTACGCCTAATCCAACAAATAATACTACTACGGTTTATAACAATAACTACTCAATTCCACAAAATAATGTTACACCTGTTTATGGTGGTGGTGGTCAGCAGCAAGTGTACCCACCTTATGTAAACATAACCTTTCCTGCAAACAATTATTCAAGTCAGGGTAATTATGTAAGTGTTCAGGGTAATGTGCAAAATATACAATCAGCTAACCAAATAGCTATTTCGCAAAATGGGTATCCTATTAAATATTTTTCTTACGACCCTTATAGCGGCAATTTTAATTTTCAAACATTTTTGCAGCAGGGCACTAACAATATTATTGTAACAGCTAATAGCCCATATGGTACAGGCTCGCAAGGAGTAGTGGTTTTTTATAATCCGCCTTATACACCTTATTCGGGCGGAACTATTAATCCTAACATTGGCGGAAATAACTATACAAATAACACATACCAAAATACGGGTACCATAAACCCAAATGTAGTAACACCTACCAATAATGGATATCAATATAATACAAATCAAATAACTACTATAAATACAAATGCAGTAACGCCTACAAATACAGTAAGTAACACAGCTCCACATTTTGGTGGCACTATTGTACCCGCACAATTAGAGAGCAAACCCATTGTGCAGTTTACAGACCCTTTCCATTCTCCTGAAGATGTTTTTAATCCAACATTTAATGTAAGTGCTACGGTACAAAACATAACGCTGGCTAATCAAATTACAGTAACTATAAATGGAAATAGTATTCAGCAGTTTAATTTCAATCCATCAACCAAAACCTTAAATTTCGCAGTAAATTTATTAACGGGCTTTAATAGCATACACATCAGTGCTACCAATGCAGCCGGTACCGATGCTAAATCTACGGTTATAGATTATAAACCGGTTGGCAAACCACCTCGTATCGATGTGTTTAATCCTGCTTCAAGCCCTTATACGAGTTTGCAGCCTAATATGATAGTTAACGGATACGTTTATAATGTTACTTCATCATCAGATATTACAGTAAACTACAACGGAAATATTTTAAGCTTTAATTATAACAACAATACACATGAAATAGATATTCAGGTTAATTTGTTAAATGGTTCAAATCAATTAAATATTACGGCAACCAATAGTTTTGGTAACGATGCTAAGCCACTTACTTTAATATATCAAACGCAACCAACTTTTACGGTAGGCCCTCATACAATTATCGGTAATAATGGTACACCTACTTTTACAGCAACCCCACATACTTTTAATGGTAACCAATCGCAACCTACTTTTACAGCAACTCAGAGTAACCCTTTAGGCAACCAAACAGCACCAACTTTTACGGTAGGCCCTCATACAACTATTGGAAACAATGGTACACCAACCTTTACGGCTACCCAAGGTAATCCTTATGGCAACCAAGGAAATAATACAGGCAATAATGGAGGAGCTGCAAATAATAACATGGGAGGTGGCATCCATCGTGAACCGGAAATTACACTTACTTCTCCTCAAAATAATCCGTATACAACTATGAGTGGCGTTATTTCTATATCTGCTAACTTAAATTATATGTTTGGTAATTCTAGCGCTTCTGTTATGTATGAAGGAAATCAAGTTTCATTTTCATATAATCCGCTTAGTAGTGAATTATTGAACTTTACATCGCCATTAAAACCGGGCATGAACACATTTGTAATTAAGGCAACCAACCCATATGGAACGGTTACAAAAAATGTAGACATTAATTATGTGCCAACTAATCCTAACGGAAATGTAAATGGAAACCCAACTTTACATTTTGTTGGTGGAACAAACAGTAACACTAACCCTCCACGTGGTTTTAATAATACAAATGTGCAGCCGGTAAAGAGCCCTCCTGTTCAGATGCAAAATAGCCAGCCTCAACAATTAAATCAGGGAAGACCAAGAAGGTAATTTGTGTAATTAGGGTTTTAGATTAGAAAATAAGCTTGAATTGTTAGCGGTATTTGTAACGGTTAATTAATGTCTTTATCTAAAACATTTATTTTAACTAACTCAACGCTTTGTTTTTTGCGCTTTAAAATAGTTATTTGGTAACCGTTAATTGACCTCTTTTCATTTACGGCAGGAATCCTTCCAAAAATATAATTTACATAACCCGAAATGGTATCGTAATGAGGACTCTCTGGTAAAGCAATGGGTAACGATTCGTTTAAGTCAACCAATGTTGTTTGAGCTTTTACAATGTATTCAGTATCGTTTATCTTTTCAATATCGGGTTTTTCATCGTCATGTTCGTCACGTATCTCACCTACCAACTCTTCAATAATGTCTTCCATGGTAACAATGCCCGCGGTAGCACCAAACTCATTGGTAACAATTGCAATTTGAGCATGCAGACGCTGAAAATCACGTAGTAAATCATTTACCTTCATGTTTTCGGGCACAAAATGTGCGGGACGCATAATTTCTTTAATGCTTTTAAAGCGATTATCAATTACGGCTTTCAATAAGTCTTTACTATGTATAATGCCCACTATATTATCTATATCACCTAAGTAAACAGGCAGACGTGAGTATCCTTCTTCAATAATTTTTTTAATAATCTGATCGTGCCCCATTTCTATATTTATAGCAGAAATGCGGTTTTGAGGCACCATAATTTGTTTTATAAGTCTGTCATCAAAATCAAATACATTTTGTATTAATTCGTTTTCAGATTGCTTTATAGTACCCGATTCTTCACTTTCGGTAAGTATCATTCTAAGCTCTTCTTCGCTATGGGCATCAGATTCCGTTCCTTTTTTTATACCTAGTATTTTTAATAAAAAAGAAGATAACTTGTTTAAAAACCACACAAATGGATTAAATACTACATAAAAAATACGCATTGGCACCGCTATAAACAAAGCAATTTTTAAAGGATTTTTAATGGCTATCATTTTTGGGGCTTGTTCGCCAAATACAATGTGAGCTATGGTTATAAAAGTAAAACCAACCGGTATAGCAATTTTATGGGCTAAATCAACACTTATATCTGTATTAAAAAAATGCATTGATTTTGTGATAAGAGCTGCCATTACATCTTCTCCAACCCAACCAAGGGCTAAACTGGCAAGGGTAATGCCTAATTGGGTAGCTGATAAATAACTATCCAGGTTTTCTACCATATGTAGGGCAAGCTTGGCACGTTTGCCACCTTTATTAGCCATAAGCTCTACCTGCGAGGCACGAACCTTAACCATAGAAAACTCAGCCGCTACAAAAAAACCGTTAAGTAACACCAATAGTATTGTAATTAAAACATCTGCTGTCATGCTATAATTAGTTTTTTAAACAGAAAGAAAGGGTGTAAAAAGAATTGTTAGCTTTTTTTTGTAGAATAATGCTGACTCGACCGTCCATTTTAAGTAATTATGTGCAAACAAAAATAAACAATATTTTTAACTTCGATTGTAGATTTAAAAAATGACCTTGTCTCTCCGCCTCAAGCGTTTAGTTAACATAAAAAACCCAAATAGTATTTATGTTTACTCGGTAGTAGTGGGTGTTTTATGTGGATTAGTGTCTATGGCTTTTTCTTTTTTATTAAATCTTTTAGAAACATTCTACTTATCTACCCACACCCAAACAGCCGAAAAAACCGAAAACTTAATTCAAAAAGTAAATTTTGCGGCACATCACCCAAGTACTTCTTTAATTGTTTTGTTATTGCCTGCCTTTGGAGGTTTGGTAGCTGGGTTAATTATTCATTTTTTCTGTAAAGATGCATCAGGCACCGGTACCGATGAAATGATTTATGCCTTTCATTACAATGAAGGTAAAATAGACACCCGTATACCTTTTTTTAAAGCCATAGCCACTTTATTTACCTTACCAACAGGTGGAAGCGGGGGTAAAGAGGGGCCTATATCTTTAATTGGTGCTGGTATAGGTGTTTGGTTTTCAAACCTTTTAAAAACAGGTGCTCGTGCCAGACGGACTTTATTATTGGCAGGAACAGCTGCAGGTTTAGGCTCTGCCTTTCGTTCACCTTTAGGGGGAGCTTTAACAGCTGCCGAAATGGTGTATAAACACGATATTGAAAGTGATGCCCTTATACCGTGTTTTATATCATCGGTTACAGCTTATTTGGTTTATATAGCTTATGCGGGGGCTGAATCTGCCTTTCATATAACAACTCCACAGGCATTTCATGCAAACGAAATTGTGTTTTATTTATTATTAGGGGGCTTATGCTTCGGCTATGGTTATTTACTTATTAAAGGGTTTAAAAATACCCGTACTTTTTTTGATAAAATACCTGTACCAAAATGGTTGAAACCTGCTATTGGTGGGTTACTTACAGGTGCTTTAGCTATTTTGTTTTTTAGTGTATCGGGTACGGGAACTGAATATTTAACTTATGTAATTGATGGGCATTTCCCTGATTATTTTCCGGTAGAAGGTGCCATAGCTGTTGTACTTAGCTGTTTGGCTATAGCATTTTTGAAAATAGTAGCCAGCACCTTAACCATCGGTAGCGGAGGCTCGGCAGGTATATTTGGTCCGTCTTTATTTATTGGGGCTATGTTGGGCGCAGCAGTAGGAACTTTAGCCAGCATTACATTTCCAAATCAGCATGTGAGTGTAGCTTCTTTTATGGTAATTGGTATGGGGGCTTTTTATGCAGGTGTAGCACAAGCACCTGTTGCGGGTATAGTTATGATTATTGAAATGAGTGGGAACTACTCATTACTTCCACCTATCATCATAGTATCAGTATTTACTTTCTTGCTTTCACGTAGGATATCGTTTTATAAAAACCAGGTTGATAACCGATTTAAAAGTCCGGCACATAGTTATAATATGAGGACTGATGTGCTTGACCACACCAGTTTAAAGGATTTCTTTCCCGAATTTAGACTTTTGGCAACTGCAAATAAGGATTGGACTTTTACCGAATTGCGTCATCATGCAGCTAATACACATGCCAGCGATTTTGCTGTAATTGATAACGATTGGAATTATTTGGGCATAATTTCTTTAAGAAATGTAAGTGTAAAAAAGGAGGATCAAGAGAATCATATTATTAACTATGTTGAAAAAATACCAACTGTAAATAGCAACGAAAATTTAAGTAAAGCACTTAATATTATACTTGAACATGATGTAGATAAAGTAGCTGTAATTGAGCAAGATAAGTATGTTGGTTATGTTCGCTATCGCGATATTTTTGAAGCCTATAACATCAAAGCAAAACAGCTTTAGAGCTACGTTTTTTTAAGCAATTCATCAACGGCCATTTGTCCAACCAAACTGCCAATGGCAACCCCCATACCACCCATACGAACGGCGCAAACAATATTTTTACCAGTATGTTTTATAATGGGCTTTTTTTCAGACCCTACGCCCATAATGCCACTCCAACGCTGGTCTATTTTAAATTTTTGTTTGGGCAGTATTTTCTCTTTCAATATTTCTTCCAGTTTGTTTTGTATGGTTTCGGTAAGCAGCATTTCGCTGGTTTCTTCGCCTTTTAAATCAAGGTTTCTTCCGCCGCCAAATAAAATACGGTTATCAATATTTCTAAAATAGTAATAGCCTTGCTGATAATGAAAAGTGCCCTCTACCTTTAAATTTTTAATTGGTTCAGTAACCAAAACTTGGGCTCTGGCAGGCTGTACATCCAGGCTAGGTAAAAGTTGTTTGGCAAAACCATTAGTGGCTATAATAACTTTTTTACTTTTTAGACTGAGGTTGTTTTTAAATAAGGTTTCCACATCCGTTTTACCATCAGTTATTTTATCAACCTCCATGTTGTTTAAAATAGTTACCCCTTTTTTGTAGGCAATGCCTAATAAAGCCTGCATCATTTGTCCGGTATTTATTTGTCCTTCGTAGTTGTTTTTTATACAATATTTAAAACCCGAAAAACCACTTTTGGCAATCTTGTTTTTATCAATTTCATATACATTTTTTAAACTAACAACCTCTTTCATTTTTTTGTTGAAAGAAGAAATTACATCAGCACAAGCTTCAAATTCTTTTTTCGAGTCAAAAACCTCAAAACCACCTAGTTGTTGATAATTAATAATATCATCGCCTAACAGGTTTCTTAGTTTTTTTAACCCTTTATAACGCAGTAAAACAGTTTGAAAAACAATGTCTTCATTAATGTGGGTTAAATCATCTGCCAGCTCAGATACGCTGCCAAAGCAGCAAAAACCAGCGTTTTTGGTGCTTGCACCATTAGGTAAAATGCCTCTTTCGGCAACCAAAACCTTTGCTTTAGGGAACTTTGTTTTGTAACAAATAGCCGCGTTTAAACCAACAATGCCACTACCAATTACTAACAAATCAACATTGTTGAAATATGTTTGTTTTTCCCAATAGCTTAATGTCATTTAGTTTTTTAAATTTGCGCCAAATTACGTAAATTTAGAGCTCTTAGTCATATTTAATGAGGCATTTTATTCGGTTTATATTTTTAGTTTTTTTACTAGTTATATCTTTTTCTGCAAAGGCACAGTCACCCCCACCGCAGGCTCCGGTACTGCTAAACGTGCAAGGTAAAATATATGATGATAATGATGTACTTAACGGAGCTATTATTACAGTAACGCAAGGCGGAAGAACGGTTTCTACTATAACAACTGGCAGCGATGGTAAATACAGTTTTCAGCTTCCATTAGGAGGAGATTATATGGTAACGGTTGCCAAATCAGAAATGATTACTAAAAAGTTTTCTATTACAACCCGTGGCATTCCACCTGAGAGAGCCTTGGAGCCCTTTGGTGTGGTAGATGCTCAAATTTCGCTTTGGAAAAAAGTAGAAGGTGTAGATTATTCAGCTTTAAACCAGCCTGCAAATAAGTACGCGTATGATGGTACTAAGCAAAATTTTGATTACGATAAGGGTTATTTAGAGCAAATGTTGGGTGTTATTGAAGGCATTAGAGAACAGGAAAAAGCCCTTGAAAAGAAAAACAAAGATTTAGAAAAAAATTATCAGGCAGCAATAAAAGAGGGAGATAAAAATTTTAGTAAAAAAGATTATCAGGGAGCGCTTGCAAAATATAACGAGGCTTTAGGATTAAAAAAAGATGATGCCGTTGCTAAGCAAAAAATAGAACAGACTAATCAGGCTATGAAAGCAGATGCCGATGCGAAAGCAAAAGCAGACGCGGATGCAAAAGCCAAAGCTGATGCAGACGCTAAAGCCGCCGCCGATGCTAAAGCGAAAGCAGATGCAGACGCTGCTGCTAAGAAAAAAGCTGAAGAAGATGCAAAAGCCAAAGCTGCTGCCGATGCTGCTGCCGCAAAAGCAAAAGCTGATGCGGACGCTAAAGCCGCCGCTGATGCTAAAGCGAAAGCAGATGCCGAAGCCGCTGCCAAGAAAAAAGCTGAAGAAGATCTAAAAATCAAAGCCGCCGCTGATGCTAAAGCGAAAGCAGATGCCGAAGCCGCTGCCAAGAAAAAAGCTGAAGAAGATCTAAAAATCAAAGCTGCTGCTGATGCCAAAGCAAAGGCTGATGCTGAAGCTGCTGCTAAAAAGAAAGCTGAAGAAGATGCAAAAGCTAAAGCCGCCGCCGATGCTGCTGCTAAAGCAAAAGCGGATGCGGATGCAAAAGCCAAGGCCGATGCAGAAGCCGCTGCTAAAAAGAAAGCTGAAGAAGATGCAAAAGCTAAAGCCGCCGCCGATGCTGCTGCTAAGGCAAAAGCAAAGGCAGATGCAGAAGCCGCTGCTAAGAAAAAAGCTGAAGAAAATGCTAAAGATAAAGCTGCCGCCGATGCTGCTGCTAAGGCAAAAGCAGACGCGGATGCAAAAGCAAAGGCAGATGCCGAAGCCGCTGCTAAAAAGAAAGCTGAAGAAGATGCTAAAGCTAAAGCTGCCGCCGATGCTGCTGCTAAGGCAAAAGCAGACGCGGATGCAAAGGCAGATGCCGAAGCCGCTGCTAAAAAGAAAGCTGAAGAAGATGCTAAAGCTAAAGCTGCCGCCGATGCTGCTGCTAAGGCAAAAGCAGACGCGGATGCCAAAGCAAAGGCAGATGCAGAAGCTGCTGCCAAGAAAAAAGCTGAAGAAGATGCTAAAGCTAAAGCTGCCGCTGATGCTGCTGCTAAGGCAAAAGCAGATGCGGATGCAAAAGCCAAGGCTGATGCTGAAGCTGCTGCCAAGAAAAAAGCTGAAGAAGATTTAAAAATAAAAGCTGCTGCCGATGCAAAAGCAAAAGCCGATGCGGACGCTGCTGCTAAGAAGAAGGCTGAAGAAGATGCAAAATCTAAAGCCGCTGCCGATGCTGCCGCTAAGGCAAAAGCTGATGCAGATACAAAAGCGAAAGCCGATGCTGACGCTGCTGCCAAGAAAAAAGCTGAAGAAGATGCCAAAGCTAAAGCTGCTGCCGATGCTGCTGCCGCAAAAGCAAAAGCTGATGTGGACGCGAAAGCAGACGCAGATGCTAAAGCAAAGGCAGATGCCGATGCAAAAGCGAAACTAGCTGCTGATGCAGCTGCTAAAGCCGATGAAGATAATAAAGGAAAAGCTAAAGCAACTATACGTACCACTTTGGGAGGAAATGATCCTCAATATCGTGCAGCTATACAGCGTGGAGATAATAATTTAAAATATAAAAATTACAAGGATGCGGTTTCTGCTTATACAGAAGCCCTTACATATAAACCAAATGATGCTTATGCTACCAAGCAATTGGCTCTG
>Ga0210401_10006547_pt1 | contig 11798 bp, 14 predicted proteins | sample IncBWH32MmetaG_FD_150866 | JGI IMG/M metagenome (GOLD analysis project Ga0210401, IMG submission 150866) | Forest soil microbial communities from Barre Woods Harvard Forest LTER site, Petersham, Massachusetts, United States - Inc-BW-H-32-M | ecosystem: Environmental > Terrestrial > Soil >... | reverse complement strand
GGTGATCGGCAAATACATGGCGGGCCACTGAGCCGATGATCCGCCTTTCATTCATGGATCAACAAAAGAAAACGGCGCCACCCGATGAACTTGGATGGCGCCGTTTTCTGATTTTTGGAGGCGGTGGGAATCGAACCCACGTCCGAAAGTCGATTCTGGCAGAGCAGCTACATGCTTGTCCTAGTCTTTGGATCTCGCCGTGGCAACGCGACTAGGCGCGCTTTGCTTCCAGCCAGCTCCCTTGAGTCTCGTCGCGCCCTGAAGGAGCACCAATTCGCGACCAGCCCGTTAGCGTCCATCCATCAAAGGCCACGGGCCGAGCCCCTGCGGATGGTCACGACCTAATTAGGCCGCGAGTGCCAGTTCTTCGTTGGCAGTTCAGTTTCCCCGGTTTTTTAACGAGGTACCAGAGTTCCCCGGCATGCGTCCTGTCGTTCACAACCCCCGTCGAAGCCAGTCGCCCCCACGTCGCAGAATGATGTATGAGACTGCCCTGAGGCCCTCGAAGGGCAGGAGCCCCTTCCACCTGCAGGTCAGCTTATTCTGCTGTCCAATTATACGTCCTAATCTTTCGATTGGCCTTCTTCTTCTTTTTCTTCGGTTTCCGCTTCAACCACGGGCCTTTTTCGTCGGGCCAGTCCAGCTTGGTGGGGTCGGCCACGTAAAGGCGTTTGGCGGGCTTGGCCAGGCCCTTGATCTGGGCCTCCCGCCGCAGGGCCAAGGCATAGTCCCCGCCGGCCTCCAGGCTGAGCAGCCGCAGGGGCTGGCTGACCTTGTTGGCCCTGGCCCCGCCCTTGCCGCTCCTATGCTGTTCCAGGCGCCGGCGCGGGTCGGTGGAGATGCCGGTGTACCAGCTGCCGTCGGCCCGCTCCAGCACGTAGATCCACCAGAAGCCCGGCCGGCTCATTTCTTGTTCGCGAACTCTTTGTTGTAGAGCGCGATGGCTTCCAGCAGCACCCGCTTGGCGTCGACCACGTCCAGGAAATGGTCCACCACCACTTCCCGCTGCTCCAGCACGGTGTAGTTCTCGAAGAAATTGCGCAGCTCGGAGATGCGGTGGGGCGGCAGCTCGGAGATGGAATTGTAGTGGCTGAACTCCGGGTCGTTGGCGTGCACGGCGATGATCTTGTCGTCGGCCTCGCCGTCGTCGCGCATCTTCATCACGCCGATGGGCTTGGCCAGCATGATGGTCAGCGGCACCACGGCCTCCTGGCCCAGCACCAGCACGTCCAGGGGATCGTTGTCCTCGCAATAGGTGCGGGGGATGAAGCCGTAGTTGGCGGGGTAGTGGATGCTGGAAAAAAGCACCCGGTCCACCCGGATCATGCCGCTGGCCTTGTCGAGCTCGTACTTGTTCTTTGAGCCTTTCGGCACTTCGATGACCGCCGGGAAATGGTCCGGCACGTGGTCGCCCAAGCTCAAGTCATGCCATGGATTCACAGACCCTCCAAGATTGATTCACAACAATGTAACCCAAGTTCTTTGGGGGGCAAACCCTAACAAATCTGGGGCAAAAAGGGGAATTAAGCGCGGTGGCCGTTGTTTTGCAGGGCCTCGGCCAGCAGGCCGTCGCGGAGGCTGGCTTCGGTGGAGCGCACCTTTTGCGCGCCCAAGGCCTGGCAGACCTCGTCCAGGATCAGGGCGCCGGGCAGGATCAGGTCCACGCGCTTGTCGTCCATGCCGGGCAGGTGCAGCAGGCTGACCCGGTCCAGCTTTTCGATGCCCTGGCACAGCTCGCTGAGGTAGCGGCTGGTGAAGGGCTGGTCCTTGGCCCCGGCGGCCTTGGCCAGGCGCCGGATGGCCCGGATGCTGCCGCCGCTGCCGATCAGCTCGCGCAGGGACGGCCAGCGGTGCTGGCCCCGCAGGGGGGCCAGGGCGGCCTGAAGGTGGGCCCGCAGGCGTTCCACCCCGCCCTTCACCGCGGGGACGGATTTGAGGAACTCCTGGGCCAGGCGGTTGGCTCCCAGCGGCAGGCTGAAGCTTTCCAGCACCCGGCGGTCCTGGCACAGGGAGATCTCGGTGCTGCCGCCGCCGATGTCCACCAGGCCGTAGCCGCCGGAGGGCATGTGCTCCTCGGCCATCACGCCCCTGGCGATGAGGGCGGCCTCCTCCTCCCCACTGATCACGCGGAAGGCGATGTGGTAGCGCTCCTTCCACTGGGCCACCAGCTCGGCCGCGTCGGGCGCGGCGCGCATGGCCGCCGTGGCCACGGCCGAGACGTGGGTGACCCCGGCGGCCTGGTGCAGCCGCTGGAACAGGTCCAGGGCCTCGGCGACCCGGGCCAGGGCCGCGTGGCTGAGGTGGCCGGTGGCGAAGAGGTCGTCGCCCAGGCGCACCATGCGCTTCTCCCGGTGCAGGCGGCGGGCGCTGCGGCCCTTCACCGCCACCAGGTCCAGCCGCACGGAGTTGGTGCCCAGGTCGATGAGCGACAGCACCCGCTCGCCCGGCAGGGGGGGCGCGCCGTGGAGCTCCTTCAGCAGGCCGGCCGGCAGGTTCATGCGCCGGGAGCCTTCACCCGGTCGCGGGCGCGGGCCATCAGGCGCTCCTGCACCGACGGCACCTGGCTCGTGCCCTGCAGGGGCGTGTAGCTGCCGTCGCTGTTCAGGACCCAGGTCAGGGCCGTGTCGTCGGCGTACATCTGCAGCACCTCCCAGATCTCCTGGCGGGCGCTGGTGGAGAGGACCGGGGCGATCGTCTCCACCCGGTTGTTCAGGTTGCGGCTCATCCAGTCGGCCGAGCCGATGAAGGTCTCGGCCTTGGCCGGGTCCTCCTGGCCGTCGAAGAAAAGGTAGGCCCGCGAGTGCTCGAGGAAGCGCCCGATCACCGAGCGCACGCTGATCTTCTCGCTCAGTCCCGGCACGCCCGGCCGCAGGCAGCAGAAGCCGCGCACCCACAGGTCGATGCGCACCCCGGCCTGGCTGGCGGCGTAGAGCTTCTCGATGATGCCGGGGTCCTCCAGCGAGTTCATCTTGGCCACGATGCGGCCCTTGGGGCCGTGGCCGGTCTCGCGCTCGATCAGCTCCAGGAAGCGGGCCCGCATGTTCACCGGGGCCAGCAGGAACTGCTTGTAGCGGCGGTTCAGCGAGAGGCCGGTGAGGTAGTTGAAGATCTCGATCATCTCCTGGGTGATCTCGCTGCGGCTGGTGAAGAGGCCGAAGTCGCTGTAAAGCTTGGCCGTGCCGGGGTTGTAGTTGCCCGTGCCCACGTGGCTGTAGAAGCGGTACCCGTCGGCCTCGCGCCGCACCACCAGGGCGATCTTGGCGTGGGTCTTCAGCCCGACCACGCCGTAGACCACGTGCACCCCGGCCTTTTCCAGCTGTTCGGACCAGAAGATGTTGCGGGCCTCGTCGAAGCGGGCCTTGATCTCCACCACGCAGACCACCTGCTTGCCGGCCTCGGCGGCCTCGATGAGCAGGGGCACCAGGGGGCTGTCGTCGCCCAGGCGGTAGAGGGCGATCTTGATGGCCAGGCACTGGGGGTCGCGGGTGGCCGCGCGGATGAGGCGCTCCACCGAGGTCTGGAAGCTTTCATAGGGCAGGTGGACCAGCTGGTCGCCTTCCTTCAGCAGCCGGAAGATCTCCCCGTCCTCCCCCTGCAGGGCCGGCACCGTGACCGGGGTCCAGGGGGTGAAGCGCAGGCGGGGCAGGTTCAGGCCCGCGATCTCGTTGAGGGAGCCCCAGTGGACCTCCCCGGGGCAGTCGTAAAGGTCCTCGGGCTTGAGGCCCAGCTCGTTGGCCAGCAGTGCCTTGAACCAGGGGTCCGGCGAGCTCTGGTGCTGCAGGCCCACCATCTCGGCCATGCGGCGCAGGCGCAGCTCCTCTTCCACCATGTCCAGCAGGTCGTCGGCCTCCTCGATCACCTGCTCCACCTCGGCGCTGCGCAGCACCCGGAACAGGGTGTTGGCCTCGATGGCCATCTCCGGGAAGAAGCTGGGCAGGTGGGCCAGCACCATGTCGGTGAGGCGGCAGAGCCGCATGGGGCCGTCGCCTTCCGCGCCCAGGTTCACCCACTGGGGCAGCATCTCCGGGATCTTGACGCGGGCGAAGAGGTTCTCGGCCCCGCCGGGCGCCTTGAGCCGCACGCCCAGGGACACGGACTGGTTGCTGAGGAAGGGGAAGGGATGGGAGGGGTCCACGGCCAGGGGGGTCAGCACCGGGAAGACCTGGCTCTGGAAGAACGCGGCGGCCTTTTCCAGCTCGGCCGGGCTCAGCTGGCCCCAGTCCATCAGCTGGATGCCCTCCTTCCACAGGGCCGGGCGTATGTCGGTGTTCCACAGCCGGGCCCGCTCGGTGAAGAGCCGGGCCATCTCCGCGCGCACCAGCTCCAGCACCTCGGCGGGCGACTGGCCGTCGTGCCCGGCCCGCTGGGCCCCGTGGGCCTGCAGGCGGCGCAGGAAGCCGACGCGCTTCATGAAGAATTCGTCCAGGTTGCTGCTGAAGATGCTGAGGAAGCGCACCCGCTCCAGCAGCGGCGTGGCCGACTCGGCGGCCTGGGCCAGCACGCGTTCGTTGAAGCGCAGCAGGCTCAGGTCGCGGTTGAAGAAGCGTTCGGTGCTCATGCCAAGGACCTTTCAACGGCGGGGTAGCCAGACAGCATGCCCCACCAAGGTTACGCTTCCGTGACGGTCAGTAGAACTTGAACCAGCGCCGGGCCGGCACGTAACACAAAAGACCCATGCCCAGGAGGGCCAGGCAGGGCCCGGCCACCTCGCGCCAGCCCGCCCCGGTGTTGATGACCGCGCGGGTGGCGTCCACCAGCAGGGTGGGCGGGAACAAGTGGAAGATGCGGCCGAGCCAGGGCGGGAAGTTGTCCAGGCTGAAGAAGACGCCGCTGATCAGCAGGACCGGCATGGTCACCGCGTTGATCAGGCCCTGGCCCACGGAGGAGCGGTCGGTGCGGCTGCCCACCAGCACGGCCAGGCCAAAGAAGCCGGCCAGGGCGCAGGCCCAGAGGCCCAGCAGGGCGCCCAGGGATCCCTGGATCTGGACGTGGAAGACGAAGACGCAGAAGCTGAGCAGTATGCCCGTTTCGGCCACGGCCAGGATCAGGCGCCCGAGGAAGAGCGAGGCGAAGAAGGCCTCCGGCTGGAGGGGCGTGGCCAGCATCAGCCGCAGGAGGCGTTTTTCCCGCATCTCGATGAGGTTCCAGCCCACCCCCCAGAGGCAGCTGTTCACCAGCCCCAGGGCCAGCAGGCCGGGCAGCAGGAAATCCACGTAGCGGGTGCCGGGCACCTGCAAAGGCTGGGTGTCCTTGGGCCGGGCCTCGAGCTGGTCGCGCAGCTGGTGGTAGGCCAGCAAGGCCTGCGGATCGGCGGGGTCGAAATGCCACTGCCGCGCGGGGGCGTCCCAGGCGTTTTCCAGGCCCAGGCGGACCGCACCCGTGGCCAAGGCGCGGGGCAGGGCCTCGGGCGGCATCACCTTCCATTGCACTTGGCTTTGGTCCGGGGCCTGGGCGGCCCAGGCCTGGGCCTTTTGGCTGTCCTCGGCCGAGGCCAGCACGGCCACGCTGGCGCGCAGCTCGCGGGCGTGGGTGGTCATCTGGCCCAGGGTCAGGGTCATGATCATGGGGAAGGCCAGGGCCCAGAACAGCACCGCGGGTTCGCGCACAAAGTCGCGGAAGGTCCATAGCAGCAGCTGGCGGAGGGTGTCGATGAGGCGCATGGCTCTCCTCAGGCCGCGGGGGCGTCGTCGTTCAAACGCCCCCCGGCCAGGTTCAGGAAAAGGTCTTCCAAGGTGGCCTTGCGGGTGCTCAGGTCCAGCACCTCCACGCGGGCCTTGGCCGCGGCGCGGGTGAAGGCGTGCAAGGCGGGGCCCAGGTCGCGGACGCGCAGCTCCAGCTTTTTGCCGGCCTGGCTGTGCTGGGCCGTGAGCAGGCCCGGCAGGGTCCTGTAGACGCTGGCGGGCGCCTTGCGGCTGAAGCGGGCCTCCAAGCGGTCCCCGCCGGCGTGCTCGGCCAGCAGCTTGGGCACCGCGCCGCGGGCCAGCAGCTTGCCGTGGTGCATCAGCGCCACCTCGGGGCAGAGCGCCTCGGCCTCTTCCATGTAGTGGGTGGTCAGCAGCAGGGTGCAGCCGCCCTTGCGGAGCTGCTGCACCAGGTCCCAGACCTCGTGCCGGGCGGCCGGGTCCAGCCCGGTGGTGGGTTCGTCCAGCAGCAGCAGGCGCGGGGTCGGCAGCATGGCGATGCCCAGCGCCAGGCGCTGCTTCTGCCCGCCGGACAGCTTCTGGGTCCAGGTGGCGGCCTTGTCCTTCAGGCCCACCTGCCCCAGCACCTCGTCCGCCCGGGCCGCGCCCAGGCCGTGGAAGGCCGCGAAGAGCCGCAAGACCTCGCGCGCCGCCATTTTTTCAGGCATGCGGGTGTCCTGCAAACAGACCCCCAGCGAGCGCCGCAGGTCCACCCCGCCCTGGGCCCAGGTCAGCCCGAACAGCTCGATGGACCCCGCGTCCGGCTGCTGCAGCCCCTCCAGCATCTCCAGCAGCGTGGTCTTGCCGGCGCCGTTGGGCCCCAGCAAAGCCAGGGCGCGGCCGCGCTCCAGGGTCAGGTCCACCTGGTTCACGGCAATCAGGTCCTTGAATCGCTTGACCAGGCCAATGGCCTGGATGGCGGGGGATGGGGCGGGCATGGGGTCCTTGGGAACGGGTTCGGTGGCTAGGATAACAGGGAAGGGAGGAGGAGTGTTAGGGCAGAAACGCGGCCGGGCTGTTCATCCCCGCTCACCCTTTTGCCAGGGCGCGTAGTCGATGCGGGGCATCTTGACGAAGGCGTCCCGGGTGCGCACGTAATTGCTGCCGCCGTTCATCCTGCCCATGGCGTGCAGGTCCTCGGTCCGGATGTAGGGCCCGGCCGGGTCGATGAAGCGGTCCTCCACATAGGCCGCCTGCACCTGGCCCAGCACGATGCGGCCGCGGCCCGGCTGCAGGACCTGGTAGAGGCGGCATTCCAGGGCGGCGTGGGCCTCCTTGATGCGCGGGACGGCCACGGTTTGGGACGCTTCAGTGTGAAGGCCGGCCATCTCCAGTTCGCTGACGTCCGGCGGAAAATCCACGGCGCAAATGTTCATGGCCTGGGCCAGGTCCTCGGTGACCACGTTGATGACGAATTCGCCGGTGGCCTCGATGTTCCTGGCCGTGTCCTTGAGGCCGCTGCCGTCCGGGTGCTGGGGCGCGATGCCCAGGCCCACGATGGGCGGGTCCAGGCAGAGGTAGTTGAAGGAGCTGAAGGGCGCGGCGTTGATGTGGCCGTCCGCGGCCAGGGTGGTGACCCAGGCGATGGGGCGGGGGGCGATCAGGCCGATGATCAGGTTGTGCAGGTCCCGCTGGGGGGTGGTCTTGAAGTCGAAACGCATGGGACTCCCTATTTCGGCGCCAAGGCATTGCCGGCGCCTATCTTTTTGACAAAATTACATTGTAGGTATAATGTAATTCCATGACTGAGCTTCGTTTTGAATGGCATGCGGCCAAGGCCGCCTCCAACCTGGCGAAACATGGTGTCAGCTTCGTCGAGGCCAAGTCGGCCTTCAATGATGAAAATGGCATCCTGATCCCGGATCCGGACCATTCGCAGAAAGAGGACCGTTTCATCCTGCTGGGGCTGAGCTTGGCCGTCAGGTTGTTGGTGGTCTGCCACTGCGAGCGCGAAGGCGGGAATACCATCCGGATCATCTCCGCCCGCAAGGCCGGCCGCGCCGAGCGGAACACCTATCTGGAAAGGAACCGGCCATGAAAAACAGCTACGATTTTTCCAAAGGCGTTAAGAACCCCTACGCCAAACGCCTGAAGAAGCAGGTCACCATCCGTCTGGCCGAGGACACGATCGGGTATTTCAAGGCCCAGGGCGCCAAGGCGGGCATCCCTTACCAGAGCCTGATCAACCTGTATCTGGCCGATTGCGTGGGCCGCCAAAAGAAGCTGTCGATCCATTGGGGGTGACGGACGGCCCCGGGGATAGGCCTGGACGCGTGCCCGTGCTAACATTTCCGTCCCGGGCCAAGCACGGACCGGGACAGCTTGGAGCGACCGATGAATTTGGTGATCAATTGGGGCGGCGTGGCCTTGGCGGCCGGGGTGGGCCTGTTCATTTACGCGCTGTGGTATTCGCCGTTCGTCTTCGGAAAGCTTTGGCAGCGCCTGGAAGGCCTGGATGAGGCCGGCGCCGCCGCGGGCGTGCTGCCCAGGCTTTCGGCCGCCCTGGCTGCGGCCTTCCTGCAGGGCCTGGTCCTGGCCGCCGCCTTCAATTTCACGGGCTCGAACGATTTCCTGATGGGCAGCCTGGCCGGGGCCCAGTTGTGGCTCTGCCTGGTGGCGCCGGGGCTGGCCCTGGCCGAACTGCAGGGGCGCCGTTCCTGGGGCCTGCTGGCCCTGCATTCCGGGGTGATCCTGCTAGTGCTGGTGCTGCAGGGCGGCCTCTTGGCGTCCTGGCGGTGAGCCCCGCCCGCTGGGCTCTGGCCCTGGCCTTGAGCCTGGCCGCGGCGTTGCCGGCGGCCCAGGAAGCGACCTGGCGCCTGGGCGTGGTGGAGGCCCGCGTCATCGAGGCGGGCTACCGCCAGGACCCCAAGAGCCGGGCCTGGTCCGTGGAGGTGGCCCTGCGCCTGGTGAACAAGGACCGGCAACGGCCCTTCCACCAGCCGGTGCAGGTCTCCTTCGCCGGGCCGGACGGCCACCCCTGGGTGTGGAAGACCTTCGTCAGCCTGGCGCCCATGGCGGCCCAGCACCGGCGCGTGTCCACCCCGCCCCGCCTGGACTGCCAAGGGCCCCTGGAGAGCTGCCCCATCCTGCAGGTGCGGGTGGGCTTGGGACGCCCCGGCGAAAACCCTGCGGCCGTCGACGTGCCCCATGTGGTGCTGGGCGGCGACAGCGGCCCGCCCGAGGGCCAGCCCCTCTATGTGGCCCGCGTGCTGGAGGGCGGCCTCCTGGAGCTGACCAGCGGCCAAAAGGTGCGCGTGCTGGGCCTGCCCCCGCGCCAGGCGCGCAGCGGGGCCCGCGAGGGCAGCGATCCGGCCCTGGATTGGACCTGGCAGCAGGTGATGGACGCGCCGCTGCGCCTGGCCTATGACGGCGACCGCCGGGACGCGGCCGGCCATTGGCTGGCCCACGTGCAGCTGGAGGACGGGAGGGATCTGGCCGCGGAACTGCTGAAACTGGGTTTGTGCAAATTGGACGCGCCCAGCGCCCGCAGCCGCGCTTCCGATTACGCCGCTTTTGAAAGCGGCGCCCGGAAGCAGGGGCTGGGATTGTGGAAGCGTTGAGGCCGATGCCCTAGCGGGTGCGGCGCTCCAGGTGGAAATGGGTTTGGTCCGCGCTGTCGAACAAATAGAGGTCGTCGCCTTTTTCCAGGTTCTTTAGGAATTTTTGCGGGCTGAATCCGGTGAAATGGTTGAACTCCCGGATGAGATGGGCCTGGTCGTAATAGCCGCTTTCCTGGGCCAGATGGGTCCAATCCACCTTGGTCACCCCGGCCAGGCGCCGCAGCACGGCCTGGAAGCGCCGCAGCTTGCCGAAGAGCTTGGGGCTCAGCCCCACATGCTGGTCAAACTTGTGCTTCACGGTCTGGCGGCTGACGCCGAGGGCTTCGGCCAGGGCCGAGACCTCCAGGTCGCCCTGGTGCTGGGCGATCAGCTTGACGGCATGGCGGACCATGGGGTCCGGGCGCTTGGCGCCGCTGAAAAGCTGCCCCAGGATCTCCTCCACCTTGCGCACAAGGTCGGCGGTGCTGGGGTTCCGCTGGGCCGCCGCGGCCAGGGCCGTCGCGGTCTCCTGCCACAGCTGGTCCAGCCCGACGAAGCGCTGCTCCAGCTCCTTGGCGGGGTAGGGCAGCAGGGAGGCGATGGCCCCGTGCTTGAACCGCACGCCCAGCAGGGTGAGCACGCCGTCGCGGCGCAGGAAGGTGGTGGTGGGCCTGGGGCCGGACAGGAAGACCGGGCTGTCCACCCGCACGGCGTCCCCAAAGGTCTCCACCGTGAAGGGGTCGCCCAGGTTCAGCACCAGGTCCAGGCTGGGCGTGGCCATGGCAATGACCCGGTGCAGCGGGCTTTGCTCGCTGGGCCGGGGCAGGTGCAGGTAGTATAAGGTGCCGATATAGGGGCTCAGGGAAGGCGTCACCGGGATTTCGGCGAGCCGCCAGTCGGCCAGGGTGTTGGCGTTGCGTTGGGTGTTGTCCATGGTCTCCTCTGTGAAGCATCCTTTTTATGCTGCCTGCCCGGCCTTGACAATCCTCAAATAGAAACGAATTTGGGCTTTCGCATGGATGGCGCGGCAATTTATCGGGTGCACCTCACATTAATCCAAGCCCGGCGGCCCGCCATTATGCTTAAATACTTGTGCGCCGGACGTTTGTTTCACCTTCAGGAAGGCTGGACCCTGAACCCCCCTCCCACCCCAGGGTTTGGTTCTGACTGAAGAAGCCGCCGCCTTCGGGCGGCGGCTCTTATTTTTAGGGCGCTTCGGGGGCCCATGACGCGTTAGGATGGGCGTCCCTTCGGAGGCACGCGTGGACGCAGCGACCCAAGCCCTGGCCCAAGCCCGGCTGGCGGATCCCCAAACCCACGGATGGGGCCTTTACCTGGCCCCGGCCGGCGGCGAGGACGGGCTGTGCTGGTTCAGCAGCGCCGAGTCGCTGCTGGGCTTTGTGGCCCGCCAGCTCTGGCCAGCCTTGACCGGCGTTGAAAGCCCGCCTGAAGCCGCCCGGGCGCTGGCCGCTGCTTCGGCCGCCTCGACCTTGCAGTGGGAACTGCTGGACGCCCTGAACCAGGCGCTGGAGCCGGTGGCCCAGATCCACTGGTGGGGCAGCCTGCGCCAGCTCTTCGAGGGCGAGGACCCCTTTGCCAAGGACCTGCGGGAGGCCTGGCGCCAGGACGTGGGCCGCGGCCCCCAGGATTTTTCCGCCCTGAGCCCGCAGGAGCAGGCCCAATTTTGCGCCTTTCTCAAGACCGTCTTCGCCGCGGTCGGCCCCGCCGACCTTTAGCCAAAGGAAGCCATGAAAGTCTACGCCTACGCCAATTGCTCGACCTGCAAGAAGGCCCTCAGCTACCTCCAGTCCACCGGCCGGAGCTATGAGGTCCTGCCCATCCGCGAGCATCCGCCCACCAAGGCGGAGCTGCGGACGATGCTGAAGATCTACGAAGGCAAGGTGGCCAAGCTCTTCAACACCTCGGGCCTGGACTACCGGGCCCTGGGCCTGGGGGCCAAGCTGCCGAAGATGGGCGAGGACAAGGCCATCGACCTGCTGTCGAAGAACGGCAACCTGGTGAAGCGGCCCTTTGTTCTGGCGGGCAACACCGGCGTGGTGGGCTTCAGGCAGGCCGAGTGGATGGACAAGGGCCTCCGCCCGCTGCCCAAGGTCTGACCGTGGGGCTCAAGGAAAAGGATTTTGGGCCCGAGCCCATGCCCGAGTTCAGCCGCTGGCTGGAGCACGCGGTGAAGCAGGCCGGCCAGCGCAACCCCAACGCCATGACGCTCTGCACCGTGGGCGCCGACGGATGGCCCCAGGGCCGCGTCGTGCTGCTCAAGGGCCACGACGCCAAGGGCTTCGTCTTTTACACCAACAGCCGCTCGGAAAAGGGCCAGGCCCTGGCCGCCCACCCCCGGGCCGAGCTGGTCTTCCACTGGGACGCCCTGGGCCGCCAGGTGCGGGCCCGCGGCGAGGTCCAGCCCCTGAACCCGGCCGAGACCCTGGCCTACTTCATGACCCGTCCCCGCGGCAGCAACCTGGCCGCCTGGGCCAGCCAGCAAAGCGAAGCCGTGGAGAGCCGCGAGGCCATGGAGGCCCGCCTGGCCGAGCAGGAGCGGCGCTTCGAGAACAAGGAC
>Ga0210401_10006546_pt1 | contig 11800 bp, 13 predicted proteins | sample IncBWH32MmetaG_FD_150866 | JGI IMG/M metagenome (GOLD analysis project Ga0210401, IMG submission 150866) | Forest soil microbial communities from Barre Woods Harvard Forest LTER site, Petersham, Massachusetts, United States - Inc-BW-H-32-M | ecosystem: Environmental > Terrestrial > Soil >... | reverse complement strand
TGGTGGCGCGCGCCGAACTCAGACGTGAAATCATGGCTGTGATCCGGCGCAATCGCTGGTCGCAGAGCCGCGCTGCCGAAGAATGTGGCATCACGCAACCGCGCATGAACGCCCTGTTCAAGAACCACATCGAAAAGTTCTCGCTCGATGCGCTGTTCAACATCGCGACCGCGCTTGGCCGGCGCGTGACCATCAAGGTGTCGGCTCCGCGCCGGGCGGCGTGATCGCCGCCTTTCAATGCAGCTGAAACACCCCGTTCAGCGCCTTCCATTCCGAAGGTCGGATCAGGTGATTGTGGGCGATGCGCACCGAATGCAGCGCCCCGTCCAGCTCCCGCTGCCAGAACTCCAGGAAGGCGCGCAGTCCCGGAAACAACGGCGCCAGGTCGTACTCCTGCCAGATGAATTGCTGGAGAAGCGCGGGATGGTCCGGCATGTGATAATGGATTTCGGCGGTGGTGAGCCCGAAACCTTGAAGCTGTGCCTTGAAATCCTTGCTGACCATCGGGGGCGAATCCTTCGAAGCAACAACGCCTGAGGAAACGCTAAGGCCGGTTTCATATTTCCACCAAAGGGAATTTTTGGCAGCCAAGGCCTGAAGCTGCTAGCGGGGAGCAATCGTGCGTATACGGACTTTCGCTCCGGCCACCGCTTCCCCCTGCCGGTCCGAGGGGCGCAAGCCTTGCCGCCTCAAGGACTTATCCGGCACATGGCATTGGGCGCGGGCCTCGCATAAAGTCCGGCTGAAGCCGCCCGGGAGAGGCGGCCATCAGAGGGGCATCCATGCGCGGATTGTTTGCGCCGCCGGTTTTCGACGACCAGGAAAAGTCGTTGCGGGCGCAGAGCTTGTTTTACCTGCTGTGGTTCACCGCCGGCGGCGTCGCCATCGCCATGGCGGGCATGACCCTTGCCCAGCCCGAACTGATCGTGGCCACCAGCGCGACCGCGGCGGTGACGCTGGTTGTCTGTCTGGCGCTTCTCATCCTGCTGGGGCGGGGACATCTGAAGCTGGCCAGCCTGCTCTGTGTGGTGTGGGGCATCGGCATGATCGCGCAGCGGGCGGTCTATGCCGGCGGCATCCGCTCTCCCGGCATACCGATGCTTTATGTCTTCGCCCTGATCGCGGGATTTCTGCTGGGCGAGACTGCTGGCATCGCCACGGCGGTGGTATGCGCCCTGATCGGCCTGATCCTGGTGGGGGCGGAGCATTTTGGCTTCCTGCCGGCCCAGACGCTTCACTACACCGCGATGAGCTATTGGTGGCTTGACTTTCTCTATCTCTGCGTCGTGCTGATGCTGGTCCGGCTGGCGATCCGCGCCGTCGGCCGAGCCTTTGCCTCCCAGCAGAAAGAGCTGGCCGAAAGGCGCAATGCCGAGCGCAAGCTGCATGTCGCCCTGGAAGCGGGCGAGATCGGGGTGTGGGAATGGGTCCCTTCCACCGGCAAGGTGGTGTGGGACGAGCGCATGTACCGGCTTTACGGCAAGGCGAAAGACAGCCCGCTCGATTACCAGTCCTGGGCCGGGTCCGTGCTGCCGGGGGAATTGTCGGAGCAGGAAGGCCTGCTCAAGCAGACGATGGAAGGCGAGGGCCGCGCGGAGCGGGAATTCCGCATCCGCACGCCCGACGGCGTGCGCATCATTTTCGCGGCGGAAATGACTTTCCCCGCCCAGGACGGCGAGCCGCTCAAGCTGATCGGCATCAATGTCGACGTCACCAAAAGGCGCAAGGTCCAGGCCGAAGCCCTGGCGCTCAAGGGCCAGCTCGAGACCCTGGTCGACAAGGCCAAGGTGGGCATCCTGATCCATCGCAAGTTCAAGCCGCTGGTCGCCAATCCGGAACTGGCCGCCATCTTCGGCTCCAGCGTGCAAGAAGTGATGGCGCTGCCCGATATCCGCGTGGTGATGACCGAACAGATGCGCGAGCGCGCCGCGGAGAACTATCTGGCGCGGATGGAGGGCGGAGATCCGGGCGCCGTCATGCCGGTGCGGTGCCGGCGCAAGGACGGCAGCTGGATCGACGTCGAGGCGCGCAGCTTTCCCATCTACTGGAACGGCGAGCCTTCCATGTGCGCGATGATCACCGACGTAACCCAGCGGCGCAAACTGGAAGCGCAGCTGAGGCAGGCGCACCGGCTCGAGGCGGTAGGCAGGCTCACCGGCGGCATCGCCCATGACTTCAACAATCTTTTGACCGTGATCCTGGGCAATGCGGACGCGCTGGAGCGGATGCTGGCCGGCAATCATCCCGCCAGCGAACTTGCCGCGCTGACACGGGCCGCCGCCGAGCGCGGCTCGCAATTGACCAACCGGCTCCTGTCCTTCTCCCGCCAGCAGACCCTCAACATCCAGCCCGCCGATGTCGAGGCGGTGGTGACCGCCGCCCATGGCCTGATCCGGGGCACCATCGGCGACAAGGTCGAGATCAGGATCGAGCATGGCGAGCGATTGTGGCGCGCCTTCACCGATGCGGCGCAGATGGAGAGTGCGCTGTTGAACCTCGCCATCAATGCGCGCGACGCCATGCCGGAGGGCGGCGTCCTCACCATCGAGACCCGCAATGTCGCGCGCGACGATCCGGAAGTCCTGCGGCTGCAGGTCCCCGACGAGACCGGACAGATGCCGCCGCCCGGCGATTATGTGCTGGTGGCGGTTCGCGACACCGGCATCGGCATGGACGAGGAAACCAGGTCACGGGCCTTTGAACCCTTCTTCACCACCAAGGATGTGGGCAAGGGCAGCGGGCTTGGCCTCAGCATGGTCTACGGCTTCGTCAACCAGCTGCGCGGGTTGATCCGCATCGAGTCCGAGCCGGGCAGCGGCACCGCAGTCAAGCTCTACCTGCCGCGCGCGCCGCAAGCCGAAGCCGGCACCGCCCAGGTGCGATATGCCAGGCCCGTGGTCGGCGGCAGCGAGAAGATCCTGCTGGTCGAGGATAACGACCTGGTGCGCGAGCAATGCGCCATCCAACTCAAGCGGCTGGGCTATCATGTGCTGGCGGCGGAAGACGGCGAAGAGGCGTTGGCGATCCTGGACAAGGAAGATGACATCAGGCTTCTGTTCAGCGACGTCTCGCTACCCAAGGGCCTCAACGGGCCTGAGCTCGCGGCGCGGGTGCGCACGCGGCTTCCCGGCCTACCGGTGTTGCTGTCGTCGGGCTATGCCGCCGGCCGGGTCGAGATTGCCAGTCTGGGCGTTCGGGTCGCGATCCTGACCAAGCCCTATTACCAGGACCAGCTCGCGGCGGTGATTAGGGATCTTCTTGGTTGACGTTCAATATGTCATGGCCGGGCGTCGCTACGCTGTCGCTAGCGACCCCAGGTCATCCATCTTTTTGATGGCGCTTCGCGTGCTGGATGGCGCGCATACGCTGTCGCTATGCGCCAAGGGCGGCCATGACATGAGGGGTAACGCTTGTCAGCTCCTGCTGCTCGGCGGCGGCAGCAGGGATTCCACCGCGGCGGCGAGTTCGCTGGCGGTGAAAGGCTTCTTGAGCACGCGGTCGGCGCCCAACTTGGCCGCCATGCCCAGGAAATCGCAATCGGCCACCGATCCGCCGCCGGAAATCGCCAGGATGCGGGCGCGGGCCGCGCGGCTGTTGAGCCGGCGCAGGGTCTCGAAGCCGTCCATCTCCGGCATGAAGATGTCGAGGATGATGATATCGGGGCGGCAATGTTCCACCGCCTCCACCGCTTCAAGCCCGTTGGACGCCTGGCTGACCTGGTAGCCGGCAACCTCCAGGTGCAGTTTCAGCGCCTTGCGGATCAGGACGTCGTCGTCCACCACAAGGATATGAGGAGTGTGATAAGGCACATGGCCTCCAGGGCGCGCGCTGGTGATCCTGCCGCCGTGACATGGCAGCAATGTTTCGGACCCATGCCGGTTTGTGGCGGATTGTGACCTGGCCAGGCGGGTGCGGCAGCCCGCCCAATTGAAAAATCCGCGCGCATGCCTATGTCCCTGGCGGGCGGAATTGGCTTTAGAGCACTGGAAATGAAGCGTTTACCAACTGTTGCGGCAGTCCTGCTGGCGGTGAGCATGGCGGCGGCCTTGCCGGCGCATGCCGATGGCGCGGCCTGGGCTGTGGATCCGGTGCTGCCGGACCCCTCGCTGGCCAACGGTCCGGTGTTCAAGCCATCGACGGCAACCGCGGGAATGGCTGCGGTGTCGGCATCGGCCAACGGCCCGCTCACCGATTGTTCCCGCCGCAATCCCTGCGCCATGCCCACGCCGGCGCGTGATCATGTGACGGTGACGCCACAAGACGCGGCGGCCTTCGAGGCCGTCCATGTGCCGGTGCGCAAGCCCCGCCACATGCTGGCGGGCACGCCGGGGTTTCATTCTTAAAAAAATACCGTCAGTGGAAGACGCGGGCGAGCCAGGCGCGCAGGCGGGCCAACAGGCCGGGGCCCGCGCACGGCGCCTCGTAGGGGAGGGCATCGAACTCGCGATGCCGGCTGGCAATCTGGTAAGTACCGAAATACATGGGCTGAACCTCCCTGTATTGCCCGCGATGGTAAGACAGGCCCCTTAAGTGATGCTTAACGACGGGTTTGGGAATCCGCAGTTTCACCTAGAAGCTGTGAAGCTTTGATGACTCCCGTACTGTTCCCGGCAAATCCTCGCCGATGATTGCGCTAACGGGGACGCTTGTTCCTGGACCGCTTTTGCGACAGCATGCGCCCGCTTTCCTCAAGGGACGCAAGATGAAGAAAAGTCCATTCCACCCCGGACCGCTGGAAGCACTGACGGCGCAGGAACTCGATGCACTGTCCGCGATCAAGCATGGCTCGAAGGTCGATGCCCCGATGGTCGTGCGGCTGGAAATAATGGACCTGGCCCAGGAAAGCCTGTGCGGCTGGGCGCTGACCCCGGAAGGCGATTGGCGCCTTGCGCTGGGTCGCTAGCTCCTGAGCAAGAGCTGCACCAATTCACACATCCCATACCAGACCGATGCCACGGCCACGGTGATCAAAAGCCAGTCCCGCCAGGGATGGCGTGGCCGTGATTTCCTGGGTTCCGGGGTTTCGTGCTGAGTGACGCTCATGTCTGGACACATCTCGGGCCGGCCGAAACGGTCCCGTCAGGGGTGTGCGGGGCAACTGACGGGACCAGGCGTGGCGAATAGGGTGGACACCACGCATTCGGTTTCGGCCCAGGCGCCATCATGGCGCACAGGAATGAAACCGTCGCCAAGGCAAGATTAAAATCCGCTGATCCAACGTTCATGTTGCGTGGCTCAGTTGGGCTGATAGCCCATGCCGATGCAGTCAAAGCTGAGGCGGGCCTCGCTACGCCGGCAGCCATCCGGACCTGATTCCAGGCAGCGCGTTTGCGCTGGGCCGGCGGCTTGCGCGTCGGCATAGCCCTGGCCGTGGCAGCGGTCGAGCGCCGCCATCAGCGCGTTCCATTCGCGCATTTGCCGGTCCTGCGGGCCGTAGGTGATATCGCTGTGCACCACGAGCCAATCGCCGCCGGCATTTTCCGGTCCGGCGCAGCCTGCGACCAGCAGCAGCGCGCCCAGCGCGGCAGAACAGGTGATGGCGCGGATTGCGGTCATGATCTCTCTTCCGCAGCGCAATGAGTCCCGGCCTCGTCCGGTTCCCGCTTGCGCGGTTTCCTGTGCGGACTTTTATCGATCGTTCAGGACGAATTCATGCCAGGGGATCATGATCGGCCATCTCGCGCGAGGTGAAACGACATGTGGCGCGCTCTGACGGTCTCATTCCTGGCAGTATTTTCACTGGCTTCCTTGGATCTTTGGGCGCCCGGTGCAAGGGGCGAGGATGCGCCCTTCGAGGCGGCCACGGTAAGCGATTTCCTGACCTCGTGTGACAGGGACACGTCCCAGTGCGACTTCAAGTTGCGCCTGGCCCTGTTGAACAAGCTTGACGCAAGGGATGCAACCTCCGTCTGCATCAAGGATACGCATACGGAAAAGCCGGTGATTGCTTGGCTGAAGACGCATCCGGAAACGCATGCCATGGCGACGGAAGACGGAATCTATGCGGCCTACAAGAATCTTTACCCCTGTCCCTGAATCATCGGTCCCGGCCCATACCGGCGCCGGTCTTATGAGCCGAGTTCCACCGGGCTCCCGGTGAAGAGGCAGCGGTTGCCGCGCCAGACTTCGACATAGTCGGAACTTTCCGCCAGCGCACGGGCTCGGCGGATGGCGGCGTAATCGCTGGCCTGCTTCAAGGCTTCGTCGGCGACTTTGCGACCATTTTTGACGATGCGGATCTGATAGATTTCCATAATTGCTCCTTCCCCGCCCATTGTCATGTTGTGTGATTTGCCTTTTGTTCAAGCGCTCTCAAACTAGGCAACGCGCATGAAGCCGGAATGAAGCTCGCATGAATTCCGGGAAATTCATGGTGCAATGTGTGTCGAGCGCGCTGTTACGCCAGCAGTTCGCGTGCGCGCTCGCGCCACTGGCTGGCCAATTCGGGCATGGCCGCCATGCGATAGAGTTCGTCTTCGCCGGCGTGGCCGTGATAGACGATCGCGGTCAGACGCGTGAAGAGAAAATCGGGATTGGGGCGGGCGTGAAGCACAAGCGCGTCGCCCGCCGCCAGTGCGCCCGGCTTGAGCACGCGATAGTACCAGCCGGAGAAACCCAGCCGCACCATCGCCTTGGGCAGGTGCTTGTTGGCGTGGCGCAGGGCAAATTTGAAACAGGGCTGGCGCGGCTGGCACACCTGCAACAGCGCCGAGCCGATGGCATGCACGTCGCCGACGCAGATGTCGGTTTCATCCATACCGGCGATGGTGAGATTCTCTCCCATGGCGCCGCCGGTAAAGTGGGGGGCCAGCGCGGGAAATTCCTTCGCCCACGCCGGATAGCGCGAGGCGGCATAGCCATAGACGGCTTTTTCGGGTCCGCCGTGAACCGTGAGGTCGGCCTGTTCGTCGCCATCAAGCCCAAGCCACATCACCGCGACGGGACCGCTGCGCGCGGTTTTGACAAAGGCGCTTGCCACGCCTTCGGGGCCCAGCGGCGCGGTCTTGCCGGTCTGGATGGAAAGGATGGAGGCGGCGGTCACCATGGTCATTGGAGCCTGACCATATCGGGCGTGGGCCCGGCATTGCAGCGGGCGCGACGTCGCGGTTTATGCCGTGCGGCCCAGGCGCAGCCCCACCCCGTCCAGCACGCGATAGCCCCAGATCACGCGGCCGCCGTCGCCGTGTTCGGGCTGCCACATCAGATTGCCGGCATCGTCGAGATGGGCTGCGCCCAGGCGGGACTTGGCAAGGACGGCGGGATCGGTGAGGCGCGGGCCGTGGAGCGAGGTGGTCGGCGGCAGGAGGCGGAAGTCGTAGTTGCCGCAAGGGACTTTCAGGATGAGCGCCTGGCCTTCATGGAAGGCGTTGCCCTGCCAGACATGGCGCACGGTGCCGTCCAGCAGGCAGAGGCCGGGGAGTTTTTGCGGCACGCTGACATGGACGACCGACAGCATCACCACATTGTCGCCTGATGCGGTCGCCGATTGAGCAAGCGCGGGCGCGGCGAATGCGCCGAGGCTCAGCAGGATGATGGCGAATATACGCATGACCGGCTGCTTGACAAACCGGCGGCAAGGCTAGCATGGCGGCGAGTGGGTGGAACAACAACTTGTCATGGCCCGCGAGTACATAGCGACAACGTATGAATGGGCCATCCAGGTGACGCAGACTCATCTGTAAAGGCTGTCCAGGCTTCAACTGGATGGCCCACACTCCGGTGGGCCATGACATTCTGGGTTAGTCTTCCAGCTGTGTGTGGACCCTAGAAAGTCTCCGAAGGCGCGGGGGGAAGCTCCAGGCAATGGGTCAACGAGGCCAGGCCTTCGATATCGTCTCCGGCGACGACACGCAGATACTGGGCCTGGGTAAAAAGGCGCAGGCAGCGCTCCCTGGCGCGATGGCTGCAGGGATAGCGCTCCTTGAGAGTGAACGATCCGCGCTGATAAGTAACCCACCAGATCAAAACACGGCCTCCGACCGGTCGGATACGCCAGTGTGGCGCGATCGGTTCACGGCCGGGGCATGTTCCTGATCCGTTGGTTAGCGGACCCTTGTGGCGGTCGGGGAGTGGCGAAGGCCCGGCCGCCAAAAGGCGCGACCCCGCGGCAATAAAACCGCGGGGCCATGCAGTAAAGAGCCGATTTAGAACGATGCCTGGACCGGGAAAAAGACGCCGCGCTGGCTCGATCCAGGTGAGGGGGTGCCTGCACCAATCACGAATATCGAAGTGCCAAGGTGGCGGGCGTGACACCGCCCTTTGGCTTAAAACGTCTTTGACAGGGTCACAAACACGCTGCGGCCGGGCTCGGTCCAGTAGAGGTTTTCTCCGTTGAGCGTGGTGCCCGGGTTGAAGATGATCTTGGTTACGTTGGTGATATTCTGGATATCGACCTTGATCGTGGCGTTCTTCCCGGCGTCGTCCAGGTTCGAGAGGTCATAGTTGAGCGACGAATCGAGCGTAAAGAATGCCGAACCGGACCCGAGACCCACGTCGCCCGGACGGGCGCCGGTATATTTGCCGAGCAGTGAGGCATAGAAGCCGTCGCGACTGAAGATGCCGCCCACCACCCAGGTGTCTTCCGGCGTGCCACTGATCCAGCCATTGGGTGTCTGGTAATTGTTCACATTGGTCTGCTTGGCGTAGTTCAGCGAGCCGCTGGTATAGGCACTGAAGCCGCCGCCGATCGTGTAGGTCAGCTCGCCTTCCAGGCCGTAATAATGGACGCCTCCGAGAGAAACGGGGCCGGTCTGTCCGCCAATCGTTTCCTGCTTATAGAAGTTCGAAAAATCGATGTAATAGCCGTCAGCGGAAACAACGAGATCGTCAAGCTGCGCCGAACTTCCGATCTGGTAGTTCCAGGTGTTTTCCGGCGTGAAGTTGGATTGGCCCGGCGCATTGAAATTGAAGTTCTTTTCGTTGGGCGCAAGGAAGCCCTTGGCGGCCTGGGCATAGGCCGTCCAACCATCCATGATCGTATAGTGCGCCTCAATGGATGGAAGCACAGAGTCGTAGGTGTTGTTGTACATCGAATAGAGCGTGCCATTGATGTCGACAGGCGCATTGACGCTGCGCTGGAACCACGAATAGCGGACGCCGGGTGACACGGTCAGGGCATCGGTGACATTCCAGTCCATCTGCACATAGGGCTGCACGGTCTGCAGGGTCTGTGTCAGCAAACGATCAATGCCGCCCTCGCGGCTGATTCCGGGAGTTCCCGGGGCGATGACGGGTGCGCCGCCGCCATTGCCGGGATCGAAGTTCGGCGCCAGACCGTCACTCATATCCACTTCGGTGAGTGCGCGAGAGTTGTGCTGGTTATCATACCAGATGCCGAACTTCAGGTCGCCAAAGGGGAGGGACTTGGTGACGCGCGTGATGGTGCCGACCGAGCGGTAGTCGTTTTGCAGCAATTGACCCGGGATGCCGGCCTGCGGCGTGCCGCCCGGGGTCAATACGACCTGGCTGGGAAAGGAAAATGCCGGGTCGGCGTTCGGGTCTTCACCGTTCAAGCCGCGGTGAAAATAGCCGTAGGTGTAGACTTTGGTATCAAACGTCCAGCCCGCGCCGAAAGTCGAGGCCAGATCCATATATTCAAAATCCGTGGTGATATGGTCCAGATTGTAGCCGGAAAAATTCTGCTGGGTCGGGTCGTTCGATAGTCCCCAATTCGGACCCAGGGTGCTGATTTCGGTGGCGGTGGCGCCCAGCGAAATGCCCTGGTGGATGTGGTTCACCATGAGGACGAAGGCAAGGGTGGTGTTGCTGTCGAGCGGCTGCACCAACTTCGCAAATATGTTCTGGCGGTCCTGTGCCTCGTTCGTCAGATAACCGCCGGAATGCGCATCCTCCACGTCGATGGACAAGCGTGTTCCGCCGGTCTGATTGATGGTACCGCTGTCGAACTGCAAGCCCAGGAGCGCCGTGTTGAAGCTGCCATAGCTGGCGTAGGGATTGATAGCCATGTCTTCGGATGGCGCCTTGGACAGCATGTAAATCGTGCCGCCGAAGGTGGCGTCGCCGATCGTGGCCGCCGTGCCGGGACCACGATCCACCGTGATCTGACCCAAATCGTGCGCCATGAAATAGGATGTCGAGTGATGGGTGAAGTCATTCGAGTCCTGCCAGGGAATCCCGTCAAACGTGACGTTGAACTGACCGTCCTGGAAACCACGAATCGAGAGCGCCTGGCTTTCCGCCAGACCGGGACCGTTCGGCGCAACGTCGAAGGTGCTGGGCGTGAATTTGATGGCCTCATCATAGTTCGTGGTTGGCGCGAAATTCTTCGCGATGAAATCGCCCGAGATGACCGAGGTCGGCTGGACCGCGTCCAAGGGCGTGACGCTTGGCGCAATTGCCGCCGTGTCCGATCCCCTGGCGCCGGTGACGGTGATGGTTTCCAGCGGCACGGTCTGGGCGAGGGCAGGCGACGCGGCGAGAAGAATCGCGCTGGATGACAAAAGAAAACGGATCAAGGAATTGCGACGAAGAATTTGCATGCTAACCCTCCAAAATTGCGCGAAGGGTTAGTGACGGAGGATGACAGTTTGCACACAGCGGCGTTGAGAATAACCAATGAGTTTTGTTTCATCTCGCGTTCATATGAACGCTGTGAACATCAACGATCGGTATAGATTCCGATATCGTCCGTATGCCGCGCGTGGACCTGCAACCTGCGACTGAATCGACGCACGTTAATCGGGCTTTCTGCGCATGGATGATGCATTCGATGCCCCGCAATTGCGCAGCCGTGGCGCGCGCCGTCTAACCGGCGGAGACCGCGGCGTTCATTTCGGCGCGCACCACACGGTATTCGGGCAGCGAAAGCGTCATGCGGGTGCCGTGGCCGGGCACGCTGGTGGCCACGAGGTCGCCGCCATGCAGCCTGGCCAGCGATAGCGAGATGGGCAGGCCAAGGCCCGTGCCCTGATGGGTGCGCGCGATCCGTGAATCGACTTGGCCGTAATGGGAAAAGGCCTTTTCGAGCTGGGCCCGGTCCATGCCGATGCCGGTGTCGGCGACATAGATATCGAGCCCGCCGCCCGCCGCCTCACCTGTGCCAACGATGATGGTGCCGCCCTCGGGCGTGTATTTGATCGCGTTGGAGAGAAGATTGAGCAGGATCTGCTTGATCAGCCGCTTGTCGGCCATGATCTCGCAGTCCCGGTCCGCCAACAGGCGGATGTCGACGCCGGATTCAGCCTTGTCGCGCACCAAGAGCACGCTGTCGTCCACCACATCATGCACGGAGAAGACGCTTTCGCGCAGCTCCATCTTGCCGGCATCGATCTTGGACAGGTCGAGCACGTCGTTGATCAGGTCGAGCAGGTGGGCGCCGGACTTGTGCACATAATCGGCATATTCGAGATATTTGTCGTGGCCCAGTGGACCATAGATCTCGGCCTTGAGGATTTCGGAAAAACCCAGGATGGCGTTGAGCGGGGTGCGCAGCTCATGGCTCATGCTGGCCAGGAACTCCGATTTGGCATTGTTGGCGGCTTGCGCCTGCTCGGCCAGCTCGCGGGCATGCTGTTCGCTGGCGCGCAGCGCGATATTCACCCGCGCCTCGCGCTCCAGCGACTTTTCCATATTGTCGCGCAGATTGATGCGCTCGGCGATGGCCGCGGCAACCGGCAGCATCACGCTGATCAGCACCGCCATGAAGACCTGGATGAAATAGAGCTGGGAGCCCAGCGACATATAGGCGATCGCCGCGGGGCCGAAGCCCGCCGCCGCCGCGCCGGTCAGCACGAATTCGGTCAGCACCAGGCCGAGCGCTGCGCCCTCCAGGCCGGTCGCG
>Ga0210401_10006545_pt1 | contig 11800 bp, 7 predicted proteins | sample IncBWH32MmetaG_FD_150866 | JGI IMG/M metagenome (GOLD analysis project Ga0210401, IMG submission 150866) | Forest soil microbial communities from Barre Woods Harvard Forest LTER site, Petersham, Massachusetts, United States - Inc-BW-H-32-M | ecosystem: Environmental > Terrestrial > Soil >... | reverse complement strand
TCCGGTGCCGGCGTCCGCCAGTGCTGCCCGCATCGTGGTGGCCAGGTCGTCTGCTGTGGTTGTCGTATAGTCCATTCGCAGGCCGGCCCGGTAGTGGTCGAGCCGGTGGGTGACGAAGTGCTGCTGCTCCCAGTGGCGGCGCAGGGGGAAGTAGATGAATGGCCGCCCGGTGGCGACCAGTTCCATCGTGGTGGACAGCCCGCCTTGCACGATAGCCACGTCGGCACACGCCAGGTGCTCGAAGAGGTCGGGCACATAGCCGCGCCTATCCATGCCCTCAATGTCGGGCAGCAGCCGGGGATCGATGCGCGGGCCGGTGACTAGCAGCATCCGCGCGTCTGGTACCTGCTTGCGCAGCCGTCCGAACGCGTCGCAGGTCAGTTCCAGCAGGCTGACCCCAGCCGCCGTGCCTCCTACTGCGGCCACCAGCAACGGCTGGTCCTGGGAGTAGCCGAGCCGGCCCCGCAACCGGCCGCGGTCACGATAGGCGGCGGGATTGAACGGAAGCACATACGGGACCGAGGTGAACCACCGGCTGGACCAGGGACGGATGTCCGGCAGGCCCGGCCCGAACGATAGATCCGGCAGCTCATCGAAGGAGCCGATGAACATAGACAGGTCGCGCAACCGGGGAAACCGCTCACGTTTTTCGATGGAGTCGGCGTTGTAGTCCGCGCACAACCCGGCTTCCCGCGAGTCGCCGGGGTCGGTCGGCAGGAAGCCGATCACGTCGGTCATGAACACGTACGGCGCGATCTTCCGCTCAGGATTCTCGTGCAGGAAGTAGTCGACCTCCCAGCACTCATCACCCACCCACAGGTCGTAGGGAGTGTCCCTGACCACGTCGTCGAACAGCAGGTAGTTCGCACAGAGGATCTCGTCCATCCGCCGGAACGCGTAGAACGCGGGCAGGTCGTGGTTCGCGGATTCAGACTCCCAGTGCGCCGACTCAGACACCAGCGCGGAGCTCGCCGGGTGGATGATCTCCCCGGCGCCGGCGAGCACCTCAGTCACCGGCGGCTGGGCCCACCAGTGGATCTCCAGGTCTGGCACCCGCTGCCGGAGGGCCCGGGCGACGGCCAGGTCCCGCTGGACGTGGCCGAGGCCGATGGGAGAGGAGATCCATAGCGCCCGCCGACAGCGGCTGTGCGTGGCCTGCCAGACAGCCTGCTTGCACTGCCGGTGGCTCACCCTGTCCACAAAGTCACGGATCGCGTGGTTCACAACGACCGGGTACCGGACATGGGCTGCATGCCCGCCGCCTTCGATCACGAGCAGCTCAGCGCTCGTCAGCTCGGCGATCCGTCGCGTGCGCTCCGGCGGGACGATCTTGTCCTGGTCACCGCCGATCACGAGTACCGGGCAGGCCAGCGACCGGCAGAGGCGGACCGCCTCCTGCTCGTCAGCGACCTGCTGAGGGGCATCGGCGTCGCACAGCATGGTCTGCGCGTCGGTTTGCATGCCCCACTCGACGAGATCGTCGTAGGGCTTCGTGGAGTGCGGCTCGGTGGTGATCTGGGACATGAAGAACTCGACGTATCCTCGCCAGTCCCGCCGCCAATAGTGCCGGTTCTCCTTCGCCCACCCCTTGGTGGTATCGAGCACGTCGTCGAAAGAATGTCCCTCTCGTTCCCAGGGGCCGGCGGGCGGGATCGGCAGCGTCGGCGCGATGGTCACGACCCCGGTCACCCGCTGCGGATGAGCCGCCGCGAACAACAGCGCCCAGGGAAAGCCGCTGCAGAACGCCGCGAGCACCGCCCGCTCGGTACCGGTCGCGTCGAGCACGGCCGCAGCGTCGCTCGCGAAGACGGTGTCGGCGTAGGCCGAGGGGTTCCTGGGCCGGTCGGACCGGCCGTTGCCGCGCGGGTCGAACGTGATCACACGGTAGTCCCGGGCCAGGAACGGCACCTGCATCTTCCAGTGCGTGGAGTCCACGATCGCCCACGTCGGCATCAGCAGGATCGTCGGCTGGCCCGTGCCGTGCACCTCGTAATGGATCCGCACGCCCGAATTGACGACGTAACCGGACTCATCGGGTAGTCGTGCGCGCATCGGTTGCACCTCCAGCGGACCGTATCTCTCCCTTAGTACCCCAGGCTGGAAGGGCGCGGCTATGAGGGAAAGCCATTAGGTAGCTGAGGCGGAAAGCCGGTGCGTGACGGCCCAGGCCGCCACCTCGGCCCGGCTGCGGGCATCCAGCTTGGACATCACATGGTGCAGATGGACCTCTGCGGTCTTCTCAGAGATGCCCAGCACCCTGCCGATCTGCCGGTTGGTCCGGCCGGAGGCAACCAGCGCGGCCACTTGCCGTTCCCGGGGGGTGAGCGGTACCCGATCGGAACGCTCCGCGTCGCCCGGTGCGGCGCCCGAGGCGACCGCTTGGGCGAGATCCACGGCCTGCTGCACGGGCATGGTCCGGCCCGTGTGCATGAGCGTGTCAGCGTCCTGAGCCCCCAGCGCCCGGGCTAGCGTGCGCTCCACAGCCAAAATCTGCGCCTGCTCGATATCCGGCTGGCGGCCGGCCACCCGCTCACGAACCGCCGCGGCCGCACCGATCAGCCGTGCGGCGCTCTCGTAGTGCGCCCGTTCACTGGCGACATGGGCGAGCGCCTCGAGGCACTGGGCGATCCCCCGGGGGTCGTTGACCTCGGTGTAGATCCGCAGTGCCTCGGCTAGCAGCGGGTCCGCCTCCTCCAGCCGGCCCTGCGCGCTCAGCGTCGTGCCAAGCCCCCACGCCGACCAGGCCGTCGCCCACGGATAGTCCAGTTCACGGAAGTCTCGCAGGCTTGCTCGCAGCAGCTCCGCAGCGCTCCCCAGGTCGCCGTGGTCCCGGGCCAGCAGCCCCAGGTCCTGCCGGGCCCACGCCACGCCATTCGTGTGACCCCCCGCCCGGAATCCCGCTTCGGCGCGCCGATGCCAGTCAGCGGACGCATCCCACTCACCGGCCGCCCGGGCCACGTGCCCCAAAAAGGCGCACGCGATCGCCGCATGGCGCGTATCACCACACCCTTCGCTGTACTCAAGCGCGCTGAGCAGGAGCCCCTGGGCACGGCCCACCTCTCCCGTCGCCCAGGCCAGAACCCCGGCCACGATGAGGACGCCAGCCTGGGCTCCCGCTGTGGCGTCGTCGCCGATGGCTGCCGGATCATAGCCGTCCGCAGTCGGGGGGAGGACCGCGTCCACGAGCGCCTGGCCGCGACCGAGGTCGCCATGGGTGTAGTGGTACCAGCCCAGCGCCGTGACCAGCCGGAGCGCCCGGGCATCGCGCCCCGCCTCCAGACAGTAATCCAGCGCGGTGCGCAGATCCGAGTGGTGGCGACCGACCCTCAGTATCCAGGTTCGCTCCTCCGGCAGGCCGATGGAAGCTTCGATCTGCGCCGCAAGGCCCGCGTAGTGCTCAGCGTGCCGAGCCCGCGTCTGCTCGGCTTCGGCGTGAGAGGCCAGCTGCTCTGCCGCATACTCACGCAAGCTCTCCAGCATCGAGAACTCGGCGGTCTGCTCGTCACCGGGCAACCGCCGGATCAGGCTCTTGTCGAGCAGCGACTCCACCATCATGAGCGCATCGTTCCCGTCCATGACGCAGACGCTGTCCACGTCAGCCAGCGTCCAGCTGCCCGCAAACACCGATAGCCTGCGGAACAGCGCGCGCTCGCCGGAGTCGAGCAGGTCATAGCTCCAGGCGATGGCGTTGCGTAGCGCGCGCTGCCGGACGGGCACGTCCCGGGTACGGCCGGCCAGCACCTCCATCCTGCTGCTGAGCCGGAACACCAGTTCCCCGGGGGTCAGGACCTTCAACCGGGCGGCAGCCAGTTCGATCGCCAGCGGCAGCCCCTCCAGCCGGACACACGCGCTGGCCAGCAACAGCGCGTTAGCCGAAGTGAGGTCAAAGCTCGGGTTGGTCCGGCGGGCGCGATCCAGCAGCAGCGCCACTGACGGATTGGCCGCCAGACCTCCGAGGTCTGCGACGTCCGCTGGCGCGGGCATGGCGAGCGGCGGGACCGGGAACTCCTGCTCGGCGGACAGCCGGAGCCGTTCCCGGCTGGTCGCGAGAACCCGCAACCGGGGACAGGCAGAGAGCACCCGGCCGAGATCTGGTGCGGCCGCCAGAAGATGCTCGCAGTTGTCCAGGACCACGAGCCGCTCCTGGTGGCCCAGCGCGGCAGCCAGCCTGCCGGTCAGATCCGTCCCGCCCCGCGGCTCGACGCCCATCGCCTGGGCCAGTTCGACCAGCACCAGCGCCGGATCCCGGAGCGGCGCCAGGTCGACGAACACCGCGGCGCATCCGCTGCGCTCGGCATACGCCGACGCGCACGCGACGGCGAGACGGGTTTTGCCGATGCCCGGCGGCCCGGTGAGCGTGACCAGCCGGGCCTGCGGGTGCGCGAGCATCCCCGACACAGCCTCCAGCTCGCCGTCCCGGCCTACAAACAGGTCGGCAAGCGACGGCAGGCCACTGGGCGATGCCCGCCACGCGTCTCGCATCCGACTGCCCCCGCCCCTGTCCTGTTATCCGTGCAGCCAGGAGGCCATAACCGAGCATACGACGGCATACCGCGCCGCCGCTATCGCTCGCCCAGCCAGGACCGAGGTGACCTCGGCCCGATAGGACATGTAGGGGGATTCCCCGATACCGCGGTGACGGCTCACACCCGTACAACGGTTGCTATCGACATGCCGCAACCAAGGAGACACCGATGACCATCACCGACAGCCCGGTCGACAACGGCGTGAACGTCCAGGCTCTGCTCGGGGCCCGTGAGGCGCTGTCCGCCACCCCGGAAGCGGCCGACTTCACCTGGCGGGCCACCTGCACCTGGCGCAACGGCACCCACAGCCATTCCACCGTGGACGGGTTCACCGGCCTGGGCGCCGAGCAACAGCACCGGGCCACCTACGAGTACGACATCGACCACCCAGAATGCTTCGCCTCCGAGGACAACGGTGCCACCCCGGTGGAGGTCGTGCTGGTCGGCCTGGCCGGCTGCTTGACCGCTGGGGTCGCCTCGGTCGCCCAGTTCCGCGGCATCCAGCTCCGGTCGGTCACCGCGACCATCGAAGGCCAGATGAATGTCCTGGGCATCCTGGGCGCCGACCCCGACATCCGCAACGGCTTCGACGCGATCACGGTCCGGTTCGCCATCGACGCCGACGCCTCCCGCGAGGACCTGCAGGCGCTGCTCGCCCAGGCCCAAAAGCGCTCCGCGGTCTTCGACGTGGTGGCCAACCCGACCAAGATCCTGGTCGAGCTGGCCTGACCACGATCCAGCTGTGATCCAGACCACGGCCGTCGTCGTCGGGGCCGGGCATGCCGGCCTGGCCATGAGCCGCCGCCTCACCGACCGCTCGATCGACCATCTGGTCCTCGAGCGCGGTGAGGTGGCGAACTCTTGGCGGACCCAGCGCTGGCCCAGCCTGCGGCTACTCACCCCGAACTGGCAGACCCGGCTGCCCGGTCACCCCTATGCCGGCGATAACCCCGACGGCTTCATGCCCGCCGCCGGGGTCGCGGCCACCCTCAGTGATTACGCCCGACTGGTCGGCGCGCCGGTCCGCACTGCCACCACCGTGCACACCCTGCGCGCCGGGCCGGGGGGCTTCCAGGTCCAGGCCGGCGACGACCTCATCCGGGCCCGGACCGCGGTGCTGGCGACCGGGGCCTGCGCCCAGCCCGCCGTACCCGCCGTCGCCGCCGCGGTCCCCCCGTCCGTCACCACGCTCACCCCGCTCGGCTACCGCGATCCCGGCCAGCTCCCGGCCGGCGGGGTCCTCGTGATCGGCGCGTCGGCCACCGGAGTCCAGCTCGCCGCCGAGATCCACCGGTCCGGTCGTCCGGTCACCCTGGCGGTCGGCGAGCACGTCCGCCTGCCCCGCACCTACCGCGGCCGTGACATCTTCTGGTGGCTGGAAGCCACCGGCCTGCTCGCCGAACGCTACGACCAGATCGACGACCTGACCCGCGCCCGCCACCTCCCCTCGCCGCAGCTCACCGGGACCCCCGACTCCGTAACGACCGACCTCAACTCGCTTACGGCGCAAGGGGTCCGCCTGGTAGGCCGCCTCGGCCGGGTCGCCGAGGGGGTAGCCCAGTTCTCCGGATCGCTCGCCAACATGTGCGCCCTGGCTGACCTGAAGATGAACCGGTTTCTGAACCGGGCCGACGAGTGGGCCGCGTCGTCGGGCCGCCGCGATGAGCTCCCGCCGCCGCACCGGTTCGGACCCACCCGCGTCGATCCCCGCACCCCGCTAGAGCTGGACCTCACGAGCGGGGAGATCGCAACGGTGGTGTGGGCCACGGGTTTTCGGCCCGACCACTCATGGCTCGACATTCCCGTGCGTGACCGCAAGGGCCAGATCCGCCATGACGGCGGCGTGGTCACCGAAGCCCCCGGACTCTACGTCCTCGGCCTGCCGGTCCTCCGCACCCGCGCCTCCACCTACATTCACGGCGCAGCCGCCGACACCGCCGCCCTCGCCGACCACCTCCACACCTTCCTCAGCGATCGCATGGCGTCGTCCGGCTTCAGATGAGCTCGGCTAGGCAGGCCGCAGCCCGCGCGGCGCCGTCGGTCTCGACGAGACGGTAGCTGACCGGACGCGAGATCTCCTCGGCCATGGCGCTTGCCAGTACGTCCGGCGTGGTCTGCTCGTAGTCCAGGCAGCGGCCGGCGCCGTACTGGGCCAGCCGGTGCCGGACATGGAAGTTCTGCTCGAAATGATGGCGCAGCGGCACATAGATAAACGGCCGGCGAGCCGCGGTGAGCTCCATCGTGGTGGTCAGGCCGCCTTGCACAACCGCGAGATCGCAGGCCTCGAGATGGCGGTAGAGGTCGTGAACGTAGCCATGGACCTCAAGCCCTTCCTGGGAATTAAAGGAGCTGGGATCGATCCGGGGCCCGGTCACCACGATCATCCGCAGTTCGGGCACCACCCGCTTGACCGCCGGGAAAGCAGCAGTCACCCGGCGAAGCAGGTCGGTGCCGACGCCCGAGCCGCCGACCGTGACCACACAGACCTTCTCATCGGCCCGGTAGCCGAGCTCGGCGCGGACGGCGTCACGGTCGGCGAGTTCGGTGGCCGAGATCCCGGTGACATAGCCCGAGAACTGGTAGTTCTGCTCGACCCACTCGCGGATCGTCGGCAGCCCGGCGCCGAAGGTGCCCGGCACCACGTCAGCGGGGTTGCCGACGAAAACTGACCGGTCCCGCAGACTCGGGAAGCGCGCGACCTGCTCGATCATCTCGGCGTTGTAGTCGCTGGTCAGGTCGTGCTCCGCGGTCCCGCCGTCAGGCATGGGCAGCCAGCCCACGAAGTCGGTCATCCAGGCATAGTGCGCCCGCTTGAGCTCGGGGTTCTCATGCAGGAAGTAGTCGATGTCCCAGGCCTCGTCGCCGACCCACAGGTCAAAGTGCTCATCCCGGACGAGATCGTCGAAGACCATGAAGTTGCTGACAAGGATCTCGTCCATGTTCCGGATCGCCTGAAAGGCGTGCAGGTCGTGCTCGGCGGTCTCGTCCCCAAAACTCTCGATATGCCCGGACTCGCTGGCCAGGAAGGCCGACGCGGGGTGGATCTGCTCCCCTCGCCGCTTCAGCAGCTCGGTGACCGGGTGCTGGGCCAGCCAGTGCACCTCGAGGCCGGGCCGGAGCTTGCGGAGCTCGTCGGCGATGGCCAGGTCGCGGCGGGCGTGACCCAGGCCGATCGGCGAGCTGACGTAAAGCACCCGCTGATGACGATCCCGGGCCCTGGTCCAGGTTCGCGTGCTCGGCCCGCTGGGGCGGAGGGACTCGGCGAAACCACGGATGAGCAGGTTCGACTGGACCGGATCACGCATCGTCGGAGCGTGACCGCCGCCGCGGATCGTCACCATCTGCCCGCCAGTCCACCGGGCCAGCGCCGCGCCGGTTTCATACGGCACGACCGCGTCCTGGTCGCCGTGCACGATAGCCACCGGGCAACGCACCTGCTGGCAGATAGCCTGGGCGGCGTCGACGTCGGGCTCTGCCACCCCGGGGCCGGTCAGCAGCAGCGTCTCGGCGGTGGTTTCCAGGCCCCAGGCCACCCCGTCTTCCCGCTGCTTGGTCGAGTGCGGCTCGGTGAATACCTGGGACATGAAGAACTCGACCCAGCCGCGGTACTCGGCCAGCCAGTAGTGCAGGTTGGCCTTCTCCCAGCCCTGGTAGCTGTCCTTGGGCTCAGCGAAGTCCGGCGGCATCGGCCAGGGCAGCGCCGCGCCGAACGCCACTACGCCGGCCGCCCGTGCCGGGTACCACGCCGCTAGCTGCAGAGCATGCCGAGCGCCCATGGACAAGCCGACGATCACGGCCCGGTCCGCCCCGTTCGCGTCCAGCACCGCGACCGCGTCATCGACATACTCCCGGTCGAGGTACGCCTCCGCGGCCTTGGGCCGGCCGGCCCGGCCGTTGCCCCGGCCCTCAACGGTGATCACCCGGAACCGGCGGGCCAGGTACGGCACCTGGGCCTTCCACTGCCGGGCATGCACGATCGCCCAGGAGGTGAGCAGCAGGATCGCCGGCTCGCCCGCACCGAACACCTCGTAACCGACCTTGACGCCGTCGCGCTCGATGAAACCCTCGGCATCGGGATACCTCGCCCGCATGACCCCTCCCCGGGAGATCGCCGTCTCGCTGTTCTATCCACGTTCTATAGGGCGATTGCCACCGTATTGCAATACCCGTGCAACGCCCCCGCCCGGCCTCGGCGCGGTTCAGGAGCGGCGGCCGCCGGAGACGCCCTGGCGGAACGCGGCGAGCGCGTCGGGGTAGTTGGCCAGCTGATACGGCTGCGGCCCCGGCTCGGGCGGGCCGTTATAGGTGGGCACGGTCAGCGGCACGAGCGGGACGCCGAGGATGAGCTGGTAGCCGGCCTGTTGCCAGGAGCCCAGCACCGGCTGCGCAGAGGATTCGGAGATTGGCAGCTGGTCGGGCAGGAATGCCTCGGCGTACTGCAGCCGACCGCCGAGCAGCAGGCCGAGGCCGTTCACCCCGGGTGGGCGGCCCGCGTACGCGCCCTGGTTGACCAGCAGCGGGCCGGGAGGGACAGACTGATCAGGGGCCACGTGCTGGAATGCCCAGTAGATGCCGATCGCGTGGTGGGCGCGCAGCCACGCGAGCATGCGGCTGATGAACGCCGGGTCGTCCTGGCCGCCGAAGCTGTGGAAGTCCAGCCCCCACTCGGGGATGGCGGCCTGCTTGCCGGTGAGCTGGGACAGCCGGGCGAGCCAGTCGAGGCCGCCGGGCTGGGTGAGGATCTCCTGCCACCTCGCGTTGTGGTCCAGCTGGCCGAACGCGGTGCGCGGGTAAGCGCCGTGCGGGCCACCGTACCAGTCGTAGATGTCGGTGCCCACCAGGTCCACGTAGGCGGCACCGGGCCACGCATCGACGGCCGCGGCGGTACCGGGGTAGACGGTCCACAGAAACCGGAAGTGCTGTCCGGGCACCGACCGCATGGCGTCCACGGCGTGCCGCCAGGCCAGGATGTAGCAGTCCGGCTCGGCGCGCGGGCATCTCCGCTCGCTCCAGTTGTACCAGGCGCCGGTCATCTCCCGGCCGAGGTTGATGATCGCGCCGGCGAAGCCGTCCTTCACGAGCAGTGCGCCGAGCGCACGGAACCGGGCGTCCTCCGCGCCGCCGGCGGCAGCCTCCAGCGCCGCGCTGGGCTTCTCCCAGTACCCGCGCGCGGTGTCCGGGGTTCCCTGCCGCAGCAGCGCGGCAACCGAGGCCGCGACGGCACCTGACGATGACGGGCTGGCGTGCGGCTGCGGGGACGACTGAGGGGATTGCTGGCCGAGCACGAACAGGATGACCCCGGCCGCCGCGATCAGGGCCACCGCCGCCGTCAGGACACTAGTCCGCGCCCGGGGCCGCCCGCGGGCCAGCTGCCTGGCCATGCCTCCACGGTACGTCCCGCCTCGGCGTACTCTGCCAGCCGGACGGCCTGGATCGGGCTGACCTGCGGTGCGGTACCGCGGGGGACTCGCCGTGGGACCCTAGTACGGTGCTCGACGACGACGCGGTCACCGACGCGGCGCGACGCCTGCTGGCGGCCGAACGCTCCCGCAAGCCGATCCGCCAGCTGTCCCTGCAGTACCCGGACATGACGATCGAGGACGCGTACCGCGTGCAGCGGGCGCTGGTCGCGCTCAAGCTTGCCGAGGGCCGCACGATTAAGGCACGCAAGATCGGCCTCACCTCACGCGCCATGCAGCAGGCGGTCTCGATAAGCGAGCCGGATTATGGCGTCATCTTCGACGACATGTTCTTCGATGACGGCGGGACCGTGCCGGCCGAGAGGTTCATCAGGCCTCGCGTCGAGGTCGAGCTCGCGTTCGTCCTCGCCCAGCCGTTGAAGGGACCGGGGGTGACCGCGCTCGATGTCCTCGACGCCACCCGGTGGGTCACGCCCGCGCTGGAGATCCTGGACGCGCGGGTGCAGATGAGCGACCCGGAAACCGGTCACCTGCGCACCATCGTCGACACGATCTCCGACAACGCAGCCGACGCCGGGATCGTAGTCGGCGGCCGCGCCGTCCGCCCCGATGCCTGTGACCTGCGCCGGGTCTCGGCCTTGCTCTACGTCAACGAGGCGATCGAGGAGACCGGCGTGGCGGCGGGCGTACTCGGCCACCCGGCCAACGGCGTGGCGTGGCTGGCCAACCGGCTCGCGCCGTACGAGGAGTTGCTGCCCGCCGGGCAGGTGATCCTGGCCGGGTCGTTCACCCGGCCGGTCTTCGTCCAGGCCGGCGACGTGGTCCACGCGGACTTCGGCGAACTCGGGGCGGTAACCTGCGGGTTCCGGTGACCGGCCGACTCACGGCTATCACTGTGGTCTTGGAGCGTGAAGGTAACCTCGGTCAGTTTCCGGTAGCTGCTCCATGCGCCGGGCTATCTCGGCATCGATGGCCCTCATCTGCCGCTGCAGGTCGGGCCCGTGGTCAAACATCATCAAGATCTCAGCCTTGCGCTTGTTGAGCAGCGCTATGGCGGCCAGCAGACCCCGGCGGGAGCGATCCTGGTTCCTGATCTGCTGCCCGGTGAGCGTCTCCCAGAAGTCGGCGGGAAGTTGAGGTTCCTCCTCCTGAGGCAAAGACCATTCTGGGGAAAGCTGCTGATCACAGTCGGGGCACAGCCACGCGGCCAGCTCTCCGGTGCTCAATTCCACCCGGAGGGCTCTGATGTGCGTGCAGGGAGAGGGTTTCGGATCGGCGACGTCAATCTCCGCGGAAAGCTGCCGCAGCGTTTCCCTGAGTCGGGATAGCACGCCCTCCAACGCTTCAAGTGAAGCCTGAGGCTTACCGCGATTCCGGAGCGCGGTCACTTCCCTTTCAAGCCGTCCGACCGCCCGGGCTTGTCTCTTGCGCCTTGCCCTGAGTGTGCCAAGTTCGTCCATCGCCACTCCCTGGTGCGGAATGGTAGGCCCTAAGCGGCGAGGGCCGAGCAGCGCCTGCGTCGCCCGGATCGCGACCTCCGTGATGTCCGCGATGTCACCGCCGTCCTCGACCGTGGTCGCGATAAGTTCACGCAAGCCGCCGAGCAGCAGGATCGCGAGCTGGCGGGATGGCGGGGCGACGCCCGCCGCGCGCAGTTCCGGGGTGTCGCTGAGGTTCTGGATAAGCACGACAAAGACCTCGAGTGCCTCGCGCTGCAGGTGACGCGCGTCGGAGCCGAGCGAAGGGAGGTCCCGGATCCAGCTCAGCGTGAGGGTCAGGTCAGATCGCGCCCCGGCGATCCAGGCCTCGATCGCCTGCCGCACCTGGACGTCCCACCGGGTGCCCGGATCAACC
>Ga0210401_10006544_pt1 | contig 11801 bp, 8 predicted proteins | sample IncBWH32MmetaG_FD_150866 | JGI IMG/M metagenome (GOLD analysis project Ga0210401, IMG submission 150866) | Forest soil microbial communities from Barre Woods Harvard Forest LTER site, Petersham, Massachusetts, United States - Inc-BW-H-32-M | ecosystem: Environmental > Terrestrial > Soil >... | reverse complement strand
CATATTCTCAATCGTGGGTCGCGGCGGCGTCAGAGTTACGCGGCCATTATCGCGATAGGCAATCCCGCCGACGTCTTTGAGTGGCTTCCGCGCGGCAACTTCCGCGCAAATGTAATCGAATTCGCCCAGCGAAACCCAATCCACAGCCGGCGCCGAATTCATCGATTGCAGCGGGAGAACACCAACATGCGCGCCGACCATCCCGATCATGATTTTCGGATTTACTTCCTTGAGGTGCGCGGCAAATTTCGCGTCATTGGGAAACGATGGCGTGCTCGTATGAAGCACAGCAAGTTCGTAATCTTTCGCCAGAGGCGCCACTTGATCCACTGTCAGCCCATCCGGGGGAGCGTCAATCAATCGGCTGCCTGGGACCATGGCCGCAGGCTGCGCGAGCCACGTCGGATACCAAAATGATTTGATCTCGCGGCGCGCCTGATAGCGCGCCCCGGCTCCGCCGTCAAAGCCTTCATAGCTCGGCGGATTCAAAAATAGCGTTTTCATCACTTCGGGCATTCTTTTCTTCCCCTGAATCAGGACATTTGCAGGAATTGCAAATATCCTGAAGCCCATATCTTACCTGAAAGAAGGCCAGCGCCGAAAGAAAACTCAATGATCTGTGTTACCCCATCCTGACAATTTCGCTTGGGATCTTTCAGGAGGTACGAAACTTTAGGTCGGACAAGTATCGTTGCCAGAAAATGGCCTTAAGGCCTTAATGCTTCAGCGGCTAACGCCCTATTTGCACATGATCGATCGTCGGGACCGAAGTCGGGACCTCCAAAAAAGCAGAATCCCCCAGATCGCCAATTTTGTCAGCGAATGACCCAACGCTTCGCTACTGCAGCACCTGGGCCAATTGACCCGTCGTATGAAGAAGTTCCAACTGCGACTGTTGGCGAGCATAGTTGGCATCCAGGAAAGCCAACCACTTGTCATTTTCCTCGATGTGCGCGGCTTCCAAATCCTTCAAGCTGCCGCGCCCCTCATCAAACTGCGCCTGCATAACGCGCACATTCTCCTGCGCCAATTGCAATTCCAGCCGCGCCACTTCCCCGCTGAGCTCCGCCTCCCGCACCAGCCTGGCTTTGCGGCGGACATCCAGAGAAAGCTCGCTGCGCTTCTTTTGCAAGGCGAGAGTCGCGGCGTTTAGATCCGCTTGCGCAAAGGCCACGGCCGAAGAGGTGCGCGAGGCAAAGATGGGGATCTGCACCGAGACCCCAAAGATGACGTTATTACGTTGAAACTTGTCGAAAAATTCCGTGTAGTTATTGATCTTACTCAGCACATTGTACTGCCCGGTCAGAGCGAAGGAGGGCCAGCGTCCGCCCTGTTCCCCTTTGAGCTTGAATTGGCGCGCGCGTAACTCGGTTTGCGCCTGTTTCAGCTCCACGTTATTGGCCATGGCTTCCGAAACAACGTCCTTCGAGACTTCCGCGGCCGCTCCGGGAATATCCTCGGTGGAGACTTCGATCATCTCGTCCGTCGGCAAGCCCATCAAGTCTCTTAGCTCCCCTGACAAGAAATCATCGCGGTCTTCCAATTGAGCGATTCGCTGCTCGACTCGCGCGGTAGTCAGTTGCGCGCGAATCACCTCAATGGGAAGTTCGCGTCCGGTATCCGCGCGAACACGCACTGTGTCCAAGATCCGTCCCGCGCTCATTCGTTCGCCGCGCATAAGCTCCAGCGCGTGCCTTACTTTCGCCAACTCCAGATAATCGAGGGCCGCGCGCGACATCACGGAGTCGCGCACATCATCCATCGAGAGGCGTTGCTCTTCGGCTCTCTGTTCGGCTGCGTGTTGCTCTCCCTTCGCAGGCGGATTGAATATTTGCTGAGTATAGGAAAGTGAGAAAATGGCGGGTGCGCCTCCGCCCTCCAAGAGAGGAAAGCCGTTGGTATAGGCCACGCCCGTGCCGGAATAAAGGTTGGGAAGAAACGCGGACCGCGCCACGCCAATTTGCCGCTGCATCACTCCATACTGCAGCCTTGCCAGAGCGAGATCGCGGCTGTTGGCCACGGCTAGCGTCACGGCCTCCTTCAATGTCAGCTTGCGCGTCAACTCCGCGTCTTGCGCACGGCTGCTCCTCGCCCCTGCCAGTATGAAAGTCGCCAGCCAAAATGTGGCAACAGCAGTGCGCCGAAACCACTGAAAATTTCCTCCAAAATCTCGCTTGTTCATCTGCTGGCACCTGCCTTCCATCGGCCTTACGCGCATTTCCGTCCAAGCTTGCGCAAGAACTTGGCTTTGGCTGCTGTAGCGCCCGCCTTCAGGCAGGCATCCGGTTGAAGCGAAAGTGCCCACCTGAAGGTGGGCGGTACAAGAACCGGTCAAAATCTCATTGGCACAAAGTTTCTTTAGCCCTTGAAGTCTTGTCGAGTCAGAATGGCTCGCCACTTGAGAATTGCCTTCCAATTTTCACTGCGGGTCAAATCATGCCGCGCTTATTCATACCGCAATGAATCGGTCGGCTGCAATTGCGCTGCGCGCTCTGCGGGCAGGTAACCGAAGAATACGCCCACGGAACAGGACACCAGAAAAGCCAGGACCACGGATTGCCACGGCACCGGCACGCGAAGATTTCCGGGCAGCAAGGGCTGAACCAGGACCGGAATCGCAACCGCGATCAGAATTCCCAGCACGGACCCGAACCCGCTGATCATGAACGCTTCCAGCAGGAACTGATGCATGATTTCCTGGTGCCGGGCTCCGATCGCCTTGCGAATTCCGATCTCCCGGGTCCGTTCCTGAACGGTCACCAGCATGATGTTCATGATTCCAATGCCGCTGACCATGAGCGCGATGAATCCAATGACTACAAGAACGATGGTGAGGGCCAGCGCGATTCTTCGCGCGGCCTCCAGGATGGAATTGAGATTCTGCACCGAATAGCGCGCGCGCGTGGGATGGCGGCTTTTCAACAGCGCTTCCAGCTGGTGCGTCACAGGAAGCACGCCCTCGGGGGTGCTGGCCTGCACATACAGCATCTCGAGGGAGGAATCTCCCAGGTAATTCTTCATCAATGGAAATGGAATGAGGATCGAATAATCCTGAATTTCAGAAAGGCCGAACGTTTCCACGCGCTCCCGAAAAACTCCGATGACCGTAAAACTGAGTTCGCCGACGCGCAGATTGTGCCCGATCGGGTCCGTGAATGGAAATGCAAAATGTGCGAGCTGTGTGGTGATCAGGCAGACTCTGCTTCGCGAGGAAATATCTTCGGCATCCAGGAACCGGCCTTGCAAAATCAGCAAATTGCGAATCTGCTGGAACCCTTCGGTCACGCCCACGAGATTCACGTTTCTCTCAACGGATCCGACATTGACGGTGGCCGGATCACCGCGCGTTCCCGCCACGACGACCACGCCGGGAATCCCCGCTTTCGCGGAATACATGTCTTCAATCGATAATTCGTCTTGCAACATGATCGGCCGGTTGGGGTCCAGGTCGAGCCGAGCATAAACCAAGTTCGATCCGACACCTTCGATTTGCTGAATAACGTAGCGCCGCCCGCTGAGCGCCACGGTTACAACCAGGACAATGCAGGCGCTGCCGATGATCACGCCCAACGTCGTTAGAAACGCCCGGACTTTATTGGCCCAAAGAGCGTCCAGCGCGACCATCCAGGTCTCGTTGCGTGGCATCATGACTATTCCCGCGGACTAAAACAATTTCCCTGAACAAATCTCGCGCCCAGAGTTCAAATCCTTTACTCGCTTCACTTCTTTATTTCTTCTACTTCTTCTGTACCCGCTTCAGTTCCTCTTCCACTGCTTTATTGTGCGGGTCAAGCGAGAGCGAAAGGCGATATTCTTCCGCCGCCTCGGAAAATCGCCCCTGCGATTCGTACAGTTTACCCAGCCATTCCAGCGCGAGAGCGTGCGGCGGGAGATCGGAATTTTCAGGAACCGTGGCCACATAGGATTTCAAAAGCACTTCGGCTTCGTTGGTGTTTTTTCCCTGGAGCACGAAAAGAGCGCCTTTGTAATACTTCAGCCGGCGGTCCTCAGTATCGATGTGTTCGGCCTTGTCGATCGTCTCACCCATTTTTTCGGCGTTCTTGCGGTCGCGGTAGTAGTCGCACACCTCGAAATAAACACCGATCCGGTCGGTGCCCGATTCCAAAAGCTTGTCAAATACCGCATCCGCTTCGGGAAACCGCTTTTTCGTCGCCAAGAATTCCCCGCGGGCCAGCTGTCCCTGAATAGGATCGATCTTCTCGAGCGCTTCGATACGTTTCAGTGCTTTCTCGTCGCCGCCGCCTACCACGCTGGGAGCGTTCATTTCGTATCGGATCAAATCGCGCCGCGCCTCGAAATTCTCGGGATTCATCTCGACCGCAAGTTCAAACTCCCGATGCGCTTTTCGAGCCCAACTCATGGCGCTCAGGAACACGCTTTGTTCGGCCCTCCGGCCATAGGACTTGCCAAGCCAGTCACGATAATCGGAATCCTTGGGAGCAAGCTGGACGGCACGCTCGAGGCTCGCCATGGCGCGCGGGAAATCTCCCAGTTGGTAATAACTTTGTCCCAAAAGGAAATGAAGGGACGCATCCTCGGAAGACTTTGCGATCGCCGCGTTCAACGCGTCTACCGCGCGATTGTAGCGTCCGGCATTATAGTCGCGTTGCGCATCGGCCAGAGCAGATTGCCCCGCAAGGCCGATCCGCGCGCCCCATCCGCAGACCACAATCACGGCCGCGGCCGCAATTAAGGAGTGCCTTTTCATTCCGAACGCACCGCAACGATGCGCAAATTTTCTCTGAGGGTGACTTCTCCGGGCAACGCCACCACATCGCCATCGCTCAGTCCGGAAAGAACTTCCAGTTTGGTGGGATTCGCGATCCCCACTTTGATAGAACGGCGGTGAAGGCGGTCTCCGTCCACTCGAAACACAAATCGCTTGTCGCCCTCGATGAAAACGGCCCCGCGAGGAACCACCAGAGCCGATGGGCGTTCACTGACGTGAATTCGCACGTCAACTGTGGTGTTCGGGAGCAGGTCCAACTTGTCATTCGTCACTGAGCAGATCAATTCCCCAACACTGCGCGTACCTCGGGTGACCACTTGCTTTGGCAACATTTCCGTTCGCCCACTCCAGACCCGGTCCGGATGTGCGTCCCAGAAAATCTCGACGGACTGATTGACAGCGATCTGTCCCAGCTCGGGCTCATCGATGAATGCCCTGATCCGCACTTGGCGCAAGTCCGCAAGCTCAGCCAGAAGATCGCCGGCTTTCACGAAATCGCCCTGGCGAATCGGAAGAGAATACAAAGTGCCGTCGATTGGGGAAGTCCCGTGAGCCGACCCCAGTCTTTCCTCGAGGTCGCGAACGGTCGCGCGTGCGTGCTCCACTTGCAGGGCCCCGCGCCCCTGATCGAGCTGTGCCTGCATGGTCAACGTTTGCTTCACCTTTTCCGCAGCCTGGGCATCGGCTTCCGCCTGGGTCAACTGCAACCGGTTCTGCTCCAATTCCTCGTGCGTCGCGGCTTTCTCGCCGGCAAGTTTGGTCAATGTTTCGTTATCCCGCCGCAATTGATCGCGAATGGCTTGGGCTTTCTGCAAATCGGCGGTGGCTTTCGCGATCTGGCTGGCGAGGCCGCCGGCCTTGGCCACATTGAGCGCTGCCTCCTGAGTCGCAAGATCAGCGCGCGCCTGTGCCAGGTCCGCCTGAACCTCGGTATCGTTTAACTGATATAGCGTCTGCCCGCGTTTCACCTGCTGGCCCTCAACCGCATAGACGCGCTGCACAAACGTCGGGTAGCGCGCACGAAACGAATGTGGCGTCACCGGTTCGACTTTTCCATTGGTGGATATGACCGAACTCAAACTCTCCCGTACCACATCCGCAACCGCCACGCGCGCCGTGGACCCTCTCCCGCTGAGAAATACGAGAAGAGCGGTCAGCACCAGCGCGCCGCCGACAAGTACCCACAGCCTTCGGCCCAGCGCCGATGTCATTCCGTCCTCGCTCTGCCAGCTTTACCTGGCGGGATTAAAACTCGGCATTCTAACAAAGTTTCTTGTGGCAAATGAACCGGACAACGGCGGACTGATGACTCCGACTGCGTCCTCTAAGATGCAGCGTCCTTGCATTCAGGATGCCGCATCCCCGAAGCACACTCACTCAATGGGTGTGGCGATGCCCGCCGGTATGTTAAAATCCGATCATGACTACCGAACCCGCGCAACCCCAAACCCACGCGCCGAAACACGAATCCCCGGCGCCAGGGCAACCTGTGCTTCATCGTGTTTGCATCCAGTGTAACAATATGTTCCGCGTTACGCCTGAGAATTTTGACGCCAAGCAGTGCCCCAGTTGCCATAAAGGTTAGGTTTTCCCGGCTGTATCCGATCTGACACTCCATCCTCCTGCAATTCGGTCTGACGATCGGATACAATTTGCGACTCCTCCTCGCGAAGTGAGATGGAATGATTGAAGCCCGCAATCTAGTCAAGCGCTTCCGGGATAAGAAACGCGGCGCCGTATGCGCCGTAGACGACGTTAGTTTTTCCTGCCGGCCGGGAGAAATATATGGGCTGCTGGGGGCGAACGGCGCCGGAAAAACCACCACTCTGCGCATGCTCGCCACGATCCTGGCACCCTCGGAAGGCACAGCTGTCGTCGCCGGATATGACGTCATCAAAGACCCGCAAACCGTCCGCTCGCGCGTTGGGTTTCTCTCCACGGCCACCGCTCTTTACGGGCGGCTTTCGGCACAGGAGATGGTTGAATATTTCGGGCGCCTGCACGGACTTGATGAACCCACCCTGCGCGGGCGCGTTGACGAAATTTTCACGCGGCTCGAAATGAACGATTTCCGCGACCGGCGCTGCGACAAACTTTCCACCGGGATGAAACAGAAAGTTTCCATTGCGCGTACGCTGGTACACGATCCATCGGTAATGATTTTTGACGAACCGACGCTAGGCCTGGATGTCATCGCCGCTCGCACCATCGCCCTCTTCATCCGTGAATGCCGCGACAAGGGCAAGACCGTGGTCTTCTCCACGCACGTCATGAGCGAAGTGGAAAAGCTTTGCGACCATATCGGAATCATCGATGGCGGCAAATTGCTCGCGGAAGGAACTCTTCCGGAATTGCGCGCGCGATTTGGCGTACAAGATCTCGAAGACCTGTTCGTGAAAGTTGTAGATCCATGAGCCTTCGCAATATAGGTATCGTCTATCGCAAGGAACTTATCGATTCCTTGCGCGACCGCCGGACGCTGATCTCCATGATTGCAGTTCCTTTGCTCGTCATGCCGCTTCTGACGATTGGCATGGGCGCGCTCACTTTGTCCATGATCGGCGAAGCCGAGAAAGAAACCCCCAAGATCATGATCCTGGGCGGCGATGATTCCCCCCACGTGAGAGCCGAACTCCAGAAGCTGGGAGATGTGCAAATCGTTCCCGCGAACCCGGACTACGCCGAGGAAATCTCCAACAAACAAATTCGCGCGGCCGTGGAAATCCCCAAAAGCTTTGAGGCCAAGATGGCTGCCGGCGAATCCTCAAAGGTTACGATTTACATGTACGAGGGTGAGTTGAAGTCCAGTTTCGGCGCGGATCGCCTGCAACGCTTCTTTCGCCAACTGCGCGATCGCACCATTCGCGAGCGCCTCGAGGCGCGTCAACTTCCAGACAGCCTGGTGCACCCGTTTGACATCCAGCAGAAAAATGTCGCCCCCCCTGAAAAAGTGGGCGGCGCGATCCTGGGAGGCATGATCCCCTACCTCGTCATCCTGCTGTGCTTGACTGGCGCGATGTACCCGGCGATGGACCTGACCGCGGGTGAAAAAGAGCGCGGCACAATAGAAACGATTCTTTGCAGTCCTATTTCCCGCACTCACCTTGTGCTTGGAAAATTCCTGATGGTGCTTACGGCTTCGATTGTCACCGCGATTTTGGCCATCGCCTCCATGGCGGCTTCCTTTGGCGCCGGCAAGAAAATACTTATCGGCGTCACACACGGGGCGGCAGACGCGGCTTTGCAACTCACCGTCACGGGCAAAGCCATGGCTTCCGTTATTTTCGTTGTGCTTCCGCTGGCGGTTTTTTTCTCCGCGGCCCTTCTGGCGCTTTCTCTTTTTGCGAAGAGCTTCAAGGAAGCGCAGAGCTATATCTCGCCATTGATGATTGTGGTGGTCTTGCCGGCGGTGGCCGCTCTCTTGCCCGGCGTGGAGCTGAATCCGGTCCTGGCACTCGTCCCCGTGTTGAACACCAGCCTCGTAAGCAAAGAAATCATCAGCGGCGTCTATCACTGGGACTTGATCGCCTTGATTTTCTTGTCATCCAGCGTCTATGCCGTGTTGGCGATCGCCATTGCCGTAAAACTATTTCAACGGGAAGACGTGCTATTCAGGACTTGAATAAAAAGTGAGGTAGAGAGGCACGAGGCAGGGAGACAGGAACAGAACCCGTGAGTTTCCTTCGCCGCTTCCCTCCGTAGTCGCTGACCTCGGTTTCTTACGCCGGTCTGGCAGGCTCGTGATGCTCGTCCCAAGCGTTGGAGAGCCGGCGGACGGTTTCGCGCAGTCGCACGGCCAGACCCGCGATGGTTTCCAGTCGTTCGACAGCGGCGGGCGGTAACCGGTCGCGCCGCGCGAGCAAGAGCTCCGTGTTTCCGAGAATTCCGGTCAAGGGATTGTTCACTTCGTGGCGCAGAATTTCACCGAAATCGCCCGATAGTTCGTCTTTTGGAAACAGGATCATCCCGGCGGCCCGCTCGGCCATCCGCGCCCGGCGATCCAACATGCCTGCGACCAGCGGCAAGAAATTATCGGTGCGCGCCACGAAATCCACCGCTCCCGATGTAATCAGAAACGCCATGCCGGCTTGTTTCTCCGCATCCGCCGCGACCACGACCGGCGCTGCCTCGGAAAGCAAAGCGACCGCCGATTCCAGCGTCTCGCTTCCATCAGCGATATCGATCGCGGATTGGTCTAGAAACACGGCGGCGGGAGCGCTCCGGCCAATCTTCTTCCGCGCCTCCTTGACCGTGCTGACAACCTGGGTCCGGTAACGTCCGCCGAAGGAAGCAAGCTCCTCGAAGCATCGCCGCGCCTGGACGAGATCGCCGCTGATGATGAAAATGGTCCGGCTGGTCAAATTCATTGTATCCTCTTCATCGTTCCCTGGCAGCGGTACGCGACCCCTCCACTCCTGGGACGATTCCTTCGCCCGCCGGTACGTCGGCCAAGGCCTGGCGTACGGCCTCTTTTAATTCCTCGACTAGAAACGGCTTGGCCAGATACGGCAAGCCGCTCGATTTCAAAAATTCCATCGTGCGCGGGCCCATGGTGTCTCCGGTGACAAACAGGACCCTGTGCTGCATCGGATCCTCCCGGCGCACCAGCGCGCGATAAAGACCTGGCCCGTCCAAATAGGGCATCTTCAAATCGCAGATCACCAGAGAGTAGGTCTTTTCTTCGAGTTGGCCAAGCGCCGCACGGCTGTTCAGCAGTGTGTCGACGCTGTATCCCTCTTCGGTCATTACATCCGCGATCAGTTCCGCGACGGTCGGCTCATCCTCCACAATCAAGATTCGCTCCCCAGGCGGTATCCGGTGCAAAACATGAAGAGGTGCCATTGCAACAGTCCCAGATTGGATGGCTGGCTGTGCATCCGCCACTTCGAGTCCAGAAACGGAGAGTGCGGGGAGTTCGACGATCACCGTGGCGCCGCGGGACGGAAGGCTATCGACGCTGACTTCCCCGCCATGCTCCTGCACGATGCCGTAGACGATCGAGAGACCCAGGCCTGTTCCAAGGCCCGGCGGCTTGGTGGTGAAAAAAGGATCGAATATCCGAGGTGCGATTTCGGGCGCAATCCCCGGTCCGTTGTCGGACACTTCCATGGCCAAGCGGTCCCCTACGAGGCGCCGCGTGCGAATGAGAATTCGTCCATTGCGGGACTCCTCGCCGCGCGACATCACGATGGCCTGCTCGGCGTTCACGATCAGGTTCAGCACCACTTGCTGCAGCTGCGCCGCGTCCGCCAAGGTTTGCGGCAATTCAGGGTCCAAGGCCAGCTCCAGCTCGATGTTCTCGAGCTTCAGTTCGTAGGCGCGCAGGGAAAGAGTCCGTTCGATCACTTCGTTCAGATGCACGGCGCGCCGCTCGGGCTTGGTCTCTCGGGAAAAGAGCAGCAGATTTTTTACGATGCGCCCGGCGCGTTCTGCTTCCTGCGAAATGCGCAAAGCGTCCGCCGTCTGTTCCGTGGCAAATCGCCGGGTCATCAAGAGCTGGGCATAGCCCTGGATGCTGGTCAGGGGATTGTTAAGTTCGTGGGCGATCCCGGAAACCAACTGGCCGAGCGCCGCCATCTTCTCCGTCTGCAGAAGCTTGGATTGAATAAGCCGCTGCGCGGTAATATCGCGGTAAACCTCGAGCCAGCCAAGGCGCGTGCCGTCAGGCTTCAGAAGGGGCCTGGCAAACCGTTCCACAATTTTTCGCGCCGGCCGGACCAACTCCAACTCATCCCAGCTGGCGTCTTCACTATGGTGTAGGTTCTCTCGCCAGCGCGCCACGGTTTCCGCCGGCCGGAGAAAATGGTTTCCCAGGCTTCCAATCAGGGCTTCCATCGTGCCGAATTCCATCAGGCGGCGCGATTCCATTCCAAAAATGGCTGCCAGCCGCCCGCTGGCCATCAGAATCCGCCCGCCTGCATCCAGCAGCAAAACCCCGGATTCGATCGATTCGAGGAGGGCGGCCAGCTGCGACTCCAGGCGTTCTTTCGTGTCGCGCAGTGTTTGCTGGGCGCCTTGATTATCAATTTGGATGAGCCATCTCGGCCCTTCCCCGCTCATGGCAGGAATCTTGTCCCGCAAGTGCATTCGAATCACTTCGCCCCGCTGTAGCGCCGCTTCAAACACCGGTGTGCTCGCGCCTTCCTTGCGAGCCGTTGTAAGAGCAGGCGAATGGAGATTCTCCCGCCACTCGATGACCGCATCGCGCGCCACGCCGGAAAATAATTCCTCCAGGAGAATTCCATCCACCCAGCCCCACGGTGCGAACAAGAGAGGAGCAGCGGCTCTGCTGGCTTCTAGAATCGTTCCTTTTTCGTCAATGACGATCAGGCATTCACTGCTTGCCTCAACGATTTTTCGCAGTGTTTCGTTGCCCGCCGTTCGCTCTTCCCGGGCGGCCTCGCGATCCAGCGCCGAGGCCGCCAATAGCGCATAAGATTCCAGCCGCAGGAAATCCTCGTCGTAATCTTCAGGTCTTAGTAGACCGGCCATCAAAACGCCGCGCGTTACGCTCTGGACTTCAATCGGGATGGCCACAACCCGGTCCAAAATCAGTTGCGGAACATCAATCGAGGGAGTGAAAAGAGTAGCCAGCGCTTCTCGCCGAATTTCGGATTCCCGGCCTTCCTTGAAGACTGTACGCCAAAGTTGTGACAGACATTCCTGATGCAGGACTGCCAGCCACCCGTCCGCACCGTCCCATCCCTGTCCGGACATGGGAGGAGCGTTTCCCGGGCCCACGGCGATGAATTCCGCCGGAAGGAAATGCCGGGCGGCGCGAGCAATCTGAGGAAGCAGGTAGTCCGTCGAAACGCCGCACAAAATCGCCCGGGTGAGCCGCGATTGAGCGCGCAGTTCTTCGAAGGCCAGCAAGCGTCGGCGGGAACTGCGGTAATGCTCGAAGGCCAAGGTAATTTCATCCGCCCGGGCGCGCAACGCGTCCAGATCCAATGGACCCGGGGGCCGCGCATATCCCACCATCCCCAGCCCAAACGTCCGCCCACGCTCCCGCAGCGGAATCCACACCGCGCTATGCATTCCGATCAGCGGG
>Ga0210401_10006542_pt1 | contig 11803 bp, 13 predicted proteins | sample IncBWH32MmetaG_FD_150866 | JGI IMG/M metagenome (GOLD analysis project Ga0210401, IMG submission 150866) | Forest soil microbial communities from Barre Woods Harvard Forest LTER site, Petersham, Massachusetts, United States - Inc-BW-H-32-M | ecosystem: Environmental > Terrestrial > Soil >... | reverse complement strand
TTCGAACGAAGATTAGTCCGGTTGGTAGTACGATGCCGCCGGGACATAATGGGACACGATCGAACAGAGTTCCCGTGCATGCAATTCATCGAGGCCAATGGCACAAAAATCCCGGCAATCGGGCTCGGCACCTGGGAGCTGCGCGGCCGCACCTGCGCGCGGCTGGTCGAGCAGGCGTTGAAGCTCGGCTATCGCCATATCGACACCGCCCAGGTCTATGAGAACGAGCGCGAAGTCGGCGATGGCGTGCGCGCCTCCGGCGTGAAGCGCGACGATGTTTTCGTGACCACCAAGGTCTGGACCACGCATTTCGCCCCGAATGATCTCGAGCGTTCCACCAAGGAAAGCCTGGTCCGGCTGCGCTTGCCTGAGGTCGATTTGTTGCTCCTGCATTGGCCCAATCCGCAGGTGCCGCTCTCGGAGACGCTGGGGGCGCTGGCACACGCCAAGAAGCTCGGCCTGACGCGTCATATCGGTGTTTCGAATTTCACCGTGGCGCTGATCGAGCAGGCGGTCGCCGAATGTCCGGAGCCGCTGGTATGCGACCAGGTCGAGTACCATCCCTATCTCGACCAGACCAAGGTCAGGGAGGCCTGCGCGCAGCACGGCCTGGCCCTGGTCGCCTATAGCCCGGTCGCCAAGGGGCGGATCAAGGGCGACGAGACGCTTAACCGGATCGGGCGGGTGCATGGCAAGACCGCTGCCCAAATCTGCCTGCGCTGGTTGGTGCAGCAGAATGTTTCCGCGATTCCGCGGACGTCGAAGCTGGAGCGGCTGTCGGAGAACATTGATATCTTCGATTTCGACCTGTCGGACGAAGAAATGCGGCAGATTTCCCGCATGGGAGGCGTCAAAACCCGCCTTACCGATTTCGGTTTCGCGCCGAAATGGGATTGAGGCTGTAGCGCCGATCGTTATGCTAGAGATAGATCAAGCGCAAAATCACAGCGATGGAACTGCAGCGGTTCATACGCACGGATATCACGGCATCGGCAGTCGCCCATTTGTCGGTACTCGCGCTGGTCTTCCTGTTCACCGAGGTGCATCCCTTCGGTGTGGTGACGGCCGAGCCGATCGCGGTCGATATCGTGACGCCGGATGAGGTCCCGGCAAGAGAACCCGATCCGCCTCCACCGCCGCCAGAGCAGACACCTTCGCTTGACGCGTCCTCGCAGGCGATATCCGAGGCCGCGAGCGCTCCGCAACCGTCGAAGCCGCCGCCGGGCCAACAGCCCGCAAACGCCGCTCCGCAGCAACAGACAGCGTCATCGGCGTCACGTTCCAACCGAAAGGAAATCGCCGCGGTTCAGCCGCAGCCTCAGCCTCAGCCGCAACCGCCAGCGCCATCACCGCCGCCCGCGCAGGCCGCAGCGCCGGCGCCTGCCTACGCCCCTCCTGAGCCTGATCTGACCCTCAAATATCACGTGATGCTCGGTCTGCCCGAAGACCTGCCGCTTCCGGCGAAGCCGGCCGGTTCGGGCGACAAATCGGGGGACGGCATCGATGCGACGGCCTCGACCGCTGCCGACGTCGCTTCCAGCGTGGTGGCGGAGTTCCGGCGCCACCTCAAGACATGCTCGAAACTGCCGGCCTCGGTCGGTCCGTCCGACACCGTGATCATCAAGCTGCGGGTGCTGATGACGCCCGATGGCCGGCTTGCCCACGACCCGATCCTGATCGAAGCCAGCGCCTCCGCCAAAGGACCGCTATTGATGCAGAGCGCGATCAGCGCGCTGCAGGCCTGCCAGCCTTATGCGATGTTGCCGGCGGACCGCTACGGCGAATGGAAGGTGCTCGATCTCAGCTTTTCGCCGCGCGACTTCAGTGCATCCTAGCCGACCTTCATTGCGCTCCGTGCGCTGACACTGGCAATGTAACGAAAACGAAAGGAACGTATTCGAAAATGGCTGCCTTGACGCTCGTCATCGGAAACAAGAACTATTCCTCGTGGTCGATGCGCCCGTGGCTCGCAATGCGCGCCAGCAACATCGCCTTCGACGAGGTTTTCATCCCGCTCTATACCGACAACATCGCCGACAAGGCGCGGATCTTGAGCTTCACACGATCCGGCAAGGTGCCGGCGCTGATCGATGGCGACATCACGGTCTGGGATTCGCTCGCCATCATCGAATACCTCGCCGAGCGCTTTCCGGAAGCAAGACTGTGGCCCGAGGATCGCGCGCACCGCGCTCACGCGCGCTCGATCTCCTCGGAGATGCATTCGGGATTTTTGCCGCTGCGCAACGAATGCGGCATGAACCTGCATCGCCCCGTCGGCGCGATAGCGTTGTCGGCGGATGCCAAGGCCAATATCGCGCGGATCGAAGGGATCTGGCTCGAATGCCGCGAGCGCTACGGCAAGTTGGGGCCGTTTCTATTCGGCGCATTCAGCGGAGCCGACGCGATGTTTGCGCCGGTCGTGCATCGCTTCCGCACCTATGCGATCGATGCGGCGCCGCCGGCGAAAGACTATATGGCGGCGATGATGGCGCTGCCGGCCTTCCAGCAATGGACCCGCGACGGCCTTGCCGAGACGCTCGCCATTGAGAAATTCGAGGCGGTTTAATCGGTGTTGCGAGAATATGAAAGCATTCGCGGCTTGACGGACCGGCGTGAAAGCGGTCTCAATCGGAAGAACCCGCATCGCGCATCCAACCAACGCGCGTCCAACCAAAAGGTCTGGCTATGGGAATTCTCGACTCACTGGAAAATTCACCGGCATTGAAGAGCGCGTTCAGCCAACTCGGCGCCGCCGTGCTGCCGGTCGTAATGAGCGAAGTGATGGGCACCGGCAGCCAGGGCGGGCTCAACGCGATCGTCGCCAAGCTGCAGCAGGCGGGATTGGGCGACCAGGTCAAATCCTGGATCGGCACGGGTGCGAACCTTCCGATCACGGCCGATCAGTTGCGGCAGGTGCTGGGCAACGACACCGTTAAGCAACTCGCCGCCAAGTACGGTATCCCGGTCGACCAATTGAGCGAGATATTGGCTCACCAGCTCCCGCTGGCTGTGGATCACGCCAGTCCGGACGGTAAGCTTCCGCATACCGCCTGAGCGCGCCAAACCGCCGATTTTGAAGTTCCGGAGCCGCCTACGGCAGATCACGAAATTCGGAAACAAGGGCGCTAGCCTGCGATCCCGTAACCGAGGGCGGAAAGGGGATGCAGAGTCCCTCATCAGCGCATTTATCGCGCTGAAAAACCTGCAAAAAAGGCGCATTTGCCATGTCCCGATGTTGCTGGCCAAGGCCGTCGGCGGCGTGCTATACCACCGCCGGTTTCCAGCCGGGACGTCGCAGAGGGACCGTGGGCGCGACCGGCGTTTTTTGCGTGATGGAGAGGGCGTTGAAGCACAAATTCAGCGTTGGAGAGACTGTATATTTTACTGCGAGCAACGTTGCCCGTCCGGCCGCCAGCGGCACCTACGAGGTGATCCGCCTGTTGCCGACCGACGGAGACGACTGCCAATACCGGATCAAAAGCTCGATAGAAGCTTTCGAACGGGTGGCCAAAGAAAGCCAACTCGCGGTCTCCTGAAGAGTTCCGCGGACGTCCAGGCGAGGCGGGGTTTGGTTTCGCTCGCCGTCAAATGGCCCGGTTCGCAGAAGCATCTTTGCGGCGCGGATGCTGAGAGCACGCCTTGGCTTCGGCTAGGGGCTGCGTGAGGGGACTTTGCGCATGAATTGGGCATGGGCCTCATCGCTCGACCAAATCTCGAACTTGCCGACCGTTCCGATGTGGATCACGTTGGCGGCGGCAGGCTTTTTCGGGCTCGTCGTTCTGATCACGCTACTGCGCGCCGAGAAATCAGTCGCCAACGGCACGTTGACGGTCATTACATTACTGGCCATCGGTGTCGCGGTCGTAGCCACCGTTCGCGGTTACGGCCCACCCGGCGCGCACGGCCGGGGCGGATCGGGCGAAACCCGATCCTCGCCGCAGGTAAGCTACGCCGCCTTGCCGGCATTATCCTGCATCGACGACCTCGCCGGCGATACAGTGTTGTCCGCTTGCGAGAAGGTGCTGTTTGGTTCGGCCGAATCTACCGCCTCGGCCGTGGCCTACACGGCGTCCCAGATCACGCGGCTGACCACCCTTGGCGATGCCACGGTTGCGAACAAGAACATGACTCCAGAACTGCAAGCGCTGCGCCGAGCGCTGGAACGCGACCGCTATGGCCTGGTCGCGCAAGTGCTGCTGGTGCGGGATCGTTGCACGCCGATGCAATGCGCGGCCTTCCGCTCGTTCACCGACCAGCACCGGATCGCATCCAATATGGAAGAGCACACCTATGATGGCGTAATTGCGCGGTATTCCCCGACATGGAACGCGCCTCCGGCTGCCGTTGGGCCGCTCGCCGTGCTTGCGCCAACAACGATGGCGACCGGCAAACCGACCACTGCGGAATTTCCGACCGCGGCCTCGACCCCGCCGGTCAGCATCATGACCCCGGAACCCGGCACCGCAACGACGGCGACGGCGTCGCGATCGGCAACGCCCGCGGCGAATGCGTCGGTGCTGTCTCCAAGGCCGCCGGCGGTCGCCAATGCCCAGGCCGCGGCCAAAAAACCGCCGGCGCCGAAACCTCAGCGCACGCCGGCGCCGGTTCAGATCGCGCCTGCGGCACCTGCCGCGTCCGCGCCGGCGGCATCGAACGATTGACGCTTGAAAACTGCGGTTTTGCGTTTGACTTCGCTATTCCGATCGCCGAAACGCTGGAGCGAATGTCAAATGCGCCTGGTGAACTTCTGAACTACACACTAGTTAGCTTTCAAGATCATGCCGCTTCATCTCATCAAACTTGCCGTCGGCTGCGAGTCCGTCAAGGAATTGAAGGGCTGGGTCGCTGAGCGCATGAAGACCGCGAAGAAGAAGGGTCTGCCGCTGCGCCATGTCCACATTACCCGGATGACGCCAAAGCGCGTCGACGAGATCCTGGTCGGCGGCTCGCTCTATTGGGTCATCCGCGGCGAGATCGCGGCACGGGAAAAGATCGTCGCGATCGAGCCGTTCCGCGACAAGGACGGGATCGGGCGTTGCCGCCTCGTCATGCAGCCCAAGGTGATCACGGTGTCGCCGCGGCCGATGCGCCCATTCCAGGGCTGGCGCTATTTTACCGAAGATGCGGCTCCGCCCGATCTTAGCAGCGCGGCCGCCGGGAGCATCGCTACCATGCCCGAGCCGCTGCGCCGCGAGCTGCGGAATCTCGGATTGCTCTAGACCGCGATGTTGTCAATCAGCCGCGTGGTTCCAAGTTTTGCCGCGACCAGGATCCGCAGCGGTCCGTCCTTTGCCGCGGTCATCGGCGTGAGCGTCTCGGCGTGGCGGACCTCGAAATAATCCAGCACAAAGCCCGCGGCCGTGATCATTTCGGCGCCACCGGCCATCACGGCATCGATGCCGTCGCCGGCCCGCAATCGCGCCGCACCTTGCTTCATGGCGCGGTATAGGGTTGTCGCCACACCCCGCTGTTCCGGCGTCAGATAGACGTTGCGTGAGGACATCGCGAGGCCGTCGCGTTCCCTGACGGTTTTCGAGCCGATCACCTTGACAGCGAGGTCGAGATCGCCGGCCATCCGCGTCACCACCCGCAATTGCTGAAAGTCCTTTTCGCCGAAAATCGCGAAATCCGGGCGGACTTGCATGAAAAGTTTGCCAACCACGGTGGCGACGCCGCCGAAGAAATGCGGCCGGAAGCGATCCTCCAGACCGACCGTCGCCGGACCTTCCGGCGCGATCCGCGTCGCAAAGCCGTCTGGATACATGGTCTTAACGTCGGGATTCCAGATCAGGTCGACATTCTCGGCAGCGAGTTTGGCGACATCGGCCTTCCAGCTACGTGGATAGGAACTGAAATCTTCCGATGGCGCGAACTGGGTGGGGTTGACGAAGATCGACACGATCACCTTGTTGGCACGCTGCTTCGCCAGCCGAACCAGGGACGCATGCCCGTCATGGAGGGCACCCATGGTTGGTACCAGCGCGATGGTGGCCTTTCTCGCCCGAAGGCTGTCGACGGCGCGACGCAAAGCAGGAACCGTGCGGACGATCGTGGGGCTTCGTGACATCTGGGCTCAATTTTTTTGAAGGGTCGGGGGAAGCCGCGTCTGCCAGGCGCGATGCAAGGAGCCGACCTTATCAAGGTCGCCACTTGACCGCCAAGCGGGCCTCCCGGCGTCGCGGTTCGGCCTATCTTGTGTTGATGGCGTGCTCCGACGGCCGATGCGGCCGCACGGTAGGGAGCGATTCATGATTATGTAGTACGCCGTCAGCGATTCCTTCAGTCTGTCACGCATTTCACTTGACCGCAGCCGCACGTGATTTGAAGATATCTACAGGGGTCGACAAATGCTTGTGCAGGCTAGCCAACGACAATCAGGCTCGGCGCACGTCGTAGTGCTGGGCAACGAAAAAGGCGGATCCGGTAAATCAACCACCGCTTTGCATATTGCCGTCGCCTTGATGAAAGCGGGCCAGCGCGTCGCCACCATCGATCTCGACTGCCGCCAGCAGAGTTTCACCCGTTATATCAACAACCGCGGCGCGTGGGCGCGGCGTACCGGGCTCAACCTGGAACTTCCGGTGCATAGCTGCATCAAGCTCGGCCAGACCATGCAGATCGCCGACAACGAGAATTCCGAACTCCAGCAATTCATGGATGCCGTCAGCGCCGTCGAGCGTACTTTCGATTTCATCGTGATCGATACGCCCGGCAATGACAGCTATCTGATGCGACTGGCGCATTCGATGGCCGACACCCTGGTGACGCCGATCAACGACAGCTTCCTCGATTTCGACGTGCTGGGAACCGTCGATCCCGCGACCTATGCCGTGACCGGCGAGAGCCATTATGCCGATATGGTGCGGGATACAAGGCGCAAACGCCGCCAGCTCGACGGCGCCTCCACCGACTGGATCGTCGTACGCAACCGTCTGTCGATGCTGGGGTCGCGCAACAAGCAGCTCGTCGCTGACGGTCTCAACGAATTGTCGTTTCGCCTCGGCTTCCGCTCGATCGACGGTTTTGCCGAACGCGTGGTCTATCGCGAGTTTTTCCCGCGCGGGCTGACGGCGCTCGACGATATCGACGAGGCAACGCTCGGCACCCGGCCGAACCTCGGCCATGTGACGGCACGGGAGGAGGTCACAAGCCTGCTGCGCCAGCTAAAATTGCCGCTCGACGAGCGGGGTCGGCGGCGGGCGGCGAACCGGGCCGAATGGTTCGTCCAGGTCGACAAGCCGCTCGAAGTCCATGACATTCTTGGCGCCTGACCGCCTTGCGGTCGCTCGTTACGGCCGGCCAGAGCCCTTATCCCGTAGTCATCCGGATTTGCGCCATTCCGTCCGGGAACTAGCTTTCCCCCGACGCCTGTTTTTACCCAACTTTTACCCAAGATTTGAACCCGACTTTGATCTGGGGCGTACCAAGATCACGGTCGCCATGCCGGATTTGGGTATTTCTCAGGCAAGCGTGCAGCGCACAACGATCGGGCGGTCAATTCACAACTTTTGGGCTTCCTATCAAGTCGGTGTGACGTAATATACATATACGAAGAAAGGGACCGTAAGAGTCTCTCGAAATAAACACTGGGAGCCGGGCGGCTTGCCCTGCCTGAGGACGAACATGAAACGTGGAATTACGGTTCTGGTTTCGGTTGGCGCGCTGTTTGCGGTCGGTTATTTCACCGCCAGCAAATGGGCGATCCATCACCAAACGATCATGTTCAAGGACGCCTCGCGCAACGATCGCCCGGTACAGGTCGATGTCGCCGTTCGCCGCGACAAGGAAATGCAGGCTAACGCCGGCATGATCAAGCTGCCGGTGGCAATCATCAATCACGGCAACACCGTCAAGTTCACCGAATATTCCTTCCTGGCCAACGTCTTCGCCGCACGTGGCTACGAAGTGATCAGCATCCAGCATGACCTGCCGACCGATCCGCCGATGGTGACGAAGGTCGGCGAGCCCTTTGTCGGACGTCTCCAGCAGATCCTGCGCGGCGTCGCCAATATCAAATTCGCGGTCGAGGAAATGCGCGAGGTTCAGCCCAACGCGGACTATGACCATCTCACCGTGGTAGGACATTCGTTGGGCGGCGACATCACGATGTATTTCGCCAAGCAGTATCCTGACCACGTCAAGAAGGTCGTGACCCTCGACAATCTGCGGATACCGTTCATGACCGACGGCAAATTCAAGATCCTGTCTTTCCGTTCGAAAGATCCGCAGTTCAAGACCGATCCCGGCGTCATTCCGGATCCTGCGCTGTGCGAGAAGGCCGGAATCACCGTTGTGCAAACCGGTTTCCAGCATAATGACATGCGGGACACCGGCCCCGATACCGCGAAGTCGTCGATCCAGGACATGCTCGACAAGTTCTTAAGCGATACCGATACCGGTGCGGTGGCGCCGGTCGACACCAGGTCGGCGGCGGTGAACTTCAACGAGCCCGGGCCGGTCTCTCCGTTCGTACCGGTCAAGCCGCCGGCAAAGCCGGTCACGAATTGACCGTCGGTTTGGCCGGTCCTATCTAGCCGTTCCGCACGCCTCGAACGCGTATAGCTGAGCCTGCGCATTTCGGTGCATTGACGCTTTCCAGGTCGCAGCCCACATAAAGCTTGCGGCTGATTGCGAGCACCGATGTCCGGCGAACCCACCAAACCCAGATCCGGCGAAGTAAGTTCGGCACCTAAGACCGGTAAAGCCGGTACGCTGCCGGAGACGAAATCGTCAACGGCAGACGATATCGCCGCCTTCGTTGCCAAGGCCCGCGCGATTTCGCCGCATGCCGCCGGCGCCAAGGGCAGGCTGGTATTTGCGCTCGACGCCACCATGAGCCGTCAGCCGACCTGGGACATGGCGTGCGCGTTGCAGGCCGACATGTTTCGGGAAGCGGCCGCCCTCGGCAGCCTCGATATCCGCCTCGTCTATTATCGCGGGTTCAACGAATGCCGCGCCACCGGCTGGATTTCTGATAGCGCCAAGCTTGCAAAACTGATGAGCAAGATCGATTGCCAGGGCGGCAACACCCAGATCGGCAAAGTTTTGTCGGAAGCAAGGCGCGAGGCGGTCGCATCCGCCGTGCGCGCGATGGTGTTCGTCGGCGACGCCATGGAGGAGCGCGTCGACGATCTCTGCGTCAAGGCCGGTGAGCTCGGTCTATTGAAAGTGCCGGTATTCATGTTCCAGGAAGGTCACGACTCGACCGCCGAACGGGCGTTCCGCGAAATCGCGCGGCTTACCGGCGGCGCGTGGTGCAGGTTCGACCCCGGCGCCGCGGCCCAGTTGCGGGAGCTACTGCGCGCCGCTGCCGCCTATGCTGCCGGCGGACGCGAGGCGCTCAAGCGCTTGTCTTCGAGCGGAAACGGCGCCGCCAAATTGCTTGGCCAGATGAAGTGATCTCTATTTCGGCGCCAGGCTAACCTTGCGACGTCGTTGCCGCTCTCGCCACCGCCTGAAGAGCTGCCGACATGTTGCCGACCGCGGCCTCCGTCGCGTCGCTCAAGCCGTGCCGTTTCGCAAGCCAGGCGGGATCGTTGTAGGAAAGGAAAGTAGCGCCGGAGACGTCCTGCCAGACCAGCGCCTTCAGGGGCAAATCGATGCCGATGGTCTGAACCGACTGCATCAGCGGCGTGCCGCCTTTGGCATTGCCAAAGATCAAGATCTCGGTCGGAGGCAGCGAAAGTCCCGCCGCAGTTGCGCCCGCAGCGTGATCGATGCGGGCGAAGATCGTCATGCCGCGGGTCTTTACCTCGGCCTCGAGCCTGCTCATGGTGTCTTTCGGCCCGTGACCGCTTCGTATCGTTATCAAGCCGTCTGCCGCCATCGTGCGCTCCGTGGTCGAGGTGGGAAGGCCATCATGCTTTTTGGCGTCAGGGCGACTATAATACCAAAATGCCTACCCTGATCGCCGGCGCCGTCGCCGTTATCGTTCTCTATTTTCTGCTGCAGATGTTTCGCGCGGCCAATCCGGCCGTGCTCGCGCGCGCGATCAAGATTGCGGGTGGCGTGGTGGCGCTCGCGATCGCGGCGTTTACCGGCTTCAAAGGCGAACTGGCGGTCGCTATCCCGCTTGGCATATTCGGCGCCGGATTGCTCGGCTGGTCGCCGTTCGGGATGCCGGGTTTTCCCAATATCGGCGGCATATTCCGCGGTGCGGGCGCTCCACGCTCGCCGGGGCAGACCTCGCGGGTCTGCTCGCAATTCATCGATATGACGCTCGATCACGACAGCGGCGACCTCGATGGCCGGATCGTGGCCGGGCCCTACGCCGGCCGCTCCTTGAGCGAATTCGATCTGTCGCAATTGACGGCGATGATTTCCAGCTTCGACGCCGAGAGCGTGGCGTTACTTGAAAGCTATCTGGACCGCAGGTTTCCCGCCTGGCGTCACGACGCGCAGGGAAATGGGGCAGGGGGGCAGCGCCGCGCGGCGACGAGTGGCAAAATGACGGACGAGGAAGCCTATCAGATCCTTGGCCTGCAGCCGGGGGCGGGACGGGATGAAATCGGACGGGCGCACCGTTCGCTCATGAAGAAACTGCATCCCGACCAGGGGGGGTCGACGTACCTCGCTGCCCGTGTAAACGAGGCCAAGGATACTCTGCTTCGCACGCATAACGGCTAACTCCGGCAACGCTACTAAAACGCTACAAATTGCAGAATTGCTTCCGCCTCTCGTCTACGCCCGCCGCCCTTCGCCGCCCGCCGTTGTCCGGCGTGGTCGATCCGCTTTCCCTGATATTTTAGCCGCAAAATCTTGACGAGAAGTTTGCAAGCTCGCGACTGGCCGCAAACTTTTGTGAAGCGGCGGGGGCAGGGCGCAAAAATGCCGGCCAAACCAGTGGCCCGGTTCTTAAACAAATCGGCCGGTTAGTTCCGAACGGTGATGCAGGAAATGTCGGAGCGCCGCAGCGCCTTGCAAACCGCTTCGGCCTGATCGCGCTCAAGACCGGCGAAGCGGGCCCGGAACAGCCTTCGATTGTCCTTGGCGACGACCTGCTCGGTAAACGGATCGGCCTTTGCAAGAAGGCCGCGGGCCTGGCTGCGGGCAGCCTCGATGCGCTGCTGGGCTTCGCCCTCGCTTTCGAGCGCGCCGACCTGAACGATCCATCCGACGTGGGTGACAACCGGCTTGATAGCACCGTTTTGCTGAATGGATTGCGGCTGCGATGGCGGTTGCGGGCGGGGCGAGGGGTCGACATAGGCCGTCGCCTGCGAAGTTGGGGCAGCGGGGATGCTTGAGGCAGGCAGCACGCCCAGCAAACCGTTTCCGGTGCCATGACCGGGTGGCTGCGGCGGCAGGTCGGTCCGTCCGGTCTCGATTTTGGCGGGTTCGCTCTTTGTCGGGTCGGCCTTGTTGACTTCGGCAGCCCTTTCAGTCGCCTTGTCGGTTGCCCTGGCCACGACGGCGTTCGAAGTCTCCGGTACGTCGGCCCGGCCCGGCGGGATGGCGTTGGTGACGGCGGACGCCGGCTGAGAAACGCCCGCCGAGGCGAGCTTGACCTGCCCGGCCTTGACCTGCACGGTCTTGACCTTGACCGGCTTCATCGGTTCGGACGAGCCGGGAATGACCGACATCGGCTGGGTCTGTATTACCCCAGATGTCAGCGGGGCTGGTTGTTCGACCTTGGCTTCGACCTTGGCTTGGGGTGGCGGCATGGCGGCGGTTGCCGCTGCGATTGCGGACATGCGCGAAGCGGGCGCATTGGCCCGCGCGGCGGCCTCGGTTGAAGCGGTGGTGGCCTGGATCGCTCCCTGAACCTGGATCGTCTGTGTCGGACGCTGTTCGGCGGCAGCTTCCG
>Ga0210401_10006541_pt1 | contig 11803 bp, 7 predicted proteins | sample IncBWH32MmetaG_FD_150866 | JGI IMG/M metagenome (GOLD analysis project Ga0210401, IMG submission 150866) | Forest soil microbial communities from Barre Woods Harvard Forest LTER site, Petersham, Massachusetts, United States - Inc-BW-H-32-M | ecosystem: Environmental > Terrestrial > Soil >... | reverse complement strand
CCGCTTGGGCGCGACCCCTCACGGACGTGCTCACCCTAACATGCCCTTTTCAGCCCGGACTTCAAAACCGGACATTTCTACTTGGCACAGAATAGGACATTTCTATTTGGCGTTGACAGTGACGACAATGTCATGACGACAATGTCAGTTCATGTAAGTCGGCGCATCCGAGTTAAACAGCCAAACGAACGCGCCGGAAATAGGTGAGGCTTCGTGTTGCGGTTCTGTGCACTTGAACGACATCGGATCGCCTGATCACCTTTCGCATGGCCACCTGTTAGAGCAGGTGCTGAAGGCCTTGGGGGATGCTGCGACCAAGCTGCGCGGGAAGCTGGGTGAATCGCTGGTTTCGGTGCAGAAGTATGATGTGGCGCCGGCGAGCGTGACAACATCATCACTCGAGGCGCTGCAAGCATATACGCTCGGCGCTCAAGCATCCCTAAAGAACGATAGGGCAGCAGCTATGGCGTTCTATCACAAAGCGGTGGACCTGGATCCCAATTTCGCAATGGCCTATGCGCGATTGGGAATGACCTCTTACAACGCAGGTGAGTCTGCCCGTGCGGCCGAGAATATGCACAAGGCGTATGAGCTGCGGGGGCGGACGAGTCAACAGGAAAAGCTCCTCATTTCCTCTTTTTACGAAGTTTCGGTGAATGGAAATCTGGAGGCTGCCCGCACCGCATATGAGCTATGGGCTCAGACCTATCCGCGTGACGTATCTCCGCAGCGGGCCCTGTGCTCAATTTACAGCGACTTCGGAGAGTTTGAGAAAGCTTTAGCAGCGGCACGGGAGGCTCTGAGACTCGATCCCAAAAGCGGAGGTGGCTACGGAAATCTGGTTGCTTCTTACATGTGGCTCAATCGTTGGGACGAGGCCGAAGCTGTGGCCCAAGAGGCACGTAACCACAATCTCTTTTTGCCTCATATCAATCTGAGTCTTTACGTGGTTGATTTCCTGCAACATGATGCCGCAGGCGTGGAGCGCGTGGCGGCCGAACTCCGAGGGAAACGGGGATTCGAAGATGAGATGCTTTACTTTGAATCGGAGGCTGCGGCGTACGGTGGGGAGTTCGTCAAGGCGCGGGAGCTGACACACCGAGCCATAGATTCCGCCCAACCCGCGGGCAAGGGAGAAGCAGCGTCATTATACGAAGCCGAAGGTGCGCTCCGCGAAGTATTGGCTGGCAATGTGGCTCTGGCGAAGCAACGGGCGCAGGAGGGACTCACGCGGACCACCGGCAAGGATGCTCGAGCTATGTTAGGGATTACTCTGGGACTGGCCGGCGATTCCGCGCAAGCCGCGCTACTGGCGGGCGATCTTGCCAAACGCTACCCCGAAGATACGATCGTGCAGACCCAATACTTGCCCATGATTCATGCCGCAGTAGAACTGCAGAGAGGTGGCGCGGACAAGGCTGTCGAAGCGCTCCGAGCTGCGGCGCCATACGAATTGGGACAGTATATTAGTTTCGAGGATTTTGCTTTATATCCGGTGTATTTGCGGGGCGAGGCGTATCTCGCTTCCAGGCAGGGCGCGGCAGCTGCTGGCGAGTTCCAGAAGATCCTCGATCATCCGGGTGTGGTCATGGTCGAGCCAATTGGAGCGCTGGCGCATCTAGGCCTGGGGCGCGCGCGAGCGCTGACCGGAGAAAGCGCAAAAGCGACGACAGCTTACCAGGATTTCTTGGCTTTATGGAAAAATGCCGACGCCGACATTCCGATCCTGCGGCAAGCCCAAGCGGAGTACGCGAAGTTGAAGTAGCTGCGGCCCGCGTGTTGACGTGTAGGCGTCAGAATGCGTGCGTTCAGGGCTGTAATTTCGACGGTGGTCTGGGCATGTTATCCGATCGGTCATCAGGTTCTCTGTTACCACTGAATCAAAGGGGCGTTGCTGAAAATCCGATTAGTGCACATCGAGGCCCGATAGGGCATGACTTGCCAAAATATGCCGTAGTGTCCAGGAAAGGTCAGGATGCTTCATAGGAAGTCGGTATCTGGCCGACGAATCGAGTTTCCCGACTAGATTACTTGCGAATCGCGCAAGGACCCCGGAGACGGCGTTCTGGGAGATGAGTCCTGTGATGTCCCGTTCAAATCAATAACTGATGATTGCGCCCGTCAAACTGTTTATCGGCGTCTGCGAAAGAAGGAGGCCGACTACTGTGCATCGGCGTTTCCAAGGAGGTATCGACCGGATTGTCACGCCTTTCCAACGACGTTTCTGCGCGACATCAACTATTCGGCGTAGATGCTACGGACGAAGCTCGTCAGGTTCATGTTTGGCCAGTCCGGGTACATCGCCTTGAACTCACCGACGAGCTGTTTCGCGGCATCCTCCGCCGGGACGCCCTTTTTCTTGAGCTCCAGAGCGCTGTTCTGAAGGTCACTGATGAACCTTTTCTCAGCCGCAACCATCGAGCCGTCGCCAGGAGCGCTGTGGTCCGGCAGCACATGCAAAGCGTTCAGCGCTGCGACCTTGTCAAGGACTGTCAGCCAACTCGAAGGCGTACCGCCGTCACCGTATATACCTGGCACGACCTTGTTCTGCACCACATCGCCCGATACGAGGGTCCGGTCCGATTCCACAAAGGTCAGCTCATCCCCTTTCGTATGCGCTCCGCCGAACCAGAACAGACGTGCCATCACGCCACCTAAGTCGATGTTCGCCTCGGTAGCGAACGTAATATCAGGTGTGCGTAGTGTGGCGTTTGCCAGAAGTTCCTTCTGTTTCGCCGAGCGGCTGGCAAACAGGTCCACCATTTCTTTGCCATGCAGTTCCATTTCCTGCTGCTGGACAGAATTGCGGATCAGGATCGTGCCACGGGGAAAACCAGCTTCTCCGGCGGCGTGCTCTGGATGGAAATGTGTCGTTGTAAGAAAGAGCTTTTGGCTGGAAGGGGCAAGCTTGGCCGCAACGCGCGCGATGGTCGCGCCGTTGGGCGGTCCAAGGCCGGTATCCACAACCAACGTCGCACGGTTCCCAACAATGATCGCTACGTTGGGGAAACCCATAATCGCCCAGACATTGTCGGAGACCTTGACGGCCTCTTCCCCAAGCACGGGCTGATTTTGAGCGGGAAGAATTGCGGCGGCAAACCCGGCCAGGAACAGAAGCTTGGTGTCCATAGTACTTCTCTTGTATCACGGGTTGGCCCACTTGACGCAGGCGATCTGTAACACCGATCGGAATCGACATCATAGCAAACACCGGCCCGTTTTCTTCAGTCGATCTCGGTGTCGATCTTCAATAGAGCCACCTGATCGTTGTCATGCTTCCTCTGCTTCTTTATCAGGGCCCTCGTCGCATTGGGATTCGGTGGTTGCGCTCGGTAGGACTAACCTGGTGCCGAGCTACTGGAGGTGAATCTGTCTTGGCTGCTCTCGGGGTGCGTCAGGGCGAAGACGTAATGCACGATATTCGTGGGCAAGACGACGAGGCGGCGAAGCGGTGGGAGGAGTTCCAGAGTCGGAGTTTTCAGGGAAGCGGGCGGGGGTCCAGTAAGTTCCTAAGGGACAGCTTCAATGTAATAGCGCAAAATCCTAACCGCTTCACGTTCCGGAGGGCTGACCAATCGCCGACTAAGCACTTGGATTCACGAACGTGCGTCAAGGCGCTGCGCCATGTCAGTTTCCGGTAACGGGATGACCAGGACCGGAGGAAGGGTGTTCGCTGTATCTTTCGCAAGTCCACTGGCGTCTGGGTGAGCATGCGCAGACACATTCCAGCACTGTTTTTTGTGCCTTGTCTTGACGGCGCTCATCTGCGACATGATCGTGCGTTCGCGCCTCGTGCATGCCCAAGCCCCCTTAACTGTCTACATCGACAGCGCGCCTCATCATTTCAAGGAGCGCCGCGACACGCTGGCGTTGAAGGAAAGTGAGGTCATCGGTTTCCACTGCGCCGATGGGAGTTGCTACGTCCTCAGCAAGTGAGGGGTAAGGATAAGATCGGCGGAAATCTTTCTCCCCGTACTGCCCACATCGCGGTCGGATTAGGGCGCATCGGGAGATCAAATTGCGGGTTTGCTGGATAGCTCGCGACAACGCGCTTCACTCCATGATGCTGCCGAAGAGCCCGTCGTCGAGACGCACTTGACGAAATCCCGACTTTTCAAGCGGAATAGGCGAGGCGGGCGAAACAATGATTCCGGACGGGATGCATGAGCCCACTTCTTCAAACCACAGTACTGGAGTTTAGGCCAACGATCTTAGATACAATCCAGAGGAGCCGAGGTTATTCGAATGCAAACCCAAACAACGCGACGCAGCCTTCACAGCGCATTTTTTGTCGCAACCGTGATGTTGGCGCCACTCGCTCTAGCCCAGCACTCGCTAGATGGACCAGCAATAGACTCTAAGACCGCCGACCAGGCTTACAAGAATATCGTCCAGCTCAAGGGCACGCCCGCTGACCAGTTGATACCGGCGATGCAGGTAATTTCCTCTTCGCTCGGCGTCGAGTGTTCTTTCTGCCACGTGGCAGGCAAGGCGGAGCTCGACGACAAGCCGGCGAAGAAGACCGCTCGGGAGATGATCTCGATGGTGGCGTCGATCAACAAGGGAAGCTTCGGCGGCCGGCAACAAGTGTCGTGCTTCTCCTGCCACCATGGCGTTGCCAATCCGGCGAGCGTCCCGCCGGTGCTCGAAACCGACGCGGTGCGCGGCGAGATAAGCACGGTTCTGCCGGCGGGAGCCGCTCCGACCGTCGATGATGTGATCCAAAAGTACGTGACGGCAATCGGCGGCACCGACGCGATTCGCAAAACCACCAGCCGTGTTGAGAAGGGCACGATTCTCGTGGGCGGGAGTCAGACGCCGATCGAAGTATTCACCAAGGCCCCCAACAAGCGCGTCACGATTAGCCACGGAGCGAACGGTGATAGCTTTACCGCTTTTGATGGCACAGCCGGCTGGATGGGCAACACAGGGCGCCTAGCGCGGGAGATGTCGCCGACCGAATCCCTAGCATCGTCGTTGGATGCCGAATTCGCGATTGCGGTCAGATTGAAGGAGATCTTTCCGCAGATTCGCCGCGCTCGTCCCGAGCAGATCGATGGTGTTATGTGCGAGTCGCTGATCGGGACGGGACCCGGACGCTTGCCCGTGCGGCTTTACTTCGACCAGAACTCGGGACTGCTGATACGCTTAGTACGCTTCGCGGAAACGCCCGTGGGACGCAATCCGACCCAGATCGATTATGCCGATTATCGGGACACTGACGGCGTCAAGATTCCATTCCGTTGGACGCTTTCCAGACTGAACGGACGCTTCACCATTCAGATCGCAGACGTGAAGAGCAACGTTCCGATCGATGACGCGAAGTTCGCAAAGCCCATAGGCGATGTGAAATAGGCCAAGTGCAAGTGCAGCGCGGCGGCTCGTACCACAATCACAAGTGGTAGATAGCGGCGGGATTGAATACGCTCAGCGACCTTTATTCGTTCGGTCCGAATCACCTTGTTGGAATCGCACGGCACGCCGCTGCTAGGCTGGGACGACGGTGCATCTGGTAGCTATGTTGGACTTTGCGGGATTGGTCGCGAGATATGCGCTATCACTCCCGATCTCCAGCCAACGGGCGGTCGTCAGGGCCACACGACGAGATCTCGACTTCCCAAGCAGTGGCGAACGGCCTGTGCAGACCAACACACAACACCTATCCCATTGATCCGATCACTCCCGATTGTCAAACGTATCGATTGGGCTTTCGAGGGCGCTGATCAGTCCAGCTTGGCATATTCCGCTTTGGCTTGCTTAAGGATCGGTATGTTGGAGTCAGCGTCTTTCCACAAGGTGAGGAAATCTTCGTAGGCCATCTTTGCCTTGGTCTTGTCTCCCGACATAGCGAGCGCTCTGCCTAGTTGCAAGTGGGCTAGTGCTCCTATGGGATCGATGGCAACGATCACGCGGTGATCGAGAATCTTCTGGAATTCGGCCGCAGCATCGGCGCCTTGATGTACGGCCAGATAGGCCTCGCCGCGCACGTAGACCGGATAGAAAACCCCGAAGGACCCATTAAACCAACTGAGGGGCACGCCCAACTCATAGGGAGCGGCTATTTGTAGCACGTCGATCGCCTTGGACGACTCGCCCTGATTCAGACCATGGCTCAATGCGAGAATTGCGCGAAGTGCCGGCAGGTAACTGACTCGGACGGACGTATCCTCGGGGAAGCGTTTGCCGAGATCATTCGCGAGTGTCTGAGCCCCGGAGGAATCGCCCGAGAGCGCCAGTGCAAAGGCAGCGCCATACTCCACGTCCCGAGCCCTGGAAAGGGCGATCGCCACCATCGCGCTCCGCCTTGCCTCGGGTGCATTGCCGAACAAAGCCTCCCACAGTGCTGGTCCGATTTGGAAAAGCGCCGCTCTTTCCTGTTCTCCCGCGTGCTGAGTCAACTCCACCGCACGCTGTGACTTCCTCCTTGCTTCTTGCAAGCGACCAGAATATGCCAGGACAAAAGCTTCATGGTCGGCGATCCAGTCTTCCGCTTGAGATTCCCCCTGACCTAGAGCCACTACTTTTTCCATTGCCGTCTTGTCACTTCTCACAAATGCGAGGTCGTATCGCTGGATCAGAAAAGCAGGCAAATCCACTTTGCGCTGGGAGGCTCGCTGAAAGGCGGCCTCGGCTTCTGGCAGGCGGTCCAGGAACTGGTAAGCAGTGGCAAGGTTTACATATGAAAATGGAAAGTCCGGATCGAGCGCGATCGCCCTCTTAGCTTCTTCGATCGCCTTTTCATATTTGCCGAAAAAAGGATAAATCATCCCCGACAAGAGTCCGGGGGCGTTAATCTCACGCGGATAAGTTTGCGCCCACAACTCAAAGGTCTGCTGCGCCTTTTCCAGGTTCCCCGTCACCTGTAGATCGTAGTTAGCCGTGATAAAGAATTTCTCCGCGTCGCTCGCGCGATCACGCAATTGATAAGCTCTGCGGGTGCTCTCCGCGGAGAGGGCAGACTCCCCAATATCGCCGTACACGCGCCCCAGGAATGCATGTCCCATCGCGAATTTGGGGTCGATCTCAATAGCGCGCTTGAAAAGGGGCACAGCGTCTGCAGCGCCTCTTGAGGAGTTAACTTTCAAGGCCGCGCTATATTCTTTCAGGGCTTCGAGCGACGGCGTGGTAGCCTCAGCGAGCGGGGTCGAGTGCTTTTCCACCGTGGCGAGCGATTCGCCGACTCGGGTTCTGAACTTACTGGCAACTTGACTCAGGGCATTCAGAACATCTTCTTTCCTGGCCGCTTGCACCTGCTCCTCATCCAGGACGTCTCCAGTGCGACAGTTCTTAGCGCGTAACCCCAATACATATTTGCTTCCGAGGGGCGCAATCGAGCCATCCAGAACGGCGGCGCCCGCGGTTCGCTCACAGACTTCATTAGCGAGCTCCGGAGTAAGTCGCGCATCCACCGGCTGGCCCATCAACCGCAGCGCCTTGTGGATATGTTGATCGGACACGAGGCTGAGGAACGGCGACTGTTCCAGTTGTACCGCCAGCCCCTGGCGAAGCGTCTCGTCAAATACGGGGTCGCCCGTCCTGTTTGTGAAGTCGGCGAGGACAATCGTATCCTTGTCCGTGAGTTTTGGTTTGCCGTGAAGTGCCCGGGGAAAATACAAGTAACCCGCGGCGAAAACCGCCAGCACAATCGCGGCAGTAGGTACAATTACCTTCGCGCGAATGGTATTGGCGGCGCGCGATGAAATGGTCGCTTGGGCGGAGGCATCCGTGGCGGTAAGAGCTGTCGACAAATCGCGTACCATCTCAGCGGCTGACTGATACCGCTTCGCCGGCTCCTTTTCCAGCGCCCGCGAAACGATACGATCGATTTCCGGTATCAGGTCCGGCCGAAGCTCGCGTAACCTAGGTGGGGAGTCGTGCACGATGGCGTGCATGATCTGAAGGTGCCCTGCTCCCGTAAATGGCGGCCGGCCCCCCAGCATTTCGTAAAGAACCGCTCCCAGGCTCCACAGGTCGGTGCGGCAATCGAGGGCCTTTCCGGATGACTGCTCGGGAGACATGTAGAGGGGAGTCCCTTTTGTGGATCCATCCAGGCTGGCCGCGGCGTCGGTGGTTTTCGCCAGTCCGAAGTCAATGATCCGTGCCACGCCGTCCTTGGCCACGATGACGTTGCCAGGCTTGATGTCGCGATGAAGAATGCCGCGTTCGTGCGCCTTGGCCAGCCCCGATGCAATCTGCCGGGCGATGTGCAAAGCTTCGGCAACCGCCAGTCCTGCGCCGGTATTTTCCGCCACGATCCGGGCGCGTAAGGTCACGCCCTCGTGGAACGCCATGGCAATGAACAGGTCGCCACCTGGGACCTCGTCGATATCATGGATCACTACGATGTTGGGGTGATCCAAGGTCGACGCCGCGCGAGCCTCTTCTTTCAGACGCCGCTTCAGCTCATCGTTATGCCGCAGGTGCGGCGGCAGGAATTTCAGGGCTACCAGCCGATTCAGCTTCGTGTCGAACGCCTTGTACACCACTCCCATGCCGCCGGCGCCGAGCATTTCCAGAACCTTATAGTGGGAAATCGTCTGGCCGGCCAACTGCGTTACCGTGGAATCCGCTGACTCCAGCACGCCCGACGCCGGACGGTCCAGGAAACTTCCTGCCTGCTGATCAGAAGCCAGCAGTGACCGGACTTCTCGCTCCAATTCCTCATCACCGGAGCACGCCTGCCGCAGAAACTCCTCGCGCTCGGCAGCCGGACGCTCCAAGGCGGCGTGCAGCAGGCTATCGATTCGTTTCCAGCGTTCCGAGTCCATCAGTGCTTCTTCCACTCTCGCGCTCGCCGCTGATCTCGCGATACAGCCAAGCCTTGGCGGTACGGAAATCCCGCCTCACAGTGACGGGCGAGATTTTGAGTACCTCGGCCGTTTCTTCCAGGCTGAGACCGCCAAAGAAGCGCATTTCCACCACCTTCACTTTGCGTGGATCGAGCCGCGCCAGTGCGTTCATGGCGTCATCCAGCGCCACCAGATCCGCGGGCCGATTGCCGTCCGCCACGGTCGCCTCTTCTAGGGACACATGCACCACCCCGCCGCCCCGTTTCAGGTTACGCCGCCGCGCACTTTCCACCAGAATGCGTCGCATCAACTGGGCCGAAACCGCGAAAAAATGGGCTCGATGCTGCCAGTGCATGCGCTTATAATCCACAAGGCGTATGTAAGCTTCATTCACCAAAGCCGTGGTCTGCAGGCTGTGGCCGGGACGTTCCCGCCTCATGTAGTGCTTGGCCAGGCGGTGGAGCTCATCATAAACTAAGGGGGTCATCCTTTCGAGCGCGTTCTGGTCTCCAGCGCTCCAGGCGCGGAGAAGCGTGCTGACATCGCCCGCCGCCGGCTCACCGCGCTTGGCCGTCCTCTGCATTGCCATTGAATTATACCCCCGCACCCTCGGCCTCAAATTAAAGTTGCTTGCGTGATCACTTCCTAGCGCATCCTACGCCTACTTGAATTAGAGGGACACATGAAAACGGTCTTGAGTTCGATCGTAACGAGCAGCGTGCTCGCCGCTTTTGCAATAGCTCCGCCCGCACGACGCCATACCATCACCGACCTTGGCACTTTGGGCGGGACGTACAGCTATGCTTATCGCATTAACAATGCGGGCGTGGTAGCCGGCGGCATCGCGACCTCGACCCAGATTGGCGTCAACCAAACCGCCTCCCTTTGGTATGGCCGCCATTTAATCGACCTCGGCACACTGGACCTCAAAAAATGCCCCACCTGCAACAGCGCGGCGGGCGATCCAAACGTGGGTAGCGAGTCAGCCATGGTTTCTGAAACTTGCGAGACAGATCCGAATGGTGAGGACTTTTGCGCTTTCGGTACTCACTGTCAATGCCTTGGGGCCATCTGGACGCCGTCTAAAGTTCTCGATTTCGAAGCCGAGATTTGGGGGCCAAACGGCGCTATCCGGGAACTCTCGCCGCTCCCTGGCGACACGGTCGGATTCACCTTCGGAATCGACGACAAAGGCCAGGCCGTCGGCGTGTCGGGTTTGTGCTCGAACACATCGGCGCCGCCTGTGAGCTCGTTTAACCTCGAGCCTTGCAGTCACCCGGCAACATTCTCGGGTGCAACAGCCGGGCCGGCGGCTTTGATGGGGCAGTCTCGAATCACTGAGCGTGCTGGAGAGCGTATCCAGACCAGAGACTTCCTGACCGACAGTACTAATAGAACGAAAACCAATAATTTTGATGCGGTTGAGCTGCCAGCCCAATCAAAACCTGCCATGCTAGTGAGATTTTCGCTTCCTTTTTTCGGTTACGGAACCGAGCAACCATCAACAAGCAAACAAGGAGACATCACATGAGATCAGAACATTTTGCTAGGCCCGCTGCGGTAGTCGTTGCGGTTGTGGCATTCGGGGTTGTGGGAATGTTGAGCAGTCCGTTGCCCCTACAAGCGCAGGACCCCTCCGAAACGTCGCTCATCCAGCAAGGCTTCGCGATCGCCCCCGTGCCATTGAATCTGGCTGGAAGAAACCGCGATCTCGTAGGATTAGGCAGCTACCTGGTGAACGCAATTGGTGACTGCAATGGTTGCCACAGCAGCGGCGCGCCTCCACTCTTCCTTTACCCCTACGCCACCGGCGGAAACCCGTACTTTAACCAGCCGGAGAAGATCGATCCTTCCGTTTACCTGAATGGGGGCACGAACTTCTTCACAGTCGGGACTCCAACCGGACCTAACGGCTATGCAGGCCCAAACATCATCACTCGCAATCTGACACCGGACAAGAATGGGCTGCCGGAAGGCGGTCACTCGCTTTCAGAGTTTAAGCAGATCTTGAGGACCGGCATAGATTTCGACCACATCCATCCGACCTGTACGGCAGCGCAAATAGCAGCAATTAATGCAGGCGCCACGCCAATTTGCATTCCCACTGGACCCATCGTCTACGACGCTAAGGGCGACGCATTCAACAATATCCCGGACGGTAATCTTCTCCAGATCATGCCATGGGTAACGTTTTCGCATCTGACCGACCGTCACATCGAGGCAATCTACGAATATCTAAGCGCCATCCCCTGCATCGACAACACGACCAGTACGCCGCCGGCAGGTTTTCCCAACGAGCTACGCAACGACTGCGGGAACGCCGGAGCGCAGGCCATTGACGTTGTCGGAGATTCCAGGATTCAACAGGCTCCGCGGTCGCGCCGACTCCGGTGAAACACCGCTTGAAAAGACCACGGCGTGCTCGGCGATCTGGCCAACGCCATGCCCGGCGGCAAGAATTGTCACACAGTAACATGGTTTGCCAACAGGGCGGACCGGGTTTACACTACCAAGAGGGCATTCCGGTCTGCCAGGACCGTTTCCAACGCATTCCGCGTTGACATTTGTACGCGCGCCAATCTTAACGATTCTACGGCGAAATCTATTGTGGCGGGTGAGATTAGACTAAGCCCCGTGTAACACGCTACCCTTCGGTGATCCTGCCAAGCGCTGGCCTGCCAGCCCAATAAACGGGAACGCGACTTCCCGAGCAGTGGCCATAGCAGTTTCCTAAATACTACGGCGTCAGGCAAGGTCCACCCCGGATGCGGCCACAAAGGGTGTATTACGGCCAAGTGGAGTCGACCATAGCCGACCAATAACTCGGTTGATCTCGGCTCAGGAATCCAGCGCGCCAGATACTCCGATAGAGCCTTATGCTTGCGATGAAATTGCAGCCCGTCGATGGTACGATTGGCTCCCGTATATCTTATCGCACGGACTCGAGGCTCAATCTCTCGTCAGTCTTCCGCGCGGACGAGGACATTACAAAACAGAGGAGGAACTCATCACGG
>Ga0210401_10006539_pt1 | contig 11808 bp, 10 predicted proteins | sample IncBWH32MmetaG_FD_150866 | JGI IMG/M metagenome (GOLD analysis project Ga0210401, IMG submission 150866) | Forest soil microbial communities from Barre Woods Harvard Forest LTER site, Petersham, Massachusetts, United States - Inc-BW-H-32-M | ecosystem: Environmental > Terrestrial > Soil >... | reverse complement strand
CAATCGCTCTGGACGCGTCAAATGCCGTTTCGAGCTTGATCGCAGGCGGAATGGATTTCTGCAGCACCGGCAGGAGCGCGCGTATGCCGTCCGCCACTTCAACCGTGTTCGTGCCCGGCTGCTTCTCAATCGCGATAATGATTCCTCGTGTGCCATTGAACCAACTCGCGTCCTTGTTGTTTTCGACATCATCGATGACGGCGCCCAACTGTTCCAGGCGAACCGGCGCACCATTGCGGTAGGCGACGATTAACGGCCGGTAGGCGTTGGCAGTAGTGAGCTGGCCCGTAGACATCACCGTGAATGCCTGGTTCGGTCCGTTGATTCGGCCCGTCGGGAGATTGGTATTGGCGAGCCCGATCGCTTTCTGTACATCGTCGATGCCGATGTCGCGCGCTGCGAGCAGTTCGGGGTCTACCTGCACACGCACTGCGTACTTCTGGGCGCCATACACCTGAACGCGCGAGACACCGCCGACCATCGAGAGCCGTTGTGCGATCAAGGTCTCGGCGTACTCGTCGATTGCATAGAAGGGCGCGACTGAGGAACTCAGAGCCAGATAGAAGATGGGTTGTTCAGCCGGGTTGACCTTCTGGTACGAAGGCGGCCGCGGCATCGTCGGGGGCAGACGGCCTCCCGCTCTCGAAATTGCTGCCTGTATGTCTTGCGCGGCTTCGTCGATCTTGCGGCTGAGATCGAATTGGATGGTGACCGACGTGGCGCCTTGCGAGCTCGACGAGCTCATCTGCTTGACGCCGGCGATGGTCGAGAACTCACGTTCGAGGGGAGTCGCAACGGATGACGCCATGGTCTCGGGATCGGCGCCCGGCATAGCGGCGGTGACCTGGATGGTGGGGTAATCGACGCTTGGCAATGCAGCCACCGGTAGCGCGCGATAACCGATGATGCCGAACAGAAGAACTGAGAACGTAACGAGCGTCGTCATGATGGGACGCTCGATGAAAATACGGGAAAAATGCATGATGCTTACTCCGACTGGTATTAGAGCCCGGTGCCCTGACCCTTCGCGGCAGGAACAACTTTTACATGGGCACCCGGGAAGAGCATCATCTGCCCATCGGTAACGACTGTTTCTCCCGCCTTGACACCTGTGTCGATCAGCACTTTGTCCTCGATGGTACGGGCGATCGACACCACACGGGGCTCCACTGTTTCGTCCTTCTTCACAACGTAAACGAACTGGCCCTTCTGGCCGGCCTGCACCGCCTGAGCTGGTATCACGGTCGCATTCTGCGTGGATCCAAGCTGCAGTACCACATCGACGAACTGCCCTGGCCACAAGAGCCGGTGCGCATTGTCAAATGTTCCTTTCAGATGAATCGTTCCGGTCTGTGCGTCCACTGTGTTATCGATCAGCGTGAGCATTCCCTGCTCCTTATCGGCTGCGGTCTCATGCGGGATAACGTGTACGGGCAGCTTGTGCATCGCGCTGAGACGGCGAATCTCATCGAGATGGCGTTCCGGCGCGTTGAAGCTAACGAATACCGGGGTGACGCGATTAATGACGACGAGCGGCACGTCGTTTGCCTTGACCAGATTCCCGGCATGCACCAGCAGATTTCCAGTCCTGCCGGAGATCGGCGCTTTGATTTGGCAATAGCTCAGATCGAGCTTTGCCTTATCAATCGCAACCTGTTCGACGTTTAAGGTCGCCCGTGCCGTGTCGATGGCGGCATGGTCGGTGGCGAGAGCTTCGCGGGCGGCATCGGCAGCGCTCGTGTATTGCAAACGCTGCTGTTCGGAAACCAGCTTACCTTTCAGCAGGGCGTCGTATCGTTGCGCATCGATATCGGCATTCTTCGATTGAACGGTATCCTTCTGGAGCGCCGCTTCGGACTGCCTCAATTGAGCGCGATCACGCTCCACGGCGGCTTCCGCCTGCCTGAGAGCCTCTTGGTACGGACGCTGATCGATCTCAAAGAGGAGATCGTCCTGCTTGACGTCCTCTCCTTCGGTAAACCCAACGTTCGTGATCTGGCCCGCCACCATGGACTTGATCTCCACCCGAGATGACGGCTCGACGGTGCCGACGATTCGTATCTCGACCGGAACGTTTTCGCTCTCAGCCAGGGCGATGGTGACCGGAACAATCATGGCGGCCATTCCCCCGCCTTTCATCTGTGCGACGGGCTGAGATTTGCAACCGCCAAGCACTCCCAGCGTACAGACTGCGGCGACAATGATTCGAGTTCTCCTTCGACGTGGATACACAGATACCTTCGGGCATGCCTCCGCTGGCCCGAACCCCTTACAGTAGTTTAACGAAAATGTTTCGGCGAGAGTTCCATTGAAACTAAGCCGAATCAGGCTCTGAGGCAGCGAATATGAAGGAAGTAAGCGACCACTCAACCGCGGGGTACGGCCTCGGCAACGTCTTTGCTCGCAGGTGGTTCGATGACACCGCGCGCCGATTCAGTGGCCAGGTTAGCCTGTTCGGATTCATCCGTACCACGAGTTCAAAGAATCGACCACACTCGGTGACCGATTTCTCGTTGGCCCACTACTGTCCGCTCATTGTGGAACGATATCTATCAGTATCGGTAGGTATCCCAAATTGTCATTTTGACCCGCGACAAAACATGAACTTTGCCGATGACAAGAGTTGAGGAAATGCCGAAGCTGAGCAGAAACTTGCGCGACCTTGTACTCTTAGAAACCTGCCAATCGGGTTTCGGCGTCGCCGAAGTTTGTGAGTTCCACACCCATCCGATCCATGATGCCCAGGTATAGGCTGCACAACTTGCGGTTGTCATCGCCCAACTCCAAATAGTCGAGCGCCCTGCCAGTTTTCAGCTTGCCAGCTAGGCCGCCGATGGTGACCACCGGCACCTTCTGGTTGTCGTGCTTCGTGCCGGACCACATGTTCGACAGGAATAGCAGACAGCTATTGTCCAACACGGTGCTCTCGCCTTCCGGCATGGCGTTCAGACGTTGGGCCAGGTAGGCCAGCTGGCTCACGTGGAAGCGTACGATCCTTTGATAATCCTCCTCGGTATCGTAATGAGAGGCGCCGTGATGCTGCTTGCTCACGCCAAGGAAGGGATAGTAGAGCGCGGACAGGTCCCGGGCCAGGAGCAGGGAGGCGACGCGCGTTTTGTCGGTCTGAAACCCGAGGGCGATGATGTCGCACATCAGGCGAATGTGATCGCGGATGTCTACAGGCAGGCCGTCGTGCGGACGCTCCATCGCAAACAGTGGGCGCCCCGCGTTGCGGGCCCGCTCCGCGGCCTTGTCCTTATCCGTTCGCATCCGGTCGATGCCTCGTTCGACCTCGCGGACACTGGCGAGATACTCGTCCAGCTTGAGTTTGTCAGCGGAGCTGACCTTGGCGCTCAGCGCCAAGGCATGCTCCTTCACCCGATCCAACACGCTCGTGTTGCGCAGTCTGCTGCTATTCTCAAACAGGCTGTCGAAGGCTAACGAGGGATACATTTCGTTGGGCACTGGCGAGTCGCTGCTCTGCCACGAAATATGCGAGCTATAGGCATTCGAAAAGTTCGTTTCGTGGAACCCGGTCATGGCGCGCTCACAGGCCAACACCATGCTGGGCTGCGGCGTCTCCTGTCCGATTCGGTTGGCCAGCACCTGGTCCACCGTGATGCCGCCGTGGATGATCGAACCTTTGCTAATCGGCACTCCCGACAACATGTTCCCGGTCATCGCCGGATGAATCCCCTGTCCCGTGGCCGCCCTGTTGAACAGGCCGTCAATGACGTTGATCTTCGCCTTGAGGGGTTCCAACGGCGCCAGTGATTCGCTCAGTTCCATCCCGGCGCCGGTCCCTTTCGCCCACCAGCGGTCGGGACTGATGCCCGTGCCCATGAACAGCACGGCAAAGCGTTGGGGCGGCTCGGAGGTGGTAGCCGCCGAGGCGGAACTGACGCCAAAACCAGCGAGCGACTCCAACCATGGCAACGCCATTGTCACGCCGGTGCCGCGGAGAAAGATCCTCCGAGATAACGCCCTTTCGCGTTTTCGACGCGCCTCATGCTGGGTGCTCGTCATGGTTCACCTCTCCTTGGCCGTCAGTTGCCCGAGGCCCCGCTTATTGAGAAACTGACGGCTCGTAACAATGCTTTCAATTACGGTCTCAAAACAGCAGCCATCGTCCCCAAGCTTGCTGTCTATCTCCTGAATCAGAAGGTCGTCGGATAGCGTCACGCTCCGTCCCAGGGCGTAGGCCAACAGTTTTCCGATAAAGCTGCGCATGAAATCGTCTTGGCGGTGGCCGCGAATGTACTGCCGGATTCCCTGCACTCCCTCTCCTTCGATGCCCCCCGGAAAGCTGGCCCGAGCATCGACGGTACGCCCGCCAAGATCGTGAGTTCGGCTCCTGCCGACCGGATCGAACCCTTCGAACGCCAGTCCGAACGAGTCGAATCGCGCGTGGCAAGCGGCGCAGCTCGGGTTGGCCCGGTGCCGCTCCATCATTTGCCGCAACGGCAGATCCATCTTTGCCTCATCAGCCGGCAACTCGGGCACCACCGGGGGCGGCGGCGGGATTTGCTCACCCAGTACGTTCTTCGCCACCCAGTAGCCGCGCTTCACAGGGCTGGTTCGCAAGCCTGGCGCGTTCTTTGTCAGAAACACGGCCATGGGCAACAGGCCGCCCCGGCCGTAGCGGCCGGCGTCGTGGACGTGAACCCACACGCTTTCATCGCCCCCTACCGGCGTTATGCCGTAGTGACGGGCCAGAATAGGATTCACAAACGAGTCGGGAGCGTAAAGGAAGTCGAGGATCGGACGGTTGTGACGAAAAACGTCCAAAAGGAAGCGAACCGGTTCCTCGAACATCGCCTCTTTCAATTCGTCGTTGAATGATGGAAAGCGCTCGCGGTCCACGGTTCCAATCTGCTCGAAATCGCGAAAGTTCAGCCAGTTGCCCCCAAATTCGACCGCCAGCGCCCGGATGCGCGGGTCCTGCAGCATCCGTCGCGCCTGGGCTTTGATGACGTCCGGCTCGTGTAGGTCGCCTGCTGCGGCGTGCTGGAACAGTTCCTCGTCGGGCATGCTCGACCAGAGGAAATAACTGAGCCGGCTAGACAGATCGAGATCCGATAGCGGCTGAATTCCGCCGCGGGCTTCGACCAAGTCGACACGGTACAAGAACTTCGGCGACGTCAAGACCAGAGCGATCACCTCGCGGATCGCCGTTTCATGGTCCAGGCCATAGCGCTGGCGGGCCTCGCGATAGAAGGACAGCAAATCAGCGCGATCCGCCGGCGACAATGGCCGCCGATACGCGCGGACGGCGAAATCAAACATTGACTCCAAGTGGCTCGGCTCAGCATCGCGGCGGGCTTGATCGACCCAGCGGATGCTCTTATCGGCGCTGTCAAAGAAATCTTTGATCGCTTGGATCGCCACCGTGCTGCCGGCCTTGGCCATTTCCAGGTAATCGGCTTCGAGTTTCCTGATTTTCGCTTCCGAGATGATCTCCTTCACCTCGATCTCTTGAACCTGCGGCTCGCCGTCTTTGAAGTCGTCTCGCGTTCCCCGGGTCCCCAACTTGGCGAATTCGACATAGGTGCGGATATTAATGGATGCGACGAAATCCATCTCCCGCCCCATCCGATCCAAGGTCGCCCGCTGCTTCTCGTCCAGCAGCAACTCATACAGCGGCTTATCGTCGCGGAAGTAGCCCATGACATTGTGGAAGCCCGCGCTCAGATAGCGGCCTTCATCTTCGCCCGTCTGGAAATAGTTTCGGCCGCGCGATTCTCTGTAGAACATGTCGGGAAAGACGCTGCAGAATCGGCCCCACGCTGCTTCGTAGCGTGCGCGTTGACCGGCTGGAACAAATAGGTCCGGATCGCCGGCCGCATTCTCGACCAGGATCGTCTTGCCTGGACCGAACGGATTATCCCATTCAGGTTCGACTACGTCGCGCTGATTGAACGGCGGCTCGCCCTCGACCTGCAACTGCCTGGGATCGAACTTTCGGCGATGCGTCGCGTATTGGGTATTTTTCCAAATCAGTAACGGCTGCCAAGCGGCGCCGATAGGACCCGCCGTAATGTTGATAAACCGGGGCTCTACCTTCTTGCGCACCCTGGCAATGTAGGATCGCATCTCCTCACAGCCGGCTCGCGCCACGTTCGGCTGATCCGCCTGCGGCCCGGGCAACGCTCGCCACATACTTTGCAGCTTCACCAACGGGCCGACTTCTTCGGCGGACTCCAGAGTCGACCAGACGGTCTCCAGATACTTGGCGCTGACGCGGTATTGACGCGCGAGATCGGCTAGGGTGGCGTTGGGCTGCCCAAGTTCTGCCCGATGCCGGAAGCGCCAGGCGGTTTGAAAATAATCGGCGTAGTCGATGTTCTGCGCATGATAGAAATCGATGATCTGATGCACGGCGAACTTGTCGCGATCGGTCTCGACCAGCATCGGATGCGGCGCAAAGCCAAATCCCTTCTCCTTCAAGTACATGTGGTCGGCTACGTCGCGCGCCGCGGCCAGATATTTGTTGAGGAGAGTGGGCGACATCATTAGCGTTTCGCCGGAGTTGTCAAAGCCCGCGGTGTTGGCCGGATCGACAGGAAACTCCCGGGCAGGGAGGATGTCAACGCCCGTTAGATCGCGGATCGTGTAGTTGTACTCGGCATTGCTGAGCCGCCGCGCCAGCACGACGCCTGGATCGCCGGCATTGCGGCGCTTCTCGCGTTCGCGGACGGCATGGAACCAATCGACCACGACGCGCCGCTCTCGCGGCGTCGGATGCCGCGCGCCCCTAGGCGGCATCTCCTCCGCTTCGAGACGCTCTAGCGTCCGAACCCAACGGCGTTCGTCCTGTATTAAGGCAGCCATGGTCGTGAATGCGCTTAAATTCATCTGCGCCGCAGGCCGCTGCTGCCCATGACAACCGATACAATACGTCTCAAGGAAAGGTCGGACGGTTTTAGTAAACTGGCTTTCCAGGTCCGCGCGTGCGTCCTCTTGGCCCCGCGCAACACCGAGAACCGCCGTTGCCGCCAGGGCTAAGAGAAAGCCCGCCCAGCGTGCGGTCGATTCGATCGGATCAGTCTGCCTCACCATGGCCGCTTCCAGACTAGATTGTCGGACAGCGGCGACGTGGCGTCAACTCGAAGTCGGGGAAATCAGACTGATATGAGCCATTATCGGCATGAAGCTGTCCAAAAGAGGCCGGTATGACGCGCAGCCGCAGAGTCGGGAGCTGCGAATCGACGGAAAGGCCGCTGAATCAGCATTTCCTCGACATCGGACTCGCGTTCCTTGGTTGCCACATCAACGAGTCGTTTCCCGTCAACTTGACGCGTTTCCGGTTTTGCTAAGAAATCCACCAGCGACGGGCGGAGTCCATTCTCCAGGCACGGACTTAGGGACAACACAGCAGGTTTCAGAAAGAGAGAGCGGTTCGCAGCGGACCTAGGCGCTTATTCCGGCAGCGCGTCGATCCGCTCCCGCAACCTCGCCAGGTAGGCAATTCTTTCACACAGCTGATCGATCGACCGCGGGGCGTTTTCCTCGGTCAGATAATCCCACCCGTACGTCCCCCAAAAGTCCTGGACGCGGACGGCTTTCAGATTCGGATTCAACATTCGCATGTTGACCCACCAATGAAGCTGGCCATACATGTTGGAAAAAATGACCGAAACCGTGAGTTCCGTCGATCCGATCGAACCCGCGTACTGGAGCGTGCCGCCGGGCTGCTTGGTCTTCCGTGGAGCGAACAACTGGGCGAAAGCTTTGTCGATCAATTTACGAAGGAGAGGCGCCTTAGCCGCCTGCACCTTCAGGTGGTCGGGCTCGCGCATCAACTCGGTTGGCGGATCGTCGCGAGGCACGAAGTCGAGCTTCGATCGCGTCTCGGCCATGTGCCGCATACTCTCCGGGTCCCTGAGAGCGCTTCTGGCCATGCGGAGATCCTGATAACGCAATCCGTAAGCGAACTGACCGGTCCGTGTGGCATTGCGGAACTGAACGAGAGCAGAAACGTTTTCGTTTAGCTCTAGACCCTCGCGGTAAACCGCAGGGGGCGGGAAACATTGCAGTGCGTGGGCGAGGGCAAAAGCATCGAGCAGGGTGGCGGCCTCGGCGGATTTCAACGTGGCGAAGTGATCGAGAAACTTGACGGCGTCCGTGCTCGGAACTCGTCTGACTGTCGGGAAGCCAGCGTCGGCCTCCGCCATAAAATCGGCGCGCAGGAGTGCGGCAATGTTTGTGCTAAGGTCAGCCATTCAGTGAGCAAGCCCGCAGAGACGGATCATTGGAAAATCCGCGCTACGCCGTCATGGGATCAAGTCGGAGCTAGTTTCGAACTCAACTACTATTCCTCGTGAGCGTAATTCGTTTACCATATCATCGTCCACAGGTATGCTCACTCGGAAGGCCCCACGCGTGGAACTCGTCCCGTTAATGAGCACTCGATCACTGATCACAACCTTAGCCACGTGCCGCTGTTCCACTTCGGAGAGAAACTCTATCCGGGAGATTTCTGGCGGAAGGCGATGCAGCAACTTGGTGGTGGCAACCGACGCCAGCAATCCCGCGCAGATAGCGATAAACAAGATGAACGCAAGATGAACGGAACGACGCTTTTCCGTTGCGCTCCTTTCAGATGCGGAGGATCCGAGATCGTAACGTAGGCGCTCCGCCAATGCCGCCGCGTTTGACACACCGTGTTGCAGGTAGAGCTTCGCTCCGCCGCGGAACTCTATGCAATATCCCAGCGGGGCTCCCCGTCCCGTCCACTCGCCCACTTTTTCAATGGCAGAAACGTTGCGTACCTGTGTTTCCGAGCTTGCAAGTGTGTTGAACGTGAAGGTCCTTCCATCGTAGCTGAATTCTTTGATGAGCCTTTTCCGAAACCAGAAGCCATTTCCAATGAAACCGAGACTCAAAACGATCATCCAAGTGATCGCCCAAAAATTGCGCCCCTGCGGCTGATGCGAAGGACTAGAATGGAATCCCCACCAGATCAAAGCTCCAAACAGAATTAGTATGACCACGGGAGATCTGTGACTGTACTGTTGCCACTTGGGCATTGCGCCAGCGATCATCGTGCGGCTTCGGGGATTCCGATACTTTATGGAGTCAAGCGGCGGGCGCGACTTCCAGTAAAGCTCTCTCCCTCCAATCACTCTCTCGGCCAGATGCGAAGGGCCGATCACTTGATCTCCTATCGACATTTTGACGCCAAACGATGATGTCCAGGGTTTCGTTCAGCAACCACCGCTTCATCTGGAAAGGCCAAGGTATCTTCGACTCGAACCGGGTTTAACCAGGCGCCTATACTATTGTTTCTGCATTCGTAGCTGCGAAGCGATTCAAGTTGTCGAGTCGCCTTCTCGGACTTGTGCCGCTCATGGTCCAGATTCGGCGTGTGGCGGAAGGATGAAAGCAGCGTGACGATTGAGGGACCGGAGAGCGTTGTCGCACATTATCGGCCGGACTATCTCTCCGCAACGCCGGGATCTGCGATGTTCAGCAGGGTAACGCTTTCCTGTTCGTTTGGGTCGGTTCGAGCGACCAAGCCGACGCACGGAATCGTCTCGCTGGCATTGTAAGGTAAGTGCGGGACATTGGGGGGAATGTGCGCGAAATCGCCGGCACGCATCCACATGTGCTGGCGCAGACTTTCGCCATACCACATCCCGGCCTCGCCCGAGATTACGTAGACAGCGCTTTCGTGGTTTTCATGCAGGTGTGGTTTCGCCCGGCCGCCCGGGGGAATAGTGACAACGTGTAAGCACAGCGCCTGTGCGCCCGCCGTTTCGGACGATACTCCGTTGAAGTACTCCAAGCCCTGCTTCCCATGGTAGGTTCCTGATTTCGAGATCAAGACGCAAGTTGGCTGAGTTGTGGGCATTTCCTAATTACAACATTACAGCCCAAACCCCTCGGTCGGCGACCCGCTTTGTACTGGCCGCCGCCCATCTCCGCAGAGATGCCGAACAGACCATTGAAAGAAGGTGTCAGAGAAACCGGCGTCGTCTTTCGATCCAACTCATAATCGCCGCGCGAGAAGGTAAAGAGTCAGCGGACGCGTTCCTTGCTCCACAATTTCAAACCCCGCCCGTTGCAGGTGTCCGCTCCACCAGTCCGCCCCGCGAGTACCACCATGCGTCATCAGCGGCCCGAAGGTGAATTTTGCCCATGGCTCATTAGCGATTACCATCAGTAGAAAATCTCCGCGTGGCTTGATCACACGGGCGGCCTCGGCAAGCGATTGATCGCTTCCCTGGCGATTGAGGTGATCCATGGCATAGGCACTGACAATGGCATCGAAGGCAGCGGGTTCGAAGGGTAGCTTTCGCATGTCAGCAGTGGTGATCGTCGCGCGCTCCTGGACCCCAGCCGCCTTCAAGTTCCCGAGCAGTCGCTGCTGCGGACTCTCCTTACGCCCGAAGTGCTGTTCGAAAGACTCACCGAAGAGATCCAGCGCAACAACCGTGGCTTGAGGACGAGCTTGGAGCACCATAATGGAGGATCTACCAGTTCCTGCGCCGATATCAAGCACCCGCCCCGGCCCAGAATGGAGAAAGTTTTGCGTTGGCAATTCAGGTTGCCCATTAACGTCGATGACGAAGCGTTCCACTAGAAATGCGGAACCGGACCAGAGAGCTACCGCGCTAAACAAGAGCATCGACCACCTAGACCACTTGCGGGCATATCCAAGCAGCAACATCGAAGCTGTGAGGGCCAGGATGGGCAGATGGCCATAGCTCAGCCACCACGGATAACCGAAGTCAAGGTAGGCAGTTGCAGATATCGGCATCTCGCCTCCAATCTGAGGGCTTCACGAATGAAGACTATCATTTTACGATGTCGCTGGTCATCGCCGAATATCGTCCTCTATCCCCACTTGACCCGCGTCCGCGTTGGACGGGCAGTTCCGACGGAAACGTTAACAGGTATTATCGGCTGCTTTTCCAGGCCTTGAACCTCTCCAAGGGCGTTCCGTTATTTGTTACCGTGATGCCCCCCTACCGAGACGTAATCTGGCTTAGGCCTGCTGCATCGGCAAGGCGTTTCGCATCACGGAGAACCGGGTAAATCGCAATACCCATAATTCCGCTCCAGAAGACCACGCTGAATCTCCGAATGAAGTCGGAGCCATACCAGACGAAGCCCGACACCTGCATACCCAAACTCAAGGCAATCATGCTGAAGCAAATGCAAGACCACAGGAATGTAGATGCACTCTTCCTTGCAGTCTCACTCGCCGCTAGTCTCCGAGCTGCCCGGCGCGTCGTGTAGAGAACGAACATAAGAAAAGCGCCGGACAAGACGAGGCCTGTGATGTACAGCCTATCGAAGTGCTTGATCGTGCGAACGAGGCACAGACCAACCACAAACGCTCCCAGTGCGGCGCAACAGGCATCGGCGAAGAGTTTCCAGGTTGTGGAATTAATTTTCATGAATCCTGCGCCGCCTTTCTGGTTCAGGAAAACGTTGTACAACATAACTCAGAAGTAGTGTTGCAGGTGCAAAGCGGTCAGAGTCAGCAGAAGGATCGCGTGAACCCGCACAACTAACTGTCCATTCTATCGGCTGAGCCCCCGCAGGGCTTGAGTAGGAAACCGTGTTTCCTCCCGGCCCAACCGTAAATTCGCGACCTTCATTGAGAATGACGCAATGTGTACCTCCGGACATCTAGGCTCTTCAACCGGCCGCACCTATACGCTTTACGTCCTGGTGAAGGACCCTGAAGAGTGGAAGCTCATCATCAATAAACAGACCGGTCAGAACGGCGACTCCTACGATCCGAGCATGGATCTGGGGCGCATCGACATGAAAATGGAGAAACCGCCAGTAGCCGTC
>Ga0210401_10006536_pt1 | contig 11809 bp, 7 predicted proteins | sample IncBWH32MmetaG_FD_150866 | JGI IMG/M metagenome (GOLD analysis project Ga0210401, IMG submission 150866) | Forest soil microbial communities from Barre Woods Harvard Forest LTER site, Petersham, Massachusetts, United States - Inc-BW-H-32-M | ecosystem: Environmental > Terrestrial > Soil >... | reverse complement strand
AGGCAAGCCAACACACGACCGATTAGCCGCCCTCCGTCAGGCTAATCGGATTCCCCGAAAGGGGAATAACAGGGAGGCGAGAAGACCTGGCTCGCCTCCTTTCTTTTTTTTCTAATCAATTTGAGTGAATGGATCATCCAACCGTGGGTTTGGTGGGGATGACCTTGCGCGGCGTGCGCGGAGGTTAGCGTGTTCAGTTCGCGTCGGTTTGGTGGCGTGGCGTGCGACCCGAAAAGAAATCTGCCGCACCTACGGCGCTCGTTGTTCTTTTTCTGGAAGACCCAGCGCTTACGCGCTGGGCTAACTTCTGTCGCGCCTCCAGCGCTTGTGTTATGGGGGATACGATGTGAGTAGGCTGTTCTTGGGGAGGATCGTTGATTGTCAGCGGGATGGGTTTTCAGATATGGTGCGGAATTCAGGAACAACGGAGCGAACACGTGAGTGTGAAGCGGAAGATTTTGTTGGCGGGCGCAGCCGGAATGCTCTTGGCGCTTTTGGGCGCGGGGGATTTGCGGGCGCAGGGGGCGCCGGAGAATTCAAGTCGGGAGTTACAGATTTGGACTGGCGGCGGGCATGGGATTAATGGGAGCACGTCGGATACGGGTGTTTGGAATTTGGGATTGCGGTACGGATTGATTTTGACAGCGCCGCATGGGCCGGGGTTTTTGAAGGGGCAGCTGGAGTACGCGTTCGATGTGGTGCCGGCTTGGGCGATCGTGCAAAAGACGAACACGGCTTATGGCGGCGGGGTGAATCCATTCGCGTTCAAGTGGATATTGTCGAAGCCGAAGAAGGTGAAGCCGTATTTTGAGATTGAGGGCGGGACGCTGTTCACGACTACAAAAGTGCCGGAGAACACGTCGCAGATCAATTTCACGTCGAGCGGCGCGCTGGGGATGCACATCCTGGGCGAGAAGCACAATTGGAGCGCGGAAGTGCGCTTTATGCACATTTCGAATGCGGGGATGACGACGCCGAATCCGGGGATCAATACGATACAGGTGCGGATCGGGTGGGGGATTTTCCGGAAGTAGACAGGATTAGTACTTTTCTCAAAAAGGGAACTCTGACGATCGAAGAGTGTCCCCAGGGGCTAAAGCCCAATTTTTTGCGGCTCCAATGTCGGAGCTAAGGCTCCGACCCCCTGAAACCCAGTTTCGGGATGACTCCTAGCGCTCGGGGTCGACCAAGTAGCGTTTCACTTCAGCAGATGGGAGAGCGTCTGCTGCATAGCCAAATGTGCCTATCTCTTTCACTTCGCGTGCTGCGCGCACAAGCGCTCCGAGGGCGGCACGGGCGAAGGAACCGCCGACGCTGATGCGCTTCACACCTGCCGCAGCCAACTCTTCCACGGAGAAAGTAGCGCCAGCGAAACCCACTAGGACATTCACCGGCTTTGAAACGGAAGCGCAGACGGCGCGGATCGCCTCGAGGTTCGTGAGGCCGGGCGCATAGAGGACATCCGCGCCGGCTTTGGAAAAGGATTGAAGGCGCCGGATGGTGTCGTCGAGATCGGGGCGGCCATGGAGGAAGTTTTCGGCACGCGCTGTGAGCAGGAACTGGGAAGCGTGAGCCGCTTCCGCAGCGGCGGCGACGCGCTCGGTGGCGAGTTGGAAGTCGTAGATGGGAATGTTCGTGTCACCGGTGGCATCTTCAATGGAGCCTCCAGCCAGGCCGACGTCAGCAGCGAGCCGGATGGTTTCCGCGCAAATGTCGGGGGAATGGCCGAAACCGTTCTGAAGATCAGCAGTGACTGGCAGGTGCGTGGCATCCACGATCTCTTTGGCATTCTGCAAAATGACGTCGCGGGTCATTTCGGGCGCGGAGTCCAGGTATCCCCTGGAGAAAGCGCAGCCGGCGCTGGTGGTGGCCAGGGCTTCGAAACCCAAGGCGGCGAGAATTTTTGCGCTGCCTGCATCCCACGGATTGGGGATCACAAATGCGCCGGGCCGTTGATGGAGGGCCCGAAGGACCTGGTATTTCTCCTGACGTGTTGCGGCCATGTTTTTCGCCTCCGAGAGATGCGCGTGATTACGCGGAAGCCGTCAGGCGAGCGAGAAGCAGGCGGAAGAATTTGTCGGGGTCGACATCGACGGCGACCAGGGCGTTGGGCTTGAAGTCCGACTCCAGATATTCAACAGGGGGCAGTCCGGTTTCGAGCGGCGGAGAGCGGCGCACGGGTCCGTGGGAGTAGCCGAGAGATTGGCCCGCGGTGAGTTCGCCGGTGGTTTCAATTTCCACAAAATATTCCTTCAGAGTGACGACGGACGGATCGACGAGTTGCGCGACAGTGAGCGGATCGTGCATCGCGAATCCATTGGCACCTCCCGTCTTGGTTAAGCGATCGAGATTGGCGCGGAGGATTTTTCCGGCGGCCTGGCTGACGGGATTTTGCGCGGCTTCGAGGGCGCGGACCTGCTCTTCGCGGATGATGACTTTGCGGGTGACGTCGAGGCCGACCATGGTGAGCGGAATGCCGGAATCGAAGACGATGCGCGCGGCCTCGGGATCGACGTAGAAGTTGAATTCGGCGGCGGGCGTGATGTTGCCGCCGCTGAGCGAGCCGCCCATCATGACGATGGATTTGATGAGCGGCGCAATTGTGGGGTCGGATTTGAGGACGGTGGCGACGTTGGTGAGCGGGCCGATGGCGACGATGGAGATTTCGCCAGGATTCGCGCGAACGATGCGGCGGATGAGTTCGACGGCGGTTTCGGAGACGGGTTTGAGTTTCGGTTCGGGGAAATCCACGCCGCCAAGGCCGTTGTTGCCGTGAGCGTATTTGGCGGTGACCAGGCGGCGAACGAGAGGAGTGGCGGCGCCTGCGGCGACGGGAATGTCGGTGCGGCCGGCGATTTCGACCAGGCGCAGGGCGTTGGGAAGAGTTAGGGAGAGAGGAACGTTGCCGCAGACGGGCGTCACGGCTTCGACGTGGAGTTCGGGGGAGCGAAGGGCGAGGAAGATGGCGATGGCGTCGTCGACGCCGGGGTCGGTGTCGAGGATGATGCGGTGGGGTTTGGAGGGAGTTGGAGAAGAGTTTGGTGGGAGAGTTTTTGTTGTGGAGAAGAGAGAAGAGGGGAATGCGCCTGCGGCGAGAGTTACGGCGGAGGCGCGGAGGAAGTCGCGGCGGTTACGAAGGAAAAGATTTGAGGTCATGAGCGTCCTTGGATGAAGAATGAATGAAAGTTAAAAGTTAGCGCAGAAAGAGCGGTGGTGCAATTGGTGGCGCGAGGGTCAGTGGGTCAGTTTCCGATTTACCGCAGCTTTAATCAGGAGCTTGGCGGAAAGGCTCTTTGTTTTAGAATCCTGTCGAAAATGTCGGCAAGATTTCCGTTGGACATATCGGAAACATCCACGCCGTAAATATTGCGAATTTTGTCGGTCAGATTTTGGTTTGTTTCATTTTCATGGAAGTCCCAGAGACTAGATTCGTCGGAGATCCACGCCCAATCGACGCCAAGAACACGTTGGACAAAGTCCTTCGCTAGTTCCGAGTGTTGGCTAACACGTTCGCTCGCGGCAAACTCAATGGGGACCTTGGTGCCCGGTCGCGGCAGACTTGGCCTCGTGGCCTTAAACCGGTCGAAATTCTTACGGAGTTCTGCAACTGCTGCTAGCCTCGAATTTGCGCTTGCCGACATCCCCGGCCAATTAATCACGTCAGCCGTCCATGGAAGCGGTTTCAGCCGAGAATTATGCGAAGGGTCACTGACCGGCCGCAGCCAGACGCGTGTCGGGTAATCTTCCATCGTCCATTCGCGCTTGAATGCGGAAGCGAGTACGGCCCAGAACGCTCTCGCTTGCCACGCAATATTTTCAAGTTTGGGCACGGTCTTTTTATACTACACCGTGTTAGTGCCTGGTTAGTTGCCAAATCGGAAGCTGACCCACCACCCGTGGACAGCAAGTCGGGCGCATTTAAGGTTTGTGTGGATCGCTTACGTTGAGGTCCTTCACCCATCTCCGGTAAATACCACCGGAATCCAAACAACGGACCTCGTCGGATGGGCTCCCTCCTGCGGCGTGCAAGCAGGATGACAAATTTTCGGTGTGGGCGATGATCTGAAAGGTTGGGTGGCGAGGTTGAGTGCGCAAAAGCGGGGGCAGAGCCACCGCACTCCAAAAGGGTTGAGCGGGTCCACCTGAAGGTGGACGCTACGGAAGGAGAGATGGATTGACAGGGAGGGGGGAGAACTTTAGAGTGGCGGCTCACTTGGGGTGCGGGGGAATGGATTGATCGAGCGAATATTCGGGTTGCAGGAAAATCAGACGACTTTGCGGCGGGAGATGCTGGGCGGGCTGACGACGTTCATCACGATGGCGTACATCATCGTGGTGAATCCGCAGATATTGTCGCAGGCGGGGATGCCCGCGGAGGGCGTGGTGTTTGCGACGTGCCTGGCCGCGGCGGTGGCGACGCTGGTGATGGGGTTGTATGCAAACTATCCGATCGCCCTGGCACCGGGGATGTCGCTGAACGCGTATTTCACGTACACGGTGTGCATCGGGATGCATGTGCCGTGGCAGACGGCGCTGGGCGCGGTGTTTTTTTCGGGCGTGCTGTTTGTGCTGCTGACGGTGACGCGCGTGCGGGAACAGATCGTGAACGGGATTCCGCTGGGGTTGAAGCATGCGACGGCCGGCGGGATCGGAATGTTCATCGCGTTCGTGGGATTGCGCAGCGCGAAGCTGGTGGTGGCGAATCCGGCGACGTTTGTGGGCCTGGGGAATTTTGCGGACCCTTCAGTCCAGGCGGCGTGTGTGGGGATCTTGCTGACGCTGGCGCTGATGGTGCGGCGAGTGAACGGGGCGATTCTGCTGGGGATTCTGGGGACGGCGGCGTTTGGAATTTTTCGCGGGCTGGCGCATTTGCCGGAGCACTGGATGGCGCTGCCGCATCCTTCGTCCACGTTTCTGAAGATGGATTTGCGCGGGGCGCTGCACCTGGGGCTGGTGGAGATTATTTTTATTTTTCTGTTTGTGGATTTGTTCGACAACGTGGGCACGATGGTGGGCGTTTGCGAGCAGGGCGGATTCGTGAAGGACGGAAAAATTCCGCGCGTGGGGCGGATGCTGCTGGCGGACGGGATCGGAACGATGTTCGGGGCGATGACCGGGACATCGACGGTGACGAGTTATATCGAGAGCGCGGCGGGGGTGGCGGCGGGGGCGCGGACGGGATTGAGCAACGTGGTGGTGGCCGCGCTGTTCCTGGCGGCGATGTTTTTTTCGCCGGTGGCGGCGGCGATCCCGGCGTTTGCGACCGCGCCAGCGCTGGTGCTGGTGGGCGCGTTGATGACGGAATCGATCGCGCAGGTGAAGTGGAAGGAATTTACGGAGGCGTTTCCGGCGTTTGTGACGCTGGTGGCTACGCCGCTGACGTTCAGCATTGCGACGGGATTGAGTTTGGGAGTGATTACGTACACGGCGGCGAAGTTAGCGGCGGGGAAGTGGAGAGAGGTTAGCGTGCTGCTGTGGATTTTGACCGGGTTGTTTGTGGTGAGGTATGCGGTGCTGGCGGCGGAGTGAGGTGGTGACTGGTGATTAGTGACTGGTGACTGGTGAAGAGGAGCTTCGATTTTGAGTTGGTGGCAAGACGCCAGGGTTGAGGTCCTTCGCCTATCCTCGTCGGATAGGCTCAGGATGACAAATTTTTGGAGACTCACAGATTTTGCCGAGTAGTTAAGTTGGTCGGGGCGCATGCCGCCGCAAAAGCGGAAGCTTCGCTTCCGCACTCAAAATTAGTTCGCGTCGACGACGCAGCGGAAGCCGATGGTGGCGGCGCGGTCGCGGCTGGGGGCCATGAGGAGAAGTTTTTCGTGTTCGTCGAGGCGGTAGGTTTGCGGGAAATACCAGACGGAGCCTGACGGTTGATAGGCGGCGGCGCCGCGGATAATAGCGGCGCGAGTGTGGTCGTCGCGGAGTTCGTCGGTCCATTGCGAAACATTTCCGGTGAGGTCGAGAAGGCCAAAGGGGCTGGCGCCCTGCGGGTGTGCGTCGACGTTTGCGAGCGGGGCGCGGGTGTGGCCGCGGTCGGCGGCGGGAATGCTGGTGGCGTTCCAATCGTTGCCCCAGGGATAGAGGCGCGCATCGGCTGATTGCGCGGCGTACTGCCATTCCCATTCGTGAGGGAGGCGCTTGCCGGCCCAGGCGGCGTAGGCGCGGGCGTCTTCGAGAGAAACCCAGGTGACGGGCTTGACGCTCCAGCCAGCGGGAAAATTACCGTTGGACCAATCGTGCAGGAAATTGTGGTCGTCGGCGGGGTGGTAATGCGTGGCGTCGAGGAACTGTTTGAATTGCGCGTTGGTGACGGGCGTGCGGTCGATGTAATAGGAGTGCAGATGCAGGCGGTGAAGGTGGGAGCGGCGCGGGGAATTTTCCCAGGGATATTGGACGTCGACGCCGGGGTCGTTGCCGCCTTCGATTTCGATGCCGCGAACAGAGAAGTCAAAGTCCCCTTCGGGAATTTTGAGCATGCCGGCGGGAGCGGTGGCGGCGAGTTTGGTGGGGGCAATGTCGACGATAGTTTGCGGAACGGCGGACCATGTGCGGGGGTATTCGCGCAGGGATTTTTTGGAGCGCTCGGCCATGAAGGGGAGGAGTTCGGGGAGTGGGGCGGACCTGGCGTCCTCGGAGGTGGCGAGGATGGCGCCGAAGCCGAGGCCTTCCATTGAGAAACTGAGGGTGGCTTCGTTTGCGTTGATGCGCGGCTGGAGTTCGACGCCGTGCCATAGATCGTAATAGTGAATGCCGGTGTGATAGGGCACCCGGAGTTGCTGGCCGTCGAGATCGAATTCGTTGCGGTTGACGATGGTCCAGAGAGTGCGTTGAGGAAGCGGGAATTTGCTGGCGAAGACGCCGGATTGCAGCGTGGGCGCGTGCGGCTGCCAGTCGGAGCTGACGAGATTTTCGGCGAAGGCGCGTTCGATGCGGGTGAAGCGGAGAACGGCTTCGGCGTCGCGGGGATTCATGGGATACCAGAGGCCCCAGAGATTTTCGAGGCTTGCGTAGCCTTCGCCGTTGAAGAAGGCGTGCTGGAGACTGTCGGTTTTGTCGCGCGTGAAGCGGTCGGTGACGTTGATCATGTGGCGCGGCTCAAGCCAGCGGGTTTTGCTGACCATGGGGGTGAAGGGGTAGGGGACGTCTTCCCAAGTGACCCAGTCATTCCAGCCGAGGGTGCTCCAGGCGACCGATTCGTCGCGAATTTCGAATTGCGGTTCGAAGGCGAGGCGGTGGCCGGCGGCGATGGAGGCGGCGCGGTAATCGGCGGGGACACTTTCGAGCGTGTCGAAGTTGATGCCGTCCGCGCCGATCTCTTTGAGGAGTTGCGTGAGCGCGACCCAGGGAGGCGCGGATTCTTCGCGTGTGCCGGAATCCCAGGCGAGCACGGGGAAGAGAACTTTGACGTTGTGGCGGTGGAAATCGTCGACGAGTTTTTTGAGAGCGGGGAGGCCGCCGGGAAGATCGCGGAGGAGATCGAACTGGTTGCGATCGTCGACGCCGAGGTTGGGGTAGACGTGCCAGAGGAGGACGGCGTCGATGGGGCCGAGGCGGCGCTCGGTTTCGGCGAGGAATTTTTCGGGAGTGTAGCGGCGGGTTTCGGGATCGTAGATGGAGCGGTCCCAGACGAGTAGCTGGACCTGGGAGAACGTGCGCTGGGTCCAGGCTAGATCGGGATTCAGGTAGTCGGATTCGTCGAGGCGGAGTTGGGTGCGGCGTTCGTTGCGCCAGGCCTGCATGCCCGCGAGCCAGGAAGGATCGGAGGGATCGGCGGGGCCGGCGAAGAAGACTTCGGAGGGTGAGGGGGGGATGGTGAGGGTCATGGTGCCGTTGGGAGCGACGAGGGCGTGGCGGGCTTTCCATTCGTCGGAGTGGAGAGGAATGGCGCAGGTGAGAAGGAAGATTGAGAAAAGAGAGATTGGCCAGAAATGCTTGGGGCGGTGAAAGAGATACATAGGGAAGAAGGATACGCGAAGAGGAGGGAGAATTCAGCGGGGGATTGTCGGTGGGATTGAGATCGTAAAAGCGGGAGCTTTGCTCCCGCACTCAAAAAAAGGCAAAGCGGGTCCACCTGAAGGTGGACGCTACAAAATGCGATGGCGGCCGCTACACAGGCATTGGGAAATGATGAAAGGTTGCGGGAAAAAGAGATGGTGCCCGAAAGAGGACTCGAACCTCCACGACCGTGAGGCCACTAGCTCCTGAAGCTAGCGCGTCTGCCAGTTCCGCCATTCGGGCACAGGGAAAAACAACACAGGCAGGTCTTATTTTGGGGTCGGAACTGGCGTTTGTCAACGAAGGGGGAGCGCGGCGAGAGAGGTGTTCCCGGGGCACGGGGGTCACTAGCATTCTAAGGCCAGAGTGTTATACTCCGCCTGAAAAGCTCTGCCTACAGTTGGGGGTAGGCACCGCGGACGGGTTCCACCGGAGGTTGCTATGGATGCCATGGAATCGGCGTTTTCGGGGCCAATGACGTATCTGCTGATCGTCTGGGGAGTCGTTACCGCCGTGTTTCTGCTGTTGATAGCGTGGCGCAGCGTGCTCTCCAGCCATGAAGACGATCAAATTTTCATCGATGCAGCTCAAGAACACATGGCAAGAGAGCAGCGCGAGTTGATCAAGAAGATCGAATCGCTGGGGAAACCGCTGATGATGAGCGGGATCACCTCGGGTGTGCTGCTGCTGGTGATTGCCGGGGTGTTTGTGTACCACGGCCTGAAGAATTTTTAGCGCAGGCGTGGCGATGCGGAGCCGCAGGGGGCTCAGGGCTTTGGTGGTGTAGCCGCAGGAGGCTGCGCCGCGGGAGAAGCTGCCTGAGAAGCCTGAACCAACGAAGTATGATTGTGGACGATCAGCCAGTTGTCGTTGCGTTTTTCGAAGACCAGCGTGGTATGTCCGAAGGCTGACGCCGGGACTCCATCCACCACCGCCGTAAATTCCCACTGATACGAAGCCCAAGCCACGCTTCCGCCAGGCGCAACGCGGATGAGCGTGTTGCTGCGGTCGAGGCGAACCTGCTGCGCGCGGGCGCGCTGCGACTGGTAGCTGGCGAGATAGTTGGGCCAGCCAACGACCGGGGGCGCCCACATGCCGTTGACGACGTCGACGTCGTCGGCGTAGTGGGAGTGAAGCTTTTCAATGTCGCCAAGTTGCCACGCGCCGAGGGTTTCGCCGATGGCGTTGTCAATCCGCTGCTCGTCGGGAAGCATGGCGGCGGTGGAGGGATTGGACGAAGAGTCGTCCTTTTTCTTTTTCTTTTGCGCGGAGGCGGTGGAAGCCAGTGCAAGCGTGAGAAGAAGGAAGAGAGAGCAGAAGAAGAGGCGGTTGGCGGCGATACGGATGCGTGAAGGGTCTTTCCGGAATTTCATCTTCGATTCACTCCCCAGAGTTCAGGCGCGCTTCTATTTTTAGTGAGGAAGCTGCGCGGTAATAACCGTTGTGCTGGACAGTAAAGAGCATAACGCAGGGAGAAGGGCGGCGCGGAGGAATGTGTTCAGTTGGTTTACGGGAGGACGCGAGCGTTTGGGAATTTGTAGGGACGGCCTTCGGAGGCCGTCCGTTTCGAATCGGGCGTGCCGGGGGTGCAACCGCGCCCGCCTCAGAAGGCGGCCGCTACAAAAGGTGAAGGCGCATGCCGCGGCGGACGGGATCTGTCTTCCTGAGGCTACCCGACGAGGGTAGCCGAAGGATCTCAACTTTGGAATTTTGCACGATTCATTACGTTGAGGTCCTTCGGGCCGCAAACAGCGCGGCCCTCAGGATGACAAGCTTTTCTATTTTGAGCTACGGACAAAATGTGCAGTGACAGTAATGCGTGCCGCGAAAAGCGTGCACTGTCAAAATGGGCACTGCCGAAGCGCTAGTTAACGCGCTGTTTGAGAGGCGCTGAGGAGATTGACGAAGAGGCGATAGGCGCCCGGAACGCCCTCGGGGAGTTCGCGGAAGAAGGCGAGGCCGGTGTAGATGTAGACGCCTCTGCCGAGGTGGGTGTAGACGAGGCCGCCGTTCAGATCTTTTTCGCCGGGGTCGTGCATGGAGAGAAGCGGGGTGTATTTGGTGTCGAAGTCGCTCCAGTAGTAGAGGCCGCGCTCCTGGACCCAGTTCTGGAAATCGGCGGCGGTGATTTTGTTGGGGGTGTTGAGAAGAGGATCGTCAGGCTTCAGAAATTTCACTTCGGCGATTTCGTCGGTGATGCGCGGCGTGGGATTGCCGATGGTGGCGTGATAGGGCGCGGGGAGAAATTTGTTCCAGATGAAATCGCGATTGTACTGGACGACGAGCGTGCCGCCGGCGGAGACGTAATCGAGGAGGCGCTTGTTGGCACTGGCGAGTTCGGGGCGGAGTTCGTAGGCGCGCACGCCGACGACGATGGCGGTGTATTTGGAGAGATCGCCGAAGGTGAGGGCGTTGGCGTCGAGCATTTCAACGCTGATGCCGAGACGCTTGAGCGCTTCGGGGATCATTTCGCCTTCGGCGGAGATGTAGCCGACGCGGAGATTCGCGGGGACGTTGATGTCGAAGGCGTGGACGACGGTTTGCGCGGGCTCGCTCCAGAGAATGGAGGGCATGGTGGGAAGCGGTTCGAGCGAGGTGGAGAATTTTTCATCGCCGCGTTTGGCGTAGGCGGTGATGGTGAAATTGCCGGGGGCGAGTTTTGCGGGAGGCGTGACGGTGAGTTTGGCGTACTGGTCGCCGACGCCGTCGAACGCAAGTTCGACAGGCGCGCTGGCCTGAAGGCCGTCAGGGACATCGAGACCGACGCGGACGGTGGCCGGCTTCGTGGAGTAGGAATGGACGCGCAGGAGAACATCGAACGGTTTGCGCGGCTGGCCGAGGACCGCCACTGCCTGACTGGGCTCGACCGCTATCGTGTAGGCGGGAACGATCCGAAGCGGCACGCGGCTCACCGACGTGGAGGTTGCGGTGGTGCAGATGACGGGCTTTGCCGGGGAGAAAGTGAAACCGTCGATCTGGATTTTCTGCGCGACTCGCAGAACCAGCGTGGATTCCGGGCTCAACTGTGGATCAGGAGAAGGGTAGGGGACCGGAGGGAGCACTGCGGCTTTATTGCCCGTCTCTGGATTTCCCAATGCCAACGTCCAGGAGGCATCGGTGTCTTTGCCTGAATCCATTTTTTGCCGCAGGATGGCGCGTTCGCTTGAAAATTGCGGTTCGCTGAACTGGCAGTGAATCTCCGGGCGGCAGCGGCTATGGAAAGCGACTGTGAAATCTTCACCGGCGACAACGTCGGCACGGTCGGCGTCGGCCGAGATTTGAACGCCCGCCGCCAATTGGAGTGCGCGGTCGAGATTTTGCTTTTCGCGGCCAAGAAAATCGAGCTTGTTGTAGAGGTCCGGCGGAATCGGCTGGGGAATGGAGAGGAGCGAAGCGCGCTCGAGCGATTTTTCCGCGGTCACAAGGGAATTCACGGCGGCCAGCCAATCAAGTTTAAGGGCTGAGTCGTGCGCGGACTCCAACGCGTGATCCACCGCTTTTAACTGCTCCTCACAGCCGCAGGGGCCTTTCCCCGAAGCGGTGGAGCTAAGCGATACCGCGAGAGAAGAGGGATCGAGTTTGCTGCCGTCTTCGGGGAGGAGGGCGAGAGGACGGCGGAGGAACGGGGAACTGAGGAAGGCGGAGATGCCCTGGCTGCGGTGATTGCTGAAAGCGTCGATGCCGATCTCGCGCCAGGATTTTCCGTAGAGGGGCGAGACATCGTCGACGGGCAGGATGTAGCCCTTGGGATTGTCGCTGCCGCGTTCGACATCGAGGATCTGGACCCCGGTGCCGGCCGCATCCCATACGGGGA
>Ga0210401_10006535_pt1 | contig 11810 bp, 8 predicted proteins | sample IncBWH32MmetaG_FD_150866 | JGI IMG/M metagenome (GOLD analysis project Ga0210401, IMG submission 150866) | Forest soil microbial communities from Barre Woods Harvard Forest LTER site, Petersham, Massachusetts, United States - Inc-BW-H-32-M | ecosystem: Environmental > Terrestrial > Soil >... | reverse complement strand
GATGTCGCGGATCGGGTCGACGGGCAGTCGCCGACATTGTGTGTCGACGCTGTCCAGAAGCTCCTCGCAGGCACCTGGGTCGCCGGCCATCGCCTCGCATAGCGCCAGAAACGCTTGGGCTTGAAGCCGCAACCGCAACGCCGAAACGCCCGCGGTATCAAGCACTTCTAAGGCGCTCGTGACCGAGCTCCGGGCAACGATGGGGCGGCACAATGGGCCGGTGTTCCACTCGGCCCAGCGGATATAGGCGCTCGCAAGCCCGAGTCGATCATCGGTGGCTTCGAGTACGTGCGCCGCGCTTTCGAAACGCGCCTGTGCCTGGTCGGCCATCCCGCGGTGCGCCGCGACACCGGCAAGCTCCAGGACTATGTCGGTGTTGGCGGGCTGCAGGGCCGACGCCTCGGTTAGTAACTCCTCGGCGCGGCTGAGCGCCCCGAGCGACATCGCATGGTTTGCCGCCCGCACCAATAGCCCCGCCGACCCGTCACGATCACCCGCGGTGAGCAGATGCCGGGCGGCCTCACCGGCCAGCTCCGGGCCGCCGTGGTCGTCGAGATCACGCGCCGCAACAGCGTGCAGCCGGATCCGTTGCAGCTGCGGCAGGTCGGCGTAGTAGGCTTCACGCACCAGGGCGTGTCGGAAATCGATTGCGCCATCGACGATCTGCAACAATCCGGCATCGGCGGCCGCTTCGAACGCAGTGTCGAACTCGGGACCGTCGCAGGCCCCGGCCCTGCGGCAAGCGTCTTCGATCCTCAGCGCGCGCCCGGCAACCGCCATGACCTCGCACAACGACCGTGATGACGGGGGCATGTGTCTGCGGGCGGCGCGCACAGTCGAGCGCAGACCTTCAGCGAGGGCCACGTCACCGCGCGCGATGGTGCGAGACGCCTCAATGGCCAATAGCGCATTGCCATCGGCAGACGCGATGACGGTGCCGATCGCATTTTCATCGACTAGCCCGGCGTGGCGTGCGATCTCGGCGATATCGGTATCTGCAAGGGGTTCCAGGTCGACATCGGCGAGCAGCGCCGCGCAATGACGCGCCTGGTGCTCAGCGTCGGCCAGCGCGGCGGGCAGCGAACGGTTGCGTCGCGTCCACACCAGCAGCACCGGCATGCCCTGCACCCGTCGGCAGGCGCGTGCGAGCACCACCGCGCTGGCCTCGTCGCAGCCGTGCATGTCCTCGAGGACCGCCAGCACCGGCGCCTGTGCCGCGGCGTAGGCGAGCAGATCCAACAGTCCTTCGGTGATCCGGGCCTGCTCGAAGTCGGGCGGGCCGGGTGCCGCCGGCTGCATCAATGTAGGCAGCAGCGGAGCCAGCGCCGTGGTAAACGGCTCGCCGTCGGGAACGCCACCCAGGGCGTGCAGCAGCGCGCTGCCCAACTCGGCCCATGGCCAATAGGGCGGACAACCGATTGCTGACGTGGTACCAAATGCGGTCAGACCACCGGTGTTGCCAGCCAGTTCGGTGAGCTCGGCGATCAATCGGGTCTTTCCCAGGCCAGGCGCACCGCTGACGACTGCTACTCCGCCGGCACCCGAACGCGCGGAGCGCCAGGCCCGCGCGAGCGCTTGAAGCTCGGCATCGCGGCCAACCAGTGGAGTCGTGGCCAGTCGGCGCAACTCATGGCCGGCGCGGATATTCGGATGCCGACTCTGCTTGCGGCTGCGGATCTTTTCGGCTAGCTGCCAGGTTTCGTCCGCGGGAGCGATCTTCAATTCGTGGCGGAGCCGCTCGACGATGCGCGTGTAGACCGCCAGAGCGCGCGAGCGATCGTCGGCTTCGTCGTAGCGCCGCATCAGCAGACGGGCGCAGGTTTCCGAAAGCGGGTTTAATTCCAGGGCTTGCCGCGCCCGCTCAATCGCCAACGCTGAATCCCCGTTAGCGGCGGCCTTGTCCGACTGATCCCTCAGCAGCGCAATCACCTTGTCGCGGTGGGATTCTCGTGCCAGAATCGCCCACTCATCATCTAGGCCGGCGAGCAGGTCGCCCGAAGAGATAGCCAGCGCCTCGTCGAGACGGCCGTCGGCGACCAGCTCGTCGAATAGGGCGACATCCACCTCGGCGTTGCGCAATCCGATGCGGTTGCGTGAGGTGTCCAGAACCGTGTCGGCGTGCTGGCCGAACGCTCGGCGTAGTGCCCACAGCGCCGTACGCACGCTGCTGCGTGCGGCCGCATCGGGGACATCGGGCCACATCGCCGAGGCGATTTCGGAACGGCTGCGCGAACCGGCATGAATGGCCAGCCACCCCAGCAGCGCCACTGCTCGAATGCTTTCCGGCAGCGCGATTACACCGCCGTCGACATCGATGCGTATGTCCCCCAGCACACGAACCGAAGCCGACGCGCCCGAATTGTCGGTGGCCATTGTGTCTCCTGGTGACCGTTTGCGCTGGTCAATCATAACAGCGGGTTCTCCGGAATGGTGGTTGCTGAGTGATTGACGCTGGATTGACGGTCGGTTTCCGACGCTGGGCTCGACACGTTGACCGCATCGCTCATTAGGAGAGACCACCATGTCCCACATAACGCGAGCGCCGGTTGCGACTCCGCATACCGCGTCGGCCACCCGATCAGCGCCGTCCGCGCCGGGCAAGCAGGCGCCAGCCTTGATTACCGAGAGGGAGGTTTTGCTCAGCACGGCGGCGGCTGTGTCGGCGCGCTCGGCCGGCCGCCCTTGGCTAGGCATAACGCTGATTGCCCGACTTGACCGCATGCTGACCGCGCTCACCCAGCCCCGGCCGCACTGCGCACGCCGCGAGCCGGTCTATTTCGAGACGGCACGGATGTCGCGGGCGATGGAGCGACTGTGATGGCGGGGACGCCGTCGGCGGGGCCGGCACATGCGGTGGTACTGGGCGCCAGCATGGGCGGACTTCTGGCCGCCAGGGTGCTCGGCGACTTCTACCAAAAAGTCACGATTGTCGAACGAGATATGCTGCCCGTAGCGCCAGTGAACCGGCGAGGCGTCCCGCAGGGCAGGCAAATTCACGCTATCCAAGCGCGTGGTACGCAGATCCTCGACGAGTTGTTCCCCAACTTCGTTGATGAACTGCGGGCTGGCGGTGTTATGAGCTGGGATGACGGTGACTTGTCGAAGTTGTGTGTTTCGGTTGCAGGGCATCAACTGGTCCGGTCCGGCAAAGTGCCTAATTCCCAAACGATTTCAGTCTCATTTGCGAGCCGGCCCTTCCTCGAATGGCATGTTCGGCGGCGTGTGCGGGCCATTCCGAACGTGATATTCCTCGAGGGCCATGATGTGGTGGGCCTGAGCGCGACACCGGCTCGTGACCGTATCACCGGGGCGCGGGTCGTCAACCGCCGCACCACCCACGAGGCAACGCTCACTGCCGATCTGGTCGTCGACGCGACCGGACGCGGTTCTCGGACGCCGAACTTCCTAGAAGAACTGGGCTACGGCCGGCCCTCGCAGGACGAGTTGACAGTGCACCTGGCCTACGCCTGTCAACTACTGCGCCTCCCACCCGGCGCTGTCGAGGAACATATGATCGCGCTGTTCCCCGTCCCGGGACGGCCGAAGATATTTGGCTTGTTCAAGTACGAAAACGACACGTGGATGTTCAGTGTCGGTGCTTTGGCGGGACTGCAGCCACCAAGCCAGCCTGCCGACATGTTGCGATTTGTAGCCGATTTCGCTCCCGCTCACGCGCTGCAAGCCATTCAAACGGGCGAACCGCTCGGCGACGTCGCGCACCATCGCGTTCCGTCTAACCGCTGGCGGCGCTACGACAAAATGCGCCGAACACCCGACGGTCTAGTGGTATTCGGCGACGCAGTGTGCAGCTTCAACCCAATCTACGGACAGGGCATGACGATCGCCGCCATCGAAGCCACCGTGCTGCGCGAGTGTCTGCGCCGCGGACAGCGCAACCTGCCGCGGCGCTTCTTCCGCGCCAGCGCCAAAAAAATCCGGGTCGCCTGGCAGACCGCCGTCGGCTCCGACTTGGCCTTGCCAGAAGTGGTGGGCCCGCGACCGCTATCGACACGTATCAGCAATGCGTACCTGGATTGGGTGATGACCGCCACGGAGACCGACCCCACTGTCGCTGGTCAATTCATCCGGGTAATCGGGATGATTGACCCACCAACTCGACTGCTGCGCCCGTCGATCGTGCTGCGCATCGCACAGGCCAACCGGGTCCGGCGATCTGAAGGGCGGCAGCGCATCTCGACAGCCGCGAAGCCGCTGCCGACACCGCAAGACCCAGCTCGGGGAGTACGCCCGTCCCAACAAACGGACGAACGGACTCCACCAATGAATGCCGCCATAATCGACAGGCATCCAACGGACCTCACCCGCCACGCTGGTTCGACTTCCACCAACATCGACGTTCCAGCCGGGTGCAGGAATGAGCGTCCACAGAATCTACCAGCCGAGAGAATCCAGAACAACGTCGATGACGACAACCGTCCCGTCACGATCTTCGCCTGGTGACGGCGCACCGCTCAGACCGCGATCGTAAGCCCAATCCTTCACGGCCGCTTGAGATGTCAGCAAGCAAAATACATCGATGCCGTGATCAAGCTCGGCGTAGTTTGCGAAGGCAAGGCCCATGAATATCTCGGCAGCTGCATCGTTAGCACCTGCGGCCGGCGCAGCACTGTGCACCCCGGTTGCCAGATCAGGGCAGCTGGGAGCACCGATACCACCAGGCGCGGCGCAGCGGGGAGTCCTTGACGGCGCGTTCGCTGTCTTGGACGCACTTGCTCACGCCGAGGAGGGCGTTGGACTGACCGCGCTGGCTCGCGCAACCGGGTTAGCCAAAACGTCCACGCATCGGCTCGCCGAACAACTCGTCATGCTTGGCGCGGTGCAGTGCGTCGAGCACCGCTATTATGTCGGGCTGCGGATGTTGCGCATCGGGCAACGCTGGCAGCCTGACCCGCTGCTACGGCGCATCGCGCAAGCGCCAATCCATACCCTTGCCGTGCAATCGCACGCCGTAGCGTCGCTGCGGATCCTGCATGAGAACCGGCTGCAATGTGTCTGCGCTACCGTGCCCCACGGCCACGCCTACACGCCCGGCCCGGCCGACTCCGAGTCGATCGCCCGCACCGCGACCGGACGCGTCCTCTTTGCGACCCAACCCGCCGGTGACTGGACGCTTCCTCACTGCTGGACTCGACGCGAATGGCGCAACATGCGCGAGTCTCTCCGCGATCCGCGCGCGACGGTGATCGACCATCAGGACGCGATCGTCGGCATGTGTTGCGTATCGGCGCCCGTGTGGGGGTCGAATGGGAGCTGCGCTGGCGCCACCACCGTCACAGTTCACGCAAACGACTTACCCGCTGGCCTACCCGCCCTCGTGTCATACACCGCGGGCCGCATCGGCGCCGCCCTTCGGCAGCTAGAGTGCGACGAACCATGTCCTGACAGAAGCTGGCGCGACTGAAGATTGACAGACTTTCGCGGCGCGCCCAGCTTTTGCCAAAGTAGGTAGGCGTGTCTTGTCAATCTTTTCTGCATCTCGACAACAGCGGCTAAGTTAGCCCATTGTGAGCTTGTGGATCACCCACGCCGCGGAGACGCTGACCGAAGAGATACCCGCGGCACCCGACACCGTGCGCGACTTTTACGTGGATCTGGACAACATCAAAGTCGTGCACCCGCTGGTCGTTTCGGTGCAAACCATATCGCGCATCGAGACCGCGGACGGTTACCAGCACACCTATCGGGTGCGCGACCGTATCCCGTTGGGAGCGTTCGCAATCCGAATAAGCTATTGGGCTAGGGTCGAGGTTGCGGTGCACGGCGACGTGATCACCGAGGCGCGTCAGTTCCCCCGGGTGCGGCTGAACGGCATCGTGACATTCGAGCCGATCGACGCGGGCACTCGTCTCACCGAGCGGCTGCGGATTGCGGCTCCCCGTCCGCTGGCTGCGATGACCCGACGTGAAGCGGTGAACGCGCACATCGCGATGCTGTCGGGCATCCGCAGTCACTTTCAGTCACTGCGGTGAGTCGCCAGTTGTTGACGTAGTTCTCGCTTGAGCACCTTGCCGTAGCTGTTCTTCGGTAGCTGCTCGACGGTCAGGTAGCGCTTGGGGCGTTTGAAGCGGGCGATCCGCTGCAGCAGATGCGTGTCGAGCTCGTCGGGTTCGGCGGCGCCGACGATGAACGCGACCACGATCTCACCCCACTCCGCGTCGGGTGCTCCGACCACGCACGCTTCCGACACACCGGGATGTTCCAGCAGCGCCTCTTCCACCTCCCGGGGATAGATGTTGGTGCCGCCGCTGATCACGACATCTTTCGAACGGTCATGCAGCGTCAGGTAGCCGCGCGCATCGAAGGAACCCATGTCGCCGGTGCGTAGCCAGCCGTCGCGTAACGTCGCGGCGGTGGCCGTCGGGTTGTGCCAGTAGCCGCACATGACAACGTCGCCGCGGCAGACGATCTCACCGATCTCATCCACGCCCGCCGGTGTGTCGTCAGCGCGCAGCACCGCGACTTCCATGCCCGACCGCGGGTAGCCGACCGAGCCCAGGAGCGCATCGTCGGCGCCCTGGTAGTCGGCGCGGCGCAAGCCGGTGATGGTCATCGGCGACTCGCCCTGCCCGTAAATCTGGGCGAAGACCGGTCCGAACGCCGCCAGTGCCCTCTTGATGCCGTCCACATACATCGGTCCGCCGCCGTAGACGATTGTCCGCAGCTGGCTCGGGCATGCGCGGCCGGTAGCTCGGGCTGTGTCGACGACGCGCTGCACCATGGTCGGTGCGAGGAAGGCGCTGCAGCCCGGATGCTGCTCACACAGATCCAGGAATTCGCCCGGCTCGAATCCGCCACGCTGCGGCACCACCTGGCGGGCGCCACGCAGCACGTAGGCCGGAATGTAAAGGCCGGAACCGTGCGACATCGGTGCGGCGTGCACCAGGCTGCAGCCCTCGTCGGGTGCGTCGATGTCGGCCAGGTGGGCGATCGTCACCGCCATCAGGTTGCGGTGGGTGAGCATGGCGCCTTTCGCCCGGCCCGTCGTCCCGCTGGTGTAGAACAGCCAGGCCAGCGCCGACGGATCCGTGCGTGGCGCCGTGCCGGGCTCAGCGGTCATCCGGCGTGAATAAGCTTCTTCCTCAACGCTTTCCACCGCGAAGCCGCAATCCGAGGTTAGTTCGGCAGCGATTGTCGCCGAAGCAAAGACTTGCGATACGCCGGCATCTTCCAGGATTTGGATCATCTCGCGCGGATGTAGCTTGTAGTTGATCGGAACGGCGACGCATTCCGCCGCCCAAATCCCGAACAGCAGTTCAACGATCTCCGGGCGGTTCTCACTGATGATCGCGATCCGCGCAGCCGCCGGACACTGCCCGCGGATCGAGCCTGCCAGGTGTAGTGCGCGGTCCCGCAACTCCTGCCAAGTACAGCAGCGCCGCTCGCCGTGATACACCGCCCCACCATCAGGAAAGCGCTGCGCGGTCTGCGCCAGCAGCGCGAACAGGTTCACCGGGCCGTCCACTCCGATGTCAGCGCGAACTTCGACAGGTACTTCGTGGAGCTCCACCCGCCGTCGACCACGATCGTCTGCCCATTGATGAAGCTGCCGCCGGGGGAACACAAGAACGCGACTGTGCTCGCCACGTCGTCGACGGTGCCCAACCGCTGGTGCGGTGTCATCTCGGTGTTGATCCGGCGGAATCGCGGATCCTGCAAGCGTTCCTCGGTCATCGCCGTCTGGATCACACCGGGAGCCACCGCGTTGCAACGTATTCCGTGCGCCCCGTACTGGCAGGCGATGTGGGTGGTCAGCGCGGTGAGCCCACCTTTGGCCGCGGAGTAGGGGCCGCCGCGAAGACCGCCTACGACGGCGAACGTCGAGGTGATGTTGATGATCGCCGAGCCGGGCTGCATGTGCGGCAAGACGTCCCGTGCCAGCCGGAACGGCGCGCGCAACATCACATTGAGGAAGTAATCCAGTGTCTCGTCGTCGGTTCCGTGCAGCGGCGTGGGGTTTCCCACTCCGGCGTTGTTGATCAGAAAGTCGATACGACCCCAACGTTCGACCGCGGTTTCGACGATGCGTCGGGGTGCCTCGTCGTCGGTCAGGTCGACCGCAACGGTTGCGATACGGTCGGCAGCACCGATGGCCGCGGCCAACTCGGTCAGTCGCTCTTCATTGCGGCCGGTCGCCAACACCGCCATTCCCATCTCGGCGAGCTTGGTCGCGCAGCCGAAGCCGATACCGCCCGTTGCGCCGGTTACGATCGCTACCTGCATGTCATCCGTCCGTCTTCATCAGGGCCGCCTGGATCTGGTGTTTGAGCACCTTGCCGGCGTCATTTCTCGGGAGTTGCTCCCAGATAACCACTTGTTCAGGTGATTTGAATGTGGCGACGCCGTGTGCCTGCAGGAAACTGCGTAGGCTTGCGACGTCGGGCCGCGGCTGATCTGTCGGCACGATGACAGCACACGCACGCTCCCCGGTGCGGGGATCCGGCAGACCGACGACAGCGATCTCCGCGATACCGGGATGGTCGATGAGAATGTCCTCGACCTCTTTGGGCGCGATATTCTCGCCGTTCCGGATGATGACGTCTTTGGCTCGTCCGGTGACCACGAGGTAGTCGTCGTCGACCCAGCGCGCGAGATCGCCGGTGCGGAAATATCCTTCGGAGTCGAACGATTCGGCTTCGTCGTCCGGGTGCAGGTAACCGACCAGCATCTGCGGGCCGCGTGCATGGATCTCGCCGCCACCGGCGGCCTCGCCGCGAAGTGTGACGTGCGCGAATCCGGCGCGTCCGTCGGTGTCCGCGGCACGGTCGGGGTCGAGCGGGGCGCCGACTGTCGTCACCGGAACTTCGGTCGAACCGTACACGCGCGTGACGACGGCACAGTCGAGATACTCACTTGCTCTGCGGATCAACGACGGTGGCACCGACGCGCCGCCGCAGATGAACAGCTTCAGTTCCGGCAACCGGGTGCCGGCGCGCTCGGCGGCGGCCAGTATCTGCTCCAGAAATGGTGTCGCTCCTGAAACGTTGGTGCAGTGCTTCGAAAGGATAAGCTGCACCGCTTCATCGGCGTTCCAGCGCTCCATCAAGACCGCGGACGTGCCCAATAGCAGGGGACATTCGAACGCGTAGATGGAGCCGCCGATGTGTGCGATCGGCGACATCACCAGAAATCTGTCGCCAGGCTGGACCTGCCAGTAGTCGCGGATCTGGCAGATCAGCGCGTGCATCGAGTTATGGCTATGCAGAACGCCTTTCGGTCGGCCCGTGGTCCCGGATGTGTAGAGGATCATGCGCACCGCATCCGGATCCAGGGTGGGTAGCCTGACTGCCGGTTGGTGACGCTGCAGTAAGGACAGAAAGGGTGTGTGCCCGGACGAGGGCCCAGGCTCGCCGCGCACCACGACGACCTCGGGTGGGGAACTCAGCTGTTCTGTGACCCGCGCCAACATCGATGCGTAGTCGTGCCGTCCGAAAGTCGATGGCACGAAAACCATCCGAGCGTCCGCGTCATTGAGAATGAAGAGCAGCTCGCGATCCCGCAGTGACGGCAGGATCGGGTTCACCACCATTCCGGCCATCGTCGCCGCCAGGTAAATGATCGTGGCCTCATGCCAATTGGGCAGCATCAGCGACACCACGCTGGCCGTCGGCATGCGGGCCAGCAGCGCTTGCGCCAGTGCCGACGCCTGTTCGTAGAGGCTTCGGCAGTCCAGCTGGCATTCGCCGTCGATCACCACAATCCGCTCGGGTGTGCTCCGCGCGGCCTCGACCAGCGAGTCGGCCAGGGTGCCACGCACCCACCACCCGCGTGCATAGGCGTCAGCGGCCCGCTGGTCGTCCCAGCGGACCCGTCGTCCACCGATCAGTTTTCCGGTCACGTCGCTTGACATCCCTGATATAAGCCGATTTACGCCGATCTACCCGTTGAGGTTAGCCGCGGACCCGTCGCATCGTCATCGAGTGACGGAACCGCGCGGCGGGATGCGTATTGATCGTCACCTGCGCAACCTCGCCGTCGGACGTGGTGTAGGTACGGTGCACTTCGAGGGCCGGGCTGCCGCCCTCAACGCTGAGCTCCTGGGCGAGCACTGGTGAAATCAGCACCGCGGCGATCTCCTGACGAACCTCGACGATGCTCAACCCGAAGAGGTCTTCGATCAGCGGGAATATCGGACCGGTATGCCGCGGTAGCAATCTGCCGACAGCCGCGAACGCCCGGTTGATGTAGTACTCGGTCCGGCACACTGGAAACTTCGCGCCCTCGACTTGCCGAAAACCGCGCACGGCCAACCATTCTTCCCCGCCGGTAAGCCCGGTGCGGGTGGCCAGATCGTCATCGATCACCACCATTCCGGTCGAATTGATGGCGAATTGCGCACCTGTCGCGAAGGCCAGCAGGTCGTTGATCGAGACGACGTCCTGGACGTAGGAGTCCGAGGAGGGCCGCGGCACCACGAGCGTGCCGGCCCGCGGCCGCGACGCCACGAGATTGTCATCGCGTAGCCGCCGCAACGCCTCCCTGACTGTGTAGCGGCTGACCGAAAAACGCTCGCACAGTTGATGTTCGGTAGGAAGTTGTGATCCCACCGGGTACACTCCGTCGACGATCTCTTTCCGCAGTGCCCGTGCGACCTGCAGATAGCGGTGGTCAGTTGATCGGTCGTCAGCCATGGCCAACTTCTCTACGTTGTTGTCTGGGTTCTTGCCGAACTGCCAGCACGCTGCCCTCCGCGTCGGCCGAGACATAGAGCGTTCCGTCGGGCCCGGCGGCAATGCCGGCGAACGGTCCCTGCGGCCCGGAGAACGGTGGCATCCCCTTCAGCGGCTTGGGGACCACGCCCGGCGGAGCGCCGAGCGGCAACCCGGAGGCGATGGTGTGCCGCCTCGCGTCTTCCAGATCAATCGCGATCAACGCTTTGGCGTCGGCGTCGACGACGTATAACCGCCGCCCGAGCACCAGAATGCCTTGCGGCCGTTGCAAGTCGTCCACCACGGTATGCACGCCGGAACCGTCAAGTCTGACCACGCGACCGGCGCCCGCTTCGGAGACCAGACAGGTGCCGTCGGGGGCAATTGTCACTCCGATCGGATCGTGCAGGCCCGAAGCGATCACGTCCGTCCGCCCAGACTTGATCGACACCACTCGTCCCGTCCCGAGCTCGACGGCCACTACGGCCCCGTCGGCGGTGATCGCCACCCCGTAAAGCTGATCGAATCCGTCTGCCAGTACCTCGGATTCGTGCACGGCGGGCCGGTAGCGCGAGACCTGGCCGCCCGAAGTGGTGACGACGAACTCGCCGGGTCCTGCCGTTGCCAGCCCACGCAGGAAACCCGGGTAGCCCGGGGTGAACAGCATTCCCACGGTCTGCAAGGTGTGATCGGGCGCCACGACGTAGAAATAGGTGCCATCGGCGACGTAGAGGTTGCCGTCGGGGTCGACGACCAGATCCAGCGGCCAGTTCAGGCCGCCCGGTAACACCGTCGCAGTCTTGCCGCCGTCGAGGATTTCGGTGATCTCGCCGGTGAAATTCGAGACGAACAGCCGGTTCCCGACGAAGGTCGCGTTGTCCAGGCCCGGGTTGAGGTCGGCCAGCACTGTCTGGTCGCCGGTACGCGGGTCGATCCGCAACACCTGGCCGCTGTGCACCTGAGTCGACACAATGCGGCCTGCCGAATCGAACTTCACCGAATCCGGCACACCGAGGCCGGTGGCGACGCACTCCGGCGCGCCGCCGTCAGGATCGATCCGCCAGATTTCGTTGGCGCCCATCACCGGGAAGTACAACAAGCCGTCCGGGCCGACCTCCATCGCGTTGGGGGACGGGACATTCC
>Ga0210401_10006534_pt1 | contig 11810 bp, 11 predicted proteins | sample IncBWH32MmetaG_FD_150866 | JGI IMG/M metagenome (GOLD analysis project Ga0210401, IMG submission 150866) | Forest soil microbial communities from Barre Woods Harvard Forest LTER site, Petersham, Massachusetts, United States - Inc-BW-H-32-M | ecosystem: Environmental > Terrestrial > Soil >... | reverse complement strand
GCGGGCTGCATCGCGCCAGAATTGTCGTCGGCTGTCCAACTCTCCCGATGGCGGCAGGCCATAGGGCGAAAACTGAAGCAGCTTGCAGGGAAATCTTCCCAAATCTGCTTGCTCAAAATTTCGGCATGGGTTCTCGACGAATTTTTGTGACAACGCCCACGGATTAGGCACAGCCAGTGGTGGAATCGGATTCAAATTGGGCGCAATCGCCCCGTGCAGCCCGACGGTTCACAGAAATAGACAAGTCCGGTCAATGGCTTACACCACGCAACGGATTGGCACGCTCCTTGCGATTTCTCTCGTTACGCGACGGCACCGGGCCGTACGCGCGCGTCTAACAGAGGACATCGCGATGCTTAAATCCATTGGCGCGGTCGGAGAACGACCGCGGGGCCGCCGCTGGCTTGCCGCTGCGGCGGGTCTTGCCCTCGGCCTTACTGCGGCACTTCCCGCAAAGGCCGAAGAGACGATCAAAGTTGGAATTCTCCATTCCCTGTCCGGCACCATGGCCATCAGCGAGACGACGCTGAAGGATGTGATGCTCATGCTGATCGAGGAGCAGAACAAGAAGGGCGGCGTGCTCGGCAAGAAGCTCGAAGCCGTCGTCGTCGACCCGGCATCCAACTGGCCGCTGTTCGCCGAAAAGGCTCGCGAGCTGATCAGCAAGGACAAGGTCTCGGTCGTATTCGGCTGCTGGACGTCGGTGTCGCGCAAGTCGGTGCTGCCGGTGTTCAAGGAGCTCAACAGCATCCTGTTCTACCCGGTGCAGTACGAGGGCGAGGAGAGCGAGCGCAACGTGTTCTACACCGGCGCCGCGCCGAATCAGCAGGCCATTCCCGCGGTCGATTATCTGATGAGCGCGGACGGCGGCTCGGTGAAGCGCTGGGTGCTGGAAGGCACCGACTACGTCTATCCGCGCACCACCAACAAGATCCTCGAAGCCTACCTCAAGCAAAAAGGGGTGAAGGACGAGGACATCATGATCAACTACACACCGTTCGGCTTTGCCGATTGGCAGACCGAAGTCTCGAAGATCAAGGCCTTCGGTTCGGCCGGCAAGAAGACGGCGGTGGTTTCCACCATCAACGGCGACGCCAACGTTCCCTTCTATAAGGAACTGGGCAACCAGGGCATCAAGGCGACCGACATTCCGGTCGTCGCGTTCTCGGTCGGCGAAGAAGAACTCGCCGGTCTCGACACCAAGCCGCTGGTCGGCCATCTCGCCGCCTGGAATTACTTCGAGTCGATCAAGACGCCGGCGAACGACGCCTTCATCAAAGAGTGGCACGACTTCATCAAGAACCCGAAGCGCACCACCAATGACCCGATGGAAGCCCACTATATCGGCTTCAACATGTGGGTGAAGGCGGTCGAGAAGGCAGGCAGCACCGATCCCGACAAGGTGATCGATGCGCTTCCCGGCACCGAAGCGCCAAATCTCACCGGCGGTGTGTCGAAGTTGCTGCCGAACCATCACATCACCAAGCCGGTCTTCATTGGCGAAATCCGTCCGGACGGCATGTTCGACGTGGTGTGGAAGACCAAGGATCTCGTTCCCGGCGCCGCCTGGTCGGCGTACCTGCCGGGTTCGAAGGATCTCGAAGCCGATTGGGTGAAGCTCAAGTGCGGTAACTACAATACCGTCACCAAAAAATGCGGTGGCGCCTCCTGATATCGGCTATGAAGTGAAGCGAGCGGGAAGGCGGAGTACCGCCTTCCCGCATCATCTGCCGCCGGGCCCTGGACACGATGCGTTTTTGCCGAGCTAGCCTCGTCGCTCTGCTATTCGCGCTCAGCGCGATCCTGACCTGTACGGTCGCACGCGCAGCAAGCCTCGAAGAGGCGCTGACGCATTTCACCGCCGACGATTTCAGCGAGACGTCAACCGGCATCAAAGACGTAGCCGCCAGCGGCAGTCCGCGCGCCGAAGCCATTCTGCGCGCCTTGCAGGACGGCCAGTTGCTCTACAGCGCCCAAACGAAGGCAGTGTACATCAAGAGCAGTTCCGGCAAGCTTCTCGATGCGGCCAGCGGTCAGCCGATCAGCGGCGACGCCCCGGCCGATGCCGACAATGTGCGCATCAACAACCGGCTGCGCGGCGCGATCGAAGCCGCGCTTGGCGGCCTCACCCTGCTTGCCAGCGATGCGAGCGTGCGTCTTGACGCCGCGCAAGCGGTGTTCAAATCGCGCCAGGTCAGCGTGCTACCGACGATCGAGACGGCGTTAGCCAAGGAGCAGGATACGCGGATCAAGCGCGCCCTCACCGAGGCGCGCGCGGCGATCATCCTGTCCAGCGACAAAGGCAGTGAGGACGACAAGCTCGCGGCCGTCGAGGTTATCCGTCAACGCGGCGATCAGGATGCTCTTGGGCTGCTCTCCAGCCTGCCAGCCGACGTGCCTGCGTCGGTCGCGAAGAGCGCTGCAGCCGCGGTCGGGGCCATCAAGAACAGCCTCGTCGTGTGGGAAGCGGTGCAGAATGCCTGGTACGGCATCTCGCTCGGCTCGGTGCTGCTGCTGGCCGCCATCGGGCTTGCCATCACCTTCGGGGTGATGGGCGTCATCAACATGGCGCACGGCGAAATGGTGATGATCGGCGCCTATGTGACCTTCGTCGTGCAGGACGTGATCCGCGCGCGCAATCCCGCGCTGTTCGATTACTCGCTCGCCATCGCTATCCCGGCCTCCTTTCTTGTAGCCGGTTTCATCGGCATTTTGATCGAGCGTTGCATCATCCGTTTCCTCTACGGCCGGCCGCTGGAAACGCTGCTGGCGACCTGGGGCCTGTCGCTGATCCTGCAGCAAGCCGTGCGCACCGTGTTCGGACCGAACAACCGCGACGTTGGCAATCCGTCGTGGATGAGCGGTGCTTTCGATCTCGGCGGCATCACCATCACCTACAACCGCCTTTGGATCATCTGCTTTGCGCTCGCCGTCTTCATCGCCCTACTGGCGCTCCTGCGTTACACGCGCTTCGGCCTGGAGATGCGGGCGGTCACCCAGAACCGGCCGATGGCGGCGTCGATGGGCATCCGCACATCGAGAGTCGATGCGCTCACCTTCGGGCTTGGCTCCGGCATCGCCGGCATGGCCGGCGTGGCGCTCTCGCAAATCGATAACGTCAGCCCCAATCTCGGCCAGGGCTACATCATCGACAGCTTCATGGTCGTGGTGTTCGGCGGCGTCGGCAATTTGTGGGGCACGCTGGTCGGCTCGTTCGTCCTCGGCATCGCCAACAAGTTTCTCGAGCCTTATGCTGGCGCGGTGCTCGGCAAGATCGCGATCCTCGTACTCATCATCCTGTTCATCCAGAAGCGGCCGCGCGGCATGTTCGCCCTCAAGGGGCGCGCGGTGGAAGCATGACCCCGCACATCCTCATCCGCTCGCTCGATCGCGGCGCCAGCGCGTTCCTGATCGCCATTGCGGCGATCGCGATCCTGATTCCGCTCCTGCATCTGGCGCTGCCGCCAACCTCGCCTTTTCACGTCCCGACTTATCTGATCTCGCTGTTCGGCAAATATGCCTGTTACGCTCTGTTGGCGCTTTCAATCGACCTGATCTGGGGCTTTTGCGGCATTCTCTCGCTCGGGCACGGCGCCTTCTTCGCGCTCGGCGGCTATGCCATGGGCATGTATCTGATGCGGCAGATCGGCACCCGCGGCGTCTATGCCGATCCGATCCTGCCGGACTTCATGGTGTTCCTGAACTGGAAGGAGCTGCCGGTCTATTGGTACGGCTTCCAGTATTTTCCCTACGCGGTGCTGATGGTGGTGCTGGTACCGGGCGCGCTCGCTTTCGTCTTCGGCTGGTTCGCATTTCGCAGCCGCGTCACGGGCGTTTATTTGTCGATCATCACCCAGGCGCTGACCTTTGCGCTCATGCTCGGCTTCTTCCGCAACAATTTCGGCTTCGGCGGCAACAACGGGCTGACTGATTTCAAGGACATTCTCGGCTTCAACGTGCAGGCGGAGTCGACGCGCACGGCGTTGTTCTCGATCACCTGCGCAGCGCTGATGCTGGCCTTTCTGTTGTGCCGCGCCCTGATTACCTCGAAATTCGGCAAGGTGCTCATCGCCATCCGCGATGCGGAAGCGCGCGCGAGGTTCCTCGGCTACCGCGTGGAGTCCTACAAGCTCTTCGTCTTTACGCTCTCGGCCTGCATGGCCGGTGTCGCCGGCGCGCTGTACGTGCCGCAGGTCGGCATCATCAATCCGAGCGAGTTCGCGCCCGGCAATTCCATCGAGGCCGTGATCTGGGTCGCGGTCGGCGGCCGCGGTACACTCACCGGCGCCGTGATCGGCGCGGTTCTGGTGAACTACGCCAAGACGTTTTTCACCTCCGGATTCCTCGCCCCCTACTGGCTGTTCATGCTCGGCGCGCTGTTCGTTCTTGTCACGCTATTGTTGCCGCGTGGCATCGTCGGGACAATGCGGCATTGGAATGCGCTGCGCCGCGACCGCGCTTCGGCCGCCGCCGAGGACGGCGTGAGGGAGCCGCTGCCAGCGGAATAATTCATGGAAGCGCTCACCAGTTCGCTCCTTTATCTGAACGGCGTCACCGTCTCCTTCGACGGCTTCAAGGCGCTCAACAATCTCTCGTTTGCGATCGAGGCGGGCGAGATGCGCGCCATTATCGGGCCAAACGGCGCCGGCAAGACCACGATGATGGACGTGGTCACCGGTAAGACCCGGCCGGACCTCGGCGATGTCATGTTCGACGGTTCCTACGATCTCACACGCCTCGACGAAGCCGAGATCGCCGAGCTCGGCATCGGGCGGAAATTCCAGAAGCCGACCGTTTTCGAAAGCCAAACCGTCAACGACAATCTCGAACTAGCGCTCAAGTCCGATCGCCGGGCGCGGGCCGCTTTATTTTGGCGCGAAAGCCCCGACGAACGCCGGCGCATCGATCAACTCCTCGAAATTATTCGTCTGACCCCCGTGCGCCATCGGCTCGCCGGCAGCCTCTCGCACGGCCAGCGGCAGTGGCTCGAAATCGGCATGCTGCTCGCTCAGGAGCCGAAGCTTCTTCTGGTCGACGAACCGGTCGCCGGCATGACCGACGTGGAAACGCAGCAAACCGCGGAACTGCTCAAGGAGATCAACCGCGACCGCACGGTGGTGGTGGTCGAACACGACATGGCCTTTGTGCGCGAGCTCGGCGTCAAGGTCACCTGTCTGCACGAAGGCTCCGTACTCGCCGAAGGCACGATCGATCAGGTCTCGGCGAACGAGCGGGTGGTCGAAGTGTATTTGGGGCGGTAGCGATCATGCTCGAGGTCAACGCCATCGATCTGCACTACGGCGCCGCGCAGGCTCTGCGCGCCGTCTCGCTCAAGGCCGAGCCGGGCAAGGTCACCTGCGTGCTCGGCCGCAATGGCGTCGGCAAGACGAGCCTGCTCGACGCGCTCGCCGGTCAGCATTCGGTCACACGCGGCACCATCACCTGGGAAGGCCACGACATTACCGCGCTGCGGCCCCCCGAGCGCGCCCGGCGCGGCATTTCCTACGTGCCGCAGGGCCGCGAAATCTTCCCGCTGCTGACGGTCGAGGAAAATCTGCGCACCGGCTTTGCGCCGCTCAAGCGCGAGGAACGCACCGTCCCGGACGACGTGTTCACGCTGTTTCCGGTGCTCAAGGACATGCTGCGCCGGCGCGGCGGCGACCTGTCCGGCGGTCAGCAGCAGCAGCTTGCGATCGGCCGGGCACTCGTCATGCGGCCGCGGCTCTTGCTGCTCGACGAACCGACCGAAGGCATTCAGCCCTCCATCATCAAGGACATCGGCCGCGCCATTTCCTATCTGCGCTCGCTCGGCAAGATCGCCATCGTGCTGGTCGAACAATATCTCGACTTTGCGCAGGAACTCGGCGACTATTTCGCGGTCATGGAACGCGGCGCCGTCGTCTATGCGTCCGCTCGCGCGGAGCTCGACGAAGGCGCGCTGAAGCGCGCCATGGCGATTTGACCGGATTTTTGGCGTAGCTTTGATTTTGCCGTGGGGTTGAGACTTGCTTGCGGGCACGCCGGCACAAAGTGAAATTTTCGCCGGCAATCGGGCCATCGGCCGTGTCGCGCTTTCCGTAGCGGCTGACGCCGACCGCAGCCGCCGTCAACGCGTGCACGAGGAAGGCGCACTGCGGGTGCGCTTTCCGAATGTCTCCAACAGAGACGCTCTCGAAGCCGTCATCGTCAACACCGCCGGCGGCATGGCGGGCGGCGATCGTTTCGACTTGGATATTGCGGTCGGATCCGGCGCGAAGCTTACGATCACCACGGCGGCCGCGGAGAAGATCTATCGCTCGCTCGGGCCGGACACCGAAATTCGCGTGAAGCTCGGCATCGGTTCCGGCGGCACGCTCGGCTGGCTGCCGCAGGAGACGATCCTCTTTGATCAAATCCGGCTGCGCCGCTCTATCGAGGCCGATCTGGCGCCTGACGCAAGCCTGCTTTTGGCCGAAGGCGTCGTCTTCGGCCGGTCGGCCATGGGCGAGACGCTGGCGCATGGCCATTTTTTCGATCGTTGGCGGGTGCGGCGCGACGGTGCCCTCATCTTTGCCGAAAGTCTCCGCCTCGACGATGCCATCGCGGAGCAGCTCCGCCAGCGCGCGGTCGCCGGCGGCGGCGGCGCGATCGCGAGCGCGAGCGTCCTCAAGATCCCTGGCGATGAAGCGGCTGTTGCGGCCGTGCGCGCGAAAGAGAAGGATTTCGCTGGCGAAGTCGGCGTTTCGGCGTGGAACGGCCTTGCCCTGGCGCGGCTCGTGGCGCCCGACGGCGCCGCGCTCCATCGCGACCTGATTGCCGTTTTGACCGCATTCGGCAATATGCCGCTGCCGCGATTGTGGCTGAACTAGAGCGGGATGAGTTGTGGTTCGATCGGCATCCCGCTCTAGCTTTTTGTTTGAGCATGATCTTTTCGGAAAACCGGATTCCACTTTTCCGGATCATGCTCTAACGCTGAACTGAAGGGCGACTTATGAATCTCACACCGCGCGAAAAGGATAAGCTTCTGATCGCCATGGCGGCGATGGTGGCGCGGCGCCGGCTCGAGCGTGGCGTCAAGCTCAACCATCCGGAAGCCATCGCGCTGATCTCCGATTTCATCCTGGAAGGCGCCCGCGACGGCCGTACTGTGGCCGAGCTCATGGAGAAAGGCGCTCACGTCATCTCGCGTAGCCAAGTGATGGACGGTATCGCCGAAATGATCCCGGAGATTCAAGTGGAAGCCACCTTTCCGGACGGAACCAAGCTCGTCACCGTGCATGAGCCGATACGATGAACTCTCATCCCGTCATTCCGAAGCCGAGCGAAGCGAGGGGCCCGGAATCCTTATTCGCTGACGGTGGTTATGGATTCCGGGCTCGCCCCCGCGGGGCGCCCCGGAATGACGAAGAACGAAGAGGCCCGCAATGATCCCCGGCGAATATTTCATCAAAGACGGCGAGATAGAGCTCAACAAAGGCCGTAAAGGCCTGACGCTCACCGTCTCGAATACCGGCGATCGGCCGATCCAGGTCGGATCCCATTACCATTTCTTTGAAACCAACCCGGCGCTGCAGTTCGACCGCAAAAAGGCGCGCGGCATGCGGCTCGATATTCCGGCCGGAACGGCGGTTCGCTTCGAGCCCGGTCAGACGCGCGACGTGAAACTAGTGGCGCTCGCCGGCACGCGCACCGTCTACGGCTTTCGCCAAGATGTCATGGGAAAGTTGGAAAAAGGGAAGTCGCAAAAATCATGACGAGCGGACTTGCGCAAGCCCGCCCGTCACGTTCTCAGCGCTGCTACCGCGGCTGGGACCAGGACCAAATCAGCTTTTGGTGCGACGCTGGTAGCGGCCTCAGCACCAGGCCAACTTGACCTTGGCGATCTCTCTCATTCGGTGGAACCAAACGCGAGCGATCTGGCAATGATGATACTGCAGAAGCGGCGCGAAGCAAGCAAAAGCGTGTATGCGCGCGCTGCTGCAACGCAGTGGGGATAACGTTGGGGATTTGTTGAAACCGGAGGATCCGCATGACCGGTGCAGCGAATACGGCAGTTCCAACAAAGACGGAGATCGGCCTGGTTTTGCAGGGGGGCGGCGCGCTCGGCGCTTACGAATGGGGCGCCATCACTGCTTTGTTTGACGTGATCGATGAGGCGATCGGCAACGGACAAGATATCACGCTTCGCGTCGTCACCGGCGTATCGATCGGAGCCATCAACGCCGCTTGCGTGGTCGGGGCTGCCGACCGCGCCGATGCGCGCCAGCGGCTGGGTGCGATATGGGGCGACTTCATGATTGACCTGCCCTATTTGCCGTCCTCGGCAAATCGCGACCTCGCCCTTTACAATGTCCCGCACTTTTACACCTATCGCTCCGACCTTTTGGCGGCGCCGACCTGGACGTACCTCTACGAAACGCATCAATTGTTGGAGACATTGTCGGAGCACGTCGATTTCGACGCGCTCAATGCCAACAAGACGGCCTTCGTGATTACCGCGGTGGATGTGGAAAATGGCGTACTGACCCGGTTCACCAATCAAAAAGTCGGCGATACCGACCCGACCACAATCGAGCCGCACCACGTCTTGGCGAGCGGCAGCATCCCGCCGCAATTTCCCTGGACCGACATCAGCGCCCGCGACGGCAAAGTGCATCACTATTGGGACGGCGGCATCGTCGACAACACGCCGCTCGGCGATGCGATCGATGCGTTCAGTTCCGATCCCGGCGTTGCGCGGCTGCTGGTGGTCATGAATCTGTTCCCGCAGACCGCGTCTCTTCCCCGCTCGCTGACCCAGGTGAACGAGCGGCTCGATCAACTTCGCTTCGGCAATCGCCTGCGCCAGGACAGCAGCACCGCGCGGCAGATGAATGCGCTGATAGCGACCATTCAGGATCTTTCGGCGTTCCTTTCCGGGCCGTTGCCCGACGACCTGCAAAAGAGGGTCGACAAAGCCAACGCCTACAAGCTGGTGAAACTGATCGAGATCTCGCTGACAGCCGACGCGGTTACCGACGATCCCAACAGCTTTCGCGATTTTTCACGCGACGGCATTGTAGCGCGCCGCGACGCCGGTCGCCGGATCGCGCTTTCCGCACTGCGCCCCGCCTTCCACAGCCAACTCGCCGCCTGACAAGGAGCCTTCGATGCCGTCACACATTTCGCGTTCGGTCTATGCCGATATGTTCGGACCGACGACAGGCGACCGCGTGCGGCTTGCCGACACCGACCTCATCATCGAGGTGGAAAAAGACTTTTGCAGCTACGGCGAGGAAGTGAAATTCGGCGGCGGCAAGGTGATCCGCGACGGCATGGGCCAGAGCCAGTTCACCAACAAGCAGGGCGCGGTCGATACCGTCATCACCAACGCGCTGATCGTCGATCACTGGGGCGTCGTCAAAGCCGATGTCGGCATCAAGGACGGAAATATTTTCGCGATCGGCAAGGCCGGCAATCCCGACATTCAGTCCGGCGTCACCATCGTCATCGGCCCCGGCACCGAGGTGATCGCCGGCGAAGGCAAGATCCTCACTGCCGGCGGCTTCGACACGCATATTCATTTCATCTGCCCGCAGCAGGTTGACGAAGCGCTGATGTCGGGCGTCACCTCGATGCTCGGCGGCGGCACCGGCCCGGCGCATGGCACATTCGCCACCACCTGCACGCCCGGGCCGTGGCATCTCGCGCGCATGATTCAGGCGGCGGACGATTTTCCGGTGAACCTCGGCTTCGCCGGCAAAGGCAATGCCTCGCGACCGGCGGCGCTCGAGGAAATGATCAAGGCCGGCGCGTGCGCGCTCAAGCTCCACGAGGACTGGGGCACGACGCCCGCGGCAATCGACTGCTGTCTATCGGTCGCGGACGACTACGACATTCAGGTGATGATCCACACCGACACGCTCAACGAATCCGGTTTCGTCGAGGACACGATCAAGGCCTTCAAGGGCCGCACCATTCACGCCTTCCACACCGAAGGCGCCGGCGGCGGACATGCGCCCGACATCATTAGAATCGCCGGACTGAAGAACGTCCTGCCGTCGTCGACCAATCCGACGCGGCCCTATACGCGCAACACCATCGACGAGCATCTCGACATGCTGATGGTGTGCCACCACCTCGATCCATCGATCGCAGAGGATCTTGCCTTCGCCGAAAGCCGCATCCGCAAGGAAACGATCGCGGCGGAAGATATCCTGCACGACATCGGTGCGCTGTCGATGATGTCGTCGGACTCGCAGGCCATGGGCCGGCTCGGCGAAGTCATCATCCGCACCTGGCAGACTGCCGACAAAATGAAGAAACAGCGCGGGCGCCTGAAGGAAGAGAAAGGCGACAACGACAATGTGCGGGTGAAGCGCTACATCGCCAAATACACCATCAATCCGGCGATCGCGCACGGCGTATCGAAAATCATCGGCTCGGTCGAAAAAGGCAAGCTCGCCGATCTCGTCCTGTGGTCGCCCGCGTTTTTCGGCGTGAAGCCCGATTGCATCATCAAGGGCGGCTCGATCGTCGCCGCGCAGATGGGCGATCCGAACGCCTCGATCCCGACGCCGCAGCCGGTGCACTACCGGCCGATGTTTGGCGCTTATGGCCGGGCGCGCACCGCGTCTTCCGTTGTGTTCGCCTCGAAAGCGGCGGTCAAAGCCGGACTCGGCAAAAAGCTCGGCATTCAGAAAGAGCTTGTCGCCGTGCAGAATACGCGCGGCAAGATCTCCAAGAAGAGCATGATCCACAACGACGCCACGCCGCAAATCGAGGTCGATGCGGAGACTTACGAGGTGCGTGCCGACGGTGAATTGCTCACCTGCGCGCCGGCCGAAACGCTGCCGATGGCGCAGCGCTACTTTTTGTTCTAGCCTCCGCGGCCGTTAGCGGCCCGGCTGTCGCGGGGTCGTGGACAGATTTGAGCAGCTGCAATTCAAAACGGGGTAGCGGTGCGATGGGTTACGCGAAGCGCATGGCATTCGGCGCTATGTTATTTGGGATCGTTCTCAATCCAGTTTTTGCAATCGCGGAGGACGAAGATTCGTTTAGATGCAATATCGGCCCCGTCACCAAGACATATGGTCAGGGGCAATGGCTGGTTTACAGCTGCAATGACGACAAAACTCTACTGATCGTCTCTGCGCCGGGCAACCCAGCCGCGCCGTACTATTTCACGTTGCTCCCTACCGATGCCGGCCATCGCCTCTTTGGCGACGGCGCGGGCAAGAAGGAGGCGACTGCTGCCGCTTCCGAGCAACTCAAATCGCTGTCTGAAGAAGATATCGCGAATGTGATCAAAGAGACGAAAGAGGCCAAAGCGCCAAAGCAGTGAGCGCAGCCAGTTGAGCGCCGGAAATTGTCGTAGCTCTGACTAAACTTCGGCCCTGTCGCCTGTGACTCCGTGGAAGATACCACCATTGTTGCGATGACGCGTCTGGATCAGATGCCGCCGCCGACAGCCGTCTAGTTTCGTCAAAGCGGGCGGAAAGCGCGGGAGCGCACAATGCTCGAAGGCGTGATGCTGCTGTGGTTCATATTGGCCGCGCTGGCACTGCTGTTCGTCGCAATCGACATCCGCTCGACGCCCGAATCTCCCGTGCTGAAATGGGGGTTCGTGCTGCTGACCGCCTATACCGGCGTGTTCGGCGCGTTCCTCTATGTTCTCGGCTGTCGCGAGCCCTTGCCCGGACTGCACGAACGCTACACCGCGGCGCGCTGGCGCCAGACACTGGGATCGACCATGCATTGCGTCGCCGGCGACGGCCTCGGCATTCTCGCCGGCGCGGTGATTTCGAGCGTCGTCGGCATTGCCGGCTTGGCCGAGGTGGTCGTCGAATGCT
>Ga0210401_10006533_pt1 | contig 11812 bp, 6 predicted proteins | sample IncBWH32MmetaG_FD_150866 | JGI IMG/M metagenome (GOLD analysis project Ga0210401, IMG submission 150866) | Forest soil microbial communities from Barre Woods Harvard Forest LTER site, Petersham, Massachusetts, United States - Inc-BW-H-32-M | ecosystem: Environmental > Terrestrial > Soil >... | reverse complement strand
GTGATGCCACTGGGTGCGCGACCTCGTTGACGGAGGCGCTATTCTAGCGCGTGTGAACTCGTTGTCAATCGATAACGAGGCGTAGATCTGAGGAAAACTTTTTTCCTCCGCAATCGGTCCAAGCATGCGATGGAGAAAATCATGAGTCAGAATCATTTCATTCGAGCCGTCCTGAAGTCCACGGCGGAAAAGTATTTCGTGGCGTGTTCGAGGGCCCTGGTAAGTGACCTCGGGACCTGGCGAGAGCAGAGTCGGCCGGCCGTAACCCGCTAAGCCGCGTTGCTGGTGGCTGCTGCGGCGCGAGGCTCGGCGATGGCGTCGGCGTCTTCCCACTTTACCGAAACCAGCTTCGAGACCCCAGGTTCCTGCATCGTTACGCCGTACAGCACCGAACCCATTTCCATCGTCCGGCGGTTGTGCGTCACGACGATGAACTGCGTCTGGCCGCACATGTCGGCGAGCATTTTGTTGAAGCGCCCGACGTTGGCTTCGTCGAGCGGCGCGTCAACTTCGTCGAGAATGCAGAACGGGCTCGGTGAATAACGGAACACGGCAATCAGCAGCGCGAGCGCGGTGAGCGCTTTTTCGCCGCCCGACAGAAGCATGATGCTTTGCAGGCGCTTGCCGGGGGGCTGAGCGACGATGTCGATTCCCGCGTCGCCTGAACTGTCCGGTTCGCTGAGGCGCATTTCGCCCGTGCCGCCGCCAAAAAGCGATTGAAACGCGATGGCGAAGTGCGCGTTGATGAAGTTAAACGCCTCTTCGAATTTCTGCCGCGAGACCTGATCGAGTTCGTTGATGGTGAGCTGCGTGTTCTCGATCGATTGCACCAAGTCGTCGCGTTCGCGGCGCATGAACTGTTCGCGTTGCTCGCATTCCTGGTATTCCTCAAGAGCCATCATGTTCACCGGACCCATGGCCTCGACGCGCGCCTTCATCTCGTTGTAGTTGGTTTCGGCGGCGATCAGGTCTTCGCCGACCAGGAGCGATTCCTGCGCCATTAATTCTTCGGGATGCGCGTTCAATTCGGCGACGCAGGTCTGCCGCAAATAATCGCGGTCCGCATCATTGCGGGCCTTTTCGATCTGGCGCTGCGTGAGTTCGTTTCGGAATTCATCAAGTGACTGGCGCTTGGTGCGTACCGACTCCTCGATCCTTCCGGCGCGCGTGCGGGATTCCTGCCACTCGAATTCGAAGGCGGATTTGGTTTCCTCAAGGCGCGTCTTGTCGGTCCGAAGCTCGGCCACCTGGGCAACGAGCTGCTCGCAAGTCGATTCGAGTGTGGTCTTTTCGCTTGCGAGAGCTTCGTGCTGCTCGCCGAGCGCAGTCGCGCGCTCGCCCGCCAGTGCAAACTCTTCGGTAAGGCGTTGCCGGGATGATTCGGCGCTGGCCAGGCGCTCGGAGATCGCTGCAAGTTCCTCGCGGCGAGCAATGACGCCTTCCTGCAACGACTGGAATTCGGCGCGAAGCGCGCCGAGTTTCCGCGTGGATTCGACGGCCTCGGCTTCGGCCGCGGCGCGGAACCGTGCGGCTTCGGCGTGCTGGCTGCGGGCCTGCTCGGCGCGAGTCCGGGCAGCGGAAGCCTCGGCGCGAATGCGGCCGATCTCTGAGCGCTCGGCATCGAGTTGGCGTTCGGCCCGAGCCATATCGTTGTATGCCTGATCGCGTTGATGGGCGGCCGTGACGAGAGATTTTTCCGCTTCCATCTGCTGGGCGGAGACGACCGATATGCGCGATTCGATCTCGGCGACTTCCTGTGTAATTCGAGCGAGCTCGGTCTGGCGCTCTTCGGCCAGCCGTTCGAGGCGCGCTGCTTCGGTCTCATGCAGCCGCAACTCACGCTTCAAGGCGAGCGGGCCAGCTTCGCCTGCGCGTCCGCCCGTCACCATGCGGCCGTGATAGCAGGTGCCGTCAGGCGTGAGGTAATAGCTGTGCGGGTTTTCGCGAGCGATGCGTTCGGCAGTCGCGCCGCTTTCGACCAGATAGGCGGTGCGCAGCTTTGTAAGGAAATGCTTCGTGGCCTGGCCGAGGGGCTCGCGGAATTCCACGAGACGATCGAGACGTGCGATCACGCCTTCGGGAAGCGGCAAATTCGCGTCCACCTCTTTCAAGTCCAGATTGAGCGTGCTGAGCGAGTCGACGAAAAAGGTGGCGCGTCCTCCCATTTCATCGCGGAGCAGGGAAACGCCGGCGCGAGCGTGGTCGAACGATTCGACCACCACGTATTCGAGCTCGTCGCGAAGGAATTGTTCGATCGCTCCTTCGTATTGCTCCTGAACCTCGGCGTAATCGGCGAGCAGGCCGACGGCGTAGAAGTTGTCCGAGCCATGCGCGCCGTTGCCGCCGGCAGCAAAGAGTTTCTGCACAGCGTCGGCCGTATAAGCGCGTTCGCGGAGAATCTGCTCGATCGAGGCGTGGCGTGCTCGTGCTGCGGAGAGCTCTTGCTTGGCGCTTTCCATTTGCTGCGAAGTCGCCTGCTGGGTCTGGCGGGCTGCGGCGAGATTGGCCTGGGCCTGGCGGATGGCGACGGCAATCTCCTGCGTTTGCCTCTCGGCGAGACCGTAAGCTTCGCCGACCAACTGAACCTGCGATTCAAGCGCGGCAAACTGCTCCTCGAGCGTGCACAAGGCGAAGGAACGTTGTTTTTCGGCCGCTGTGAGGCGTTCGGCAGCCTCCTCGGCACGCTGCGACTCGGCCTGTTCGCGCGAGGACTCTTCGACGAACCGTGCTGCCAACAACCGCAACTCCTCGGTGCGGGCCTCGAGTCGCTCCTGTTCGGAAGTGCTGGTCGAAACTGTCTCCATCGATGCGCGGAGAGCCGTCTCGAGCGCCGCACTCTGCTCGCGAAGCGTGGCGACGGCTTCGCGCTGGACGTCCATGCGTGAGGATAAGGCGGAGGCTTGGCGGGCCGCGTCTTCCATTTCGATCGCGAGGCGCATGGAGCGCGACGCAAGCTGCGCGGCCTGCTCTTTGTTGAACGTGATGCGATTTTCGGCGCGGTCAAGTTCGATGGCCGTCTGGCCCAGGAGATTGTTCACCTGTCGCAGTTCTGCGTCGAGTTCATAGGTGCGATTGCCGAGCCGTTCTTGTTCAGCTTCGAGAGCATGCAAGGCGATCGACTCGCGATCTTCGGCGGCGCGCAGATCGCGCAGGAGGTTTTCGAGCCGAGCGGCTTCGATATCGAGATGTTCCGCCTTGCTTGCGAGCACGCTGCGCAGCAGGCCGCGCATCTGTTCGCGCAACTCGGCATAGCGGCGCGCCTTCGAGGCTTGCCGTTTGAGCGAAGCGAGCTGCTTCTCTACCTCCACCAGAATGTCATTGACGCGCGAAAGATTGAGTTTCGAGGCTTCGAGTTTGGCTTCCGACAGGCGCCGCTTGGTCTTGTACATCGTGATGCCGGCGGCCTCTTCAATGATTGCGCGGCGGTCCATCGGCTTCGAATTAAGAATCTGGCCGATGCGCCCCTGCTCGATAATTGCGTAGGTGTCCGGACCCAAGCCGATCCCCATGAAGATTTCCTGCACATCGCGCAAGCGAGCCACACGGCCGTTGACGATGTATTCACTTTGCCCCGAGCGATAGAGCCGGCGGCCCACGACAACCTCGCCAGGACGCACCGCCACATTCGGTTTGTGACCGCGCCTTTTGGTTTGCTTGCGTTCTTCGGCGGGCGCTTCGAGAAACGGGCCTTCTTGCGCGCTGGGCTCTCCGGCCGTCTCAATCGGTACAGGAACTTCGCTGGGAACCTCGGTAGCAGCCGCGTCGCGTCCATCGATCACCTTGGCGACGGCTTCGGAGAGCTCTGGATCGACAAGAGTCAGTGTGACTTCCGCGATACCCATCGGCGGACGCTTGGTCGTGCCGTTGAAGATGCAGTCAGACATCCGCTCGGCGCGCAGCATCTTGTGGCTTTGCTCGCCCAAAACCCAGGAAATGGCGTCAACCACGTTCGACTTGCCGCACCCATTCGGTCCAACAATGCAGGTAATCCCGCTGCCGCTGAACGTGATCGGCGTCTTTTCGCAGAAAGACTTGAACCCTGCCAACTCAACTTTGCGCAGTTTTAGCACGCAAACCCTCGCAATATTCGAAAGAAAGAAGTGCCCTTCGTGTTTCTAAGGGAGGACTTTCGAGACAAAACGCTCGGAGGGTTCCTAATCGGATGGCCCTTCCGCCTGGCGCTACGATTCGGCGGTTACGGGAAAACAAAATAACATGTGGTCCGTGTCATGTAAAGCAGGCTTTTGCTACCAGCCCACTAGATATGGGTCCGGTTACGCCTTCAAATACCACGGCACGTTGATGAGCACGACCTGCTTGCTGCTGCGCAGGAGAATCAAGGCCTTCAGGACCTCAGCCCGCTGATTATGCAGGGGATAGTGATACCAGTGCTTTTCGACAAGCTCAGGGATAATGACGGCGATCTGCCGGTGAGGGTTCTCGTTTTCAATCATCTGGATGTAGTCGAGGATCGGTTTAAGTACCAGCCGGTAAGGCGATGGCAACGTCACCAGTTGCGGCGGTGTGCCCCCGGCTTTTTTGACCGGTGCCTCGACCAAAGTTGGCCATTCTTTGCGAAGAGCGTTTGTTTCGTTTTCCGTCGCAACGTGAACGGCACGAATGTCTCCCGAAAGAGTCAAGGCAAACTGCAGAGCGCGCTCGGCAACCTTTCCCCATTCGTTGATCGGAACGACCACGATGGGCGGCGCCAATGCGTCAACGCACAGAGGTGCCGTGCTGCGGATCTCGGCTGATACGCGGCGATAGTGATGGCGCGCCATCGTCATGGCGAATACAAGGCCCACCACCAGAAGTGCGCTGACCCACGCGCCGGACGTGAACTTCGCAACGAGCACGACCAGCAACGTGATGCCCGTGGCGACCGCTCCCAAACCGTTGACCAGCATGCTGTGGAGAGCACCCGGCCCACGATTTCTTCGCCAATGCGCCACCATCCCGGCTTGAGACATCGTGAAGGCCAGGAACGCGCCGATCGCGAACAGGGGTATCAGCCTGTCTGTGACGCCTCCGAACAGAACAATCAGAATCGCCGCCAAAACGGCGAGCACGAGGATGCCTTGCGTGTAGACCAGACGTCGGCCACGGTTGCCAAAAACATGAGGAAGGAAATCGTCCTGCGCCACGGCTTTGCAAAGCCTCGGAAAATCGGCGAAAGCAGTATTCGCAGAGAGCGATAGAATCACCAGTACCGAACCGATCGTTACGTAGTAGAACCAACCCCGTCCGGCGACTGCCGCCACGAGCATCGAAAGCACGCTTTGATAACCCGGCGCGCCCGGATCGGTGGCCGCGATTCCATAGGCGCGCACAAGCCAGGCAATTCCCGCCAGCATCACGATCAGCAGCCCGATGATGACCGTGAGCGTCCGCTGCGCGTTGCGAACCGTTGGTTCACGAAACGCCCGGACACCGTTGCTAACAGCCTCGACGCCCGTCATCGCCGTGCATCCGTTTGAAAAAACCTGCAGAAGGAGCCATGCACTCGCCGAAGCTACGATCGCGGATGCGGGCTGCGGCGGTGCAACCACCGGCACGGGGTGTCCGCCCGCGGCGATTGCCTTTACAAGGCCAATGGCAATTGTAAGGAGAAGAGTGACGCAGAAAAGATAGGTAGGAAGCATGAAGAAAATCCCGGCTTCACGCACTCCGCGGAGATTTACAAGCGTAATTACCGCGAGAATGCCGAGACAAATGGTGACCGTGTGAGGTTGCAAGCCTGGCGCTGCTGAAACAAGCGCTCCCACGCCAGCCGAAATGCCGACCGCGACTACCAGAACGTAATCGATCATCAAGGCCGCGCCCGCGAGCAGGCCCGCAAAGGAACCCAGATTTTCCGAAGCGACCGTGTACGATCCACCCCCACCCGGGTATGCGGCGATCGTTTGCCGATATGAAAAATAGACGATGGTGAGCAGGATGATGATCGACAGGCTGACCGGTACGATATAGGCGACACCGGCGGCGCCAAGACCGATCAGCAGCGTCAGTGCGGCTTCGGGGCCGTACGCGGCGGAGCTAAGAGCGTCGAGCCCGAAAATGGGAATTCCCGCGGCGGGCCCGATTTGCTCGGCTCGTTCGTCGGATGTGGCAACGGGCTTTCCAAGGAGAATATCGAGCAGCGACATGCGGCCTCACAGGTCGGGCGAGGGTCGAAGGCGAAGGGTAGAGTAATGGCAAGCTCTGTGAATTGGAAATAAATATTCTGCTAACTCTGCTCGTTGCGACCGCTAGAATTTAGTGTGCACTGTTAGGATGGAAGTTCGGGGGAACCGAGAATTGGACGAAACAGCTTTAATCGAATTGCAGAACGTGCGCGTGATCCGCGGCGATAAGGCGGCGCTTGACGACTTCTCCCTGCGCATTGCACTCAACGAGCACGTCGCGATTCTCGGTCCGAACGGCTGCGGCAAGTCGACCCTCATCAAGACCATCACGCGCGAATGCTACCCGGTGGCCCGCGAGAATTCGCGGATGACGATTCTCGGGCGCGAGCGCTGGAATATTTTTGAGCTGCGGTCGCTGCTGGGAATCGTTTCAAACGATCTCCTCGCCTGGTGCAAAGCGGACACCCCCGGTCGCGAGGTGGTGCTTTCCGGTTTTTTCAGCAGCCAGCGCGTATTCCGCAATCATCACGTTCTTGCCGGGCAGGAGAAGCGTGCCGAAGCCGCTCTCGAGCGTTTAGGCGTACGGCATTTGGCCGATCGGCCGATGGAAGAGATGTCGTCGGGGGAAGCGCAGCGCATCCTGATCGCGCGCGCCCTGGTGCACGAACCCAAGGCCCTGGTTTTCGACGAGCCCACCAACAGCCTTGACGTTCTGGCACAGCGCGAGTTGCGCGACACGATGAGCGAACTTGCCAAGTCCGGCGTGGGCATCGTGCTGGTGACGCATCATGTGGCTGACATTATTCCGGAGATCGAGCGCGTCGTTCTGATGCGCGATGGGCGCATCGCCGCGGACGGACGCAAGGACAGGCTGCTTTCCGCCGATCAGCTTTCGAAGATTTTTGGAATGAAGGTCGAAATCAGCAGAACAGATGGACACTACCATCTGTGGTGAGTGCGGTTCGGGAATGAGCCATGGACCAGGAGAGCTTTCGCAATGACGACCGGTGATTTGGTTACGATTGTCGGCTCTGTCGCCGCTGTTTGCACGACGTTTGCGTTCGTGCCGCAAATCCGCAAGATTCGCCAAACCGGCGGCCGCGAAGTGTCTTACGCCATGCTGAGCCTTTACGTCGTCGGTGTGGGACTTTGGCTCTACTACGGAATCCTGATTCGCGCGCCCGAAGTGATCATCGCGAACGCCGTTTCTGTGCTCTTCAGCGGCGTATGCATCGCCATCAAGTTCGCCATGGAAAACAGGAATGTGCCGTTGGCGGCCGAGCCTGGACGCAGGAAGCGTATCGCGATCGACATGGACGAAACGACTGCCGACAGCCTGAAAGAGCATTTACGGCGCTATAACCAGGAATTCGGTGAAAACCTGACGCGCGAAGATCTTCGCGGTGGGCACCTCGAAGACCACGTCCCTGCTGACAGAAGGGCATTCGCGCATCGTATGGTCCACGACGAGACCTTTTTTGAAAATCTCGACCCGATGCCCGGTTCGCAGGAAACAATCCGTGAGCTGATGGAGAAGTATGAAATCTTCATCGTCAGTTCCGCGATGGAGGTTCCCGAGTCATTTGCTGCGAAGCTCCGCTGGCTCTCCCGCCATTTCCCCTTCGTCCCTGCCAGCCACATCGTGTTTTGCGGCGACAAGGGAATCATCAATGCCGACTACCTGATTGACGACACACCGCGCCACTTCGCTGGGTTTGCGGGCGAGGCCATCATCTTCTCAGCGCCCCACAACGCGCAGGAGACCCGCTACCGTCGCGTCGAAAGCTGGGACCAAGTTCGCGAAATCTTCCTCGGATCACCACGCGAGAAGCGTGCCGCCAAGAAAACCCAGCCGCAGCTGACCGCCATCGGCAGCAAATGAGCGTCTGGAAACTTTGCCTACGACTACGCTTATCCCACGATAAGGTCCTGTAATAGCATTGACTTGGCGGTCGGTTCACACCTAGCATCACGCACGGAGGGCGACTTGGGACCCGAGCGTTCACCGGGCATTCGGCGAGCAGCTTCCAGCGTCCTGATTCTGGCGGGCATTTTTGCGCTCTCCTACTTTGGCGCCCGCCCGCCGCAAGCCAAGCCCGCAGACGCTCCGGCTTCAGAGTTCTCCGGAATCCGCGCCTACAACTTGCTCGGCAAGATTCTCGAAGGTGACACTCCGCACCCGCTGGGTAGCCAGGCCGACGATGCCATTCGCACACGAATTCTGGCCGAACTCGGCCGCCTGGGCTACCAGACGCAGGTGCAGACTGCGTTTGACTGCGATGAGTTCGGAAACTGCGCGACGGTGAACAACGTCCTTGCGCGAACCGGCGGCACCGACAAATCCAAGCAGGGTGAAGCGGTGCTGCTTGCGGCGCATTACGATTCGGTGCCCGCCGGGCCCGGTGCGGCCGACGATGGAAGCGGCGTCGCGGTGGTCCTTGAAATCGCTCGCGTGCTCAAGACTCTTCCGCCGCAGCGGCGTTCGATCATTCTGCTGATCGACGAAGGCGAAGAGATGGGACTGCTTGGCGCTCGCGCTTTTGTCGACTGGCATCCGTGGGCCAGGGAAGTGCGCTCGGCCGTGAACCTGGACGCGCGCGGGACCAAAGGCGCCAGCCTGCTTTTTGAAACGGGAAGCGCCAACGAATGGCTCGTTCAACTCTTCAAACGGTCGGCAGCGCGGCCTGTCACAAGCTCGATTTTCTACGACGTCTACGAGCACTTGCCCAACGACACAGACATGTCGGTGTTCAAGGCCGTCGGAGAACAGGGCGCGAATTTCGCTTTCATCGGGAACGTAGCGCAATACCACACGCCGCTCGACAGCCTCGTCAATTTGAGCATCCAGAGCACCGAGCATCAGGGCGACAACGCGCTCGCGATGATTCTGGCTCTTGCGAATGACGACACCTCAAATCCGCCTGAAAAAGAGGCGGTCTATTTCGATCAGTTTGGCCGCCATCTTTTCGAATGGCCGGCGAGCCGTGCTCCGGCGATCGGAATCGCTTCGGCGCTCCTGCTGGCCGCGCTGCTTGCGCTTCTTTTTTGGAAGCAGCGAATGGCGCCGCGAGAATATTTGTCGGGCCTCATCGCGTTTTTAATGGCTCTGATCAGCACGGCGGCGCTTGCACTTGTCCTCTACGGTTTGCTGCGTCTTGCGGGCGCCATTCCCGTCGATTGGGTCGCGCATTCGTTGCCTGCAAGACTCGCTTTTTGGCTGCTGGCACTGGCCGTCGTCCTTGTGCACGGAATTGCGTTCGCCCGGAGAGCCCGTTTTTGGGGGCTTTGGCTCGGCGTTTGGACCTGGTGGGCATTGTGGGGCGTCGTGATCTCATGGGTCCAGCCAGGCACAAGTTACCTGATGCACGTGCCAACGTGCGTCGCGATGGTTGTGGGCCTGCCAATCGCGGCGTTTCGAAGCGAGTCCGCCTTCGCGCAATGGATCGCAGGGATTTTGCCTATGGTGGCGGCGGCAACTGTGGGATTTGCCCCCCTCATCATGCTCTATACGGCAATCGGAGTTCCGATTCTTCCCGTGCTCGCGATTCTCGTCGCGTTCTTCCTCACGCCGTTGATTCCTTTGTGCGTCGATCTAAGCGGTGCAGACGGTCTGGTCGCCGTGTCCATTCCCGGGGTGCCGATTCTCGCGACGGGTCTTGCCGCATTTGCAGCCGTCATCGTGCCCGCATACTCAGCGCAGGCGCCAGAGCGCGTGAATCTGCAGCTCTGGCAGGATGCTGACTCGGGCAAGGCGCAATGGGTTGTCGAGCCGGAATCGGGTCGCCTGCCCGATGCGATCGCACTGGCGGCTTCCTTCCGCATCGCCCGCAGCGGAGAGGTTCCGTGGGCCCACGGCAATGCATTTCTTTCGGATGCGCCCGCGATCGAACTAAGCGCACCGACGTTCACCGTTCAGGATTCGTTCATCGAAGCAGGGAAGCGTCACCTGGAGGCCTTATTGCGCTCCGAGCGCGGAGCTCCGGCGGCTATGGTGATGTTTCCGCCTGATTCCGGAGTCGAGGGCGTACGAATGGAAGACGTGCCGGTGCCGCCAGAGACATCGCGAGTCCGGGAATTGGTAAACGGTTGGCTCGTCTATCGCTGCCCGGCTGTGCCGCCGAAGGGAGTGGCGGTGAGTTTCGAGCTGCCGATTGGGAAGCCCGTGGTCGTCACCGTGATCGACCACTCCTACGGCCTGCCTGATGAGGGCGCGTTTCTCGCGCACGCGCGACCGCTCACAGCAGTGCGATCGGGCGAAGGCGATGTGACTATCTTCAGCCGCCGCGTGCAATTGAATCCTTGAAAAAGTGAAGAGGTCAGAATTGGCGTTCGAGTGTGCCTGTGAGCACGAGCGAAGGGTTTGCGTCCTGGTCGAGAACAAGCGCCTGGCTGTTGTTCACGATGTAGTAGATCAAATTGTATGTGACGGCAGGGCTGCTTGCGCTCAGCGCGATTGTGCCGCGTCCGGCCGTCGACGGCGTAGCGATCGTCACCGAGCTTACCGGGTCCCCCGCGCGGGGCTGGAAGAAGTTCACGTCGAGATTTCCGAACGAGCTTGAGAGCGTCGATAGCTGCCCGTCCACGTTTTGCGCGGACGCTGCTCGCGCTCCCTGCGAGATGCCTTGTCCCGCGAGACCTATCGCCAAGCCTCCGCCGGTAAGAGAGGTGACCGAGGTCTGCTGGTAGGCGACGCCCGTCGAGAGGTTATTGGGATCGATCTCAAGCAACAGAAAGCCGCTCTGGAGCTGATCGGTCTGATCAGTCTGGTACGGATACATCGCGTATTCGGAAAGATTGGCAGACGCGGTGGTTGGGCAGGATCCTGTGCCGGTATAGACCTTCAAGTCGACGCGCCCTGTCGTTGAATCAACGGCGTAAGGGCACGAGACCACAGTGGCATTCGCGGCCACGGTCGCGCCGCTATGCGTGTCGAATGTTCCGCCGCTGATTGTTCCGGTTCCGCTCGATACGACCACACCGCCCGCCGCATAACCCGCCGTGGCAGAAGTTGCTCCGCCCGAAACAAGCACGTAGTTTGCAGCAGCCAATCCCGGTGCTCCAGTCACTCCGCTGAAGACAGTCCCGGCAAGATAGCCGCTCGTCCCGTCAATCTCGACCAAATAGAGTTCGGTGCCGTCTATCGCATAGAAGGCAAACTGCAGCGTTCCGGACGGTACGCTGAGCGCGAGAGTGCCGCGGCCCGTGCCCAAGTTCGATGTGTCGAACGCGTAAGATGAGTTGGCCGCGAGCCCCGCGCCCGTCGTAATCGTTGCGCCCGAGCCCGCGCCGTCGTGAATGTCGATGAGCGACCCCGCCGAGGCAATCGTTCCGCCATTGGCGGAAAATGTTCCAGCGATACCCTCAGGTGCCTTCGACGCATCTGCACCGAGCAGGCTGAACACGTAAGACCCGGAAATCTGAGAATTGGAGCCGCCGATCGCCGCGAGGCTTTGCTCGTCCATCGAGCCGCTTCCCGTGGCCGACGAATCAAAGCGCGTCACGATCGCGTGCTGGTTTGTTGTCAGAACGAAAGCCAGGGTTTGGACGCCTTGATTGGTGTTCAGCGTCGCCGTGCCGCGGCCGTCGATTCCCACGTTGTAAAAGCTTGTGGATTTTATCTGCTGCTGTTGAGAAACGCCGGAAAGGAAACTCGAGACATCCTCGATGCCGCTCAGAATGTGCCCTTG
>Ga0210401_10006531_pt1 | contig 11813 bp, 11 predicted proteins | sample IncBWH32MmetaG_FD_150866 | JGI IMG/M metagenome (GOLD analysis project Ga0210401, IMG submission 150866) | Forest soil microbial communities from Barre Woods Harvard Forest LTER site, Petersham, Massachusetts, United States - Inc-BW-H-32-M | ecosystem: Environmental > Terrestrial > Soil >... | reverse complement strand
CATCCGCTCATCCACCGGGTCGCCATCCCAATGCTCTGTTGCATTGCAACGTCGTTAAAAGTTTCATCCGCGTTATTCTGGTACAGCGAAAAAATCTCCTCATCGATATTCGCCACAAACAAATCCATCCAGCCATCCTGATTAAAATCTGCCGAGTCTACCCCCATCCCCGACCGTGCCCGGCCATCCGCGCTATAAGCCACGTCTGCGGCTAATCCAATCTCCTCAAAGCGCCCGCCCCGATTTACATACAGAAAATTGGCCACCGTATCATTCGAAACAAATAAATCCATTCGTCCATCATTGTTAATGTCCGTAGCGACCACGCCCCAAGCCTTGCCCAGGTGCTGCGCAATTCCCATCTCCTTGCTCACATCCGTAAACGTCCCATCTCCATTGTTATGGAACAGCCAGCTAGGCCGCGGATTGAAAATCCGCGGAATACAATAATGATGGGTTCCGTCCTTATCCACGCCACAGCTCAACGATTTGTTGAACTCGCAAAACTGCCCCACAAACAAATCCAGCCTCCCATCGTTGTCGTAGTCAAACCAAACCGCGCTCGAAGCCCAACCGGGCGCGGTAACTCCCGCCTTGTCCGTGACATCCGTGAAGGTTCCATCCCCATTGTTCCGGTACAAAATGCTCCGCCCGTATTGGGTGACATAAATATCCGCAAACCCGTCTCCGTTGTAGTCTCCTACGGCTACACCCATCCCATATCCGCCACCGCCAACTCCAGCTTTCTCCGTAACATCCGTAAACGTCCCATCGCGATTATTCCGGTAAAGCGCGTTCCGCAAAGGCTTCGCCGGATCATAAAAATCACATTTCCCGCTATTAACAAGATAAATGTCCATCCATCCGTCATTGTCATAATCCAGAAACGCGCAGCCAGCCCCACTAGTCTCCGGCAAATGCTTAGCCGCCGACCTTCCGGCTGTATGTACCCAACGAATCCCGCTCCTCGCTGCAGAAATCTCTTCAAATGTTGGAGATGCAATGGAAGGAAGGCCGCGCGCCCAAGACGAGAGGCGAGACGATAAACCGCCGGCTAACAAAGAAAGATTCTGAAGAAATCGTCTTCGCGTAAGTGGAAATATTCGTCGTTCAAAGGCTCCATCGGACATTGGCGGCATTATGCCCACAAACGCCGACGCGATGCAAAACGACGTTCCGATCCCGGGTCGGAATCAGAAGACTAGCGACGCCGCTCAGCTTGTTCGCTGTCGAGGGCTCGCTCGGCGCGGCCAACGCTAATGGCTTCATCCGGCAGCCGAATGATGGCATAGACCACGGCGGCAACGACACCACCCAGTAGTGGCGCCACAATGAATACCCACAATTGCTGTAATGCCCAACCGCCCACAAACAGCGCCGGGCCCACGCTGCGCGCCGGATTGACCGAAGTGTTGGTGATCGGGATTCCCACGAGATGAATCAGCGTCAAAACCAGTCCTATCGCGAGCCCCGCAAACCCAACGGGTGCCTTGACGTCCGTCGTGCCGAGCACAGTAAGCACAAGAAACATCGTAAGCACGACTTCCGCGATAATTGCCGCCCCTAGCGAGTAGCCACCCGGCGAATGCTCCCCGAATCCGTTGGCACCCATCCCCGCAACCGACGGATCGTATCCGGCCGCAACTCCCCGCGCGATCACCAGAATCAACCCCGACGCAATAATCGCTCCTATGACTTGCGCGATGATATAAAAGAGCGCGTCTCTCGCTCCGATTTTTCGCGCAATCAGCACTCCCACCGTAACTGCCGGATTGATATGGCACCCCGAAATTGGCCCAATGGTATACGCCATGGCCAACAACGCCAGACCGAACGCAAAGGCAACTCCTAAATATCCAATGTGGCTTCCCGCCAGCACCGCGCTACCTACTCCGCCGAAAACCAAAACGAACGTCCCGACCACTTCCGCCAGGTACTTTTTCATTGGCGTGTCCTCCTCCAAGCAGTCGCCAGAGGTATATCACGATTACATGCCCACAGAAATGAATAACTCCCGCCATTCCCGCCGGCTCGGCAAGAAACAATTTGCGATCTTCTGGGGCAATGGTCGAACTTTCACCCCGCCTATTCTCTGAGCTTCCAGATCATGCGCGAAGCAAACCGTTCTCGAGAGTTTCCGCGGCCCATCGCATTCACGTTGCGAACCATCGGCAGTCGTGTCCTGCTCTGGACTCTCCGAACCATTGTTCTCGTCTGTGCTTCCTCTTTTTCCTCGACTGCAAGAGACATCGGCTCCCCGCAAAATAACACCGCCCTCCACCACGGCCTTTGGGTCTGGAAGGGTCCCTCTGTCGTCGAATCGCCCAACGGCGCCGAGTTACTCCGCGATTTCTGCCGCTCCAACGACATCAACGAAATCTACATCTCGGTTTCCGCGCACGGTGACGCCTCGCCCGACGATCGCTTCGCTCACCTCATCGACCTGCTTCATCGCTCGAACATTCGCGTCGAAGCGCTCGTCTCCAGCGAAAACGCGGACGAACCAGGTAAGCACCGCGAAAAACTCCTCGATCACGTTCGCGCCGTTCTGCAATTTAATCGCAGCCACTCCGCGAATCGATTTGACGGGATTCACCTCGACATCGAACCCCAGCAGCGCCCCGAGAACAAGGGCCCCGGGAATCTCCGATTCCTGCCGGGCCTCGTGGACGCTTATCGTGCTGCGCGTGCCTTAGCCGAAACAGCCCATATCACCATCAACGCGGACATCCAGAACAAACTTCTCAAAGGCGACCTCGCCGAGCGCCGCATCCTGTCCTCGTTGCCCAGGCTCACACTAATGCTCTACGAACTCAGCAGTCCCAACGACGGCGACACCCCTGAAAAGCAGATCGAAAAGCTCCAGGCCGCCAGCCAGAAGTTCCTCGATATCGCCTACGAAGGACTACACGACCCGAATCTTGCGAAGATGATCATCGGCCTGCGGACTCCGGATTATGGCGAAGGCCTCCCCAGGATGCTTAAGAACTTGGACGAGACGCACCAGGCGAATCCTCACTACCTGGGTTGGGCCCGTCACGCCTACGGAGACGTTCTCAAGACCGCCCGATAGATGACCGTGCGGATCGCCAGCAGTTCGCGTACAATCCCAACGCCTTAGCGGAAACCAATATGAACTCACTGACCCGACGTGGTTTTATCGAAAAGCTCACCACCATTACGGCCGGAAGTTTCCTCGCCGCGAAAACGCCAGCTGCTCTCGCTGCGGGACAATCCACTCCACACGTCACGTTCCCCTCGGCGCCACGCGATCGCATCGCTGTCGCCTCCTATCCATTCCGCGCCTACATCAACGTCGCCAATAACCGCAGCCGCGACCCCCAACTCCCCGGCATGGATCTCACCCAATTCCCGTCCGAAGTCGTAACAAAATTCGGAGTCCACAACATCGAGCCGCTAGCCCAGCACTTCCTCAACACCGATTCAGCCTATCTCGACACCTTCCGCAAGGCCTTGCAGGACGCGAACGTGCATGTCGTGGATATTCCTACACACGTCCGACAAAGCTTCTACGACACCGATCCCGCCAACCGCCAGAAGGCGATCGCTGTCTCAAAAACCTGGATCGACGTAGCCGTCGAAATCGGCTCCCCAAGCATCCGTCCACACGTGGCGGCGACGTCCAATTCCGCGCCAAACGTAGAGCGCGCCGCCGACAGCCTTCGCGAAGTAGCTGACTACGGCGCCGAGAAAAACATTGTGGTCACCCTGGAGAACGACGACCCCATCAGCGAGGACGCCTTTTTCATCGTCAAAGTTATCGACGCCGTCCACCACCCGTACCTGCGCGCCTTACCTGACTTTGCTAACTCCGCCCTCACCGGCGATCCCGATTTCAACTACCGCGCCGTCCAAGCCATGTTCGAGCGCGCCTACTGCATCGCCCACGTCAAAGATGGCGAAGCCGACGACCACGGCAAACAATTCAACATCGACCTCAAGAGGACCTTCGACATCGCGAAGTCCACCAACTATCGCGGCTATTTCTCCATAGAGTTCGATGCTCCTGGCGATCCCTACGCCCCCACCAAAAAACTCATCGAGCAAACCCTTCAGCTTCTCTCGTAGTCTCCATCAAGTCGCCCGTTGTCCCATTTCGAGTCTCGCACATCGAACACCGGGCGAAGACAGCCCGAGACCTTATTTTCAGAATCCCAGCGAGCCACATCTCGCCACGCGCGGCCAACTCTCTTACAATTCCTTCCTATGCACGCCCCGCTTCAACGCCGCTGCCACGGGACTCTCGGCGCGGTCCTTGTGCTCGCGTGCCTCGCCGGGCCGTTTTTGGTCCCGCCGTCGACTTCCGCGCAAGCACCTCAAACCGACTTCGCTGCGATAGCCAAAGCCGCCGCGGCAGCCCGCGACGCCGGCGACACCAACGCCGCGATCGAAAACTACAGGCGCGCCGTCAGCATCCGACCCGACTGGCAAGAGGGTTGGTTCTACCTCGGCACGCTCGAATACGACTCCGACCGGTACGCTGATGCGATCCCCGCCTTCCAGAAGCTCGTCCAACTCGCTCCAACCATTGGCCCGGCATGGAACTTTCTCGGCCTCTGCGAATTCGAGACCAAGGACTACGCCAACTCTCTCGTCCACCTGGAAAAAGGCCAGGAACTCGGCGCCGGCGACGATCCCGAAGTTGCACGAGTCTCGCAATATCACCTCGCGCTGCTGCTCAACCGCAACGCGGAGTTCGATCGAGCCACCGCCATGCTCATCTCCGCATTCCCCGAAGGCCAATTTCCCGCCCAAGCCAAACTCGCGCTAGGCCTGGCTCTCCTCAACGCCCCAGTCCTGCCGGACGAGCTGAATCCGTCGCAGGATGCCCTCGTCCACGCCGCCGGTGAAATTGCCGCACTCCTCGCACGAGGCGATTCCGCGAAGGCCCTCGAGGCCTTCCCCCATTTGCTAAACGAGTACCCGAACACGCCTTATTTGCACGGTGCCTATGCTAAAGCGCTGGCCGCCGCCGGAAGAAATGACGAGGCGCTGGCTCAACAAGAGATGGAACGCGCAGTCACTGCAAAAATCACACCCGAAAGAACGCAGAGGCAAGAGAAGTTGCGCCAGATCTATGGGCTTCCATCAGCAGCAGGTCGCAACGAAATACCTCAGACCGATACCGACGACCAATGGAATTCGGCGATGAACGATTACTCGAGCAGACGGTATCCTGAAGCAGTCGCAACGCTGAAGACTTGGGTGGAACGCAGGCCGGCAAGCCGCAAAATGAACGACGGCACCGCCTGGGCCGTCATGGGTCTGAGCGAATTTGAACTTCGCGATTACGACAACGCGCTGATCCATTTGCAGCGCGGCCAGGATCTCGGACTTGGCGGCAGTGCCGACTCGATTCGCCTCGCACGCTATCATTTGGCAATTCTTCTCAATCGCGGCGCGCAATACGACAGCGCCTCGCGACTACTGGCGCCCGACCCGAATTCCGGCTCGCTCACAAACGAAATCCAATTCGCTCTCGGCATCTCCCTGTTGCGCATGCCACTCGTGCCCGAGCAGGTGCCGCCACCGCAGCGCTCGCTCGTGCAAAGCGCCGGCGAAATCGCCATCCTGCTAAACGCCAGCAAGTACGATCAAGCCTTCCCGAAACTCCAACAGATTCTGAAGGAACATCCAACAACGCCATTTCTGCACTACGCCTACGGACTCGCGCTGGCCAGCCTCTCTCAATACGACGAAGCTGAGACACAGCTACGCGAGGAATCGCGCATATCCCCACAGAGCGATCTTCCTTACGTCCTGCTCGCCTCGATCGCGCTTCGCAAACGTGACCCGGCTGATGCGCTGCCGTCCGCCGAGCGCGCTGTCCAACTCGCACCCGAGTCCGCGAAAGCCCACTACATCCTGGGTCGCACAAGCCTCGAATCGGGCCAAGTGGAGAAAGCCATTCACGAGCTCGAAGCCGCGAACAAAATCAATCCGGGCAGCCCCGAAATCCATTTCAATCTTGCAAAGGCCTACGCCAAAGGGAAGCAACCAGACAAAGCTGAAGAGCAGCGCGCCCTCTTCGCACGATTAAACGCGCTAGCCGAACAACAACGCGCACAAGGCGCCAACCAATCTTCGGGCGCCGCAATGAACTCGATGGACCTATCACCCGCGGATACACCGCGCCCAAAACCGGCCACTCCAGAGAAGCCATGAGAGCCCTCGTCAAGACGTTTCGCGTGGCACAGCCATTCCTGGCTGTGTGGGCTCTGCTGAGCGCGGTCGATGCGCAGCATCGCCGAGCGAGGCAGGTTTTCAGTTGGCGAAGCGCTCTGCGGCACGTGCTTTGGCTTTCGCGGCTTCCTCTTCGCGATTCTTGGGCGGCGCGGTCGTTTCGAGCGAACGCAGGAGGCGATTGGAGATGGCGGCAATCTCGTCAATGGCCGCCTGGAAAGCCTGCTCATTCGCTTTGGAAGGCTTATTGAAGCCCGTGATTTTTCTAACAAATTGGAGCGAAGCGGCGTGGACTTCTTCATCAGTGACCGGAGGATCGAAATTGAAGAGGGTTCTTATATTTCTGCACATGGCCATCAGCTCGCTTTTCGTAGAGGTACAAACGCACGCAGCTCCGGATCGCCGAGGTAAAGCCTGAGCCAGAGGAGCCACGCGACATATGTCGCCTGCCTTGATGAGGGCACGCGCTAGGCGCCCGCGGTCGATGCGGCTTGCTCGCAGTTTACCATCCAGGGCATGCCGAATTGATCGGTGAGCATGCCGAACCGCACGGACCAGAAGGTCTGCGCGATGGGCATCTGGATCGTGCCGTTTTCGGCCAAGGCGGCAAAGACGCGCTCCGCTTCGGCGGGGTCCTTGACGCTGACGGAGAGGCTAAAGCCTTGAGGCTGGCGATGGTGCTCTGGAGGAGTATCGGAAGCCATCAGCTCCGAATTGCCGACGTTAATCCGGGCGTGAATGATTCTGTTCTTCTGATCAGGAGCAAAATCCTTGGCGGCAGGAGAGTCGCCGTAGGTCATCAACCCCTGGATTTTTCCCCCGAACACTTTTTCGTAAAACTTCATCGCAACTTCGCATTGGCCGTTGAAGAAAATATACGGAACTATTTCCATGAGAATTCCTTGTTGACGCGAGATTTAACTGCGCATTTAACTACGAAAGATCGGTTCGTTGTGTTCCTACATTTCTCGTCACTCTTCAGGCAGATGACGATATCACTCGAGTTGGTGCCCCACGGGTAGCGGGTGCGGAGCTACCCGCAGTTTTCGTGCGTAGTGTGAACTCGAGCGGTGGGAATTACCATCCTGAAAGCGAGTCTGCCGAAATCACTTTTCAATTGCAAGTTAAAATATGCTACCGTCAAACTGTGCCCAGTAATAAGACGAGCGTTAAGCGCCGGTCCGCGTGTCCTCTGAATGCTTCTGTGGAGATGCTGGGGGATCGCTGGTCGCTGTTGATTATCCGCGACATGATGCTGCGGGGATTTCGCAGCTACAAGGAATTCCTGGAGTCCTACGAAGGAATTGCGACCAATATATTGGCGGACCGGCTGCGGAAGTTAGAAGCGTATGGAGTGATCGCGCCGGAGCGAGATCCGTCGGACGGGCGGAAGGTGATCTACCGGCTGACGGCGAAAGGAATCGGCCTTACGCCGGTGATGTCGGAGATGGTGCTGTGGGCGGCGGCGCACGAGGATACCGGCAATGAGGCGCTGGTGAAGGAGATACAGAAGGACAAGGAAGGATTTGTCGCCGCGGTGCGGGAACGCTGGGCTAAAGAGAACCTCCCTTCGACGGCGAAATCGGCCGGGAGCTAAGCAACAGTTTCGGCCACGGAGTGTTGCAGAGGCTCGTCGGCTGACACCGTGCCACAGACCGACTCGGCATATTGCCATTCGCAATTTCTTACGGACGGAAACTCTTCTGGTTCTTCAGGCGCGTCAGTTCCAGATCGTCGATTTCCTTTTTCTGGCGGTTGGCTTCCCGTTGAGGCTCCTGTTGTTTGTCGAGTTTTGCGGACTCGACGATGGCGAGTTCCGCTTCGGCATTGAGGGATTTGGAAGTAATCACCAGATCGAAGTCTCCCGAGAATGAGGAGCGGACCAGGTTGACGAAAGTTTGTGAGTCTTCCCACGAAGCAATGGGCTCCGCGTGCGGGTCGATGGGCTCATGTTTCGCAGACTCGCTAGGTGGCGCCACGGTAGACGGTGGTCCATATTTCGCGGAAAGGGACTTCACCATATCTTCGTGTGTGAGCCCTTCGGTCGAGCTACGGTCGTAGGTCACCGCGATCTTATAGAGTTCGGCGTTGCAGAAGGAAAAGTGAATTTGTTCGACGGTATCGGGCCGGTACGGCATCCCGCTAAGGCTCGGCGGCCACCACGTCAATTCCTGAATCAGGGCGGGACGCGCGTCGATGAGTTTTACCTCTTCGGGCCTCTGATCCGTGTGCTTCAGCACAGTGGTCAAGCTGGTGCCCAGGGAAAAGACGCGGTACTTGGACAAATCCTGCGCTCGGAGCGTCGGGACCGCCACAAAGAATAGAGCAAGAAAAGTAAGCGATACACGTAGCGATTTCATTTCATATTCTCCGAGAATTCCTTGAACTCTACTTCGCGGTCGCGTACTGGACTGCTCGATGAGGCTCGCCACTGCTGGTCCCGGACTCTGCCGCACGGTGGCCCGGCCCTTGTGAGACGAAGGCCTTGGAAGGGACGAGAGCCGAACTTTCCTGGATGTGGCGCAAGTGGGCGACTGTGCGCAGGAACGGAATGCCGAGAAATCGTTTCGAGAGGATGGTTGTGACTTCCAGAGCGTTAAAGTTCTGGTTTTCTTGCTTCCCGAGGATCTGCTTCACGGCCCTGCGCAAAGTTCGGAGACTGGCGCCGCCTAGCACCGTCGCGCGCGTCTCGTTGGCGCGGTAGAAGAAGTTCCAATGAGCAGCTTCGACGCTACGCGTGAACGTCGGGCGATCTGGACTGGTGACGATCTGCCAGCCGGGGAAGAAGGCGTTACTGGCGATCGACAAATTCGGGGGGAGAGTGGTGGCGTCTCTGATAAGGATGACGGTGTTCTTATTGGTGTCAAACATTTAAGGGCTCCAGTTCTTGACAGAGGACGCGAACTGCCGCTGAAGAGCCGGGCCTCGACGAACCGACTCCCGCGGTTGGTTAGCGAGGCGAAAGTCCGGCGATTGGCTGCGTAAGGGGCTTGCCGATCTCTGAACCGATCACGTCACCGGAAACGACTAGTTCAACGCGGCGATTCTGTTGGCGGCCATCCGCCGTTTCGTTGGACGCGATAGGCTGGTTCTTGCCGAAGCCTCTTGCGCTGGTCGAAGATTCCGGCACGCCTTGCTGGGTCAGGTAGCTCCTGACGCCTTCGGCGCGCTGCTCGGAAAGATTCTGGTTGAACTCTTCCGACCCAACGCTGTCGGTATTGCCTTCGATAGCCAGCTTCAGTGAGGGATAGGCAAGGACGATGCCGGATATCTTGGCGAGTTTCTCGCGGGCCAGCGGGCGAAGTGTATATTTACCGCTGTCGAAGAGAACGTCGGACATATTGACGACGAGTCCGCGCGCAGTGTCATGCGTTACAAGAATGGCGTTAAATTGTTGGAGCAGGCGAGCGCGTAGCTCCTCCCGATCGAGTACCGCTTGTTGAAGTTGCTGATTGGATGAGGCGGCCGCGGCGCGATTGCGGTCGGAATCGGCTTCTGCGGCCTGTTGGTTTTGCTCCGCAGCGGCGCGCGCTCGTTCGGCTTCTCCCTGGGCGTTGGCGGATCTTTGGGCATCGGCTTGAGCATCGCTGGTTGCGCTTTCGGCGGCTTTGCGACGCTCCGCTTCCCGGTCGGCTTTCTCCTTGGCATCGTGTTCGCGGCGAACGGCGTCAGTAGTGGCAAGTTGGGCGGCTTCCGCGTTCGCGTTGGCATTCGCTTCACGGCCCGCGGAGGCGTCGCGTTCGGCTTCCCTGCGCGCGGTTTCGATCGTCTTCATGGCAATTTCACGAGCGTCTTCCGCGGTTTGGACGGTTTCACGCGATGCCGAGATAAGAGACTTCTTGTCGGAATGCCTGCTGATCGCCAACTCGTCCGCGTTTTTCATCTGCTCAGTGGCCTTGTCATAACTTGCCGTCGCGTAGCGTTGCGCTCCCGCCGATTCGGCGATGCGCATGGCATTGCGCGCTTCGAAGAATTCGAGCGGCAATTTGGCATTGAGGACCACCGGGTCGAACTTGTAGCCCGTTGGAATGTACCCGCCACGATCAATGAGCTCATATTTCGATTCCACCGCTTCTGTCGTTCCACGGGTGTCGGAGCGCACCTCATTTTCGAGAACCACCACGTTGCTGGGGCGGCGCACGGCGTAGTACGGTTCGGCGGTCACAATAAGCGCAAAGGCCTGAAGTTGCGTAGTCGTCTCCAGCTTGCTTCGGTGGTTGCCGCCAACCAAGACCTCGCCAAGATTCACGGGCCTGCCTTCCGGAGAAATGGCCCACAGAACAAAAGTGAGATATTCGTTGCCGAAAGTCCGGGGATTGTCGAGCCCCTGGAGTTCGAGAACGACCTTGGTGTCCCCGCGTTTGCCCTGTACCTCGGCCTCGCCTCGCGCGCCAGGCATGAGTTCCGTGCCCTTGAAATCGATCTTCGTGGAGCCACCGCGGTGACCGTAGTTCACTGCGGGAGTAGTGCGGCTTACTACATTGAAGCGAAACGCAGGCGTCGGATTGTCAGGCGCGGCGGGCGCATTGGTTTGGGCGGCGGCAACCGCCGATGCACCAAGTGCCAGCAAAATTGTTAACGCAATCTTGGAACTCTTCAGCATAAGTCTCCCTCGATACTCTCAGACATCTATATTCGTTCGTTGCGACACTGAATACTGTCCCGTAGCGCACGTTGTAGCCGGAAAGATGAATAACATCATGTAGTTACCTCGAAACGGATACCCTACTTGCTGATGGAAAATCCCTTAGGGCTCGGAAGGGCACGCACGACGGTCAACGCCGGTTCTTTGAAACCGCAAACCTGCCGGGACGGGAGGGGTCCCGACAGGGTCATTGCTTTCGACTATCTGCTCGACGCGTTCGACGCGCGCTCGGATTCGTTGATGGGCGCACTGCGCTGTAAAGCGTTAACGAGATGACGGCCCGTGCCAGGCACGCCTACGTGTTCGCCTCGCACGATGTCCTTTGCTTTGATTGGGTGGCCATAGACGTCTTCGCTGGCATCATCGTCAGGACGAATCGTGGAGCCTTCTAGCGAAACTCCCGCAAACACGCCGCGAGAGCGCGAATAGCTGAGGATCTCAGCGCGCATCCAGGCGTCGGTATCCGCGGAAGCGTCTCGTCCTTTGGGGCCTCCGGCAACCGAAGCGTCCGCGCCGAGCTTAACCTTGCTGCTCAAGATGGATTCCATGCCGCGTCCGTTCATGACAAGGAGAATCAAGTCGGTAGCTTCTCCGCCGATTTGGAACCCGATGCTGCCGCCCTCCAGCGCATACATCGCTGGAGCTCCCCAATGCCCGCGGAAATGCTCGCCGGTTCGGCAAACCATGGCCCCTCGGCCATAGTCCGCACCAATTCCGAACGCGAGTTTCTTAACGGAAGGAACCACGATGACGCACTCGGCCTTTTCTAAGAGGTCGTGGGGAATGTTGTCGGGAATGTTGAGTACTTCCTGCATGACAACGCCGCACTCTTCGAGGCGTTTTTGTTCTTTGTTCAATTTCGCGGCGTACACGACGCCGGCCGCAAGCGTGAGACATAATGCGGTGGCAACTAAATGACGTTTCATCGCTGACCTCCATCGTCAGAACTGCTCGTGCTGCGAGG
>Ga0210401_10006530_pt1 | contig 11815 bp, 9 predicted proteins | sample IncBWH32MmetaG_FD_150866 | JGI IMG/M metagenome (GOLD analysis project Ga0210401, IMG submission 150866) | Forest soil microbial communities from Barre Woods Harvard Forest LTER site, Petersham, Massachusetts, United States - Inc-BW-H-32-M | ecosystem: Environmental > Terrestrial > Soil >... | reverse complement strand
CGGCGTAAGGGTTTAGGAACACGGCTGGGGCTGGCGGTGTTCCGAGGGAGAATAGATATGAGAGGCTTCCGGCGCTTATTTCGGCACCATCTTATTGTGGCAATACTGGCCGTCGCCACGGCAACTTTCTCGGCGCAAGCTCAAGATATGCCGGCACCGCCGCCGGATCAGCAACAGGCTTACCCAGCTGACCAGGCGCCACCGCCGCCGGCAGAGCAGGGTGGTCAATCGACATACCCCACGGATCAGGCTCCGCCTCCGCCAGCGGAGACGGCTCCTTCAGTTGGAGATCAGTCAGGGTATCCCACGGAGCAGGCTCCGCCAGCAGTTAGTCAGGCTCCCTACCAAACGGAGCCCGCGCCATCGGCCGGGCAGCCGCTGCCTTCGGATGGCAGCCAGGCGGGTGATCCCTCGGGCCGCGTCGGCCGCTTAGGGTACATGTCGGGATCGGTTTCGGTGCAACCGCAAGGAACCGGCGACTGGGTTCAAGGTTCGGCGAACCGTCCTCTTACCAACGGCGACAACGTATGGGCTGACCGAGACTCCCGCGCCGAGCTGAATTTGGGTACGGGCGTGATGCGCATTAGCTCGGAAAGCAGTTTGACTCTGACGAATGTCACCAACGATGCTGTGCAGGTGCAACTGCATCAGGGCACGTTGAATGTGCATGTCCGCAAGCTCTACAGCGGCGAGGTTTATGAGGTCGACACCCAGAACCTGGCGTTCACGATAACCAAGGGTGGGGATTACCGGTTCGACGTCGATCCGAATGGGGATACGACCATCGTTACGGTTTGGAAGGGCGAGGGCGAAGCCACCGGGCAGGGACAGTCGGTTAAGGTGCGCGCTGGCGAGGAGGCTCGGTTTACCGGGGGAACTTCGCTGGCGCATCAGACTATGGACGCGCCGCGACGCGACGGCTTCGATGATTGGTGCAAAGTGCGCGACCAGCGCGAAGACGAATCCACCTCGGCGCAGTACGTTGCGCCGGGCGTGGTTGGAGCCGGCGATCTGGATGAATACGGAAGCTGGCGGAACACCCCTCAATATGGAAATGTGTGGGTGCCGAGCAACGTCGCGCCAGGATGGGCTCCGTATAGTGATGGACAGTGGATCTGGCAAGCGCCTTGGGGATGGACTTGGGTAGACGCTGCTCCGTGGGGATTTGCTCCGTTCCACTATGGGCGCTGGGTTGACTTTGGCCCTTACTGGGGATGGGCGCCAGGACCGTACTGGGCCCGGCCTTACTACGCTCCGGCGCTGGTGGCCTGGTTTGGCGGGCCGCACTTTGGTATTGGCATAAACTTTGGCTTCGGCATTGGCTTTGGCGGAGGATTTGGCTGGTGTCCGCTGGGCTTTGGCGAGCCGTTCTTCCCGTGGTACGGGGCTAGCCGCGGTTATTTCCGCAATGTCAACATCAGCAACACGCGGATCAACAACTTTAACCATATCGCGAATAACTACGGCCGCAACGGCGGAGCATCTTACGGCAGAAATGGGGTTGGGATGCCGCGCTATGCCACGCGGCCCGGAGCGATGACTGCGGTATCACGAAACACGCTGGAGCGGGGAATGTCCGTGGCTGGCAACAGGGTTAACATACCTGGCAGCGCCTTGCGGAATCTATCGAGTGCGAGTCTTGACCGTCCGAATATTTCCCCGACGCGTTCCAGCGTGCTGGGGTCAAAGGCAGGCCTGGCAGCGGCGCATCCTGCTTCAGGAGTTACTTCACGGCCGACGGTTAGCCGAATGACTCCACCGCGGAACTCGGGGTTGTCCAAGCCATCGCCGGCAATCGCGGCTTCGCATAATAGTGTGGCTGGGCGCGATGCGGGCTCACCAATGGCGAATCGGGCGCCTTCGGCTTCGCCAATGGGAAATCGCGGCTCTTCGCCAATGACAAATTCCGGCTCTTCCTCGATGGCAAATCGTGGATCTGAAGGACGTCCGCTTGCGCCATCACCTTCAGCTGCGCGCAATGTACCGCGTCCGCCGCAGAGCAGCACGAGGCCTTCCGGAGCTTCGGAGGGAGCAGGTGTAAGGTCGGAAGGAATGAATGGCGCGCGACCTGGGTCTTCGGATGGGTTCTCCGCTTCGCGATCGGCGCCTCGGCCAGCACAAAGCAGCCCGACTATGAGCGCCCGAAATATGGCGCCAAGCATGTCATCGGGTTCGCGCTCGTATTCGGCTCCATACTTTGGCCGCGGGAACAATGTGCCGCGTCCTACGGGGCGAGTGCAGCCCGCAGCACGTAGCTACTCATCAGGACAGGGCGGCTACTCGGCCCGTTCGTACAGCGGTGGGGGGGTCGGCGGTTACAGTGGCTCGCGCGGATACAGCGGAGGCGGTTATGGCGCCTCACGAGGATACGGCGGAGGTAACTACGGCGCGCAGTCGCGCAGTTACAGCGCGCCCTCGCGTAGCTACAGCGCGTCTCGCAATTACGGCGGATCGCCTTACAGTGGCGGTTCGTCGAGGGGATATAGTGGCCGAAGCTACTCCGCGCCGTCGTCGCACGGCTCAGGCTCGTTCGGCGGCGGTCGCGGATACTCAGGGTCACACGGGAGCTTCGGAGGCCACGGCGGCTCGGGCGGTTCGCATGGTGGTGGCGGCGGCCATGGTGGGGGCGGTTCGCACGGCGGCCATCGCTAATTGAAACTACATTTTGATGCCGCCCCGCTGGTTCAGCGGGGCGATCTTTTTTCGGCTAATTCGTTGTCCTGCAATCGCATAGAAACGATTCACGTTGTGCTCGCCGGATCCCTCAGCTTGCTGGAAAGAACCCCGACATTCCGAATGACCTTTCTCACAAATTGATACGCTAACGGAACTCAGGACGGTTTTGTACGACCAAAGTCGAACTCACCCCCTCCGACCGTATCCCCTGATTGCCTTTGGTTCCCAATTCGGGTAAACTCATGTAGTGTTGTTCCTCGTTTTCCCTCCTGGTTTTGTGGGTGACTTCTCATGTTGAACGGCAATGGCAGCTTCCACATAGGCGACAAAGTCGTCTACCCGAATCATGGCGTCGGTGTAATTGAGCAGATCAGCAGCCGTACTATCGGCGAGACTGTGGAAAATTTCTATCTCCTGAAAATAAAGTCGAGCAGCCTTAAGGTTATGGTGCCATTTCATAACGTGGGCACCGTCGGCCTGCGGCGCGTGGTGAAGAACGGCGAAATTCAGAAGATCGTGGATTTTCTTGAAGATGGAGAATGCGATAACAACGCCGACTGGAAATACCGCTTCAAAGAAAATTCTGAGCGCATGCGCACGGGCTCTCTTCTGGAAGTGGCGAACGTGCTCAAGGCGTTACTGGTTCTGAACCAGTCCAAGTCGCTTTCGTTTCGGGAAAAGAAAATGCTCGAACGTGCGCGCTACCTTCTCGTGAGCGAGTTGGCAATGGCCAGAAATTGCGACGAGCCGCAGATCGAGGAATTGTTGACGAAAGCTTTGTCGAAGGCAAACCTGCGGTTCCCGGAAGCCTCAGAATTCCAAGCCTGAGGCGATTTTTCAACGCACCGTCCGCTTCCCATTCTGGTAAAAAGTTCGCCGACCCATCACGTCGGCGCCAGGCGGTAGGTTTATAATCCGGTGAAGCATGACCGATCAAATTAAAAGAAAATTGCAGGAAGAAATGAATCAGCTCGAACATGAACTGGTTTATGAACTGCCTAAAGAGATTAAGAAAGCCGCTGCCTTGGGCGACCTCAGCGAAAACGCTGAGTACCACATGGCCAAGCAGCGCCAGGAATTCGTCAAGGCCCGGCTGCGTCAATTAGGCAAACGCATGGGCGATCTCGCGCTGATTAACATGGATAATATTCCCCACGACAAGGTGGGGCTGGGCTCGACTGTCAAGGTTTACGACAACGACAAGAACGAAGAAGTCCAATACAAGCTGGTCACCAGCGAAGAAGCCGATTTCCCGTCGGGCAAAATTTCTACCAGTTCGCCGATTGGCCGCGCCCTGCTCAACAAGAAAGTAGGCGACACTGCGATCGTGGTTACGCCGAACGGCAAGCGCGAAATGGAAATTCTGAAGCTGAGTACCATTCACGACGAAGCGGCTGCTGGATAACTAACAGCGCATGACTCCAAGCAAAGAAGCCAACCGAAGCGCCGGTCGCACTGGTTACAAAACCTGGACCAGCGTCTTCGGCCGAGGCTGCGGCATGTTGCTCGATGCGATTGTTCGCCGCCTGGCGTTAGCCCGAGTCAATCCCAACGTGCTCACATTCCTGGGTCTGGTCGTCAATATAGTTGCTGCTTTTCTCTTTGGATACGCAAATACGGAAAATCAAGCCCGCATGTTCCTCTACGCTGGCCTGGTCATCATCGGGTCGGGCTTCTTTGATCTAGTCGACGGCGCCGTGGCTCGAGCCAGCAATCGTGTGACCCGCTTCGGCGGATTCTTCGACTCGGTAGTCGACCGCTACAGCGATGCCTCCCAATTCGTAGGGCTGATGGTGTTTTACGGCCGCAGCGGCCGCTCCGTCTATGTCATCCTCGCCGCCATCGCGATGATCAGCGCGATCATGGTCAGCTACACGCGGGCCCGCGCCGAATCGCTGATAGGGTCGTGCCGCGTAGGTTTCATGGAGCGTCCCGAGCGGCTTGTTCTGGTTATTATCGGAGCGCTTTTCAACCGCATGGCGCCAGTCCTGTGGATCATCGCTGTTCTCTCCACGATTACCGTAATCCATCGCATCCGCTACACCTGGACGAGAACGGAACTCGTAGACCGAGCAGCGGCGAATCCAGTACAGGCCGCATAATAGCGGTAAACGTCTCCTACAAAGATGGGAAGGTGTAACTGGTCGCGAACGCAGATTTAGTGCGTGAGATATTGTCGAGCCAGCCAGAGTTTTAAATCGCGCTTCAAATCCGGACTCATGCCCAGGAAACGGATTCCGGCGTTACCCATTTTATCGATCCAGGCTATTTCTCCCTGAACCTTCATTGGAGCCTTGCTTTCCGGCAATTGAAAACCGAGTCGCACCGGACCCTGAAACGCCATGGGGTAAGGGAGACGGATTCCCATTCCGCCTTCGCTGAGGTTTATCAGATGGGCCTCAACTTTCTTTCTGGGGCCGTAGGCGAGGCTTACCGGCAGATCGAGCGCGTGCCGGTTATAGCGGAGGCGGCCGTCAAGAATCATGTTGCGCGCCGCGGAAAGAGTGCGCACGGCTTGCTCTACGGAAATCGGCTTTTTAAAAACAAATGTTGCGCCTCTGTCTTGCAGTTGCCCGGTCGAACCGCTGACGATGACGAGCGGTACTGCGTTCAATCCGGTGCCGAGCCCTTTTAGAAAACTGCTGGTTCCATCCAGATCGCAGTCCACAATGAGAGCGTCGACTTTGGACTTGGCAAGTTTAGCGCGAGCCCGCTCCGGTTCCGGTTCAACCTCGACGCCGATGTGCAAGCCTCCGAGAATACACTCCAACACACTGACTTCTGCCCAATCGCGAGAAACTACCATGGATGAGAGTGTCATACGGCAACTGTAGCTGCAGGCGTAATCAGGCTACAGATAACGAAGGTAATGAAGGGCAGGCGCCAGGCTTCGGGTGTGGCTTGGGTTTTCGACCGCGAGTTTGTTGGACACGACGAATGGACTCCACCGGAGATCCCTGAAGCCTGACGCCTAACGCCCGAAGCCTGTTTCACGCTGTAGCGGATTTTCCCTGTGCACGGTACCAGTCGATGGTGCGACGCAAGCCTTCTTCGAAGTTCACCTGCGGCTTGTATCCCAGATGTTTCTCCGCATGCGACAAATCAGCCAGCGAGTGTTTTACGTCTCCCGCCCGTTCGGGAGCGTGGTTCACCTCGCCGGGATATCCGATAAGTTTTTTCAGCACGCGGAACATCTCGTTCAAATCAATTCGCGTGCCCGTTGCCACGTTGAATATTCGTCCCGCCACTTCGCTGGCCGGAGCTTTGCAGGCCAGCAGATTGGCGTGCACGACGTTTTCCACGTAAGTGAAATCGCGGCTCTGAGAGCCGTCGCCGTAGATGGTCGGCTGTTCTCCTTTGAGCATTTGCGTAATAAATTTGGCCAGCACACCGGAGTACGGCGACGTGGGATCTTGCCGCGGTCCAAAGATGTTGAAATAGCGTAAGGACACAGTTTCTACGCCATAGCAGCGGAAAAAAGATGTCAGGTAATACTCGCTGGCCAACTTCGCTACAGCGTAGGGCGAAATCGGATTGGGAATCATATCTTCGCGTTTGGGTAGGGTGGGCGTATCACCGTAGGCCGAGGACGAAGCCGCGTAAATGACGCGCTTAACTTTTGCGTCGCGAGCTGCGACTAGCAGGTTAACCGTTCCGTCCACATTGGCTTGATTGCTTTCCAGTGGATTCAGCACCGACCGGGGCACCGAAGGAATGGCTGCTTCATGCAAAACGTAATCGACGCCCTTGCACGCCGACTGCATTGCGCCAAGGTCAAGCAAGTCAGCCTCGCGAACGTCGATGCGATCGAGCAGTTCGGAGATGTTGGTGCGCTTTCCAGTTGAGAAATTATCAACTCCGCGCACGTTGTCGCCCTGCGCCAAAACCGCTCGCGCCAACGACGATCCAATGAATCCCGCGATTCCAGTAATAAGATAAATTGCCATAGATGCTTAAATCATAATGGATGAGAGTGAATTGAGAAACGGACCATCGGTAACCGGGTAGTTGATGCGTCAGCTACGCCTGATGGCTTTCAACGGCGATGCGGATTTCTTTCCACAACTCTTCGTGCCCGGCGGTGCTTTTGGCGGAGAACGGCACAATCCGCGCTTGAGGAAATTCCTGGTTGAGCGTTTGCAGAGAGTTTCGCAATTGATTCCCGGACAGCTTGTCGCTTTTCGTTCCCACGATCAGGAATGGCCGCGCGGTAAAAGTAAGAAAATCGAGGAGTGCCTTGTCGCTCTCCTGCGGGGGCACGTTCACATCTACCAACACCAGACACAACGCCAGCGAGGGACGATGCTCCAGATAAGGTTCAATAAAGCTTGGCCAATGGCTGGAAATTTCGCGTGAAATTTTCGCATATCCGTAACCGGGCAAATCGGTGAAGATCAATTCCGGCGTGGGCTTTCCCGGCCAGCGCAGCTCGAAAAAGTTGATGCTCCGCGTGCGGCCCGGCGTAGAGCTGGTTTTGGCCAGTTTCTTGCCCACCAACGAATTAATCACACTCGACTTGCCGACGTTCGAGCGGCCCAAAAACGCGACCTCGGGAAGCGTGGGTGCGGGAAAGTGGCTGGCGTCCATCGCCGACATCATGAATCGAGCCAAGACGCGCATGGCTTCAGTGTGCAGTTTCGCTGCGTAAGTTGCAAGCGGCTGCGGATTCTTGAGGTGCTAGTCCAAGCCTAGCGGCTTTTTGTTTTTGACATCCGCTTCGCGGATGGGCCTGAACTTATGCCAGAGAAAAAGTACGCCGGCTACCACGACTCCAATTCCTACGCTTATCAGGAAAAACCATCGGTAAGCCGGGAACGCAATCAAAACGATTGCCACCACTGCGATGGCGACAATTAAACCGGTTGCTCCACGGAATCGCGATTTAGGTTCTTCTGAATAGAACTTCGGCTCCATACAAACATCCTGCAGCGATTCAGACTGACGACGTCTGCCGGCGAAATTGCTTGCTCAGCGTGAGCGCTTGCTGCTGATACGACGAACCGATCTGCAAGCCATAAATTTTCTCTGGCTTGGAAAGCAGCGGCATGTAGGTGAGCCGTCCGACGAATTGCTCGTGTTCGATCAGGAACGGCACCTCATGCGCGCGCACTTCCAGCACTGCTCGCGTGCCTTTGATGTCACTGGCGCCGTAGCCGAATCCGGGATCAAAAAAACCGGCGTAGTGAATGCGAAACTCGCCGACTGAAGGGTCGAACGGCACCATCTCCGCGGCAAATTCCGGAGGAACGCGCACCCGTTCCTTGGAAGCCAAAATGTAGAAATCGCCCGGCTCAAGAATCACACGCTGATTTGTGCTTTGCCGCCGAACCTCCCAGAATTCTTCGGGCGCGTAATAATTTATTCGATCCAGTTCGATCGCGGGAGCGTGCTTGCGAGCTTTATAGGCGATGACTTCATCGGGCGAGGAGCCTTCGAGATTCACCGTGATTCTCAGGCCGCGATCTACGGACGCCTTGACTGCGTTTTCCTCGTCCATGTAGATGAGCTGTTGCTCTTCGTCAAGGCGACGAATCCGGCTGTCGGACGATACGGGATTCCCTCGCACAAAGCGCAGTTGATTGAGCCTCATGCCCGCGCGCACAGCAACAGTGAAGGTGCGGGAAACGATTTCGGCGTAGAGCCTGCCTTTATAGCCCGGCGGAACGCGCTCAAATTCGACGCCATCATCGGTGATCAAGCGAATGAAAACGTCCAGGCGTCCGGTGGTACTTTTCGGATTCGCTTTGCCGGAGATGTCGCGCGGCAAATCAAGTTCTTCAACCAAGGGAACAATGTAAACGCATCCCTTTTCGAAAACGGCGGCGCTGGTGAGATCGACGCGCGCCATGCGAAGGTCTTTTACTTTCGCTTCGACTTTGCCGCCGGGACCGGGAAGAAAGCTAGCCTGCACACGATGCGCGATGTCTCCCAGCCGCAGATCGAGGCTCGCCGGTTGAATCTGTTCTTCCGTGATGGCGCGATTGCCGATGATGCGTCCCTTGGCAATCAACTCGCGAATAGATTGCGATGGAAGTATGCCCGTGGTGCGCTCTTCGTTCGCAGCTGGCATCTCCGGAAATAAGCCGACTTCTCCATTCCTCAAGTCGGAACTGGACATGATTCAAGACTCCTGTCGTTGCTTGATGATCTCCGACGGGCGGTGTGCCCCTCAGTTCATTCTAGGCTGGAAATTGCTGTCAATCTACGGCTGATTAGGCCAACTGTCAAGTTCTGACGATTCATTTACTGATGCGCGGTAGGCCCTTCTGCGGGCGGGGTTATCGGCGGAGCAATGGTTCGCCCTCCCTCATCCACTTGAGCCATGGGCTCTGGCAGCGGGCCCTCGAGCGCGACGCTCAGCACCTGGTCCATGGTGTCGACGAAGTGCATTTTCATCGCGGTGCGCAGGTTTTCCGGCACTTCGGCGAGATCTTTTTCGTTGTCCTGAGGCAGGATAACTTCGAAGAGCCCGGCACGATGGGCGGCCAGAAGCTTTTCTTTTAGTCCACCGATTGGCAGTACCTTGCCACGAAGCGTAATCTCGCCGGTCATGGCGAGATCGCGGCGAACGGGAATTTTGCTCAATGCGCTTGAGATTGCGGTTGCGATGGTAATACCCGCTGAGGGGCCATCCTTGGGAATGGCGCCCTCGGGCACGTGCACATGAATATCGATATTGCGGTAGAAGTCGCGCGCTAATCCGAGGCGTCCTGCGCGCGAGCGCACATACGACATCGCCGCTTGGGCTGATTCTTGCATGACGTCGCCGAGTTTGCCAGTCAAAGTGAGTTTGCCTTTGCCATCGACGACCGTTGCTTCCGTGCTCAAAATCGAGCCGCCAACTTCGGTCCACGCCAAGCCGGTAACCAGCCCGACTTCGCTACGTTCGTGCGCCAAAGTATCGCGGAATTTGATTACGCCCAGGTAATCATTCACGTTGTTCTGGGCGATTGCGATGTTGTATTCAGCGCCCTCTTTGACCACTTTGCGCGCGACCTTGCGGCAGACATTGCCGATTTCGCGTTCCAGATTACGCACGCCCGCTTCACGTGTGTACGAGCGGATCAGCGACGATATCGCCTCGTCGGAAAACTTGATGTTCTTGTCGGTAAGGCCGGCTTGCGCCATCTGCTTCTTCACCAGGAACTGCTTGGCGATTTCAACCTTCTCCTGCTCCGTGTAGCCGTGCAGGCGCAGAACTTCCATGCGGTCTTGCAATGCCGGGGGAATGGTGTGGATGACGTTCGCGGTGGCAATAAAAAAGACCTGCGAGAGGTCGTATTCCACGTCGAGATAATGATCGACGAACATGAAATTCTGCTCGGGGTCGAGGACTTCGAGCAGCGCCGCCGAGGGGTCACCGCGAAAATCCATGGACATTTTGTCAACTTCGTCGAGCATGAAGACGGGGTTTTTTGTCCCCGCTTTCTTCATCATCTGGATAATCTGTCCCGGCAGAGCGCCGATGTAGGTCCGGCGATGGCCGCGAATCTCGGCCTCGTCGCGAACTCCACCCAACGACATGCGTACGAACTTGCGGCCGGTGGCCTTTGCGATCGACATTCCCAGCGAAGTCTTGCCGACTCCTGGAGGCCCGACGAAACAGAGAATTGAGCCTTTAGGATTTTTCACCAACTGGCGGACGGCGAGGAATTCGAGGATGCGCTCCTTGATTTTCTCCAGACCATAGTGATCTTCGTTGAGAACTTTCTCGGCACGACTGATATTGCGAATTTCTTTCGAGCGCTTCTTCCACGGAACTGCCAACAGCCAGTCCAGATAATTGCGGGATACGGTGGACTCGGCTGACATGGGCGGCATGGCTTCCAGCTTTTTCAGTTCCTGTATGGCTTTATCGCGCACATCCTTCGACATGCCGGCGGCGTCGATCTTCTTTTTCAGTTCGTCGAACTCGCTTTTTTCGCCGCGGCCGAGTTCCTTCTGGATGGCTTTGATCTTTTCGTTGAGGTAATACTCTTTTTGCGCCCGCTCCATCTGCCGCTTCACCCGCGACTGGATGGTGCGGTCCATATTCAGCTTTTCGATTTCGATATCGAGCACGTCACCGATGCGGCTCAGGCGTTCGGCGGGATCAAAAATCTCCAGTAGTTCCTGCTTTTCTTCGATGGAAAGTTGCAGGTTGGCGGCGATGGTGTCGGTAAGTTTGGCCGGATCTTCCATGCGTACAGCCGCGATCATCGTCTCGTAGTTCAAGGATTGACAAAGTTTGACGTACTGCTCGAACAAGCCGGTGACACGCTGCATGCCAGCTTCGATCTGCGGGTTGGTTTCGGTGGCGTAGCGCGCTAGCCGAACCGAAGCCTGCATGAACCCTTCGCTCTCGGTGACCTGCAGGATTTTGCCGCGCTCAATGCCCTCTACCAATACCTTGATGTTGCCATCGGGCAGTTTGAGGCTCTGTACGATATTGACGACTGTGCCCACCTGATAAATTTCGTTTGGCTTAGGTTCGTCCATGCTGGCGTCGTGCTGCGTGGCCAGAAAGATCTTCTTGTCCGAGGCCAGCGCTTCTTCGAGAGCGTGCACGCTGGACTCGCGCCCGACTACGAACGGCGTCATCATATAGGGGAAGATGACCACATCCCGGATGGGCATCATGGGCAACTTCTTAGTTTCGAATTTTTCTTTGGATGTGGTCACTGAGTCTCCCAAAACCGCTTTTAACTTCTAGCTAAAACATCTCACTGCTCCAAGCTAGTAGCCAGAAGCTAGCAGCTAGGAGCGTGCCTTACCCCGCCTTTTCCATCATTGCGAATGACGCACTGTGTTTCTCGACCATCTGTTGTGTTACTTCGAACTCTTTTACCTTCTTCTGACTGGGCAGATGGTACATCAAATCGAGCATTAATTCTTCCAGAATCATGCGCAAGCCACGTGCCCCCACCTTGCGAGCCATAGCCTGCCTCGCTACAGCGCGCAGCGCGTCCTCACTGAATTTCAGGCGGACGTTTTCAAATTCGAACAGCCGCTGGTATTGCTTCACGATGGCATTCTTGGGCCGAGTGAGGATTTCAATCAATGCTACTTCATCCAGGTCTTCTAATACGCCAACCACCGGCAAGCGTCCCACGAATTCGGGAATCAAGCCAAATTTGATCAAGTCTTCCGGCTGTACGTC
>Ga0210401_10006528_pt1 | contig 11817 bp, 14 predicted proteins | sample IncBWH32MmetaG_FD_150866 | JGI IMG/M metagenome (GOLD analysis project Ga0210401, IMG submission 150866) | Forest soil microbial communities from Barre Woods Harvard Forest LTER site, Petersham, Massachusetts, United States - Inc-BW-H-32-M | ecosystem: Environmental > Terrestrial > Soil >... | reverse complement strand
TTCCCTGGCCGGCAAGCCACATCGTAAATGCTTTGTCCTTGCGAAAGATAAATGTGAGGCACTGGTTGATGACCCAATCGCGGCTGGATTCCAGATACCGGCAATAATGCTCCAAAGTTTCAAGCACGTCATGATCGAGCCTGATCGTGATCTGGTCCCGTTCTTTCTTGGGCTGTTTAGGAATGACCGTTGCCATGATGTCTTCTCCTGATTCTGAATTCGTTTCTAATGCGAGTCGCATTCGGATTCGCAATCAAATTCGCAATTAAAACAAATGGGCAGGTGCGGGAGCGACCCACGAGTGAGAGCCAGCGAACGAGGGAGGTATCCGGGGCGGATCATAGCCACGAATACCGGGGTCGCTCCCGCACCTGCCCCAATGCGACGGCCCGTCGTCTGGGCCGGAGCCACCGCTTGAAGCTGTTGATGTACTTGGCTGTTGCTGAAACGCCGCGGTGACGGCGCTCTTCGACTACGCAGGTCACTGGGTTCGCATTCCAGCACGGTCACCCCGGTCACCGCCACAACCGGGCTCGCAAGCGCCCTATGATGCTGCCTGAAGAGTACCGAATACGTCATAATCGTGCTCCAAAATGCTGAGTGTGAAGTTGACATTGACCGACAGCTGCATCTCGTTTTCGGCTGCCAATTCAGCGCGAACGCCGTCATCGCCCTCTTGTAGCCACAGCTCATAGAGTCGCGTGTACCTCGGCCCGTCGAAGGCGCGCAGATTCTCGGCCAACCGATCAATCTGGACTTTGTTCAGAGAACGGGTTTCACGGCGATCCCACAGCGAACGATGCGGGAAATGGGCAAGCAGTCGATTCACATCGACAGGCGGCCTGGCTGGGTCTGAAAGTCGTTCGCAGAACCGGCGAAGTGCTTTGTCCGCCGCCTCGAAGCGATGCTCATGTTGTGTCACGAATGACAACGTGATGGGCCCGAGCACGCGAAACAAGCGGTGATATTGGCGGAGGTAAGAGCGGAAGGCCGCATTGCTGAATTGGCCGTCGTCAATGTAGCAGAACGTAATGCCAGACGAGTCGGCGCTGCTCAGAAACAGAGGGAATCCATCTACGAAGTGACGTGTGAGAAAGACGCCCTTTACGCAGAAGGCGCGAGCGGGGAGGAGGTCTGCCTCGATCTTTCGCTCTTCGAAAAAGTAGCGGAGCTTTTCCTGCTCGGTGGCGAGGAACCGATGCTCAGGGTGCTCGAGGACGAAGTCGAGCCCCATGAGGCGCACGCGGATGGTCGCGGGCTGATGCTCGCGGCGATTTCGATTGTCTTCTTCGCCAATGGCCGCATAGATCGGCCGGTAATGGAGGCGGTATAAGTGCCGGTCTTCACGGTAAATTTCACGGCAAGCGTGCTTCCGTGCCGTGAGCTTGTCGATAAAATCCTGGGCTCGTTTGCCGTGATCACAGTCGGCGGACCGCAGAAATTGGCGGCGCACAAAGTATCCGCTATGAAGGGCGACGAGACGCAGAAACCGTGCCTCAGCCTGGCTGTATCCAAAGTCCTGGATCGCTCGGACTTGATGTTCCGCCGTCATGGCTTAATCTCCTGGAGCGAGGCGACAACAAAAGATGTTGCGCGGCTACTCCCATCGCGCGCACGAAGGGTCCCGAACAGATCGTAATCATGTTCCAGGACACACGATGTGAAATTGAGATTGAGATCGGAGCGTTGCTCCAGGATGTTTCGGGCGGCCTCGAAGCGCCAATGGTGTCGAGTCACAAAGACGAGTCCGGCGTGTCGCAGAGCCTGAAACAGCGCTCGATATTGATCAATGTAGGAGCGAAGCGTACCCACGGAGAGTTGCTCGTCGTCAATGTAAACAAATGAGGCGCCTGCTGGATTTCCGGTGTCCAGGAACTGGGGGAAGCGATCCGGGAAGTACCGGGTCGTGAGGGCACCGTTAGCACGGATAGACCGGGCCGGGAGTACCTCAGGCTCGATCCCACATTGCTGGGAAAAATAGAAAAACTTCTCCTGCTCGGTCAAAAGATAGCGATACTCGGGATGCTCAAGAATGAAATCCAAGCCCATGAGGCGAAGTCTTATGGTTGATGGCTGATGTTCCCGGCGATTGCGGTTGTTTTCAGTGCCGAGCGCCTCATAGATTGCCTTCGACTGGAGCCGAAACAGATGCCGGTCTTGTCGAAATACTTCCCGGCAGCCATGCCCTCGGGCGATCAACTTATCGAAGAAGTCTTGAGCGTATTTGCCGTTGCGGCGCTCGACGGAGCGCAAGAACTGGCGGCGCAGGAAGTACCCGCTGTGAAGAGCAACGAGCCGTAAAAACTGCGCTTCCGGTTCGCTGTAACCAAAGGTCTGAATTCTTTGAATCTGTTGTTCCGGGGTCATGATTTCAACTCCTTAAAGCGACAGGACCGTCGCGCTGAGTTCGCGCCCCTCCCACTGAGCGCGGCGGCCGCGCGAAGTGGAAACAAAACCATACATTTTGAAGCCGGCACGGACCTTCACATCCATATGGCCGCGATGGTAGTGTTCGGTGGCGAGTTCCAGATCGACGTGATCGAGATCGCCCTCCGGCGTCTCGTATTCGATTCTCAGGTCGGGCAACGCAATCTTGCCGTCTACGACGGGCAAGCCATGCTCGTCCGCTACTTCTTGCTGGCGCCGGGCGTATTCCAGTGCTCCGGCATCGCGTTTCCGCGCGAGCTTCGAATAGACCTCTTTCTTCAGTTCATAGTCCAGAACGACGCGCCGGATCTTGCCACCTTTGGCCTCGATCTGGGCCGCCTCGGATTGATACATCTGATAGATCGCGGCGTCGTGGGGGACTTCCGCCGGTTTGACAAAACCGGCGTATACAGCCTGGTTTTCCGGTAGCTGCTCATCCTGGCGGACAATACCCGAGCCTTCCTTCGTGAGGGCCACAATCACAAGCGTGTCCCGGTTTTTACCCACCGAAATCGACCGCCTCTGAAGGAGACCTTGCTGCTGGAGCCGGGCAATCTCGTTGCGCATGGCGCCGGCCATCCCGCTGTATCGGTGCTTGAGCAGAGCCTCGCTGTCGATAATTCGAAAACGCCCGATTTCGCGGAGCGTCTCGCGCTCCCGCGTGCTCAGATCGTAGCGCCTGCCGCGCATACGAATCTCGCGGCGACCGCCCGCGCGCGACTCGGGAAAACGCGCCGGATCTTGCTTACGTCCGGTCCGTTGGCGGCTGTGCGCCTCGTTATCTCCGCTGCCGCCGCCACGACCTTGAGAATGCGGCGGGCGCTCGGCCGGACGCGGCAATTTAGGTTCTTGATCGCGCTCTACGTCGCGGTCGTCAAAATCGTATCCTCGGCTCATAGAGAATGCTCCTTTAGGTGTTCGGTCAACTCCTCGGAAATGCTTTGCCCGGTGCGGAGCTGCTTCTCCATATGGGCCAGTTTGCGGCCGGTTTCCTTGAGCAGCAGCTTGCGAACACCAAAATAAAGAGCAGCGTAGATATTGATGAACAATACAGCCGCAAAGAGTAGAATGGTGACGCCGTATCGCTGGATTAACAGCGACTTGTACGGGATCAGGAACCGGCACTGGTCGAGGAGAAAGAACCCCGCTGCCATGAACAGAATCGTGGTTGCAAAGAAAACGTTAGTGACCACGGAAAGCTCCTATTAAAATGCCTGGTCCTCGCGGAAGTAGGTGATCGTGAGGCCCAGCGGATTGACTGGAATCATCGCGTTGGGAACAACATCTTTGACTACGAACACGAAGTGCGCCGTATACTTTTCGCGCTTCAATTCCGCGCCGTCACCGTTGTTGTAATACACGCGCTCGAAGTCGACCGTTACCTTGTATGGGGGCGTGCGCATGTCCTCGATGGCGACGTTTTTGACGGCGACTTCGATCTGGGGCCCATCGCCCGCGAGGAAGCTTTCGAGCGTTCGATTCTTCTTGTTGGCCTCGATCGTTGCGTCCGCCAGACGCCCGTCGAGGAAATAGAGCGACCGTGCGAAATTCTCGCGGACGGTTGCCCGCATGCGGCTGTAGTGCTTGGTCACGAATTCGATTAGGAAGTAGCGGACCTCTGCGTCCCTTGGCTGATACGTGAGCGAATCGTAGGCGACCGCTTCGGCCCGGCCCACATCGTTAATGCGGATCACCAACGGCTTAAAATTGTGGAACGCCTGGAAGGTTTTGATGTTCAATACTACGAGGCCCAGCGCGATCACGGAGACGCACGCGAGGCCAATCCGCAGGTAATTTCCGGCGATCAACGGCGTCGCATACAGCTCCACAAACTGCCGGCGGGCGGCGGCCAGGTCGGCATCCGGCGGCGGCATTAGATTGGTGATTTCGGACATGAAAGCTCCTAGGGAATCTTGGGAATCACGGACTCTCCCGAGCTGCCACTAAACAGTGAACTCACAAGCGACGGGATCTTTACCACGCCATAGACGAACGCGATCAGCAGGAACAGCAGGGGCGCGAACAGCAGCGCGATGGCGGGTCCGTCATAGGGTGGCGGCTGCGAGTCCACCAGATGGACCAACATGCTCCCAAATACGTAGAGATAGGCATTGGCGACCACCGGATAGAACGAGTACTGCAAGAACGCCTTGAACCATCCCCAGAACAGCCATTCCATTTTCGGGACGATGAAAAACGGGATGAAGACTGGCCCCAGGAGCACCGCGATGGCCGCGGCAATATAGCCGAAGGCAATCACGAAGAACACTGCGGCTTCAAGAATGATGATCATCGCCACGATCAAAATGAAGTGGAGGATGGCGATGATGTCGAAGGCGATGACTGGGACCTCGAGCGAGAAGTAAATGCTGTCCAGGCGAGAGAACATATCGCTCACGATTCCGTTGTTGAGTTGATTGGCAAGTCTCAGGCCTTCGTTCGTGATCAGGTTATGAAAGCTCACCCCAAAGCCCGGAATGGGTTGAGTGTAATAGGTGATCATCGCGAAGCCAAAGGCGATGGTGAGCAGGAGCTGGGCGAAGTGATCCATGCGGAAACCTGGGCCTCCACTGGCCGCCGATAACGCGGACTTTGCCCCGAACCAGACGATCAGGATCAGGGCCAGGCCCCGAAACAGATTTGCCCCGAGAGCCTGAAAGACTCCTGCGTGCGTTGTGAGCAGGTCGCTTAGGAACTGAAAAAGATCATTCATGGAACTTGGCAGCATCGAATCACCTTTCAGGCGCGATTTTTGACCGTCTACGGCATCTGGAAGGACATCATCGCGGCGCTCGCATTGGACTTTTGGCTGGAAAGATAGCTTTGTTCATTCGCCATGAACGCGATGTGATTGTTGACAGCCTGGGCCTCGGAGTCGCGCTGCCGTTTGGACTCGATGAACTGTTGTTCGGCGAGTGCCGTCAGGAGCTTATTGGTGTCTTGGCTATTGCGCAGCGCAATGACGGAGGCCGCGTTGATTTTGTTAAGAACGGCGATCTCCGTGTTGTAATCCGGATCGGAATCAAGCGTTGCCCCTTCCAGGTTCTGGATGGCAGCTTCCACTTGAGGAGCATTCAACCGCAGGGTGCCGACGGTCTCCATTCCGTCCTGATTCGCGCTGTCAGTCAACTCAACGGTCGCGTAATGTTTTTGAAGACGGCTCAACTCGTTGGCCGGGACGTTCCCAAGAGCGGCTCCGTAAGCGAGAAGTGGATCAGTTGCGTTTTGATAACCTCCCGGCACGTTAGCGCCGGTATTGATGGCGGAGATCCATCCTCCCGTCGTGCCATAGGTGTTTGTGGCGGATGACAGGAACCACGGCGTTGGAATGGCCCGGAATTGCGCGAGGCTCCCTGGAAGCACTTTGGCCATCCAGAGCATCTGATTGTACTGGTTCGTGATCATCTGATAGGTCTGGACGAGTTGGTTGTATTGCTGAATTAACTTCGAGACCTCGGTGATGGCCTCAGCGTAAACCGAAGGGTCGAATACGGTGATGCCGAAGCCGAACTGCGCCTTCGCCATAGTGGCTCCGAACAGAAGACAAGCGCAAAGGACAGCGATAAGGATTCGTTTTTTCATGATGGTCTCCTACCTGAAACTTTCTTCTTCAGGGTTTCAGCGCGGCTGCGCCGGCCCTGCCTGCCGGATCAATACGGGCCTCTGGTGCTGGTGGACCCACCCGAGGTACAGCACGGTGACGACGAACGCCAGGAGCGCAAAGAGGATGAAACTCATTCGCGCCGTAAACAGAAACTTCAGGAACTTCATTTTGGTAGCCTCCTTAGAAATCGTTGGGAATCTTGTGACTGTCGTAGGCCGGTAACGGCAGATCGCTAGCGAGATAGATCTTGATTCGATAGCCCTCGCGGATCGTGAACGTCGGCAAAATATTCAGAAAGCGGTCAAGGATGCGGAGCGAGCTTTGCGAGAGACTCGATGCGAATCCCTGGCGGTAGGCGTCGGTGGCAGACTCGCTAATTCCGTACAGCGTATTGGCCTGGGATAGGCCGGCGATCGCGCCGATAGCGATCGAAACACCGAAGATCTCCAGGTAATGGTGATTCACCTGGTCGCGGAGCCCGGTTTCGCCGATCTGGTTCAGGCCCTGGAACTGGTCGAGCGAGACAGAGTATCCATCCGGCATGATGATCCGGTGGAACACGATCGCCAGGCGCTGTTGTCCGAAACTCGCGACTGGCTTTACTTCGCCAAGGATCCGGCTGCCTTGCGGAATCAGCAGGTGCTGCCGGTCATGGGTATACACGTCGGTAGTAAGCATGGTGTTTACTGGCCCGGCAAGTGACCCATTGAGCCGGTTGGTGAGAACCGTGTCCAGGATCGTGGCTTCGGGCAGGCGATAATTCTTACCGTCAGCGAGCGTCAGTTCAGGATCGGGCTTCCGATGAGTCCGCTGCCGGTCGGAGGGGTCCTGATTTTCCGCCTGGGGAGTGCGCACCGGAGCTTGATCGGCTGGGGGCGCGACTCCCTGGGCTGCCCCAGTACCGCTAGTAGGGGCGATTGTCGGAACGGGATATAAATATGGATACGCCGCGGTCGGTGCAATCGGGGATCCTGCTGCCACCGGTGACTTGGTAGTATCCGTTTCTGGCGCGTCTTTCCGGAAAGTGAGCGCAACGTTGGAAGCGAAGAGCGAGTTGTACTCCTTGCGTTCCCGCTCCGCTTCGAGCTGTTTCTTGGCTGAAAGACGGTCGTCAAGCGGCCGGGGCTGTTGAAGCGCGTCTGTATTGACCGCCCCGGTTGGCTGCATGCCAGTCGCAACGCGCGGATCCGAACCTGCCGCCGCCTGTTTGGCCTGATTTAAAGTCGCCTGCTCAGCCGCCAGTTTCCGGGTCTCTTCCTCCAGGCGATTGCGATATTCTGTAATCCGCGACGCGTTTGGATCGATCACGGCTCCTTGCCGGGGCGGCAGCACGGGCGCCTTGCTTTTCGAGCCGTTGCCTGAAAGCGCAATCGCTGCCACCATTACTGTCGCCAAGCCTGCAATCAACCAGGTTTGTGTGTTCTTGGGCAAAATGCCGGGCGGCTTCATCGTTTGGTTGCGCACCGACCCTTCAGGGACGGGCGGTTGTTCTGTGTCTCGGATAGGATCGGGCATCGCTATGACCTCACTTCTCGGTGGATTCCGAGCGTACGAAAGAGAGCTTCTGTTTGCCAATCGCCAGATACCCGCTGTCGAGCACTTTGGCCGCGATATACGTTCCATCACGAAATTCAAACTGGACGAGATTGGGCTTGCCGTCTTTCAACTCGTACAGCGCCGGCGGCTCCTCGGGATGCGCCTGAATGTAAGTAAACTTGCCATCGGTGTACATGGCGGTGATGTTAAATGGCCGCTTCCCTGCCTCGATACGGTAGGGGAACTTGAGGCTGGACGGATACTGCGCTCGGAACTGCCCAGTCTCGCGTTCGATCGCCGCTTGCGCGGCATTTTTGGCATCGCGCGCCTCGGCCTTTGCGATGTCAACCTGTTGGCGATAATCTTCAACCTGCTGTGCCGTCACAAATCGCGGTTGGCCGTTCGCTGCCGAGAGCATCGACTCATCCTTCGGCTCGATGAAGATTTTGAGATCAGGCTCGGAATCGGAAGCTTCCGAAACTTCGGCTAGGACGAAGGAATATATATTCCCGCTTGCCGTAATAAGATTGAGATTCGTGCGCGAGCCTGGCTTGGCTGGTTTCACGTATGCGAAATTCTGGCCGCCGTTGACGATCCAGAACTCCTTGTCACCGCACGTGAAGTCGAGGATTTGTTCCTGCTTCGGGAGGACGATAAGCGTGGTGAAGCGGACTTTCGCCTTCACGGGAATAACGTCCTTCTCGCTGTAGGAAACCACCTTTGCTGCAGGCGGGCCTGCGGACGCTGAAGGCGTCGCCGCAATAGCGGCTGGCGTGATGCCAACCAAGGTCAAGGTCAAGATACCATTCAGTCTGTTCATGTAGAGCTCCTTTGAAGTATTTCCAGGCCGCGCGCGAAGCCGTGTTGTTCGAAAGCTTCCCGGCGGCGCTGGTTGTCATAGGGATTTGAGGTGTATAGCCAGTAGCCGGCGGGGTCCACGTTGAGGTTGACGACCTTGCTCGAATCCGGCCGCTTGATAAGAATCTGCTGTTTGGGAACCAGCCCGGCGATCAGCGCCGCCTCGGTTTCATTCAAATGAAAGATCTCGCGGTAGGCCTTCTGGTCCATGCCAGGATTCGCAAGAAACATCTTGGTCGCGCAGCTTTCGACGATGACGCTCAGCATTTGAGAGCGCTCCAGATCATCACTCGATTGCGTGGCGAGGATCATAGCGGCATTTCGTTTCCGCCATGTCTTGACCGCCTCGGTGATGTACTGGCGAATCGTATCGTTTTTCAAGAACCGCCACGCCTCGTCCATCACGAAGACCTTGAATCTGGTATCGAGCGCGAAATCGTAGATAGATGCGTTCGCCCGATGGAGCACGTAGAAGAGCAGCGGTTCGAGAACCTGGGGGTACTTGTCCAGGCCTTCGAAGTCGAACGTTTGGAACGCGGCGAACGTCAGGTTGTCCTCCACGTTGTCGAAGAGGGCGCCATACTGGCCGCCTTCGACCCATTTCCGAAGATGGTCGGCGAGATTCCGGGTCAGGATATTGGCCAGCGTGAAGAGCCGGCGCTGCTCCGGATCGACCTCGTAGAGATTGCCAATCTGCTCATAAAGGTCTCGTTCCTCGTTGCTGGTCATCGAGTAGCCTCCGGACTCGATCAGGACTTTGACGAAGGCAAACAGGAAGTGGAGATTCTCTTTTGTCGGCGGCAGCCGGAATGGATTGATGGTGAACGCCCGATTTTCGATGCCGACGCGCAGGTAGCTTCCAGTGAACAGCTTCGTCAGAGACTCATAGGAACCGCCGAGATCGAAAATGTAGGTGAGCGGCTGGTACTTCTGCAAATTGGTGATGAGGAAATTCAGAAAGAAGCTCTTACCGGATCCGGTGGCGCCCAGGATCAGCGTGTGGGCGATGTCCTGATAATGCAGATTGAGGAAATACGGCGTTGACGAGTTCGTTTCGAGGACCGCCAGGTATTCCGCGTCCAGGTGGGGATTATGGGTTTGCCCAGTATGCAGGGTGAAAAGGAACGACAGATCGGCGTAATTGGTGTTCAGCAACCAGAGCCTGCGAAGATTGAACGCGCGGTTTCCCGGAATGATCGTAAGATATGCGTTGAGCAGGTTATAACGCTCCTCCACGAGCACCGCATCATGGGTACTAAAGAATTTGAAGCACTCGGCGACGGAGCGGCGCAGCTTGGTGCGGTCCTGGTCATAGAGGGCAATCGTGAGCGAATACTTGCCGAAATGGTTGCCGCCGACTTCGATTTCCCCCAGACACGTGCCGAGCTCAGTGACTAAGCCGGCGGCGCCGTCGTCGATCAACATTTCCTGAGGGTTCAGAGGTTGGTCGCTGACGTAGTTCATCAGCGATGCTTTCGAATTATGAAAATGCCGCCGTTTGGAGTTGATCTCCCTCCGGGCAGCAAGATTCGATTCCCGGGCCCATTCGTTGACGATGATGTAGTTGCAGGAGATTTGTTCCAGCGCTTCGAGGATGTGGGCGAAGGTTTGGGCGGGCGGCTCCTTGAGGGTTAATACCTGGACGAAGTAGTCATCCATGCGGAGGTGATCCCGATAACATTCGAGCGCCGAATCGCAGGTGAAATAATCCAGGTGCAGGTCGTATTTGAGCCGGGAGTAAAGCTTATGCGGAGCGAAATTGAGCAGTCTGCGGAAGAACTGAAATGCGGCCCCTCTTTGAAGTACCTCGATCCCCACAACATCACTCAATTGGATGGCGAAGCTCGCTGCCTTATTCGCCAGCAGTTCCCGAGCCCGGTCCAGATCGTCTCCGGCGAGCGTTAGTATTTTATTGGCGGATAGTAATTCCCGGATCGCCGATTGCGGGCGGGTAACCAGGTCGCGGACGCGGCTGGCCGGGATGCTGCCGCGATGCCAGCCTTCGTACATCAGGACGAAAAAGATGTCGAGCGTGTACAGCTCATTACTCTTGGCCGCAAGGAATTCGATGCGTTTCGAGATCGCCTGCTCAACCACGGCGTTTTCATAATGCCGATGGGGAATCTCCGCGTGATCGCGTTTGAGAAGATACTGGTAAATCCGGAACCGCTCATCGAGTGCTCGTACGGCGCCCTCAAATCGCCGGGCTATCTGGTCGCGCTCAGAGTGATCGAGACACTCGGCATCGACGCCGGGCACCCGGAAGACAACGCCAAGATCGCCGCTCTTGGTAAGGAACGTATGCTGATCGACGAAACCGAACAAGCCAATGAGCGAGCTCATCGCTCCAGCTTCGAGATACTCCTTGGCGATCTGGCCAATGCGCATCATGGACGCCTCCGTGCAATCTGGAGTGTGACCGGGTCACGTCTGGCAGGGTCGTAGTGCTTCTTAAAACGAGATGAGTTGAACAATATACGAAGAATCTGCCCATCGGCCGCCATGGCCCACCGAGCGAGAAAATAAAGGGCGGCGAACATGACCAGTCCACTCAGAAGGCTTCCGAATAGATTGAATGTCGCGCCGCCCATGATGAGGGCCAGGAAGAATAGCCGCCGTTCCACTCCCCAGATCGTGAGTGGCTTGTTGATCGACTTATAAACCGGATGACACTGTGGTTCGTTGGGCATCTTCATTCCTCCTTCCCCTGGAATCCATTGCTCCTACGGAAATAACCACGCCATGAAGTTGACCGCGCCGATTGCCATGCCAACACCGAAGATGATGCCCGCGAGCGTCCTCTTTGATTGGCCCTCACCAAAGGCGAACATCAGCCCGCCGACCACGATGGCGACCAAACTGAGACCCTTCGCGATCGAACCCGTGAAGGCGGTCTGCAATACCTGAACGGCTTGTTCCCACGGGTCCGACTGCGCGTGCAAGGGTGTGGCCGCTAGCAACGCGAGCATTGCTGAAACCCAAGCTGCGAACCTGGCGCGAAAGCGGCCGGCCTGCCGACGTTTCCAAAACAAATGTGCCGGCAAATGTATGAACACACGAACGGCGTTTGTCATCGATCAGTCTTCTCCTTTTGTGCGTCGGATTCGCGTCCGAAATTGAGGTACTTTCTGAATGCGAATTCGCTTGTGAAAACGAGCGTACCGGCAAATCGGAATCGTGTCCAATGTTTTGTTGGTGGTTCATGATGCAATTCCGGAATTGGAAAAGGCCCGCTATCGACCAACAGCGGGCCATGTGGGTGTCAGGCGCCGCGCTTATACGAAGCCTTCGGTGTAGGATCGACGTTGTCTTTAACGCGTGCCTTCTGGCGCTCGTCCCGCTTTTTACGTCGCACTGCGAACTCCGCGGCAACCGACTCGGCGATCTTCTGG
>Ga0210401_10006527_pt1 | contig 11817 bp, 9 predicted proteins | sample IncBWH32MmetaG_FD_150866 | JGI IMG/M metagenome (GOLD analysis project Ga0210401, IMG submission 150866) | Forest soil microbial communities from Barre Woods Harvard Forest LTER site, Petersham, Massachusetts, United States - Inc-BW-H-32-M | ecosystem: Environmental > Terrestrial > Soil >... | reverse complement strand
CTCGGCGGAGGCGGAATGGGGGTCGTGTACAAGGCAGAAGACACCCGACTCCATCGGTTCGTTGCCCTCAAATTTCTCCCGGAAAATGTGGCTCGAGATACACAAGCCCTTGCACGCTTCCAGCGTGAAGCTCAGGCCGCTTCCGCGCTGAACCACCCGAACATCTGCACCATCTACGACATCGGCGAAGAAAATGGCCAAGCCTTCATCGGCATGGAATGCCTCGAAGGAAAAACGCTCAAACACACCATCGTCGGCCGCCCGATGGATCTCGACACTTTCCTCACGCTCGCCATTGACATCGCTGACGCCCTCGATGCCGCGCATTCCAAAGGCATCGTTCATCGCGACATCAAGCCCGCAAACCTGTTCGTCACCGATCGCGGCCATGCAAAAATTCTCGACTTTGGTCTGGCGAAAGTCGGCTCGGAAAAATCCGCCAGCGCACCCACTGAAACCTTGGCCACGCAAGGTGTGGACACCGCTCAACTCACCAGTCCGGGCAGCACTATCGGCACCGTTGCGTACATGTCTCCGGAACAGGCCCGCGCAAAGGATCTCGATTCCCGCACCGATCTATTTTCCTTCGGCGCCGTGCTCTATGAAATGGCCACCGGCCAGCTCCCCTTTCGCGGGGATAGCACCGCAACCATTTTTGACGCTATCCTAAACCGCGCTCCCGTTCCTCCGGTCCGCCTGAATCCCGACCTACCCGTAGATCTGGAACGCATCATCAACAAAGCCCTCGAAAAGGACCGCGCTCTTCGCTACCAGCACGCCTCCGACATTCGCGCGGACCTGAAACGCCTCCAACGCGACACCAGTTCCTCACGTATTCCGGTCGCTGCAGGCACCGAACCTGCAGGCACACCCTTTTCTTCCTCCGGTTCCGGTGCTCCAGCCCCTTCTTCCGGCGTCGTCGCTGCTGCTGCGAGCTCCGGAAGCACAATTCCGCCCACCGCCCCGGCGCGCAGCAAGGGTGCTCTGATCGGGCTGATCGGCGGGTTGGTCGTTCTGGCAATCGCCGGCATCGGCTTTTACAAGTTTGGCAATCGCAAAGCGCCCCTGAATCTGCAGGATCTGGAAATCACCAAGCTCACTCAGAGCGGCAAAGCCTCCGGCGTCGCCATTTCTCCCGATGGCCAGTACGTGGTCTATGTCTTGACTGACGGTGAAAAGCAAAGCCTCATGGTTCGCCAGGTCGCTACCGGCAGCGACGTACAAGTGCTCCCTCCGGAGGTTATCGTTATCTACGGCCTCACTTTTTCCCCCGACGGGGTCTACATTTACTTCACCGCCTCCAGCAAGGAAAACAATCTTTTCAGCTCGCTGTATAAAATGCCCGTCCTCGGCGGCTCGCCCACGGAGATCATTCGCGACATTGACACCGGTATCAGTTTCTCGCCCGACGGCAAGAGCTTCGCTTTCCTGCGGGGTATGCCGGACAAGGGAAGCGTGAATCTCCTGCTCGCGAATACCGATGGCACCGGCGAGCACCTCCTGTTCAGCAAGGGCGGCGGCGTCAACCCCTTCTCCATGCTTCGTCCCGCGTGGTCTCCTGACGGTAAGACTCTCGTCTGCACCGTCTATGAGGCGGCCAATAAGCAAACTTTGTATGCAGTGTCGCCCGCTGATGGCTCGGTCCGTTCGCTCTATTCCACGCGCGATGAGTTAGGCTTGCCTCATTGGGTGCCGGACGGCTCCGCTCTGCTTATTCCCATTCGCGAGCAGGGCCCGGCCACTCGCGGCCAACTCTGGACCGTTTCGTTTCCCGCGGGTGAAGCGCATCGCCTTTCCAACGACCTCACCAACTACAGTCTCGCCTGGTTGGACCTTTCCAGGGACGGTTCTTCGCTTGCCACCATCGAGAACAACCGCACTTCGGATCTGTGGGCGCTGCCGGCGGGGGATTCTGCTCGCGCGAAACAAATCTCCTCTGGCGGTGTTCCGATTGCCTACGTCACCTCGCTCGGGAAAGATCGCCTCTTTTATCAGACCGACAATCGAGATCTGTTTTCCATTTCCGTGGAGGGCGGCGGTCCAACCCAATTGGCAGCCAGTGACCAGCATGTGGGTTTTGCGTCCGGTTGCGGCGACGGCAAACACATCGTCTACCGAAAAGTGGAAAACGAGGAGGCGAACGTCTGGCGCATGGATGCGGATGGTAAAAACCCCATCCAATTAACGCACGAGAAATCCATTGCCATTCCCCTTTGCTCTCCTGACGGACTGTGGGTCACTTACCAGGACACAAACGAAGTTGCGACCTTTATGATTTCCATCAACGGGGGAACTTCCCGCCCGCTGCAACTGCCCAACCTTCCCTTGGGGTTTACCTGGCTCTCCAGCGACTCCAAGCTGGTTCTCTATAATTATCAGGATCCCATCCACTTGCAGGCCCGCATCCGCGTAAACGTTGCGTCACTCGAAGGAGGGCCATTGAAGTACTCCTTCGAACGAATGATCGGTGCCGGCGGCTACGGATGGGCCCCCGATGGGAAGGGAATCGACTTCCCGGTGACGCGAGGCGGCATTTCCGATATGTGGCGCCAGCCGCTCTCCGGCGGTCCGCCAAAGCAATACACACATTTCCCTTCCGGGCTCATCTACAATTTCGCATGGTCCGGCGACGGCAGAACCCTGATCCTCGCTCGCGGCAATCGCACCGCCGATATCATCCTACTCAAAGCCAGCAAGAAGACTCCGTAATCCTCAGTTCCTGCGGCGCTTGAAAATAATCGACTGTTAGTAACGCGCCCCGCCACGGTGCATGTGCTAGGCTCAAGCCGAAACGGAGATTACCCATGAATCGTTTGCTTGTTCTCCTATTTGCTCTTTCTATGATGGTTCCTGCGTTTGCTCAGGACATTGCCGAACCGAAATCCGGCGCAAAGTTTGCTGCAAAGGATGGCGACACTTCGCTGCTTGGAGTCGGCCTGCGCACGAAGACCTTTGCGAAGATAAAGATCTACGCGATCGGCCTCTACGTCGCCGACTCCGCGATCGCAGGGCCGCTGAAAGGCAAGGCCGGCACGCCGGAACTCTACCGGCAGCTCGTCGCCGGCGATTTCAAAAAGAAAGTCGTCATGAAGTTTCTTCGCAACGTCAGCGGAGAACAGATCCGCGATGCCTTCAGCGACACGTTCAAAAACTCAGGCGTGAAAAGTGACCAGTGGATTGCGTACTTCACCGAAATCCGCTCCGGACAGGAATTGAAGATCGGCTGGACGCCCGGCGTCGGCCTCGAGACCAAAGTCGCCGCGGTCGATAAGCCGGCGATCAACGACAAGGCCCTGGCCTCCGCCATCTTCGCAATCTGGCTCGGTGAGAAACCGATTCAGGACGACCTGAAGAAAGATCTCGTCGCCCGCGGCGCGGAACTTCTGAAATGAATCTGCCGGTTCTGTTATCATACTGGACCTCTTCGCCGACGTAACAGACCCCTGCGGCAACAGTTGGTGGATTCCCACGCAAATGGCGGCCTGACCGCCCCCGAGAATTTTCGACCGATGGCCAGTACTCACTGGACTTCGACGGATTGCCATCCGAGGTTCACAGACTCTTAACAAACCTGCAAAGCTCCCGTTCATTCGGTGTGCGAACATGCAGGCTCCCTGGAGGAGTCCACACGTGAAAAAACGACGTATTCAGATTTTCTTAGTTGCATCGGCAGGTTTGGCGCTGGCGGCGGCGACAGCGATCGGCAATCTTTCCGCCGGCGACAACCGCTCGTCGAATCAGTTCAAGTTTGCGCCAGACAGTTTAGTGCTCAGCCGCAGCGTTTACGTCGGCGACGCCTCAACCGTCACCATCGGCGAAACTTTGCCCCGCGGCTGCGCGGGCGGCGCCAATGGCAGTTCCGTTGTCAACGTTCCCACCACTTCGAACGGCACCACCAGTGTCACCGTCCCCTGCGGAGTCGCCGTCGACAACGGCGAAGCCCCGAACCTTTCCGACAATCACAACGTCTGGAACAATTCCGGCTCCGATGGCAGCTTTGGCGTCTCCTCTCCGATCTTCCTAGACAACCTCTCCACCAACGGCAAACTCTTCGGCTCGCTACCTATCCCTACCAATCAGATGGTCACCAGCTTCAGTTCGAAATCCGAATTGGCCCTCAACCGTTCTATTGACGGAAGGTCCATCACGTTCATGGGCTATCAGGGCGGCCCCGGCTGCGGTGGTTTTCCTGTTTCTCCCACCGCTCCCAATCTGGTGGACGTCTCCGCCTCCAGCACTCCCGGCATCTGCGACCCGACCAACCCGGTCATCTCGAGCTTTGTCAGCACGCCCGTCGTTCCCACCGCTTACTATCGCGCCGTCGCCGAAGTGGACGCCAATGGCGGCCTTTCCATCACGGATGGCAACGCCTACAGCGGCGACAATGGCCGCGCCGCCATCAAGGGTGGCAACGGTCAGTACTACATGGTTGGAAACGACAACAGCGGCAACTTATCCAAGAAGCAACTCAGCACCACCCCAATCGGGATCGAACTGGTGAATGCCACTGGTTCTGAAACGCTCACGCCTGGCGCCACTGCTCCCGCTCCTCCCAACGTCGGCATGATCGGGCGCTTGCTCTTTGGTTCCGACAAGCCGGGCAAAGACACCAATTTCCGCGGCATGACCATCTTCAACAATACGCTCTACATCACCAAGGGCAGCGGCGGCAATGGGATCAACACCGTGTATCAAGTTGGCGCCCCCGGCGTGCTTCCCACCGGCACCGCCGCCGATCTCGCGCAGGTGCCCATCACGATTCTTCCAGGCTTCCCGAACACCGCCGCCAGCACTTCCACCGCGTTCCCGTTCGGCATCTGGTTTGCCAATGCAACCACGCTGTATGTTTGCGATGAGGGCGACGGCGTGCTCGTCTCCCCAGCGGTGAACGGCAACGTGGCCGACGCGCAATCCCTCGCCACCGCCGGCGTCCAAAAGTGGTCGCTCGTCGACGGCACCTGGACCATGCTTTACGTGCTGCAGGACGGCTTGAACATCGGCGTCCCCTACAACACTCCCAATTACCCGGCCTCGCTCAACCCCGCAACCGGCGGTTGCCGCAACATGACTGGCCGCAACAATGGCGACGGCACCGTAGACCTCTACGCCATCACTTCCACCATCAGCGCCAACGGCGATCAAGGTGCCGATCCCAACAAACTCGTCAAGGTCAAGGATCTTCTTGCCTCCACGACGCTCCCGGTCGCGAATCCGGGCATTGGCCGCGACGAGCAGCCCGGCCACTTCGTCATCATTCGCTCCGCGCAAGCCGGCGAAGTGTTCCGCGGCGTGGCGTTTGCCCCCACAACCGGCGGAAACTGAGGCGCAGCCTCGTCTGCCGGAGCCTTCACCTTGTAGGGGACGGGCTCGCCCGTCCCCTCTTGGATTTCGTTGTGGCGGGCGCATTTTGCAAAAACGTCCTGGCTCCGCCCTCCGCAAGGGGGTTCTCATCCGCGCCGGCATCCCGCCAGCCAAATGTTCACCGGCGATTCACGATCACGATTTCTCAGAAGGCTAGTTTCTTTACGTCTTAGTTCACAGAAAGAAAGGGAGAATCCAGCACTATGAAAAAGCTAACTCTGCCGTTCCTGTCGTCCGCAACTCTGGCGCTATCCTTCGCGGTCGCCACGCCCGTGTTTGCGCAGGGACCCGCCGCCCCCGCTCCTTATCAATTAACGGTCTTCGCCAAAGCCCCTGCCGGACTCAGCGCGCCTGACTCCATTGCCGTCCTTAAGGATCACGTCTTTGTCGGCTACGGCGATGGCCACCTTCCCGATGGCTCCGACGGCCTGAACAGCCAGGTCGTGGAATACAAGATGGACGGCACGGTTGTTTTCACCTATACCGTCCCAGGCCACAACGACGGTCTTAAAGTCGATCCCTCGACGCATCTGCTCTGGGCGGTCCAGAACGAAGACGCCAACGCCAACATCGTGATCATCAATCCTGAAAATCACCAGCAGAAGCTCTACACCTTCGGCCCCACGCTGCACGGCGGCGGCTACGACGACCTCGTCTTCCGCGGCTGCAAGGTTTACGCCAGCGCTTCGAATCCAGCCAACAACCCCAACAGCGGCCCGGCCATCGTCAGCCTCCGCCTTGTTGGCAGCACCGTTGAAATCGAGCCGGTGCTCGCCGGCGAGGCCACGGCGACCGATATCCCCACGGACGCCACGATCCAGCTGAACCTTCAGGATCCTGACTCCATGACGCTCGATCCGCTGGGCAACATTGTTCTCGACAGCCAGGGCGATCAGGAGTTGATTATCGTGAGCCATCCGGGCGAATCCACGCAGCGCGCTCTCCGACTGCCTCTCAGCTACCTCACGCCAGGCGGCCCGATGCCCGTCGAAACCGACGACACCGCTTTCATCACCTCCACCGAGGGTTTTCTTCTCTTCGCCGATAAAGGGCTGAACACTGTGTATACGCTGAGCAAGAAAGCGTTCGTCCCTGGCACAGCGTTCACCGCCGCTGACGGCGGGCCGTTTGTCGGAACCCTGGACCTGACCACCGGAATCGTCACACCGATCGTTACTGGCTTGGTCGGCCCGGGCGGCATGGTTTTCGTTGATAGCTCGAAGCATGCCGGAGACGATCACCGCGAACCTCAAGGCAACTCCTGCGGCGACGACGACCGCCGCGACTAGGATCGCCACTTAATTAGCTTCAGTTCGCTTTCCTTTGTAGGGGACGGGCGCGCCCGTCCCTCTTGGGTTTCTTCCCCTCGTTAAGGGCCGCATCTCCACAACCCACGATTCACGTAACGATTCCCTCGAATCTGCAATTTTTGCCCGCCTGACACACCGTGTCTTGCTTGGCACGCTCGCTTCCGTCGTCCATCACTACCGCCTATCGGCGTTTCCTGCAAATCCTTCTCCCGCAAGAACTTGCACGCGCCCTTGGAACACTCGGCATCCCGCTGGATGGTCTCCGAATTGCTATCTCAAGCGCTGTTGTCATTCTCGCGCGCGGCGTCGCATCCCAGGTTTTCACCGTTGCGCTTGAATGCCGTACACTAGTTCTTTCAGGAACATTCATGGCTCGCGGCAATAAAAATCAGAGTCCCCCCGATTTCATAGGTCGCCCCGCGTGGGCCGAAGTTTCGCTCTCGGCGCTCACCGGAAATCTTGACGCGATTCGCGCGTACGTGAATCCGCCGTCCGAAAAACGCAAGACGCCCAGAAAAGTTCTCTCGATTGTGAAGGGCAATGCCTACGGCCACGGCGGCCCGCAAGTTGCCAGGATTCTTGAGAGAGCCGGCTCCGACTGGTTCGGCGTAGCCTCTGCCGGTGAAGGTATGGAGATCCGCAAAGCCGGCGTTCGTACACCCATTCTCGTTCTCGGCGGCTTCTGGCCCGGCGAGGAAAAAAATCTTCTCCAGCACAAATTGACGCCCGCGATTCATCGCTGCGAGCAGTTGCTCGCCTTCGAAGCCGCGGCCGCAAAACTGCGCAAGAAAAATGTTCCCGTGCAGCTAAAGATCGACACCGGCATGAACCGCCTCGGGATTATGCCAAAGGATGCCGACTGCTTTGCGCGACAACTCGCGAAGTGCAAGCACGTAAATCTCGCCGGCACCTTTACGCACCTCGCTTCTTCCGAAGTTCTAACCGACACCGAACTCGGCCATCAGACGCAGCAGCAGCTCGAGCGTTTCTACTCCACCGTCGAGCGCCTCCGCTCTCTTGGCGCCGATCCCGGCATCCTTCATATCGCCAACAGCGCCGCCATCGCCGCGCGTCCCGAAACCTGGGCCGACATGGTGCGTCCCGGCGCGATTCTCTACGGCTATCATCCGGGGTTTGACCCGCCGGAGCGCCGCAAGGAGTTCGAAGCGAAATTGCCTCTGCGCCCGGTGATGAGCCTCCGCGCCCGCTTGATGAGCGTTCGTTGCATCGCCACTGGGGAAGCCGTCGGCTACGATGCCACCTGGATCGCGCAGCGCCCGTCGCGCATCGCCGTGCTCTCCGCCGGTTATGCCGACGGCGTTCACCGCTCGCTCGGCAATCGCGGCGTCCTGTACATTCGTGGCCACGCCGCGCCGATCATCGGCATCGTCTCGATGGACGTAGTCATGCTTGACGTCACCGACGTTCCCGACGCCGCGGTTGGCGACGTTGCCACGCTCTATGGCACCGACGGCAGCCACCTCTATCCCGCCAATGTGGTGGCCCGCAGCATCGGTACGGTCACATCCGATCTGATCAGCGGAGTCAGCCAACGGGTCCCGCGTTTCTATCTACCCTGAAATTTCTTCAGCTCTTCCTTACTCGGACTTGACGTAACGCTAATTCAAGAGTATACAGTCCATCACGTTACCTGCTCCGGCAGGAAGGGCTCTTTCCCCTGGCCTCCTTCTTGGCTCCCATTCTCCACGGAGCGGTTCATCGCCAGCCGTACCGTGAGGTCTTATGAGCGGTTCAGGGTCCAGGCAAGCCGGCAGTCCTCATTCGGATTCTTCGATTTCCAGTTCCGTGTCCAGCTCGGTGCACCGCAGCCTGTTTGTCCGGGGGTGGGATTCCTGGGGCATTCGCCTTGCGCTGGTGGGGAGCTGTATCGGGATTTGCTTCGCTCAGCATCCCTTTGGTTTTCAGGGGCTTCCCGCGGCGGGTCTCGGCTTTTTCATCGCCATGGTGATTCTGCTCGCCGAACTGAGGCTGCGCCACGCGGAACTCAGCGGGCTTGTGGGAGGCGCGGCCGGCGCGATCCTGGGCCTCAGCATTTCACTCCTGATCACTCTCGTTGTTTCCCGCGCTTCGGTCCCCGAACCCACCAAATCTTTCTTCGAGTTCGCCTCGCTAATTTCCCTCGGCTACCTGGGACTGGTGATTGGCACTCGGCGAGGGGGCGACCTTCGGCACATCCCGTGGCCAGCCCATGCGAATGTCTCCGCGCCCGAGGCTCGGGCTTCGCTGATGAAGCTGGTGGACACCAGCGTTTTGATCGACGGGCGCATTGCCGACATTTGCGAGACACATTTTCTGGATGGATCGCTCGGCGTGCCGCGTTTCGTTCTTCACGAGCTGCAGATGGTGGCCGATTCTTCCGATTCGCTGAAGCGGCAGCGTGGCCGTCGCGGCCTGGAAGTTCTGCAGCGCATGCAGAAAATGCCCTGCCTCGAAATTCGCGTGCTGGACGACGATGTCACCGGTCACGCGGGCGTGGACCAGAAGCTTGTGGAATTGGCGCGGCGCACCGGCTCCAAGATTGTCACCACCGACTATAATCTCAACAAGGTGGCGCGCGTTCAGAATATTCCCGTACTGAACATCAACGAGCTCGCCAACGCTCTGAAGCCTGCTGTGCTTCCCGGTGAATCCATGCGCGTGCTCATCCTGCGCGAAGGGAAGGAATCCACCCAGGGTGTGGCGTATCTCGACGACGGCACGATGGTGGTTGTGGACGGCGCGCGCCGCCTCATCAACCGCACCGTGGACGTCCTGGTTACCTCCGTCCACCAGACGCCCGCGGGCAAAATGATTTTCGGCCGCCTCGACGAGCGCGCCGACAACGGGGCGATCCGCGCAGCGTCAGCCGCTGTGTCGGGCACTCGCGAAGGTGCCATCGGCGGCAACGGCCACTCCATGCGCCCGTCGCGCCCGGAACCATCCGCCCCAATCGATCCGCCAACCGCGACTCCATACTCCGACGCCGAACCCTTGTAGGGCCTGCCCGCCGCAAGGGAACGCCAATCTCCCGATTGGCGTTCCAGCTCTCAGCTAACCGGGCCAAAAAGTATTGCCTCGATCTCCCCGTTCAGTTCACGTCCCAGCATCCAGCGCCAAATCCTCTTTTTCCAGATGCAAGTATTCCTGCAGCACTTCCACCACCAGTGCGTGATCCTCCCGCTGCGGCAAACCGGAAACCGCAATCGTTCCCACGCAACCCGTCCCCGCCAGCAGAATCGGGAAACATCCGCCGTGCGGCGCGTAATCCTTCAGCTCAAGCCCCGTGGCCGCGTGCAACGTCGTTTTCGCGCGCTCGTATTTCAATCCGATGGCGTACGAACTACGCTGGTAACGCATCACCACGTTTCGCTTGCGGCGGATCCACTCCCAGTTGTCGGGCGTAATGCCGGCCATCGCGCAGGAGAAAAGCGGCATGCCGTGAAGCTGGATGTCGATGGCCACGGAAACTTTGCGCTTTTCTGCCGCCGCCTTCAAAGCCGATCCAATCGCCCAGGCCGCTTCCGCATCAAAATGCTTAAACTGCAACCGCTTCTCCTGCAGCAATATTTTTTCCAGATCCTGTTCAATGCTCATGACATCTCCGCTTCGCTGAAGGGCGAATCCCGCGCAATCTCCCCTGCAAAGTTTTCGTATCATAACAAGGATTCCGTTCCAGCCAGCAATCGACAGCTCCCATCCCCGGCGGCGCGCTCTTACTTTGGAGTGCGGTAGCTCAGCTACCTCTTTTGCGGTCGATGCCCACCCATAAAATGCCAGGAACCGCCTCCCACTAATCCGCGTCTACCACCCTCCCGCCATTTTTCTTCCACCCCATACTTGCGGTACACTCTCCCTTCTGCATCCCGCGCTTGGGCCCGCAAGGTGTCGCTTCAGCCGGTCTGCTGTCACGCTATGGGTGAAATCATCGCCATCCTTCCCGCCGCAGGTCTCGGCACGCGCATGGGCGCCGAGACGCCGAAGCAATTTCTGGAACTCGACGGCGTGCCCATTGCCGTTCTCAGCGTGCGCCGTATCGCGTCCTGCCCGCTCGTCACGCAAATCATCGTCGCCACCCGCCAGGATGGCATCGAAAAGCTGGAAGCCCGGCTGCGCCAGGAAAAATTCAAGCAACCTATGCGCGTGATTAAAGGCGGCGACTCCCGGCAAGATTCCGTGGCCGCCGCGCTGAAGCTGGTGCCGAACGATACCGAACTCGTCCTGGTCCACGATGCCGTGCGTCCCTTTGTCGCTGTCGAACAGATCACCCGCGTGATCGAAGAAGCGCGCCGCTGCAAGGCCGCCATCGTTGGCATCCCGGCAATGGACACTGTAAAAGAAGTAAAACGCGCCAGCCTGCCCGAAGACGTCGCGCTGATCACCAACACCGTTCCCCGCGAACGCATCGTGCTTGCGCAAACGCCTCAAGTTTTCGAAACGCGGCTCCTGAAAGAAGCCTTCGCTCGCGCCGAAGCCGACGGCGTCAGCGCCTCCGACGAAGCCGGCCTGGTCGAGCGCCTCGGCCACGACGTCCACGTAATCCAGGGCTCCGAGCGCAACATCAAGATCACCAAGCCCGCCGACATGGAGCTTGCCCGCTTCTATTTGCAGCTCGAGCAGAAAAAAGCATGAGCGTCCGCTGCGGCATCGGCTACGACCTGCACCGCCTCGCCGAGGGGCGCAAGCTCATCATCGGCGGCATCGAAGTCCCGTTCGACAAAGGCCCCGTCGGACATTCTGACGGAGACGTAGTCGCCCACGCGCTCTGCGACGCGCTTTTTGGCGCGGCAGGCTTGGGCGACATCGGCACGCATTTCCCCGATACCGATCCGAAGTGGAAAGGCGCCAACAGCCTGCAATTTCTTGAGTACGCGCGCAAACTTTTGGACAAAAAAAATCTCGCCATCGAGCATGTCGACGCCGTCGTCATCCTCGAACGGCCCAAGCTGGGCCCGCATTTCCCCAAAATGCGCGAAGCGCTGGCAAAAGCGCTCCGCGTCCCCACCGAAAAAATCCACCTCAAAGCCAAAACCAACGAAGGCGTAGACGCCGTAGGCCGCGGCGAAGCCATCGCCGCCCATGTAGTAGCCACTCTCTCCACGTAGCGGCCACCTTCAGGTGGCCCAGCGTGGGTTGCTCTTGCTGTTGG
>Ga0210401_10006526_pt1 | contig 11819 bp, 6 predicted proteins | sample IncBWH32MmetaG_FD_150866 | JGI IMG/M metagenome (GOLD analysis project Ga0210401, IMG submission 150866) | Forest soil microbial communities from Barre Woods Harvard Forest LTER site, Petersham, Massachusetts, United States - Inc-BW-H-32-M | ecosystem: Environmental > Terrestrial > Soil >... | reverse complement strand
GCCCCGCGGAGGTCTGCCCTGCTGAGGATCGCGCCGTCGAGGTTCGCGCCGCCGAGGTTCGCATCCATGAGGTTCGCATCGCTGAGGTCGGTGAGGCCCTCACCGGCGACATGCGGCCCGCGCAGGTCCGCCCCGCGGAGGTCCGCCCCGCGGAGGTTCGCCCTCGTGAGGTTCGCCCCGCGGAGGTTCGCCCCGCCGAGGTTCGCCACAATGAGGTTCGCCCCGCTGAAGTCCGGTTGGAGGATGTCGAGCGTTGCATCACGCCAAGCGTTCCAGGCAGCCGCCCCCTTCGTAAGCTGAGCGATGTGATCGTTGTTCGCCATGAGCGTTCTTCCTCGAAAGGTTGCCAATGTGTGCGCCGGTCGACATGGCCTTGCCCCCATCATCTCAAGAAATGCGTTTTGAGTCTCGCGGCGCGCAGCGTGCGTACGGCAACCGTGAAGTATATTCATCCTCTGCCATATCGAACGAGGCTCTGCTCCGGCTCAAACCACGGCGGTCACGGCATATCTGCGTGAGTTGGTTACTTGGTCGATCAAGGCCGCTATGGGTCAAAGTCGGAAGTGGCGGCGCTTCCACGCTACTTCTGCTTTGCCCCGATGAACGGACATCGCGAGGCGCAGCGACCGAGTCCGTTTGGTGCCAACAGCCGACATCACTGGCACATTAGACACGGTCAATTCACTTTACGAAGAACCATTCTTTTCATGTCGGCAAGGACGCGGTAGCCCTCCGCCAGCTGCAACAGGTTCTCCCTTTCCGATCCGGGCGGTAAGCGAGCAGCATCTTCACGCATTGCTTTCGCTAGTTCGTCGCACTGGTCGACGGTCAATTGATCCTCTTGCATCACGGACCTCCGGCAATCGATTTGGGCAATTCCCAACCAATCTGGCCCGAGGCGTTCCCGGATGGCTTGTTGTCCCGCGGGAGCAGTCTGTCACACTCATGTCAACTGAAGCTATGCATATGCGGCAAGCTCTTCCAAATTCTCATATTGCTGCCGTCTCTGCATAGTCCTCGCCGATTTTGTTCCGGAGGATACCCAACCAGTTTGCGGCCTTGATGTCCGCTGAGGGTGTGCGCCTCCTTGTCACGGCGCACGCCAAAATGCGGCCATTGACAGAGCCGCAACAAGCAACCGCTATCGGCAAATGACAGGCGGAATTCGAGAAAAGTAGAGGCAGGCGACCTGTACACCAAGCCGCCGGCCAAAAAGATTGTCTCTACTACTGGCTAGGGCCTTTGGCAGCCGCCTCCGCCTGCTCCATCTTTTTCGCCATCTCCGCTTTGACGGCGTCAAGGTTGAAGCTCGCGCCCCGCTGCATAGGCGGGTAATCGAGGAAGCTCTGGAGTTCCTTACCCATCACCTGCTGGACGAACACAAAGCGCCAAAATTGGTACTTGAACCAATCGAAGTATTGTTGTGCGCCGTCCTTCGTCCCATTGTTTGGCCAGCCCGTGCGCTCAAACGGATCCAGCCGCAAGTTGGTGATGTAGGGCACGTCAGGCTTGGTTTTTTCGCCCACCCAGCCAGCGGGCTGGTCGATGAATCGGAACTTATAGTCGTCAATGCGCACCGCGCCGACCGTGCTTTCACCGAGGTAGAAGATTTCGTGACGCGCGGATGGTCCTTTGCCGGTGATGGCGGCCATCTGGTTGTAGCCATCTAGATGGTTCTTGTAAGTCCGACCGCTAATCTCTTTGCCCTTCAGCAATTCATCGGTAATGTTCGGATTTCCGGCCGCGGCCACGAAGGTCGGCAACCAATCTAGACCGGAGAAGATTCCGTTCTGCACGGTGTCCGCCGGGACTTTGCCCGGCCAACGAATGATCGCGGGCACGCGAAAGCCGCCCTCAAGGACTGTACCCTTCGACTGCGCGAATGGCGTCTGTCCGCCATCAGGCCAGGTAAATAGTTCGGTACCATTGTCGGTGGTGAAGACGACGATGGTGTTGTCGTCCACGCCCAGGTCCTTGAGCTTCTTCATAACGAGTCCGATATCGTCATCGAGCTGGGCCATGCCGGCTTCCTCTTCCGACCAGCCATTCTCCGCGTTACGCAGCGCTTCATACTTCGGGGAGAGATGCGTCACGATGTGCATGCGCGTCGGGTTCAGCCAGACGAAGAAGGGCTTGTTGTCCTTCTTGGCCTTATCCATGAAATTGATGGCAAGGTCGCGAATCTCGTCGTCCACCGTCTCCATGCGCTTGGGATATAGCGGGCCGGCGTCCTCGATCCTCTGCATGCCGATCTTACCCCAGCGCGGCATATCGGTGGGGTCATCCTTGTCGGTGGCCCAGCTATGAACCATGTTGCGCGGCCCAACGACATTCAACAGGTTCTGCGGATAGTTGGGATGGGCCGGATCTTCCATCGCATCGAGGTGATATAGATAGCCGAAGAACTCGTCGAAGCCGTGGACAGTCGGCAGAAACTCGTTCTTGTCACCAAGGTGATTCTTGCCGAACTGGCCGGTGGCGTAGCCCATCGATTTCAATATCGTCGCAATGGTGACCGCCTCAGCCGGCAAGCCAATCGCCGCGCCTGCTTGGCCGACAGTGGTCATGCCCGTGCGGATCGGTAGCTCTCCGGTGATAAAGTTGGCTCGACCCGCCGTGCAACTTGCCTCGGCATAGTAGTCCGTAAACAACATGCCCTCTTTAGCGATCATGTCGAGGTTCGGCGTCTTGCCGGCCATCATGCCGCGGTGGTAGGCGCCGATATTCCACATGCCTATGTCATCGCCCATGATAACGACGATGTTGGGCTTTTGTTGCTGCTGCGCGAGAGCTGGCAAGTTCAACGACACGAAGGCCATTCCTGTCGTCAACAGGATGATCTTTTTCAGTCGATTGATTTTCATCCTGATCTTCCCGTTTGAGTTTGATTGTCCCGGCCGTCATCGTTGGATCTTCAGTATATCCTCCCTCTATCGTGACGCGATGTGGCCTTGTTGCCCTGTGCAATTTTGCTCACCCAAGGACAGTATTTTTCGGACACGAGTACGAGTAGCGTCATTTTATGGTCATGAAGCGCGAGATCACGACGCGGCTTGTCCGTTGTGGGTCATTCGCGTCGTTTCCGCGATGTCAGCTATGAGTCCGCTTTACCCACAAGAACCGACATCGTCCGTCGTGACCGGGCCGGCCCGCGCACGACGCAGCGGAAGCCGACGTGGCTCGTCGAGATGTCGACTGGCTCGGCGTGTCGGGCGGCGGGGCGATAGCGGCGGCAATAGTTCTGCGCTGGCGCCGCAAAAAGCGAGTGCCTATACGCCGGAACGCCTAAACATGTAGCGGCTTGAGGTCATTGCAATGTTGGAGTCGGGTCAGAAGCGGACCTCAAGCAGCGAATGTTCGATGTCAGCTCTTCCCCCGAAAAGCGGACGAACCTAATCGATGCAAGTGGGGACGTTACCGACGAATATGAGCCGTTCGGCTGATTGGTTATATTTGATCTCCTCTATCATCAGTTCATCCAAGCCGTTGACATGGTTAGCCTTGATTAGAGGCCAATTTCAGAGCTCGTCGATACTGGTGATATTTCTGCTTCCCAGGGCAACATTATCATCGGAATGTTAGCGCTAGAGCCAGCTTCGCACGAAAGGTGAGGGGAAGACGGGCCTTGACTCACCCACCCATTTTTACCGAGTAAAACTCGATCGGAGTTCCCGACTGATCCTCGGCCGTTTCCCGGGCCCTTCGGGATAGACACCGAACTCGGTGCTCAGCTGCAATTCTGGAAGGCGGAGACGGGTGGTGGTATCGTACGTGTAGTCGATCAAAGGCGGGCAACCCCGATGATCCACGTAACCCATTTAACATCCCGCATGCGCTCCGGTTTCATAAACCGGATGTGCCTTGCCATCGCCATTTCGTTTTTTTCTTATGCCGCTTCGGCGGAGACCTATCCGGTCAGCGGCGTGTGGGTCGCAAAAGACGATCGTTTTCCCGGTTCGACGGCGGGGGCATGTTTGATCCTCAGGGAGTTCGGTGTCGATGCAGTCAATTTGATCGAGCGCATCTATCCCCGCAATCCGGTGCCTATCCCTCCTGCCCTTCGATTTGCAGCGTCTGCAGATCGCCAGGCGCCGCGGGATGAAAAAGGCGATCGCGGCTCTGGCACGCCGGCTGGCCGTGATTATGCAACGCATCTGGGTTGACGGCACAGAGTTCCGGTGGACCCGGGAGTGACGGCTATCGAACTGCTACCGTTTGACCAACTTACAGAAACTGGCGCAACCGCAATTCACGCAGCAACGGCTCTAGGATCGAAAATGTCAAAATCTGACATTTGGCTGGTGTGAGCGCTCCGCAATCACATCCTCATGGTGCAACGGCTGAGATGAGCTGCAGCAACGTCGAGCCGCCGGGAACATTGTGCCTTGCAGTGTGGAAGGCAAACGCGCGGCGGCAGCGCCCGGCTCCCGCCTTTTATGATGACATCTCGAACGACATCGGCGAGACTGTATACGTGAGGCAGGGGTTCCAGCTCCGATGAGAATGTCTCCAACGACAGTATCCGCGGTCGCGTCCGGGATTCGACCGGAGCATCTTCATCTCTACGCGCCCGGCGAAATCGTCGCGGAAGGTGACAGCGGGGCTGATCGCCGCCGGCGCGTGTTCTATCGCCAGTTTCGCTATCAGCCCTCCGTGGTTAGCGGCCCGGGCATCAACAGTCTGCTCATGGTGATCTATCGTCAGGGCACCGTGCTGATGCGCCGCCGGTGCGAGGCGGCCTGGCAGGAGAAAGTGGTTCAGCCCGGCGACATCTCCGTTCTTGGCGCAGGCATGCCTTCCGATTGGGAATGGGACCAGCCGATCGAGGTTTCCCACGTCTACCTTGCCTACGATCTTCTTGCTGAAACCTGTGCACACGCCTTCGATCGGGATTATCGGCGGCTCGAGGTACGGGATGCGCTCGATATCCGGGATCCCAAATCCGTGGCGCTCGCGGACATGCTGATAGGCGAGCTCTGCACGCCGTCCGCGGGCGGCGCACTGCTGGTTGATACGCTGGCGCAAACTCTGTCGATCTGCGCGATACGGGACTATCATTGGAATCCTGTGGTGCTTCGCGGCGCGAGCGCAAGGTCGGGACTGACACCCGCCCAGCAGTGCCGCGCGCTGGAGTTCATCGAGGCTCATCTCGCGCGCGATTTCGACCTCGTCGAGCTTGCGCGCGCCGCCGGCGTAAGCGCCTATCACTTCATCCGCTGCTTCAAGGCGAGCTTCGGCGTCAGCCCCTATCAGTTCGTGATGAAGAAGCGGCTCGACCACGTCGTGGAGCTTGTCCGAACCACACAGCTGTCCCTGGCCGACATCGCGCTGTCGTGCGGGTTCAGCGATCAGTCACATATGACGCGCGCGCTGAAGAAGGGAATGGGTCTGACTCCGGGCGCGATGCGGAAGCACGGATTTTAAAGGCCTGCTTTTGCGCCGTTCGCGGGCCTCGCTTTCTGCCAGCGCGAATGTCGCAGGTGGCAAGCGCGCCGCTCGACCTGCTCGGCGCGGAAGATCGCAACATTTTTCAAAGCTCGCGCAAGATCGTTCTAGTCCGCGCCCTGACCGCGACGTAATTTGATCAAATCGTTGATCGGTTGCCGTGAAGCCCAAGGCCGCGGTGGAACCGACAATGACCCCGGACACGGGGCCTGCACCACAATAAAACTTAACCGGAGGAATGCCATGTCAGCTGCAAGCGCTTCGGAGACCACGAAGAGTGGTGTGCAACGCGTTGATGTTGCTGTTGTAGGTGCCGGCTTCGCCGGCCTCTATCTTCTGCATCGCCTGCGCAATGCGGGCCTGTCGGCGGTGGCGCTGGACGCTGCGAACGACGTCGGCGGCACCTGGTACTGGAACCGCTATCCCGGCGCACGCTGCGACATCCAGACCACCGACTATAGCTACACCTTCGATCCCGAGCTGGAGAAGGCGTGGGCGTGGTCGGAGAAATATGCAACCCAGCCGGAAATCCTCCGTTATCTCGACTTCGTTGCCGACCGCTATGACTTGCGGCGCGACATCCGCTTCGGCACCAAGGTGACAAACGCGACATGGGACGAAGCCGCCGAGCATTGGCTGCTCACAACCGACAACGGCGCGCCGGTGTCGTGCCGCCACTACATCATGGCCACAGGCTGCCTCTCCTCGCCCAAGCCGCCGGAGATCGATGGCGTCAAGGACTTCAAGGGTAAGGTCTATTTCACCGGACGCTGGCCGCACGAGGGCGTCGATTTCACCGGCAAGCCCGTCGCGGTCATCGGTACCGGATCATCGGGGATCCAGTCGATCCCGCTGATTGCCGAGCAGGCGGCGCATCTCACGGTGTTCCAGCGTACCCCGAACTTCGCGCTGCCGGCCCACAATGGTCCCACTCCGAAAGACAAGGCGGCTCTGCTGCAAGGCGATCGCAGCGGTTATCGCGAGCAGGCACGCTGGTCGATGGCAGGCGTGCCGCTGCCGCAGAACACTGCTTACAGCTGGCAATTGAGCGATGCCGAGCGTCGCGCGCGCTTCGAGGACGCGTGGGCGACAGGCGATCTCGTCCACATGCTGACGCAGCTGTGGGCCGACCAGGGCGTCGACGTCGACGGCAATGCGCTGCTCTGCGAGCTGTTCCGCGAGAAGATCCGCGGTGCCGTGAAGGATCCTGAGACGGCGGCGACGCTCACCCCGCATGACCATCCGTTCGGGTCCAAGCGTCCCTGCCTCGATACCAACTACTACGCCACCTTCAATCGTCCAAACGTCACGCTGGTGAACCTGCGACAGGAGCCGATCACGTCGATCACGGCCACCGGCATCAAGACCGGCAAGCGTACGGTGGATGTGGATGCCATCGTGTTCGCGACCGGCTTCGACGCAATGACCGGCGCCATCCTGGCCGTGCACCCGATCGTAGGCCGCGACGGGAAAACGCTCGCCGAGGCCTGGGCAAATGGTCCACAGACCTATCTCGGTCTCACCGTATCGGGTTTCCCCAACCTGTTCATGATCACCGGGCCGGGCAGCCCCTCGGTGCTGTCGAACATGGCCGTGTCGATCGAGCAACACGTCGATTGGGTAGTTGACCGGTTGATTGCGATGCGCGACGCCGGCTTCAGCACCATCGATGCGACCGGGGCGGCGCAGGCCGGCTGGGTACGGCACATGGCCGACTGCGCGACGCTCACGCTGCATCGGCTGGCCAACACCTGGTACACGGGCGCCAACGTACCCGGCAAGGTGCAGGGCGTGATGCCGTATACCGGCGGCGTGGGCCCCTATCGCAGCATCTGCAACGACGTCGTCAGCCGCGGCATGCTGGGGTTCAGGCTAACCGGTCCGAACGGCGCCGCGCAATGCAACGACGGCGAGGTCGTGCGCCTGCAGCCGGACGTTCGGTTGGTGCTGGGCATGCTGGCGGAAATGAATTTGCCGCCAATCGAGTCGCTCGGCGCCCATGGCGCGCGCGACTTCGTCAATGAATTCAACGAAGGCCGTCCAGCGGGCCGGCCAGTCGGCGACGTTGTCGACGGCACGCTTCCAGGCACCGACGGTCCGCTGCCCTACCGTCTCTATCGGCCAGCGACGCCGGGCCCGCATCCGATCGTGGTTTATTTCCACGGCGGCGGCTGGGTGCTGGGTGATGAGCAGTCCGACGATCCGTTCTGTCGCGATATCTGCCGCCGCAGCGGGATGATCGTCGTCAGCGTCGGTTATCGTCACGCGCCGGAGCACCGCTTCCCCGCAGCGGCCGAAGACGCCTACGCGGCCGCGCGCTGGATCGCCGCGCATGCGGCCGAGCTCGGCGGCCGGCCAGGGCCGGTGCTGGTCGCCGGTTGGAGCGCCGGCGGCAACATCGCCGCCGTCACCTGCCAGCTCGCGCGCGACCGCGGCGGGCCGCAGATCGCCGGACAGCTGCTGGTCTGCCCGGTGACCGACTGCACGTTCGACCGTCCGTCCTACAACGACAACGCGACCGGGTTCTTCCTGACGCGCTCGCTGATGTTCTGGTTCTGGGACCTGTACTGCTCGCCGGCCGACCGCGTCGATCCGCGGGTCTCGCCACTGCGCGGCAAGCTCGAGGGCCTGCCGCCAGCCTATGTGGTGACCTGTGAGTTCGATCCGCTGCGCGATGAAGGCATCGCCTATGCCGACGCGCTTGCCGCGGCCGGCGTGCCGGTCCAGCAGCTGCAGGCGCACGGCCACTTCCACTCCTCGTTCACAATGGTCGACGTGGTCATCACCAGCGCCAGCGGTCGTGCGAAGATGGCCGAAGCCCTGCGTGGCTTCGCCGGGCTGCCCCGGCAAGCGGAACGGAGTGATGTGGAAGCCTGGCGCAGGCAGGACGCTTCGCCGCAGCAAGCGGCTGAATAGCGCGCGAGGCGGCACCAAGACGCGCCGATGTCGCCGACGCCGGTGGTCAGTTCGTCGGCGTCGGTGGTGCCGTGTCGGTTACCGCGAGCAGCATGACATGGGCTGATGGTTCTCCGTGCGAAACCAGGCTAAGACGCTCGCGACGATTTTGACCTTTGAGTTTTCACACAGCCTGGGTCAAACTCGGACCTCGGGACGCTTCCGAGCTAGGTCTGCTCATTCCTCAACAACGGACATGTAGCGACTGCAGCGGCATGTCCGTTTCGTGCCGATATTGTTGCAAAAGTCCCAAAAGGCGCAGCGGCTAATTTCCCGCCAAAGAACGAAACAAGCGAAAATCGCCGATCAATAGGGCTTCAAGCGCGCTACCAGAATCGTCCATGAGTTTAGCGCTTCACGACGTGGTCCCCCACATCGTTACTCAATGCTGCATCTACGGGTCAGAGAATCTGAGTCCCACCTCGCAAAAAAGACTTTTGCAAAAATATCTGCCAAGAACAGACATGGCTTCTTACTCGATCACTTTTTCGGTGGCTGCGAGAAGGGGATTGCGGCACGGCCTTTGAAACTCTGATGTAGCGCGGGAAAGCCGTTAAGATCGGCTGGCGCAAATTAAATCCAGCACGCGGATCTACTCGACTGTGAAAGTTTCCCGCGAAAATACCGCGAGTATCTTATGCGTTAAGTCGGATAGGAAACTGATCGTCAGCAGCCGCCGGCCGATGCACTTGCTTATGCGAGAGCGGCGGGGCTGAACGCCACGCGGCGTCGGTCGTTCACCGACAGCAGGCTGCAGGCTGCTCCGTATCAAGTTGATGCCTCAAGTGCCGGTGTGCCTGAGGGCTGATGTCGGAGATGGGTCAAGCATCTCGACCGACGTGCCCATGTTCGCTGCGATCTGGCGCTGCGCCCACAGGGGGCAGTTTCCGACATCCCGTGCCGTTTGTTGTGTCTTACGTTACACTGAGTAACCGGCTGACTGTGCTACCCTTAAATCGATGTTAGCGTGGTCTATCGACGGGGGGCGGCAAATGCGGCGGCGCAATACCGACAGTGGACCGATCAAGAGGCGGTTCAAAAAGCGCAAAATAGGAAGAGCGCCGACCGCCCTACTGCCGCGCCCGATGTTGTTCAACGGAAAGCTGTATCGACCACGACGTATGGTGTTCCCAACGGCTGGGCGGAGCGACGCAGGCGATTCGTGTGGTTGCGCGATGGGCGCGAAGTTCCTCGCGGCCGGACTCGTCCTGTCGGTACTATGGTTCGCGTGGCGCGGGCATGGTTCCGGTGTTTCTGTGGGAGGCACCCTCGTGCGGATTCTGCTTTGGTCTTTCCTGGCCGCGTGCGCCGGAAAGCTCGTTGGACTAACCCGCTACTCTCTGCGCCAGCAACGACTGCGACTCAAAACAGTCCGGTAGTAACGGTGACCGCGAACGGCTGAGACGGGATGCCGTTGGCGACGACGAAAAGCATTGCATCGCCCAGATCAATGTCTCCTGGAATATCGACGTTGGTGGTGACGACCGCTGCCCCAGTCGCAACTCCCATCGAGGGGACGGTGTTGCCGTTGGCGTCAACCGTGGTGTGGTCGTGGGTTCGGCAATAGCGAACGTGGTTAGTCTGGTTGTTGATGATCCGCACCAGAGGATAATTCGTCGCTGTGGTTGAATCGTCGCCGTAGCCAACAGCCTGCGAGAGCCCGTTGAATTGCGTCCCGGAAATCTGGATGGTGTTGCCGGACTGAAAGGACGCCGGACAGACCTGGATCACAGGGCGATAACTGTCTTGCGGAGTGGCAGCGTCGGAATGGTAGGCATAAAATGAAGAATCGTCTTGCTTGCAGAACAGGACGTCGCCGTTGGGAAGCAGCAGAAGGCGGGTGGCGTAGGTGTAGGTGACATAGTTGGGGGGATCGGTAGTACGATTGAACGTGCTGCCGTCGTACTCGAAAAACCAGGAGGGGGAACTCCAGGGTTGCCCCGTGGGGTCGGTCACCCTGACGCCTGCGCCAAACAATACATTTCCGTTGACCAGCAGCGCCGCGGGGCCATCTTGAATGCCAATTTTCATGGGCTGGCCGTTGACAATCTGGTCGGGCAGATCGGGCCCGTTCGACCATACCGGCACCGGTAAGGGCGCATAAATGGCAGTGTGTTCATTAGCGCCGAAGAAAAATGCAGTTCCATCGTAGAGCAACAGGCCCGGGCCAATTTCGTTGTCATCGGTTTCAACGACGCTATTGGTGAGATCGTTGCCCTGCGTCCAGTTATCGGGCGGACCCACGGAATAAATCCAAGTGGTGGGCGGGTCGTCGGCCTGGCAACTGGGGCCAACCACAGTGCTGTCGGGCATCAATACCCACGAGTCTTCGTCACTGGTGACGGCGATGGTGCCGACGGTTTGGCTGACGGGCGGGCGCGGTTTCATCGCGGTCCAAGTCAGGGTTGAGGGGTCGAGCTTGGCGATATTCGAATCAAGATCAGAGCCCAGGAGGAAGGTTCCATCCGGCAGCACCGCACAGGGAGCATCGCCGATATGTGCCCAGGTCTTGGGGTTGGCGCCGGGAGAGGTCGGGGAGGCGAAGGGCGTCCAGGTATTGGCCACCGGGTCGTAGATTTCGCAGGTGTTGGTCGAATTTTGCTCGATCATGCCGAAAGGATCAGCGGAGTATTCGCCGCCGCAGACGACCACGCGCCCATCGGCAAGAACTCCTGACGCGTAAAAGGTCCGGGATAGGTTGGAATCGGCCAGTTGGCTCCAGGAACCGTTGGCGTAACTGCCGAATTGGTCGGGCGTCAGCTTCCACCAGCGATTGCTGCCCCATGAGACCAATCCGATGCCGAGGTAGTATAGGTTGGCGCCGATGGATTCCTGCATCATGATGGAACCATCGGTGAGCAGGAAGGCGGTGCCGCCGTTCGCTTGGGACAGGCAAAAGATAATCGAGACCAGGCTCCAAACCAGACAAACCACGATCTCAATGACTCCGACAGCGGTGCAGACGAGGCTGACTACCAATCCAAAAGCCAGACAACCGAAAGTGACGATGATCGCAAACAGCACGCAGAAGAACCAGGACCACGAGCTGCATTTCGATACCTGGCTCCATCCCCATTGAATGCATTGGATGGTCTGGGTCAACGCCCAGGTGAGGCACTGTTCAATGAGCTGTTTGCCCCACTCGGCGCACCGATAATAGGTGATTTTGTAGCTCCGGGTACAGTTGGAAGGAAGGGGAATCCAGGTGCCGGCTTGAAAAGCGCCATTGCTCATTTCAATCTCCCCGTTTGGAAATCTGGATATTAACGCTGGCGTGTGGTTTCAGCTCCCCAAATGCTAAGCGGCGCCTGTGTCAGGTTTGTCCCTCGACGCAACCCGATGAGCACGGTATTGCTCATTGATCCAGCAAATCACAGGCCGCGTTCGCCAGCACTCGATATCGGCGGCAAGAGTATCAA
>Ga0210401_10006522_pt1 | contig 11821 bp, 12 predicted proteins | sample IncBWH32MmetaG_FD_150866 | JGI IMG/M metagenome (GOLD analysis project Ga0210401, IMG submission 150866) | Forest soil microbial communities from Barre Woods Harvard Forest LTER site, Petersham, Massachusetts, United States - Inc-BW-H-32-M | ecosystem: Environmental > Terrestrial > Soil >... | reverse complement strand
AAGCGCAGCACGCGGTCCGAGGGCTGCGCGCCCTTGGCGAGCCAGGCCTTGACCTTGTCGAGATCGAGCTTCAGCCGCGCCTCGTTGTCCTTCGGCATCAGCGGGTTGAAATGGCCGAGGCGCTCGATGAAGCGGCCGTCGCGCGGGAAGCGCGAATCGGCGACGACGACATGATAGACCGGGCGCTTCTTGGTGCCCGCGCGCGCGAGGCGAATAACGACTGACATTGGGTTCTCCTGTGATCCTGATTTCCTTGTTCCGGGTCATTCCGGGATGCGTGCGAAGCACGCAGACCCGGAATCTCGGAAAACACTTATCTCGAGATTCCGGGTGCGCGCCTTGCGCGCCCCGGAATGACGAAATCTCTTCCTCATTTCTTTTTCCCCGGCCCCGGAAAACCGCCGAGGCCCGGCAGAGTGGGCTTGCCGCTCAGCCCGGTGAGCCCGGGCAGATTCGGCAGGCCGCCGCGCAATGAAGGCGGCAGGTCCTTCGGCAGGTTGGGGATCTCGCCCTGCCCGCCCTTCATCTTCTCGGCCATCGCCTTCATCTCCTCGGGCGAAGGTGGTTTCATGCCGCCGCCAAAGCCCAGGGCCTGCCCGATGCCGGCCAAGGGCCCGCGCTTGCCCGAACTCATGGCCTTCATCATGTCGGCCATGTTCCGGTGCATCTTGAGGACCTTGTTGACCTGCTCGACGTTCTGGCCGGAGCCCGCGGCGATGCGCTTCTTGCGACTGGCCTTGAGGATGTCCGGGTTCCTGCGCTCCTGTCGCGTCATCGAATCGATGATCGCGACCTGGCGCTTCAAAATCCTGTCGTCGATCCCGGCGGCGGCGATCTGGTTCTTCATCTTGGCGATGCCGGGCATCATCCCCATCAGCCCGGAGATGCCGCCCATGTTCGCCATCTGCAGCAACTGCTCGCGCATGTCGCTGAGATCGAACTGGCCCTTGCGCATCTTCTCGGCGACGCGCGCGGCCTTTTCGGCGTCGATATTGGCCGCAGCCCTCTCGACCAGCGACACCACGTCGCCCATGCCGAGGATGCGGCCGGCGATGCGGCTCGGATGGAAATCCTCCAGCGCATCGGTCTTTTCGCCTGTCCCGATCAGCTTGATCGGCTTGCCGGTGACGGCACGCATCGAGAGCGCGGCGCCGCCGCGGCCGTCGCCATCGACGCGGGTCAGCACGATGCCGGTCAGCCCGACGCGGCTGTCGAAGGCGCGCGCCAGGTTGACCGCATCCTGGCCGGTCAGCGCATCGGCGACCAGCAGCACCTCGTGCGGATTGGCTGTCGCTTTGATGTTGGCGGCTTCCGCCATCATGTCGTCGTCGAGCGTGGTGCGGCCGGCGGTGTCGAGCAGCACCACGTCGTAGCCGCCGAGCTTGCCGGCTTCCAGCGCCCGGCGCGCGATCTGCGGCGGCTGCTGGCCGGCGACGATCGGCAGCGTCGGAATGTCGAGATCGCGGCCGAGCACCGCGAGCTGCTCCATGGCGGCCGGACGATAGACGTCGAGCGAAGCCATCAGCACCTTGCGCTTGTCGCGCTGGACAAGGCGCCGCGCCAGCTTCGCGGTGGTCGTGGTCTTGCCGGAGCCCTGCAGGCCGACCATCATGATGGCGACCGGCGGCACCGCGTTGAGATCGATGGTCTGGCCCTCGGAGCCCAGCGTCGCGACCAGTTCGTCATGGACGATCTTGACCACCATCTGGCCGGGCGTGACCGACTTGACGACGGTTGCGCCGACGGCCTGCTCGCGCACCTTGTCGATGAAGCTCCGGACCACCTCCAGCGCGACGTCGGCTTCGAGCAGCGCGCGGCGCACCTCGCGCATCGCGGCGTCGACGTCCTTCTCGGTCAGCGCGCCGCGCCCGGTCAGCCGATCGAGAATGCCATTCAGCTTTTCCGACAGATTGTCGAACAATGCCGTTGTCCTGCTTGTGCCCTCACCCTGCAGGAGCAGGCGAAAGCCTGCGTCTCGAAGGGTAGGCCGTGGCCTCATTCTTCGAGACGCCGCTACGCGGCTCCTCGGAATGAGGGTCTTCCAAACACATTCGCGCCCGAGGGCGCACAGCGCTGTCGGGCGTTAACCTCCGGCCTCCTGGACCGGTCGGCGGGTCGAAAAGAAAAAATCTTTCCGGCTGAACCGCGGCGTTAAAGCGCCTGGGACCCAAAAAGTCAAGAAAAGTTGGCCGGAAACAACGTGCTCGTGACATCCGACCGCACCGCATCCCCTTGCCGAATGGCATTTTTTGAGCCGAATAGAGCCCCCAAATGGACCTAACCCCCAAAGGCCTCGGACGGCTCCGATGGAGCCCCCCGGGGCGGGCGTGCAAGACCCTGGACTCTCCCCATGAAAACCTATTCCGGCCCCGCGTCAGACCATTTCGATGGTGTCCGCTTCTTCGATCCCGACGGCGTGGCGCCGAGATCGCTACGCGACGTGCTGCGCTGGCAGTTCAGCGGCTCCCGCCAAAGGGCGACCTGGCCGCTCTGGGTGCCGAGCCCGCATGCCGATGTGCCGCCGGCGCGGGTCAATGGCGACACGGTGCGGCTGTCATTCGTCGGCCATGCGAGCTGGCTGATCCAGACCGCGGGCGTGAACATCCTGGTCGATCCGGTCTGGTCGATGCGGGTCTCGCCGGTGGCTTTCGCCGGGCCCAGGCGCCGCAATGACCCCGGCATTGCATTCGAGGCCCTGCCGAACATCGACATCGTGCTGGTCTCACACGGCCATTACGATCATCTCGACCTGCCGACGCTGTCGCGGCTGGCGGCAACCTTCGCACCGCGTGTCATCACGCCGCTCGGCAACGACATCACGATGCGCACGGGCGATCCGGCGATCCGCGCCGAAGCCTTCGACTGGCACGACCGCGTCGAACTCGGCAATGGGCTTCACGTGACGCTGGTCGCGACCCGGCACTGGTCGGCCCGCGGATTGTTTGACCGCAACAGGGCGTTGTGGGCGAGCTTCGTACTGGAGACGCCGGCCGGAAAAATCTACATCGTCTGCGATTCCGGTTACGGCGAAGGGGCGCATTTCCGGCGCGTCGCGGAGGCCCATGGTCCGATCAGGCTCGCGCTGCTGCCGATCGGCGCCTACGAGCCGCGCTGGTTCATGCGCGACCAGCACATGAATCCGGAAGATGCCGTCAGGGCGTTGCAGGACTGCGGCGCGGAGGCGGCGCTGGCGCATCACCACGGCACGTTCCAGCTTACCGACGAGGCGATCGATGCGCCCGTCATGGCGCTCGGCGAGGCGCTGGACCAGGCCAAGATCCCGCGCGCGCGATTTTTGGCGCTGAAGCCGGGACAGGTCTTCGAGATTTGATCGTCATTGCGAGCGAAGGCAAGCAATCCAGAAATCTCGCCTTGGATGCAGTCTGGATTGCTTCGGCGCTTCGCGCCTCGCAATGACGGTGATTGTGGTTACTGCGCAGCCTACTTGATCGCCCAGGTGATGCTGACCGAGACCGACAGTGTCTCTTCGCCCTGCGCGATCGGTGCGGGAGCTGCGAGCCCTCCTCCCGCGATCGCGCCCATCATTTTGGAGCGGAACACCGGCGCAGGCGCGCCGCCTTCTGTGATGTCCAACGGCGCGCCCAGCGTCACGCCGGCGGCCTTGGCGTAGATCTCGGCCTTGCGGCGCGCATCCGCCACCGCCTTGTCGCGGGCCTCGTCGAGCAGCTTTGATGGCTGCGCCACGGTGAAGCCGACATTGCCGATATCGTTGGCGCCGGCGGCGACCAGCGTATCGATCACGCCGGCGACCTTGGTGAGATCGCGCACCTTGATCGTCACGTGATTGGTAGCGCGGTAGCCGATGATTGCGGGTGGTGCCTGCCGGCCAGGCGTGGGCGGCGCGTATTGCGGCTGCAGCGACAGCCGCGAGGTCTGATAGTCCTTCTCGTCGATGCCAGCACCTTTCAGTGCAGCAAGCACCTTGCCCATCGCGGCATTGTTGGCCTCGGCAGCTTCCTTCGCGGTCTTGGCGTCGGAGGCGACCCCGGCCTCGATCTGCGCGAGGTCGGGCGGCACGGAGACCGTGCCCTCGCCGGTCACCGAGATTGCCGGCGGAGGCTCCGCCTGCGCCAGCGCAGGCGAGGCAACTGCGCCGGCAAGGATGGTGGCGGGCAGCGCGAATTTCAGCGTTCTCATTTCAGCGGCACATAGACGTTGATGACGAGCTTGTCCTCGGCGGTCTTCAGCGGGTCGGTGATGTATTCCTCGATGAAGGTGTCCTTGGCCTCCAGCTTCTTGTCGTCGAGGTGGTTGGTGATCGCCTCATAGGTGTTGTCCATGTTGTCGTAGGAGCCGTGGTGGACGAATTTCAGCGCCTTGCCGTCCGGGGACTTTCCCATACTCATGTTCTTGGCGAGATTTTTCGGCTCCTGCTCGACCGGAACCTCGGCCAAAAAGGTGAAGCCGGTGTCATCGGTCGCGGTGTAGACGATCATCATATTGCCTGCCGGCTTGATGCCCTGCTTGTCGAGCAGCACGGTCAGCGCCTTGAACGAATCGATCAGGGTGTCGAAAGCGGAATCCCAGTTCGCATTGCCCTTGGCGACCACGACCTTCGTGGCTTCGAGCGTGATCGGCTCGCCGAACGGGTCGGCGGCCTGGGCCGCGGCGGGTGGGGTCGCCGGGCCTTGGGGAGACGCCGGCGCCTGAGCGGCGGCCGGCGGTGACGGGGAGGGTGTGGGCGATGCGCTCGCCGCCGGGGCTGGCGCCGCGGCGGGGGCGGGCGAAGCGGAGACCGCAGGTGCGGGGGAGGAGGAGGCGGCCGGCGACGACTGGGCGAACGCCCGGTCGAAACCCAGCGCGAACGTGGCAAGCAGGGCCGCGGAAACGCATAGAGAACGGAAATTCATGGGGATCTCCCAGGGCCGGGGACGGTCTGCCTTGCGGCGCATCGGAACACGCCCGGTGAAAGCATCGCTATCTAACATGCGAGCCGCGCGGCCGTCTCATGACAGTTCGGTCATCTGGCCTGCACGCCGTGCCGGGCTGGGGCCGGACTGGCAAAGATGTGTCGCTCGCCATATAACGCCAGTCGGATCTGGAACATCTCATGAGTGCGCTTGCCAACCACGCCTTCGCCAAAATGAACGGGATCGGCAACGAAATCGTCGTCGTCGACCTCCGAGAGTCCTTGCGCGATTCCCGGGCAGCCGTGACCGCAGATGACGCGCGCGCGGTGGCGTCCCGCGTGCCCTACGACCAGCTGATGGTGCTGCAGCCGCCGCGGCTCGACGGCACCGCGGCCTTCATCCGCATCTACAACAGCGACGGCTCGGAGGCTGGCGCCTGCGGCAACGGCATGCGCTGCGTGGTGAAGAAGCTGTTCGAGGCGAGCGGCGAGGCGGCCGCCACTTTCGAGACCCGCGCGGGCCTCCTGAACTGCTGGCGGGGGCCGGCGCCCGATCTCTACACCGTCGACATGGGGCCGCCGAAATTCGGCTGGCAGGACATCCCGCTCGCGGAGGAGTTTCGTGACACCCGCTACATCGAATTGCAGATCGGCCCGATCGATGCGCCGATCCTGCATTCGCCGTCCGCGGTCAATATGGGCAATCCGCATGTGATCTTCTGGGTCGACGATGTCGAGGCCTACGATCTCTCGCGCATCGGGCCGCTCTTGGAAAATCATCCGGTCTTTCCGGAGCGCGCCAACATCACGCTCGCGCACATCGTCGATCGCGACCACATCACGATCCGCACCTGGGAGCGCGGTGCCGGCTTGACGAAAGCCTGCGGCTCGGCGGCCTGCGCCAGCGCGGTTGCGGCCGCGCGGCTGAAGCGCACCAACCGTATTGTGCAGGTCTCGCTGCCCGGCGGCGATCTCGCCATCGAATGGCGCGAGCGCGACGACCACGTGCTGATGACGGGAACGGCGACCTTCGAATATGAGGGCCGCTTCGACCCGGCGCTGTTTGCCTCCACGGCGTCCGTGTAAGGTCATGGGCGTCGAGATCGTCACCTTCGGCTGCCGCCTCAACGCCTTCGAATCCGAGGTGATCGCGCGCAAGGCCGACGCAGCCGGCTTGACCGACACCATCGTCATCAACAGCTGCGCCGTCACCAACGAGGCCGTCGCGCAGGCGCGACAATCGATCCGGCGGCTGAAGCGGGAACGCCCGGAGCTGCGCATCGTCGTCACCGGCTGCGCGGCGCAGACGCTGGGCCCGATGTTTGCCGGGATGCCGGAGGTCGATCGCGTCCTGGGGAACGAGGACAAGCTGCGGCACGAGGCCTGGCGCGCCACGTCGATCGCGTTCCAAGGCGAGCGTGGTGCGGGCGAGAAGCTCGCGGTCACCGATATCATGGCGGTGAAGGCGATGGCGCCGCACTTGGTCGAGGGCTTTCAGCGCGGCCTGCCGCGCGCCTTCGTGCAGGTGCAGAACGGCTGCGATCACCGCTGCACCTTCTGCATCATTCCGTTCGGCCGCGGCAATTCCCGCTCGCTGCCGATGGGCGCGGTGGTCGACCAGGTCCGCAGCGTCGTCGAGCACGGCCATGCCGAGATCGTGCTGACCGGGGTCGATCTCACGAGCTACGGCGCGGACCTGCCGGGCACGCCGAAATTGGGGACGCTGGTCAGGCAGATCCTGCGCCACGTTCCGGAGCTCAAGCGGTTGCGGATCTCGTCGATCGATTCGGTCGAGGCCGATGCCGATCTGCTCGACATGATTGCGAGCAGCGAACGGCTGATGCCGCATCTGCATCTGTCGCTGCAATCAGGCGATGACCTCGTTCTGAAGCGGATGAAGCGGCGGCACACGCGCGCCGACGCGATCGCGTTTTGTGAGCAGGTCCGGCGCTTGCGGCCGGACATTGCGCTCGGGGCCGATCTGATCGCGGGCTTTCCGACCGAGACGGAGGAGATGTTTTCTCGCTCGCTCGACCTGGTCGAGGAATGCGGTCTCACCTTTCTGCACGTGTTTCCCTACTCACCACGGCCGGGCACGCCGGCAGCAAGGATGCCGCAGGTCGCAAACAGCTTGATCAAGGATCGCGCCAAGCGCCTGCGCGCGGCGGGCGACACGGCCTTGCGGCGGCGGCTGGCGTCGGAGCTGGGCGCCACGCGCGAGGTTCTGGTCGAGAGCGATGCCCAAGGCCGCACCGAACATTATCTGCCGGTCGCGATCAGTGGCGGAATGCCGGGCGCGGTGCGGCGGCTGACCATCTCAGGCCATGACGGCGCGAGACTTTCGGTGTGAGAACGCCGCCTGGCGTCATTGCGAGGCGCGAAGCGCCGAAGCAATCCAAGATCTTTGCCTGACGCTGGACTGCATCGCGGAGCCTGTCATCTCAAGGCGAGCGCTAGCTGCGCTCGCCGGGGCTCGCGCTTCGCGCGGAGCGGTTGGCTTATGACAATCATTAATCCCCCTTCCACCTGCACGCCGTGAGCCGCTCATGCATGTGCGGCGGGGCAGGCGCGACCACGCGCACCGGGTCCTTGTTCTTGGACATCGGAATCACGATCTCGCGAGAATGCAGATGCAGGCGCGGCTCGCCGAAGCGAGGACCATTGCCATAAATGTTGTCGCCCACGATCGGCCAGCCCTGGGCCGAAGCGTGCACGCGCAGCTGGTGCGTGCGTCCGGTCACCGGTTCCATCGCGAGCCAGGTTAGGCCATCGCCGCGACCGAGGACCGTCCACTTCGTGATCGCGACTTGCCCGTCAGGATCCGGTTGCTGCCACCAGCCGCGCTCCGGATTCTTTCGCCCCAAGGCAAGCTCGATGACGCCCTCGTCCTCGGCGGGGCCGCCCTCCACGAGAGCCCAATAGGTCTTGTCGATCTTGCCGTGCTTGAACAAAAGCCCGAGCGAGGCGGTTGCCTTGCGATGGCGTCCCAGCACGAGACAGCCGGAGGTCTCCTTGTCGAGCCGGTGGGCGAGAACCGGCGGGCGCGGCAGGCCGAAGCGCAGCGCCTCGAAGGAAGCTTCCAGATTGGCGCCGCCCTTGGGTCCGCGATGCACCGGTAGCCCCGCCGGCTTGTCGATCACCAGCATCAGCCCGTCGCGGTGAAGCACGCGCGCCTGGATTTCGTCGGCGCTCAGTTCCGGAACTTCCATCGATCGTCAAGGCTTTCGTTCCCAGGGCGAAACGGCTAACACACCTGCGGCATGAATGACACCACGACGGACACATCCAAACTGAGCTGGTGGCGGCGGCTGTCCAGCGGGCTGAAGCGCACCTCGAGTTCGCTCGGCGCGGCGGTGGCCGATCTCGTCACCAAGCGCAAGCTCGACCGCGCCATGCTCGAGGACATCGAGGACGTGCTGCTGCGCGCCGACCTTGGCACCGAGGTGGCGGCGCGCATTGCGGAGGCGGTCGGCGCCGGGCGCTACGACAAGGCGATCTCGGCGGACGAGGTCAAGAGCGTGGTCGCGACCGAGGTCGAAAAGGTGCTGGCGGGCGTGGCGAAGCCGCTTCAGATCGATGCGTCGCGAAAGCCCTTCGTCATCCTGGTGGTCGGCGTCAACGGCTCCGGCAAGACCACGACCATCGGCAAGCTCGCGGCAAAATATGCCTCCGAGGGCCGCAAGGTGATGCTGGCCGCGGGCGATACGTTTCGTGCCGCCGCCATCGAGCAGCTCAAGGTCTGGGGCGAACGAACCAAATCGCCGGTCATCGCCGGCGCCCAGGGCTCGGATTCGGCGAGCCTTGCTTTCAATGCGCTGACGTCGGCGGCGAACGAGCGGCGCGACGTGCTCCTGATCGACACCGCCGGCCGGCTGCAGAACAAGGCCGAATTGATGAACGAGCTGGAAAAGGTCGTGCGAGTCATTCGCAAGGTCGATGCGAGCGCGCCGCACGCGGTGCTTCTGGTGCTCGACGCGACAGTGGGACAAAATGCGCTCTCGCAGGTCGAGGCGTTCCATCGTACGGCTGGCGTCACGGGCCTGGTCATGACCAAGCTCGACGGCACGGCGCGCGGCGGTATTTTGGTCGCGCTCGCCGAGAAGCACAGGCTGCCGGTGCATTTCATCGGCGTCGGCGAAAGCGTCGACGATCTCGCACCGTTCGCGGCATCCGATTTCGCGCGCGCCATCGCAGGTATCGAATCGTAAAACCCCCCTCGCGGCCCATTGGAAACGGAAGCTGCTTGCAGTACTGGATCATCGGCCTTCGCGGGTGATGACCAACGGGAAAAGGTACAACATGGACAAGACGCAGCCGCACCCGCTGTTCAAGCTCGCGACCGAACTCGGGCCGCTGATCGTGTTCTTCATCGCCAACGCCCGCTATCATCTCTTTGTCGCAACGGGCGCGTTCATGGTGGCCATCGTGGTCGCGATGATCGCTTCCTACATGGTGACGCGGCACGTGCCGCTGATGGCGCTGGTGACCGGGGCGATCGTGCTGGTGTTCGGCACGCTGACGCTGGTGCTGCATGATGAGACCTTCATCAAGGTCAAGCCGACCATCATCTATGGCCTGTTCGCGGTGACGCTCGGCGGCGGCCTGCTGTTCGGCCGCTCCTTCATCGCGCTGCTGTTCGATCAGATGTTCAATCTCACTCCGCATGGCTGGCGCATCCTGACCTTCCGCTGGGCGCTGTTCTTCGCCGCCATGGCGGTGCTGAACGAGGTGATCTGGCGGACCCAGAGCACGGATTTCTGGGTCGGGTTCAAGGCACTCGGGGTGATCCCGATCACGATGGGATTCGCCATCCTGCAGATGCCGCTGATCAAGCGCTATCATGTCGAGCCGGTGTCGCTGGAGACCAGCGAGGCCGATGCGGGAGACGTGAGCAAGGGGTGAAGCCGCAACCGGCGCCACGGCGTCATTGCGAGCCAACCGGTCCGCGCGAAGCGCGGCCCCAGGCGAGCGCTACTAGCGCTCGCCTTGCGATGACAGGCTCCGCGAAGCAATCCAGAATGTCTGCGCGGCGGCAGTCTGGATTGCTTCGGCGCGTTGCGCCTCGCAATGACAAGGCAAGGTTAACCCCCCGCCTTCAGCGCCTTCTCGATCGCGGGCCGCAGCACGGCGTCGATATTTTCAGGGAGGATCGGGCCGACCAGCTTGTAGAGGATCGTGCCCTCCGGCCCGACGATGAAGGTTTCCGGTACGCCATAGACACCCCATTCGATGCCGGCACGGCCGTTGCCGTCCACGCCGACAGCGTGAAATGGATTGCCGTAGCGGCCGAGGAAGCGGCGCGCATTGTCGGGCGTGTCCTTGTAGTTGATGCCGATCATCTGCAGCCGCTTGTCCTTGGCCAGTTCGGTCAGGAGCGGCGCCTCGTCATGACAGGGGATGCACCAGGACGCCCAGACATTGACGAGAGTGACCTTGCCCTTGAACATCGAAGGCGCGAGTCCGGGCACCTCAGTGCCGTCGTTGTTGAGGCCTGTGAGCGCGGGCAGTGCGACCTGCGGCGCCGGATGGCCGATCAGGGCCGAGGGAATGCGCGAGGGATCGCCGTCGCCGAGCCGCAGCCAGAACAGCGCGGCAAGCAGCGCGAACACGATGAGCGGCAGCGCCATCAGGAACAAGCGGCGCCGCGGCGCCGACGCAGTGGTGGCCTGTTCGCTCATGCGATGTCCGTTGCGCTACGCCCGGAGCGCCTGACGACGCCGCTCCGCTCCATCTCGCGCAATCGCCGCGTCTGGTTGCGATAGTCGATCACGATCCAGGCGATCAGGGCCAGCACGACGGCGGCTGCCATCAGGTAGGACGTCATGATGAACGAGGCGTAGGGGCCGAGCGACATGGCTTTCAGACCGCCCCCAGCTGTGTCGGCGCGCCGCGCGTGGCGGGGCCGACGTCGCTGGCAAAAGCACGGGCCTGCATCATCTGCAGGCTGCGCAATCGACGCCGCAGAATCTCGTTGCGCATCGCGGCGAGGTGCAGTGTCAAGAACAGCAGCGTGAAGGCGACTGCCATCACCAGGAGCGGAATCAGGAAGGCGCGGTCGAGTGTCGGTCCGCCGATCCGCATCACCGACGCCGGTTGATGCAGCGTGTTCCACCAGTCGACCGAGAATTTGATGATCGGCAGATTGAGGGCGCCGACCAGCGTCAGCACGGCTGCGGCGCGCGCTGCGCGGGCGGGATCTTCCACCGCCCGCCACAGCGCGATCAGGCCGAGATACATCAGGAACAGGATCAGCACCGAGGTGAGCCGGGCGTCCCATTCCCAATAGGTGCCCCACATCGGCCGGCCCCACAGCGCGCCCGTGACCAGCGCGAGAAAGGTGAAGGCGGCGCCGATCGGTGCTGCGGATTTGGCCGCGACATCGGCGAGCGGATGGCGCCACACCAGCGTGCCGAGCGAAGCTGCGCTCATCACCGCCCAGACGAACATCGATAGCCAGGCGTTCGGAACGTGGATGAACATGATCTTCACCGTCGCGCCCTGCTGGTAGTCGTCGGGCGCGAGCGCCGATTGGGCGAGGCCGATCGAAAACAGAACCGCGGTCAAGCCGGCCAGCCACGGCAGCAGCCGTGCCGCCAGCGCCAGGAACCGGGTCGGATTCGCGAGGTCGGTCAGTGTCATGGTCACCCTGATAATGGCCGCGGCGCTATCAAGCAATCAGCATAACGGACCGCAAGGAGAGTTGATCCGAGTCAATCCAGGCCATGGCGCAGGCTTGCGGCGGCTGCGAACGGCCCAACGACCAGGCTGACCAGCGACAGCGCGCACAGGATCGAGAACGGGGCGCCGAACGACAGCGGCCCGGTGATCGCGGCCTGTGATGCCGCCACGCCGAAGATCAGCACCGGGATCGACAGCGGCAGCACCAGGACCGCCAGCAACAGCCCGCCGCGGTGCAGGGTCACCGCCAGCGCTGCGCCGATCATGCCGGTA